>Ga0123357_10002087_pt1 | contig 21965 bp, 13 predicted proteins | sample TergutEmb28metaG_FD_89873 | JGI IMG/M metagenome (GOLD analysis project Ga0123357, IMG submission 89873) | Embiratermes neotenicus P4 segment gut microbial communities from Petit-Saut dam, French Guiana - Emb289 P4 | ecosystem: Host-associated > Arthropoda: Insects > Digestive system > Gut ... | reverse complement strand
CCAGCCTGCTGCGCGCCGCGAATGCCTTCGTTGGGCCCTGCGGTGCCTGCGCACGTACCACAACGTACGCTTACGCGGGCTCCTCGGGCCCGCCTTGGCCTCGCGTCGCTCGCGACGGCTGGTAAACATGCTCTTAGATTCACGAAGCAAGATGACGTTACGTGATAAGGCGGTCCAACATGCGTTAGCCCTCGTCATTTTATTGATTCCGCTTTTTGTCGGCTGCTCGCACACACCTGCCGAGGCAACCCCTGAAGGTGCGATTCGCGCATGGATCGAGAAAATGGAATCAGCAAGCGATGACCCAAGCAAAATGCGTGAAGCCTACGAACTACTCGGTCCGCATGCGCGTGCAAACCTGAAGGAGCGCGCTGACCGAGCAAGCCGGGGCCAGGGACGGCGATTCGAGCCCCATGAAATGCTCGCCGAAGGGCGCTTCGGGCTTGCATTCCGGCCGAAGTCAATGAAAGCGCGCATCGTAAGCGACGAAGCGAGGGTCGAGGTCCGAGGCGAAAGCCCCGACGAGCGCGCCGAGGTGCATTGCGTGCGCGAGAGCGGAAGCTGGCACATCGAACCCGAGCTACCTGCAGTACCGCTGCCAATTCGCCGGGGCGAGTTGTAGGCTGACAGGGGTGCGGCTTTCCCAAACGGTTCGTCAAGTGCTTGTCGGCGCGGTAGGCGCAGCCACGGCATTCTTCGTGTTCGGCGGCGCGCGATTGCTGGGCGGAGGCCGAACCGCGCAGCCGATCGATGCCGTGCCTAAAGACTCGTTTCTTGTCGCCACGGTCAATCTCGCCGAGCTCCGGCGCTCGCCGATTTACGAAAGCATTTTTGGCGGTGGCCCTGCCACGCCCTCGGCGCTCGTCGCCGGAAAAACGATGAGCGCGCTCGGCATGGGCGGCTTTGCCCAGGCGTGCGGGTTCGATCCGCTTGCGCGCGTCGAGAAGCTTGCCATCGCGGTTCCTGAAGGAGATGAACATGGCGAGTTCGGCATTGCTGCACGCGTGCAAGTGACGCAAGCTGAAATTGAAACGTGTGCCCGCGCGCTCGATAGCGCACGAGGTGGCCGCACAACGAGCCGCGCCACGCGAAACGTGGGTGACTTCACAGTGCTCGAAGACGCTGGGGGTCGAGGCATTGGCTACGGCGGCAACGGTACAGGCGGGCTTTTGATCATTAGCAAAGGCTCGTGGTTCGAAGCGATGATCGGTTCCGCCGAGCACAAGAAAGCAACAATAGAAGAGTCGCGTGAGCACAATGCACTTCGCACAGCACTCACGAGTCGCGCGATTCGCGAAAGCGGGCGTGCTCCTACGGCGGTAGTCACGGCCGTGTTGCCGCGCGCGCTGCGCGATCGGCTCAAAGGCGAAATGACCGAGGAACAAAGCCATGTCGATTCTTCAGGCGATTCCTCCGTGGCCATCATGAACGGCGTGCTCGGCGTTTCGGCCGTTGGAATCGCTTTGCGCGCTGGCGAAAGAGGTCAGAATGTCGATGCGCGCGCCGAGCTCGTTTGCGACGATGCGGCAGCGTGTGCTGCTGTAAAGGAGCTCATTTTAAAAAAGAAATTCGCTTGGTCGCGCGATCTCGGCCTTCGCATGATTGGCTTCGGTGCGCTCATCGACTCGCTCGAAATCGAACACGACGGCGTGAATCTGCATGCGTCCGTCAGCGTAAGCGCCAACCAGCTATCGAGTGCGATCGATCGGGCAACGCGATGGCACGCGCGCGCCGATTCGCGACAAGAGCAACAAGCGCAACAACCCCGCGAACGCGAACAGCCGCCGCCCCCCGCAGCCGCATCGACTGTGACCGAGCCCGATCTGCGCATTTTCGCGCGCGATGCCGGCGCGAAAGCGCCGTGACCCTGCGTGTGCTAAGAGCCTATCTTTCTGGAAAAATTTGTTCGATTGCTACAAAAGAAATAAGGAGGAGGCCCCATGGCCGGGAAGAACGTCATCGTGTTCACAGACACCAACTTCGACGACGAAGTCCTAAAATCGTCGGTTCCCGTCCTTGTTGACTTCACCGCCACTTGGTGCGGCCCATGCAAAGTTCTCTCGCCCATCGTGGAAAGCCTCGCCGATGAGTTCGCCGGCAAGTACAAAATCGGAAAGCTTGATGTTGACGAGGCACCGGGCATCGCGCAGCGCTACCGCATTCAGGGCGTTCCCACAGTGATCATTTTCAAAAACGGCGAGAAGAAAGCGCAGCACGTTGGCGTGACCAACAAAGGAACACTCGTCAAAATGCTCGAAAGTTAAAGGCTCAAAAGCTAGACCGCTTTCAAGTTGACGCGAGTTCGAGGCGGTCGGCGAGGAGCGGACCGGAACAGCCTGCTTCGGCTTTGAGGACCGCACCGCAGCCGCCAACGATGAAATCGCGTCAAATCGAAAGCGGTACACCGCCGCGTCGCCCAACACGCTTCTTGCGTGTCATCGTCACCGTTACCGCGCTCGCCCACGTGCCGTTCGCGATTGGCATGGCGGAAGGATGGCGCCTCGTAGGTTTGCCGCCTCGGTCGGCTCTTTTTCTTGCGCTCGCCATGGCACTTGCTGGCGTCGTGCTTTTGTGGGGTCGCACCAAGGCGATGATGAGTGGGGAGCGGCAGCCATCGTGGCGCACGCTGCTGGTTGACGTTCCGTACTTCGTGCACTGGTGCGCGTGCCTTTTATGCATCGTGCCGTCGGTTGCCTACGTTGTGATTGCGCCTATTGCCTGCCTCGCGTTGGGCGCGCCCGTATCGCTTTCGGCACGCTTCTTTTTGGGAGCCTACGCCGTGGGGCTTGCACTTTGCACCTACGGCGCCGTGCTGCGCCGCTACTGGTTTGTCGTAAGACGGCTCGACGTCACAATCGATGATCTTCCCCCAAGCTTCAACGGCTACACAATCGCGCACTTGTCCGATTTGCACATTGGCAACTTCACTCCGCTTTCTTGGGCCATGCGCTGGGCTCATGCAACGAACGCCGCCGCGGCCGACATGGTGGCGATCACCGGCGACATGGTCACCAGCGGTACCGCCTTTCACCAAGACATCGCCGAGTTTGCCGGCAGCTTGCGCGCCAAAGACGGCATTTTCGTGGCAATGGGAAACCACGATTACTTCGGTGAAGGCGAGCCACTCATCACCATGCTCGAAAACAAAGGCGTGCGCGTTTTACGCAACGCGGGCCTTTGCATTGAACGAGGCGACCACGCCATCTACCTTGCGGCCGTCGACGACACGTGGACCAAGCGCGCAAACCTCGAACACGCGCTCCTAGCACGCCCGAGTGGCATGACAACCGTGCTTCTCGCTCATGATCCGGTCATTTTCCCGCACGCCGCGATGTGCGAGGTTGATCTGGTGCTTTCAGGGCATACCCATGGCGGGCAAATTGCCATGCCGTTTTTGGCGCGCCACGTGAGCATGTCGAGGCTCGCGCACAGCTACCATCTTGGCGTTTACCACCGCGGGCGCTCGACCCTGCATGTGCACCCAGGCCTTGGAACCACCGGTCCACCCATTCGCCTCGGTGCCGCTCCGGCGATTGTTTTTGTAACGCTTCGGGCTCCTCCCAAGTAGGGGCGCCATTCATGGCGCCCAACCGCTGGCGGGATCCCGAGGGCGCGATGAATCGCGCCCCTACAACCAACAAAACACATTCGTAGGGGGCGTATGGCCATACGCCCCTACACGCAACCGCTAACAAAACACATTTGTAGGGGCGGCCCCCTGTGGCCGCCCTTTTTACTCGTCGCCACCCACTGCATCCTCGAGCGGCACCCACTCCATGCGTGCAAGGGCCTGCGTATCGCCATAAATGGCGAGCGGAGCAATGCCTCGCAGCACTTCTTGGATCGGCACGGGTAACCCCATAGAATTGACGCTTGCGCCTGCCTTCACGCCAACCGCGTTGAGCGCATAGTCGAGCAGCGAAGTTTCAACGGGAGGGTACTCGTCGACCGGTGCGTCAGCCGGCAATTGCGCTGCCTCGCGCGCGGCCTCGAGCGCGTGCCGAAGGCCACCGAGTTTGTCGACGAGACGGAGGTTGACCGCCTGCTGGCCCATCCAAACGCGTCCCTGCCCAACGGCGTCGACGTCTTGTTTCGACATGTGCCTACCTGTGGCAACACGGTCGAGAAACACATCGTAGAACTGGTGCACCTTGTGATGGAGCTCGACGCGCTCGTCAGGGGTGAAGCCGCGATAAAACGATTCGGCATCCGCACGCTCGGTTGTTTTGCGAACCTCGATATTGATACCAAGCTTTCCGAGCAACCCGCTCAGGTCCGCTTTGCCATAGTACACGCCGATCGATCCGGTAATGGTGAGCGGCAGCGCGAAGATCGTGCGCGCCGGCGTCGCCACGTAGTAGCCACCGCTCGCAGCCACCGATCCCATGCTGACGATGAGCGGCTTTTTCTCGGCGAGCTTCACGAGCTCGCGCCACATGACATCAGAAGCAAGCGACGAGCCGCCAGGGCTTTCAATGCGCAATACAACGACTTTTACGTCGTTGTTGTCGCGCAGCGCCTTGATGGAATCGGCAATCGTGTACGACCCGACCATCTTCATATTGACGATCGGCACATTGCGCGAGCGCCCATCGATGATATCGCCGTCGATATACAAGAGACCGATGCGCGAGCGCGGCCCGAAATGCGTTGGGGCAAGGGTGTCTTCGCGAAGTGGCTCGTAACGAACTTGGCGACCGACCACGTCGCTCGTCACCCGTTCCAGCTCGTCGTCGAAGGCAAAGCCGTCAACGAGCCCTGCCTCCCGTGCTTCCGATGCCACGAACGGGCCCTTCGCGGACATTGCGCGGAATTGGCTCTCGGGAATGTGACGGTAAAGCGCCATGTTGCGCGCGTAAACGGCTTCGTAATTGCGAAGCAAATCTTCTTGATCGGCCTTGGCGACATCGCTTGCATGCCCGTTCATGAATTGCTCGGGCGCGCTTTTGTGCGCGCCGATACGTACGAATTCGGCTTTCACGCCGATTTTGTCGAGCATGGATGCAAGATACATATGCGTGGTTCGAAGGCCCGAAAACCGCACGCCCCCTGCCGGATTGACAACGATGCGATCGGCGCTTGCACACGCGTAAAGAGACTTTGCGCCTGCGTCTTCGAAGCTGCAAATCACCTTTTTGCCATGCGCACGCAAAACGCGAAAACTGTCGGCCAGTTCTTCGGCATGCGCGTAGCTCGTCGCAATCTCCGAGCGAACGATCATGGTGACCGCAGTCGTGTGCTTGTCTTCGGCAAGCCGCCAAAGACGTCGAAGCAAGTGAACGTGATTTCGCGTGCCGGGCGTTGCCTCGATTCGCACGAAAACGGCATGGTCGCCTCGCGCAATTCCAGGGCTCACATACCCGCTCACCGACGCGGTTGCATACTCGCCCAGAGCGCCGCCGTGGCCGAGCGCGCTGCCAAAAATGACGCCGCCACCGGCCGACAACACGCCCAAGAAAATCTCCGCGCCAACCGTTGCTTCTACGCCTTGGCGCGTGCTGCTGCCAAGATTGGCAATTTCAATGTCGCCGCGAAGCCGCCCAACACCCGGCAGATCGATGCCAAGCAAGCCGCGCGGACGCCACTGGTTCGGCCCGTCGAAGTATTTCGCCTCCGCGCCAATCTCGAGCGCTCGCGTGCCCATGGGGCGCCATGCGACCGCGCCGACAAAAAGCCTATCCATGACTGCATTGCCGTTGGGAGGCTGCGACTGCTCGGAAGGGCCATTGAAGTCTTGCGCAACAACCGAGAAACCAAGGTAGGTGCTAGGCCGATACGACGCGCCCGCCGTGATACCGAAAAGGTGATTGGTGTATGGATTCGAGGAATACGACCACTCGATCGAAGCGCCCACGCTGAGCCGATCGGAAAGCTTGTAACCTACACCCCAAGTGAGCCAGGTATAGTCGGCACTGCTGAACGGAAAGCCTGGGCCTCGCTCGCCACCGGGCGGCATGACGTAGTCGACACGCAACCCCGAAGCCACGCCGCCAAAAAGAGGAGAGGCAAGATCAATGGCATGACCGCATGCAACGCGCGCCGTGTCCGGGCAGCGCACGCCTGTCCACCGTAGCTCGTAGCCAGGCAAAAACGCGAGGTTGGCTGGGTTCAGAACAAGCGCTTCGGCCGAGTCGTCGCTTGCCGTGCTTCGGCCCGGAGACAAGATGCGCTCGGCGCGGCCGGGGAATGGCTCGTCGGCGCGGGCTTCGTTCGAAGCCGCCATTGACATGGCAACAAACAGAATGGCAACCCATTCGCCTCGGCAAAATGTGCGCAGCATCATACAGGCCTTCTTCTAGCGGGCTACAGCATGCCGCGAGCCGCTGCGACTTCCTCAATGGCTTGGCGCCGGCGCGCGAGCTCGTCGAAATCTTTGACAGGCAGAAACCGTGAAGCCACTCCGTCGCGTGGCACCTCGACGTACACCGATGGCAACTGCGCGGTGATCTCTTGCAAGAGCCGTTCGAACTGCACGGCGGGACGACCAGAAATTGTTTTTTCGACTTCAAAGTAAGTCCAGCGAAAAGAAGTTTTGGCAAGCGCTTCGGCACGCACCAAAAACGTGTTCGTGTTGAACACGTTGACGGCTTTCGGATCGAAATCGGGCGGAAGGCGAAACTCTTCGAGCACCTGCAACTTGCCTTCTGCAAGCACCGGAATGCCCCCTCGGTCGCCTTCTTTCCGGCATACTTCGCATTGCACGTCGGCAGCCTGTTTTTCGACCGCCTCGATGAAGTGGCCAAGAAGGGCAAAGTCGACCGACGCACCAAGGTTGTCGATATTTGCAATCCACACCCACTTGCCCCCCGCAGCGATGAACCGGTCGAGCAAGCCACTTCTGCGCAAAGCATCCACCAAGTCGCCATGGCCCGTTGCGTACAGGCTCGGCACGCCATCGGCGTCTTTGAAAAGCGAGCCAGTCGGCGTCAAGCGCACCGACAGGTTCTGCATGAAAACGCCCGTATGGTCGGCACTTGCCGTGGCTTCGAGTGAACGAACAATGGCGTCGTGCGTAGCTTCACTCGTCATGAACCAGAGCGGCAGGGGACGCCCCACGCGCTTTTCGATCGAGCGGTTCTCGCGGAGGCGCAGATCGAGGAACGTGTGGCCATGGCACGCTTCGCAGAGCGCTTTCACAATGCCGCCCATGCGCGTGGCCATGCCGCCTGCCATTGTGCAGAATGCAAGCTCGCCGGCGCGCATCGCAGCAAGCCCCCGTGCCGAAAGGCGCTCGTGCTCGGGCGACCCTTCTGCTGCAAGCTTTATGATCGATCCGGAAGGCGGCGGTATAACCTTCCCTTTCACGATGTTGCGTGTGCGCCGGCGCGTGAGCGGGTCGCCTTCTTTCAGCGTTGCCGCAAGGGCAACCAAGGCTTCTTCGTTGAAGCCGCCTTCTTTCAGGCGCAACGCCAGAGCCAAAGGCAGTGATTTTAACTCGTTCGCAAGGCTTGTCATTGCGAGCAGAGTACTAGCACTACTGCCGGAACTTCGTTCCGGGCTGGCGCGTTTCCGCTTCGCGGAAACCAGTAGTGTTCCCTTGTCTCAAGGGGGGCGCGGCGCCCCCTCTTGCCCGCGATGCGGGCAATTCACCCCTCCGCGAAGTCGCTCCCGCGACTTCGTTAGCCCTACTGCCGGGCAATTCCCGGCAGTAGGGCTAGTATCGAACGGCCGGAGTTCGGCGCGGAAGTTGGCCAGAGGCCGAACGCGTGGAACTTGCGCCGGGCGGCACTAGGCAACAGGTCAAGCGCGAAGGAGGCGTTGAGTCGCCTGCGCTTCGATGCCCGCGGCGCCCTCGATAAGTCGAACAAGCTTCAGAAAGCAAGCAAAAAGCAACAGCGTAGAAATTTAGCGCCAAGTAGTGAAGCGCCATCGCGCCTCGCCGTCTAATGAAGTGCAATAAGGTGCACTTCGTTGAGCAGCCGCGCGAATCTTGGCAGGATCTTGGCAAGATTTTAGAACATCAGTATTTGAAAAACGCGTAAGCTGCTCAGCCAAGTCTCACACAAAGCTAGCGCTTGGAATAAATCTTCGCGCTATCAATTTCACTCTTTTCTATTGGGAGTCCATTCGATGTTACACGGCAAGATGTCGATCAGAGCTAGCACCCTCGCATTCGCCTGCATCGTGCCGCTTGTCTCGGCTACTGGGTGCACTGTCAGGGGCGAGGCGGAATATGCCACGCCCGACGCCGAAGTCGTGGTTGCCGGCCCACCGCCTCAGCCAGTCTACGAGGTTCCGCCGCCTCAGCCGGTCGGCACTGTGTGGGTGGGCGGCTATTACCACTGGAGTGGCGGGCGATACACTTGGGTCAGAGGCCGGTGGCAAGCCCCGCCACACGCCGGCGCCACATGGCGCGGGCCTACCTACACGACGCGCGGCGGCAGAAGTTACTACCAGCCCGGCCGCTGGCAGAGCAGCGGAAGCCGCTCTTCTACGCCGAGCCGTTCCGCGCCAAGCCGTTCGCCAAGCCGGCGCTAAACACCTCTTAGAATCCGCGCCGCACGTCGTATAAAATGCAACCACTTTGCGGCGCGAATTTCTTTTAACGCTTCTTATCGCGTTGGCGTTGGCCGCGGCCCGTCCGGTCGCGGCCGACCGTGTTGTGCCGCTTGCACCGGTCGTTCACGAGCCCATTCCGCCCGATCCTCGTGAAGATCTGGCGCTGTCGGTGCTACTCGACGGAAACTTGCCCGCAGCCATTGAAACGCCACGCGGGCTTTTGCCAGCGCCCAATCCCGATCGCGTGATCTCAGAAAGCGAGAGCTTCTACGGCCCCTCGCCTCGCGAGAATGTGCCAGGTGTAACCTTCCGACCCGATCGCGACACGCGAAGACCAAACGATTTACCTTACGACGATCCGTTCTCGCCGTCGACCGCGCCGTTCAAGCGGTTGAGCGCCTTTGATGCGGTCGATGCATCATACACGCTTACGGTCAAAAATCCGCGTCCAGTTCCGCTTGCCATTTCAGGCGCGCCGCTCGCGGCGTCTGAGGAAGAGCACTTTTTCGGCGACATGGTGGTCGACCTCGAGCCGAAAGCGATGGTTCGCATTCCGTCGGTCGGGCCTGGTGCGCGTGTGCTGCGAGCTCGCGCCGGCGTCGGCGCTGTGGATGTTGGCTTCCGGCTCTATCACGACAGTGCCGACAACTGGTTCATCGTGGGAGACAAAGCCGCTGCACGCGTTCGACTCGTTGTCGAGATCGCGATCCCGCGTGGAGCTTTTGGCGGCGACTTCGGTAACCCACCGTTGAGCGATCTTGCCCGCGCCACACCGCTGCCTGATCGCATTGCGAAGGCTGCCGCGGAAGTCGCGCGAACCATAGGCGTCACGCGAAGGATGAGTCCGCGCGACAACCTCACCAAACTCGTAGAATACTTTCGTGAGTTCACCGATTCGAACGAGCCGCCAGAAAAAAAACGCGACATCTACCTTGATCTCGCGCTGTCGAAAAAAGGCGTATGCCGGCATCGCTCGTTCGCGTTCATGATTACGGCGCTCTCGCTCGGCATTCCGGCGCGCATGGTCATGAACGAAGCGCACGCGTGGGTTGAAGTACACAACGGGCGCTTGTGGCAGCGCATCGATCTTGGAGGTGCAGGCGGCATGCTCGCCGATCCCCTTGCGGCGAACACCGTTTACGAGCCACCGCCAGATCCGTTTGCATGGCCGCATGGCTCGGCGCGCGGGGAAGATCTTGGCCGTCGCGCACGCCGCCAGACCAACGCAGGCAGCACTTCGGCAAGCGGCAACGCAAGTGGTGGCGCAAGCGGCAACGAGATGGCAAGGCCTGGCAATGCAGGCAGTGTAAATGGTGCGAGCAGCGCAAACGGCGAGGTTCTACCCAACGGGTCTTCAAGCGCCATGGCCAGCGCATTCGCATTGCCAGCAAGCCCGCAACCAAGTACCGCGGCTCCCGCAGCGACTGTCGATCTCCCGTCAACAACGCTTACGATCGCGCTCGAAAGCACGGAGGCCAGGCGAGGCGCGCCGATACACGTGAGCGGACAAGCTCGCGCACGCGGCGAAGTGTGCGGGCAGCTTGCCGTGCAAATCGTGCTTGGCGGCCATGCCGGCCACGACATTGTGCTTGGCGAGCTCGTGACCAACGAGCACGGCGATTACAGCGGCGCGATCGTGATTCCAACGAGCGTGCAGCTTGGCGACTACGACCTTGGCGCAAAAACCATGGGCAACGCTCGCTGCGGCAGCGGCCAGTTACGGTAATGTACATGCAATGAGCGCCGCATTCGTTCCGTTTCTTTACGAGCTTCGCGCCCGCAAAGTGAAAGTGGGTGTGCAAGAAGCCGTGGCGCTCGGAAAGGCGCTCGCCGTGAACTTGCACGAAAGCTCGCTCGACGGCTTTTACCATGTTGCGCGCGCCATCTGCGTGCACCGCGAAAGCGATCTCGACGCCTTCGATGAAGCCTTTCTCGCGCATTTCAAAGGTGTCACCGCAGCGTCGCTCTCGCTGATCCGCGAGATTGACGAGTGGCTCAAAAACCCAATAGCGCGAAAAATGCTCTCGCCCGAGGAGCTCGCGGCCATGCGGTCGTTCGACATGGAATCGCTCAAGCGTATGTTCGAAGAGCGCATGAAAGAGCAAGCAGGCCGCCACCAAGGCGGCAGCCACTGGATTGGCACCGGCGGCGCGAGCCCATTTGGCCAGCACGGCGCACACCCTTCAGGGTTGCGTGTGGGGGAACGCGGCGGCGGGCGCACTGCCATGGGCATTGCCAACGCGCACACCTACCGGCCATACCGGTCCGATCTTTTGCTCGACATCCGGCAGATCGAAGTTGCACTTCGCAAGCTTCGCGCATTCCAACGCGAAGGGCAGCCTGACGAACTTGACATTGACGCGACGATTGACAGAACCGCAAAAAATGCGGGCGAGCTCGAGATTGTGACGCGTGCGCCGCGCAAGTCGAACGTGCGCGTGCTGCTTTTGATGGATGTCGGCGGATCCATGGAGCCTTATGCCGAAACGGTTTCGCGGCTTTTTTCCGCGGCCAAGCGCGCATCGAACATCCGCGCGCTCAAAACTTACTATTTTCACAATTGCATCTACGGGCAGCTCTACGAAAGCGCGCGCTTGACCGACCCAGCGAATATGTCGGACGTGCTGCACGAACTCTTGCCCGAGTGGAAACTCGTCATCGTGGGCGACGCTGCCATGCACCCAGCCGAGCTGCTTGGCGTGGGCTTTGATTACGTCGCTCGGCAGTACAACCCTGCGCTGACCGGACTCGCGCAACTCTACAAGCTTGCCGATTCTTTCAGGCGCAGCGTGTGGCTAAACCCCGACCCGCCGTCCTATTGGCAAAGCGGAACAGCGGCGCAAATCGCGCGAATTTTTCCAATGTTTCACCTCACGCTCGATGGCCTCAGCGAGGCGATAGCTCACCTTTCCAAGGGTGACGCTCAATGTCGGCAAATGTAGTCAAAAAGCGACGCGCATTAGCGCCCAAACAACCAGGGCCGCGGTGTCACAGCTACGGTGCAAAATTCTGCGTGACCACCTTGACGTCAAGCACGCCGAGCCTTCAGCATAACCGTATGCGCCGATCACAATACGGGTTCTTACTCACCACCACATTAATACTTGTGGGCCTTGTGGGTTGCTCGAGCAGCAACTCATCATCTACCAATCCTGAATCGCCCAATCCTGATGGCGGCTCGACCGACAACAGCGAAGCCGGAACGAACGTTCCGAAAGAATGCGCTGCACCACCTTGCGACGATGGCAGCGCATGTACGGTCGATACCGACTGCGAAAGCCAGCATTGCGACCAAGGGCAGTGCGTGCCCACCGCGTGCACCGATGGCGCGAAAAACGGAAACGAAACCGATGTGGATTGCGGTGGAGGCGATTGCGCGCCGTGCACAACAGGCAAATTGTGCACAGGCGCCGCCGATTGTGTGGACGGCGTTTGCGGCGCCGACATGAAATGCGCCGCACCTACTGCCGATGACGAGGTGAAAAACGGAAACGAAACCGACGTTGATTGCGGATCGTCGGGCAATGGCACTGACACGCATGCACCGGCATGCGATGTTGGCAAGGCGTGCAATGAGGGAGCCGACTGCACAAGCTTTTTGTGCACCGACAACGTTTGCGTGGCACCCGTGGCACCAACGTGCAACGACAAAATTCTGAATGGTGATGAAACCGATGTTGATTGCGGTGGATCGTGCAAAGACGACCAGGGCAACCCGAAAGGGTGCGCTGTGGGTCAAACGTGCGCGAAAGACGGCGACTGCACCGACGGCAATTGCGTTGATTCAAAATGCAGCCAGCCCACGAGCAACGATAACAAGGTGGATGGCAACGAAACCGATGTCGATTGCGGATCGTCAGGCCCAGGCATCGATACCCATGCACCAAAGTGCAAATCAACGAAAAAGTGCATTACCAACGCCGACTGCCTAAGTGCAGGATGCAATTACGATGGGCGCTGCGCGGCTGCCCGAAGCTGCGTAAGTCACCGTGGCGGCGACACCTGCGGCCAGGGCGATACGGACACCCCCAATGGCCAGCAGCAGAATCATGAAGATTGTTGCGCATCAGCCAACGTGCCTGCGCAAAATGCTACGGGGTGGCACTCGCCCAATACTACTCTGACAATCGCGGTCCCGGCATTTCAGCTCGACAAATACCAAATCACTGTTGGGCGCATTCGAACATTCCTTGATGCGGTGAAGGGCAATGTGAAGGGCTGGGTTCAGGCGAACCGCGCCAACATCATGGCTCCAACCCAGCTTCCATCGGGCATTGACGCCTATCTGCCCACCGGTTGGACGCAGGCAGACAGTGGTGACCAGTGCTGTTCGAACGGCAACTGCAGACAGTGCAATTACGGCGCACTCAACCAAGTGAGCGGCTATCGCTACAACAACGAGCCTGGCGGTGATTGGGGCTTCGGATGTTATATGGAAAAGCGCGTTGTGAAGGAGGACGGATCTATAGCAGAGGGCGCATATGGGTCGCGCACATTCTACCTAACCGACGCCGAGCTACGCAATCCTGACAACGGCGAAGACCAGCATTCTGTCAAGCCCGAGCGCCTGGCCGAAAAGGCGATGAACTGTGTCACGTACTACATCCTCGCGTCGTTTTGCGCGTGGGACGGCGGACGGCTCGAAACGTATGCAGAATACAATGCTGCGTACGGTGCGAACAATACCTTCCCATGGGGGAACAGCCCGGCCCCCTTCTCGTTCAACGAGGACGGCACATTGAATACGTCCACGACGGGCTTCAGAAACGTCGTTCCCACCGGCGTGAACACGGTATGGGACCCGGCTTTGACCGACGATAATAAGGCTACGCTGCTCTCGCGTCTCAGCTTTACAAACCTTGGCTGGAATTACGAGAATATGTTCATCCAAGACTGGCGTGCAGACCTCGAAGGCCGCAGAGCAAATCCAATCATAGCAGAGTTCAACGACCCCAATACGTTCCTTGAGGCCAACGACCAAAGTATCGCCGTTGCGCCGCCGGGCCGTTACCCGGCTGGAAAGGGGCCTTACGGCCACTTCGATCTGTCTGGCAATGGAATGGAGATCACGGCCCCAGACGGCAATAGCACCATATACTACAATAACGAAAACGACGGCACCCGCTTTCATTGGGGACGCAATGGAAGCTTCGAGGACGGAGGTGTCCACTTCAATGCAACAACGATGGTCGGCGATGCTACTTACGATTTTTTCGCACTCACGAAGTACGGTCGCAGCGCTGGCCGTTGCGTGCGTCCACTCGATCCCGAGACAGAAAACAAACTGCCAGCATCACCTTGAGCAACACGAGCCGACCGGTTTCAGGTTGACGTGATGAGATAGTCCGTCAATGTGAAATCGGTCGCGACGCGCGCTTGGTGGTGAGCGCACGTCGTCCGCTGGTGGGGTTGGCGCCTGTTATTCGCTTGTTCACATCGAACCAACCGGCGAGTCAGAGTCAACGACCTATGTGGACTTGCCACTGGGTAGCGACTGTAGTAGTATTACGTATGTGTTCAACGGCCGCTACCTGTTGCAGGCCAGGACCAGACGGCAAGCAACATTTCCATGGCCGTTGCTCATTACACCTCGGAATTGAACCCGATACGTCCATTGGCAATCAATGGCATCATTACCATACCCGTCTCCAAAACAGGCTTTCCGCTCCGCGCTGCGCCGCCTTGAACTCGCGTCAACTTGAAAGCACTCTACAAATCACAATCGAATATCGATATAGACGCCACGCCGTAATTCTTGCAGCCATTGCTTGCGCTGGCGATCGGTCGCCTCAACAATGGCCCGCTCCATCATTTGTTTGCGAACTTGATCGAATGGCGGTACCGAAGTTTGGGCTTCGGCGAGCTGCACGACCAAAACAGCCATATTGCCATTGGGATCTTGGAATCGAATTGGCGATGACACCCCGCCTGGTTTCAGCGATTTCGCCGCTTGCTGCAATTGCGGGAAAAGCGCCGAAAGCGGCACTGGCCCGCGCGAGCCGCACGTGTGCTTCGTGGTCGGGTCTTGGCTGTAATCGAGGACAAGCTCACAAAAGTCGGCACCCTCACGCGCACGCTTCGCAAGTTCTTCCGCCAGCACGGTGCGCGTCGCGATGCTTTGGTCGCTTGCGCCGGGCTGAACTTGAAGGACCAAAATGCGCAAATCAACTGGCGACTGCTGCTCGATCTCCTGGACAAGGTGCTGGTAGGCAGCGCGCGCGTCTTGCTCGGTCACACGCACACGATCGCGCACGCGAAGATGAATAAGCTTACCCTCGAGTACCTGGCGACGAACCTCATCGCGGTAGTCTTGCTCGCTCAAGCCTTGACGCTTGGCCTCGGCGAGCAAATCAGCCGGCGATATTTTTGCTTCCGCAGCAACCTGGCGAATACCAGCGTCGACATCCTCGGGCGAGACGGAAATGCGGCTTTTGTCGGCCGCGGTCTCCTCGAGGCGCTCGTCAATCATGTGATTGAGTAGCTCTTTGTACATTTCGCTTTCGGCCGCGACTTGCTGCGAGGAATTCGGGGTTTGCATCAAAATGCGCAAGAGGTGCGGGCGCGCCCGCTGGCGCAACTCGGAAAGCAAGATCGGCCTTTCGCCAACAACGGCCACAACGCGCTCGACAATCGACGCGTGCGCCGGCCGCGCAGCCGCCAGACCAAGGCCAACCGCAAAGGCGACCCCAGCCGCAATATCGCGAAATGCGGGCCAATTCCGCCACGGAAAAAAACGATAAATACGTGACGCGCAGCAGGTTTGCAGACACGCACTAGCTCGGCCGGAACTCACGGTGCCCCTTTCTTACCACTTTCGTGGCTGAATGAATGGATCTATTGTTCGAGGTGTCTATTATTGTCGCACTGCCAGCGTCTGTGAACCGCATTGGGAGTGATTCGCAACCGCAGGCCTTACCGAGGAGATACGGGAATGCATCGCGCCTTGTCATCACGTTTGCTGAAAATCGTTGCCATCGGAACCATTGTGGGCCTGTCCGTGGGCAACGTGGGCTGTAAGAAGCTCGTCAAAAAAGTCGCGCCTGGTAGCGAGGCCGCGCAGACCGATGACGCCGACAATCAGCTCGAGAAAAAAATCGAGCCATACATTGAATGCCTAAATTCAATTTCCTCGAACGTGATTCGAATGAGGAGGCATTACTTATCAGACATTCCAGAGAGCGGGCCAACAGGCAAAGAAACGTCGGCTAGCATCAACACTCTTTCCAAAGGCGACGCCTCGAAATGCGCCACGAGTCTTGCGAAAGCAAAAACGAAGCCGCCGTCGAACCCGCAGCTGGAGCAAGCAGGCGAAGCTTTCGCGCAGGCGGCAACCCAAATCGATAAGATTTCCAACGAACTTCATGATTACTTCGACAAAAAGAACTTTCTCGACGACAAATGGGCCAAGGGGAAAGCCTTGCACCCGCAGCTCGTGGCAGCATTCAAAGCCTTCGGAAAAGCCGACGACACTCTCCAAAATGTGCTCGACGGAATTACGAAACCCCTTCGTCAACGCGAGCTCGCCAGGGTCGAAAAAGAAGACGGCAAAAAGTTCGTCTACCATCGCTTGCACGTGCTCAACACGGCGCGCGATTTCATCGACGTAGCCGACGACCCGGAAATCGATTTCAACCGTTTTACCGCGGCAAGAACCGATTTCCAAAAAGCGCTCGCCGACCTCACAGCCTATGGCGACGCCCACAAAGCCGATCTCAAGGAGCAGAAAACTGCCCCCTCCTGGCCAATGGCCGACAGCAATTACGATCGTTTCGTCAGCGCTGCTAACGAGTACGACAAGGCACAAACCACTTTTTGGCGCTGCCTTCGTGATGCACCCGCCGAAGCAAAAGTTGCAGGCGGAAAGATCATTGTCGAAAAAGCGGCAGAGAAATGCGAAAAACACGGCCTCCATGGCACAGTCGACCAAGCCGTGGTGAAAAATTATAACGAGCTTATTACAACGGCCAATAATGGCCGGTTTCCATAAATTCAAACGAATCGCGCATTATCAATCGAGCCTTGCGGAGGCGAAAGCCATAAAAGCTTCGCATCCGCAGCTCGATCAGGCGGGAGCAGGCGAGAATCGCTCACAACGTGTGGACGAATGGGCTCGATAGGCTGAAGGAATGGGTCTATCGTTCGGGCGTCTACGTATTGTCGCATTGCCCGCGCTTGTGAAGCGCACTGCGAGCGATTCGCAACCGCAGGCCTTACCGAAGAGGAGAATGGGAATGCATCACGCCTTGTCATCACGTTGGCTGAGAATCGTTGCCATCGGAACCATTGTGGGTCTGTCCGTGGGCAACCTGGGCTGCAAGAAGCTTATCAGAAAGGTTGCGCCTGGTGCCGATGGTGGTGGTGGCAGTGGGAGTGGCAGTGGCGCGGCCGCACAGGCCGACGACGCCGACACTCAGCTCGAGAAAAAAATCGAGCCGTACATTGAATGTCTGAATTCAATTTCCTCGAACGTGATTCAAATGAGGAAGTATTACTTAACATTCATTCCACCGAACGGACCAACAGGCAAAGAAACGTCGCCTGGCATGAACACTCTTTCCAAAGGCGACGCCTCGAAGTGCGCCGCCGGTGTTGCGAAGGCAAAAACGAAACCGCCGTCGAACCCGCAGCTCGAGCAAGCGGGCGAAGCTTTCGCGCAAGCGGCAACCCGAATCGATAAGATTTCCAACGAACTTCATGACTATTTCGACAAAAAGAACTTTCTTGACGACAAATGGGCCAAGGGGAAAGCCCTGCACCCGCAGCTCATGGAAGCATTCAAAGCCTTCGGAAAAGCCGACGACACTCTCCATAACGTGCTCGATGGAATTACGAAACCCCTTCATCAACGCGAGCTCGCCAGGGTCGAAAAAGAAGACGGCAAAAAGTTCGTCTACCACCGCTTGCACGTGCTCAACACAGCGCGCGATTTTATCGACGCCGCCGACGACCCAGAAATCGATTTCAGCCATTTTACCGCGGCAAGAACCGATTTCCAAAAAGCGCTCGCCGACCTCACAGCCTATGGCGACGCCCACAAAGCCGATCTCAAGGAGCAGAAAACCGCCCCCTCCTGGCCAATGGCCGACACCAATTACGATAGTTTCATCAGGGCCGCGAACAACTTCGACAAGGCACAAACCACTTTCTGGCGCTGCCTTCGTGATGCACCCGCCGAAGCAAAAGTTGCAGGTGGTAAGGTCGCTGTCGAAAAACTCAAATGCGAGAAAGATTTCTTCGACGGCACGGTCGACCGAGTCGTGTTAAAAAAATATAACGAGCTTATTTCAGCGGCCAATAGCAATCGGTTTCCATAAATTCAAATCAATCGTGCATTATCGATCGAGCCTTGCGGAGGCGAAAACCATGAAACTTTGGCATCCGCAGCTCGATCAGGCGAAAGTAGCCATTGGTTTACTTTCGCTTTTTGCGCGCAACGGAACGATTGCCTTCATCGAGGTTCGGCATGCTCACGCCCTTTTCGTTGTGCTCGGCGAAGTAGGCGCGCAAAACTTCGCGGGCAAGAACATTGGCTTTGATAGTCCATATTGGCGTATTCACGACAAGCACGCCAATGGCAACCGGCGGCGAGGCGGGCTTGTCCACTTCGCCCCCCACCTGCTCGGCTGCCGGGTTACTAGCCGGCTTGGTTGCATGCGAAAAGCCTGAAAACCAAGTGTAATAGCGCTGCGCGGCGGCGTCGGTGAGCGTGCCCGTTTTGCCCGCAATAGGCACATCGGCAAGAAAGGGTCGGCCTTCGGGATCGTGAAAAGCACGAAACGAAGTGCCGTCAGTGACCGTGCTGCCCATCATGGTTGCCACGGCATGCGCCACGTGGGGCTTGACGGCGCGCTCGAGCGCCTTGGGCCCAGACGCCGTCCACACGATTTTCCCAGAATCGCTCACAACCTCGCTCACGATATGCGGGCGAACGGGCTCGCCGCCTCGTGCCATCGTCGCACTGAGCCACGCCGCGTGAAAAGGTGAAAGCGTTGTGTTCCAAAACCCCGCGGCAGTACGGGCAAAGCCAAGGGGATCGCTGGGCACTTTGAGCGCGCTCGGCTGCACCGGAACATCGAAGGCGAGCGGTGCACCGAAGCCAAGGCTTTTTGCCATTTGCTCGATGGCGGGCGCGCTTAGGTATTGAAGAGCAAAGCGCGCAAAAACCGTATTGATGCTTCGACCCATGGCGCCGCCAAGCGTTGTGCACCACTTGTCTTTCTTCGAATCAGCCACGAGATCGCTTTCGCGAATGCGCTGCTCGCCGCCCGAGTAACATGCGCGCTCGTCGGGCGAGAGCCCCGCGGTGTCGACAAGCGAGGCTCCAGTCACAATCTTGAATACACTTGCGGCTGGTGCCGTGGCCTCCGCGCAAAGATCGCGCATGGATCCATGCTCGATGTGGCTTGCATAAACAAGAACGCTGCCGGAAGCCGTGTCAATCATGACCACGGCTGCTTCGGGCAAGCGGTACCTCGCCATGACGGCATTGGCTACACTTTGCAACTTTGCGTCAATCGTCAGGCGCGCGGTTTTACCATCGGGAAGTGGCGCGGTCGCGCCCGCATCGGAAAGCGCAATTTTCGTGAGATCCAGTCCTGCAAGCAGAGGCAACGCCTTGCCCGCAGTAGCCGCAACAACGGCGGGGGCAGCCGCCTCAACGATCGCGGCCGAACCTGCATGAGACTCGCCCGGCTCATTGCTATGCGTGTGCCACCGGAAAATCACAAGGCCGACTGCAACCGGAACCCCAAGCCCGACGGCAATCCACGTGCGACGCATGGCAGACCGTGTGGCATGCAAGCGGGTGTAAGGGCAAAAAATAAGCTTTTTTTTGGCAATAGCGATACGGAAACGTTGCCATGCCGCGCCGTCTGAGCCGTGTGACGATCTTCGCAAGCCTTATGGCAACTATCTTGGCCGCTGGGACCACCGAGACGGCACGCGCCGAAGTGGGAACGGCCGGCGAAAAGCGAAAAATCATTGACGCAGGCGGTGGCCTCGACGCCATCGAGATCACGATTGACCCCGCTGCAAGCGCTCTTTCCGCGAGCAAGTGCCTCACGCCCAATTGCGTGCACACCGCATCTTTCTTGCATGTGCCCATCCCCATCCCTCCCTCGCGCATCGATTCCGCAAAAATAACCATTAGGTCCGTTGCCATCGGCGATGGCAAACATGTCGCCCTGGTTCGCGTGCCCGACACGCAGCGAGACGATGTCGCGTTCGAAGCCATTGTGTCGGCGCATTCCCCTGCGCCGATCTTTGCTGGTCTCACAGGTTTTTCTGAAGGCAACGAAGGCGAACGGAGCGGGCAAACCGTGCGCCTCTTCGATCGCGACGAAGTGTCCAAGTTCGTCATCGTTGCCAATTATAGAGAAGATACACGCATATGTAGGCAACAGACCACACTGCTGTCGCCGCGCGGGCTCGATCCAAAGACGATGCAGCTTCGTGCGGCCACACTGCATCGTATCGACAACAAGGCGAGGGGCAGCGCAGAGGCCATCGTTGCCCGCGCACGCAACCGAAACGCAAAACCAGCCCTTGCGAAAATCCTTGTCGCAACAGGCGCAAGCTCTCCAGGTTTTGCGGCGCTCACCGATGGCAACGTCGATTCTACCTGGTCGGAACAAGGGCCGGGCGACGGGCACGGCGAGTTTGTCACGATGAGCGCGCCAGCCGAGTTGCCCATCAACGCGTTGGTCATCACCATCGCGCCCACCGCACCGAAAGCACGAGGTGTCGCGCCCAAAGCGTTCTTCCTTGCGACCGACGATCGGCTTTTTCGAGTAACGATGCCCGAAGACGCTTGGGGCAAGCGAGGCGTGTCGTACGAAATCCCGTTGCCGAAAGCAGTGCACACGACGTGCATGTCCGTCGTCCTCGACGAAGCCTACGCCAAGGGCATTGCGTTGCCAGAGGTGACGATTGCTGAAGTGACGGCGCTTTCAACGTTCGACACGAGCGGCTCATCGCTTTCCGACGTGGCAAAGGCTCTTGCTGGCCCTCGCGCCGAGGAGGCGTTGGCGCTGCTCAAGCGCGCGGGCAACGCCGGTGTTACCGCCGTAATCGAAGTCTATCCGACCCTTGATGACAAGGGCCGAGCGCGCGCCATCGACGTTGCAGCAAGCGCTGGAAGTTGCACGGATCCGGCCATGGAGTTGGTCACACGCGCTCTCGGCGACAAAGACGTAGAAGTGCGCAGGCGCGCTCTTGGCGCGATCGAGCGATGCGGAAAAAGAGCGAGCGCAGCACTCGCAACGGCCGTGCGTAGCGACGACGAATCTCGTCGTGCCGCGGCCGCCCCGCTGCTCGCAGCGGTTGCGCCAAACGCGGCTCTCGAACCGCTCGCCAGTGTCATGGGCACGGGCTCGTCTGAAACGCGGCAAAGCATCCGCAGTGCGTTTGCACGCGCCGCAAGAACCGCATCACCAAATCAGCTGTGCACGCTCCTCGGCCAGCAAACCCACCTTGCTGCTGCTGCGCGCCTCGATCTGCTGCGCGCCATGGGACCAAAGCTCGCCGAGTGCGGCGCCGAATCGAACGCCGCTATAGTCGATCTTTTCCAAGCCTCGCCTGGCATGGCAACGCGCTACTTGCTCGCAGAGCCGCTCGCACACCTCGCGAGCTCGCAGAACGAAGCAGCCAGAGTGCGCCTTATGGATCTCGTGCGCCACGACCCACAATGGCAAGTACGTGCGCGCGCCGTGGAAGTGTCGGCCGGCATCGCTTCGCTCGCAGCCACAATCCTTGCGGCCGCAGAAGACGGGCAGCCGCGCGTGCGTCAAGCCGCGCTGCGCGCCATTGCGAAGGTCGCTTTTGTGGCAGGCGGAGGTGCTGCGGTCAAGGCTCTTACAACAGACGAGTGGTCGTTCGTGCGCGCGGCCGCTGCCGAAGCGATCGGCGCTCTGCCCGCCGAGCCGCACGGCGTTGAAGCAGTCGGCCAAGCGCTCACCGATGCAAGCGTGAACGTGCGAATCGCAGCCTTGTTCGCACTCGGACAACTGCGAGCCACAACGCAGGCATCACGCGTGGCTGCGCGTCTGGACGACACCGAGGAAACCTTGGACGTGCGCGCTCTGGCGGCACGCACACTCGGCACGATGTGCGTGCATAATGCAATTGATACCCTGACGAATTTCGCCGAACGTTTGCGTGTGCAGCCAGCAAGCGAAGCCGATGAACGCATCGGCACCGCGGCCATCGAAGCGCTTTCCATGCTTCACCCACCCGATCTGCCGAAACGCCTCGCGCCGCTCGCCCGGAAAAACGTCACCTTGGGTGTGCGCCACGCCGCGGAGCGCGCAATTTCAAATCCTGGCACCTGCCGTTAGAGCGTGTTCGACAGCCTGCTGCGCGAAATCGATGCGTCGGTTGGGCGCTGCGCTCCGTGCTCAAAGCCGCAGCAGGCTGTTCCGCGCGGTGCTCGCGCTCCGCCCTAGCCTCGATTCGCTCGCGACGGCTGT
>Ga0123357_10002086_pt1 | contig 21965 bp, 23 predicted proteins | sample TergutEmb28metaG_FD_89873 | JGI IMG/M metagenome (GOLD analysis project Ga0123357, IMG submission 89873) | Embiratermes neotenicus P4 segment gut microbial communities from Petit-Saut dam, French Guiana - Emb289 P4 | ecosystem: Host-associated > Arthropoda: Insects > Digestive system > Gut ... | reverse complement strand
TCTTTCACCTCAGTAGCCATCAATCAGGACGGCAACATTGTTGCGGCAGGCTCCACGGATTCCACAGACGGCGAGTTCCCCGCCACCCACGCTGGCAACGACGCAGTCGTTGCGACTATAGAACCCAGCAACGGGACGCTCGAATGGGCAAGAACCTACGGTGGAAGCGGCAACGACTCTTTCACCTCAGTAGCCATCAATCAGGACGGCAACATTGTTGCGGCAGGCTCCACGGATTCCACAGACGGCGACTTTGCGAATGCTACCGATACCCCCAGCGCTGTCCTCGCCACCCTAACCGCTGACGGACGCATACATTGACGCTGCGTCTGAGCGAGCCCGACAGCAATTCCCACAGGGAAAGGGCATGCAGTGTGAATCGCCCTGGGTTTGGTTCCTATTGTTTTTCGGGGCTGGCGGTTGCCAGCCGGGGTGATTCGGTTCCATCGTAGTACGCGTTTTCGGTTTCGATGGGAGTGTGGTAGCCGAGTTCTGAATGGAGTCGTTGGTGGTTCCACCACCAGACCCATTCCAGGGTCGCTAACTCGACTTGTTCGATGGTGCGCCAGGGGCCGCGTCGCCATATCAACTCGGTCTTGTATAGCCCGTTGACAGCTTCAGCGAGAGCGTTATCGTAACTGTCGCCGATGGTGCCGGTGGATAGTTTGATGCCCAATTCGGCGATCCGGGATGTGTAAACCAAAGACATATAGTTCGATCCGTGATCGGAATGATGTATCAACATCGACAAGTCATCACCGTCAGTGTTCCAGATCGCCATGTCGAATGCCGGCAATGTGCACACGTCCGCTTTCAGCGTTGATGTGACGTTCCAGCCGACGATACGGCGAGAGTATGTGTCAGTGACGAACGCGACATAGGCGAACCCTGCCCATGTCGGCACATAGGTGATATCGACGACCCACAAACGTCTGGGTGCGCCCGGATGGAACTGGCGTTGAACCAGATCAGTTGGGCGCAGGTTCGCTGGATCGGATCGCGTGGTGAAAACGCGCCGGCCACGCCTGGCGCCGCATAAACCGGCAGCCCGCATCAACCGGGCGACCTGGTCACGGCCCACCCGCCAGCCCTGACGGGTAAGCAGAGCATGCATCTTACGGACACCATAAACGCCATAGTTCGCCGCATGAAGCTCAACGATTTGCTCACCCAGCAGCTTGTCGCGGATCGTGCGAGCCGACGGCGGACGCGTTTTCGACGCCCGATAGGCCCGTGACGTGATGAACCCCCACACTCTGCCGTGTGCAGCACACGACAGATAGGCTCGACCCCGAAACGATCCTTATACTCGTTGATGAAACGGATCATCTCGTCGCGGGTTGGTCGAGTTCCTTCGCGAAAAACACGGACGCGGCCTTCAATATCTCGTTAGCCCGCCGCAGTTCAGCGTTCTCCCGCCGCAACCGTTTGACCTCCACCGATTCGACAGTCGGCACTCCAGGTGTTTGCCCGGCGTCAATCTCGGCCTGCCTTATCCACTTACGCAGCGGCTCTTTCGTGACACCCAACAGATCAGCGACATGCTTAATCGCTGCCGTCTCATTCGGCTGGGTAGGCAACGCTTCAGCAACCATCTGCATCGCACGCCGCCTCAACTCTTCTGAATACCTTCTAGGCATGATTCCATCCTCGTATAAAAGACGGAACAAAACCCAGTACGATTCAGTGTCCAGCCAAGGACCCGGTTACACGCACAAGCACACACCCAATCAGACCCGACCCATAACGCTGAGTGACGACGCCACGCTTGCGCCTCGGCGATGGGATACTTGATGGCGTGGAAGTTGACCTGTCGCGCGCCGACGCGCCTGCAGTGCACCTGATAGTCGGGTTGCCGTGTTCCGGCAAGACTACGTTCGCGAAACGTTTGGCAGGCCAGACCGGCGCGTTGCGCCTGACACCAGACGACTGGCATGCCCGTCTTTTCGGCAACGACACCACTGACCCTGGCCATGATCAGCGCCATGACCGCATCGAACAGATCATGTGGGATCTCGCGCAAACGCTTGTCGCGCGACGCATCGACGTCATCCTCGATTTCGGTTTCTGGACGGCAGCCGAACGCGAACAAGTCGCCCGCCGTACAGTCGCGATGGGCGCCAAGCCGTCATGGCATTACATGGATGTATCGGCGAAGACATTGCGGGCGCGGGCCAACAAACGCAATGCCGACCCGTCCTACACCATGAAGATTCCCATGACAATGATGGACCAGTGGATCGCATCGTTCCAGCCACCCAACGCCACCGAGGCGCTGCTTGGACCGTTGCAGGTGATCACAACTGGAAAAGGATGGCAGAGGTCGTGAAGGCGGCTCCACTCAGCCGATCGCGTCGCCAATCGCGTCGCCAATCGCGCAACCTACCACGTGATCGTTGACGACCCCGCAGGCCTGCATTGTGGCGTAGACGTTCACCGGGCCGACGAATTTGAAACCACGCTTGCGCAGTTCTTTCGCCAGTGCCGTCGACTCGTCTGTCGCGGCGGGCACTCCCCCAGCCACGGGACGGTCATGTCTGGCCGGCCTGAAACTGCCCAGCAGCCCGGCCAGCGTCTCACCGTCCTCATGCATCTGGCGGACGATTCTCGCGGCATTGATGCACGCGTCGATTTTGGCGCGATTGCGGATTATGCCGGCGTCCGTCATCAGACGCGCCACGTCACCGTCCGCAAAACTGGCGACGGTGTCGACGTCGAAACCGGCGAAAGCCTCGCGGAATGCGTCACGCTTGTGAAGTACCGTGCGCCACGACAAGCCCACCTGGAACCCCTCAAGGCAGACGTGCTCGAACATCAGAACCTCGCTGGTGGTGGGGCGTCCCCACTCCTCGTCGTGGTAGCTGACGTACAGCGGGTCGGCCGCCGCGTGTGCCCCGAAGCAAACAGCGGTCGGCGTAATTGAAGTGTCTATTTCGTTCATGAAAACCATTCTGCAGTAGGCCACCGACAAAAGTGTCCAGAAGATGCCGAACCACTACTTGAGCAGGCGCGACAGGCGCCGATCGGCAAGTAAGCGGCCGCCGGTTTGGCAGGTTGGGCAGTACTGCAGCGAAGATTCGGCGAAGCTGACTTCCGCGATCGTCGCGCCGCAACGTGGGCACGGTTGGCCCGCCTTGGCATGCACCTGCAGACCGGCCTTCTTCTCTGCTTTTAACTCGCCTGTTCCCAACCCGTCCGCCTGGTCGATGGCCGCCCGCAACGTCGACCCTATAGCGGCATACAAACCGTCCCGTTGATCGCGGTTCATCCGTCCCGCCGCGGCGAACGGGCTCAGCCCGGCCGCCCACAGGATCTCATCGGAATAGGCATTGCCTATACCGGCGATGTTGTGCTGGTCGCGCAGGACACCCTTGATCTGGGCACCACCCGCGCTGTCCAAAATAGCGTCCAACACCGCCGTGGTAAACGAGCCGTCCAACGGCTCCGGACCCAGGCTGGCGATACCCGGCACGTCCGCCAACTCGCGCACCAGATAAACCGCCAGACGCTGACGGGTACCGGCCTCCGTCAAATCAAAACCATGCCCGCCCACAAAGACCAGCCGAAAAGCCAGCGGCCCACGGCTCGGACGCGCCGGTTGGGGCAGCATATCGTCGCGCCAACGCAGCCACCCGGCCTTGGCTAGATGCGCTACCAACCAAACAGGTTCGCCGCCACCAACCACCCCAAGTTCGACGCCGATGAACTTGCCACGACGGACCACCGATTCAACCCGTCGCCCCACCAAATCCTGTGGCAAAATTCCCACAGTTTTCAAGACGGCAAACGAAACCACCTCGGCCCGTTCGACGACCAGGCCGACCGCATTTGCCGACAGAAAACGGCAAAGCGCCTCAACTTCTGGCAGTTCCGGCATGGCACCTTCCCTTTGCGCCGATCAAGCCCGGCCAATTCTGGCGACAGTCGTAATATCAATCAAGTCAGCCACCCCGCCAGTTTACGACGTGTCAGTGATTCAATACCCAGAAACGGCCGTTGTAGTCGACGCAGTACACAAGACTGGCCGAAACGCCTGGCGTGCAGGCGCCATTCGGACCTTTGGGCAGCGAGACCGACCAAATAGTTGAGAAATGTTTGGTGGCGTCGTGTGATCAGTCTAGAGCGATTGATCCCTCACACGCGACGACTGATTTCCTCATGCCGACGCATAGACTTGGCCCATGCGCGTCGACGTCTGGCTGTGGGCCACCCGGTTCTTCAAAAGCCGGTCGCTGGCCACCGCCGCCTGCCGGGCCGGGCACATCCGCGTCAATGACGCCATCGTCAAGGCGTCGTCCCAGGTGGCTGTCGGCGACAAAGTCACGTGGCGGGACGCCCTGCGTCCCCGCGAAGTCCAGGTGGTCGCGCTGCTGCCCAAACGCGTCGGTGCCCCCGAAGCGGCCACTGCCTACACCGACTTCTCCCCCGCCATCCCGACCAGCGCAGAGCGCGGCGCCCTACCGCAGCGTGACCGGGGCGCCGGACGCCCGGAAAAACGCGACCGCCGGGACCTTGATGACCTGCGTGGCTACCACAAATAGGACGAATACCACCGTTTGATGGACTAGTCTGGACCCATGCGAACGCGTCTTGTCTATTGGGCGGCGCCTGTTGGCATGGCCGTGGTGATTGCCGCGATCGTGGCGTTTTCATCGGGCGCCCAGGCCGAACCCACGCTGCCGGAACTGACGGCCGAACAGCTGGTGGCCAACGTCGCGGCAGCCCAACCCGCGGCGTTCTCCGGCACTGTCGCCATCACCACCGACATCGGCTTGCCCGACCTCAGCGCGCTGCAAAACCTGATGGGCCAACAGATGGGCGGCCTGACCACCCTGTTGGGCGGCACCACGCAGCTCAAAGCGGCGGTCGACCCGACGGTCGGCGCCCGTGCCGAGATCGACTCGAACACGTCAGCCTGGGTGGCGGTCGCCAACGTCGCCAACAACGACGCATGGGCGTACATATCGGATTCCAGCTCGGCCATCCACCTGACGGGCGGCACAGGCACACTGAGCGACCCAGCCACCGCTTTGACGCCGGCAAACTTGGCCGATAACCTGATCGCCGCAGCCTCGCCCAGCACGAATTTCACGGTGGCCGCCAGCAAGACGATCGCCGGACGCCCCGCCTATACGCTGGGCATGACGCCAAGCGACGCCGGCAGCTTGATCTCGGCGGTTGACGTGTTCATCGACGCCAACACGTGGATGCCTCTGGGCGTTGACATCTGGTCGACTCAACTTGCGGGCCAGCCTGCTTTGAGCGCCCGGTTCACATCGATTTCATATTCGGCACCGCCCGCGTCACTGTTCGACTTCTCAGCCCCGCCCGATGCGACGGTCAACACCGTCGACCTCAGCCAGCCAGCGCCCGGCCCGACGAACACCGACCCCGCAGACGACATCCCGTCCGTCAAGGTCGTCGCCGGCCAGGGGTGGGCCTCCATCGCCGAGGTGACGGGCTTGCCACACGACCTCGCCGCGGCGCTGGCCGACCCGTCGCAACTGTCCCCCCTTCTCGGTGACATCGCCCAGCAGACGGCCGCCGGCACCGAGTACACAACCTATCTCGGCTCCGTCCTCGTGACGCCTTCCGGCGATGTGTTCGCCGGTGCCGTGCCGGCGTCTGCGCTCGAATCGGCGGCCGCGTGACGACCGACGCAGTTGTCACCACACATGGTTTGGTGCGCCGGTTTGGCAAACAGGTGGCAGTGGACGGCATCGATCTGGACGTGCCAAACGGGTCTGTTTTCGGATTCTTGGGCCCTAATGGCTCAGGCAAGACGACCACCATCCGGCTGATTCTGGCCCTGTTGGGCGCCGATGCCGGCACCATCCAACTGTTCGGACAACCGATGCCCAAGGCGGCCGCCAAGGTGCTGCCTCGCGTCGGCGCCGTCGTCGAAGGCCCCGCCTTCTTCCCTTACCTTTCCGGCGACGCCAATCTTTCCCGTTTGCAGGCCATCGACAAGACTGACAACCCCCGCACCGCCCGCGACCGCCGCGCCGAGGCTTTGGAGCGGGTCGGGTTGACGGCCGCCGCCCGCAAGCCATACAGCCACTACTCGCTGGGCATGAAGCAGCGACTCGCCATAGCGGCCGCCCTCATGCGACCCCGCGACCTGTTGATTCTTGACGAGCCGACCAACGGTCTAGACCCGCAGGGTACCCGCGAAGTCCGCAATCTGATCCGCAGCCTGCACGCCGACGGGGCCACCGTCATCGTCTCGTCCCACCTGTTATCGGAAGTCGAGCAGGTCTGCACGCATGTCGGCATCATGTCGCGCGGCAAACTGATCGCCCAGCAGTCGCTGGACGAATTGCGCGCCGCCCGGGCGCCCCGCCTTCGCGTCGATGTGACCAACGACACAGCCGCCAAGGCCAAGGACGCGCTGACCAAGCTCGGGTTGACGCCCGATGATGCAAACGCTCCGTCGATGGTCATGGCACTCGGCACGGTGAGCACCCCCCAAGTGGCCAAGGCGCTGGTCGATGCCGGCGCGGACATTCTCCAGTTGACCATCGAACAGCCCGGTCTGGAGGACGTTTTCGTCGAGCTGACGGGGGCGGGGTTCGATGTCGCAGGATGAACTGGGCGCCATGCCGGGGTCATGGTGGCGCTGCCTGGCAAGCGAGATCGGGCTGGTGATGCGCCGACGCCGCAACCAGGTGCTGCTGGCCGGACTGGCCGCGCTGCCCATCGTCATCGGGTTGGCCGTGAAGCTGGTCAGTTCGCAAGCGAGCGGGCGGGCCGTCCTGATCTCACGGATGACCGAGTCGGGGCTGTTCCTGGCGGCAGTGGTCTTCGTCGCGGCGATGCCGTTGTTCCTGCCCCTGGCCATCGCGGTGGTGGCCGGTGACGCGCTTGCCGCCGAGGCACAGCAGGGCACCCTGCGCTATGCCATGATCCTGCCGGTGTCGCGCTCGCGATGGCTGGCAATGAAGGGCGTCGGACTTCTGGCTTACGTCGTCGTCTCCGTGGCCACAGTACTGGTCGTCTCGTTATTGACCGGTTTCGTCCTGTTCGGCGCCCACCCGCTGACGCTGCTTTCCGGCGACACGATCAGCCTGTGGGCCGGCGTGGGGCGCCTAGCCCTGATGTCGGCCTACGTCGTGGCATCGGAGACGGGTCTGATCGCCGTCGGGTTGTTCGTGTCGTCTTTGACCGACGTACCGATCGTCGCCATGGTCGGCACAGCCATGGTGCCGGTGATATGCACCATGCTTCTGGCGGTGCCCCAATTGCAGGCAATCCAGCCTGGCCTGTTAACCTATCACTGGCTGGACATCACAACCTTCCTGTTTGCCCAGCCAGACGTCACACTGGTGCGGCACGGGTTGTTGGTCCAATTGGCCTGGGTCGCCTTGTTCGGGTCGTTGGCCTGGGCGCGCGTCGCTAGCATGGACGTCAAGGCATGAGCAACGCAGGTATTCGATTCACGGAGAAACGACTTGAGCACATCAGATAACACCAAGCGCCCCACCACAAAGATCATCAGCGTCATTGTGCCGTGTTTCAACTCTGCCGCCTACATGGATCACTGCGTCAGCACCCTGGTCAATGGGTGGGACGACGTCGAGGTGCTGGTCGTCGACGACGGGTCAACCGACGAGACCCCGGCCAAAGCCGACAAATGGCAAGCCGAGCACCCTGGCACCGTCAAGGCGATACACCAAGAGAACAAGGGCCACGGCGGCGCAGTCATGGCTGGTTTGGCCGCCGCCCAAGGCAAGTATGTCTATGTGGTCGATTCGGACGACTGGCTGGACGACGACGCATTCAGTGTGACCCTCGCGCGTCTACGCGAATTCGTCAAGCAGGGCCGGCAAATCGATCTTCTGATAGTCAACTACGTCTACGAGCATGTGCTCAGCGGGACGCGCAAGGTGATCGACTACCGAGGCTCCCTGCCGCGCAACCGTTTCTTCGGCTGGAACGAAATTGGGCCATTCGCGGTCGGGCACTACATCACCATGCACTCGGCTATTTTCCGCACGCAAATATTGCGTGACATCGACTTGAAACTGCCCGAGCACACCTTCTACGTCGACAACATCTTTGTCTACTTCCCGCTACCATACGTCAAGACCATCTATTACCTGCCGGTGGATTTGTATCGATATTTCATCGGACGGGAAGACCAGTCCGTCGACGAACGGTCGATGATCAAGCGGTTGAACGAGCAGATCCGCGTCACCGAGATCATGGCGTCGTCTGTGAAGCTGCCCGAAGGCGCCGGCAGCCGCAAGCTGGCCGCCTATCTGGAGCATTACCTGGGCATCATTGTTTCGGCTTCGTCGGTGATCGCCGTCTTGGCCAACACGCCAGAAGCTCTGCAGCAGCGCCAGCAAATGTGGGACCACATCAGGAAAACCGACCCAAAAACAGCCTCCCGCCTGATGAAGCAATTTCTGGTTTGGGGAGCCAACCTGCCCGGCAAAGCCGGCCGTCGCGTCAGTGTGGCAGGCTATCGACTAGCGCAGCGCCTTTACCGATTCAATTAAGGGCCAACACCGGTGCATCAGAATATCCCCGCCGCGATCACGCTGGTCATGTTCGGGTCGTTCTGTTACGCACTGGCAGCCAAGGTGCAACGGTCGGCGGTGCGCGTCCAAGTCCATGAAAACACCGCCAATAAACGCATGAACTTGCGGCAGTTGCTGCACCTGCTACTCGATTTGAAATGGTGGTCCGGGGTCGGGTTGATGACAGTTTCGCTGATCTGCCAAGTTCTCGGCCTGTACATGGCGCCAGTCTCGGTTGTTCAGCCGGTCGGGCTGATGGCTTTCCCCTGGTCGATTGTGCTGGGGGCCAAAGCCTTGGGTGCCCGCCCCCGACGGGTCATCGTTCCGGCAGTGCTCACCGTGTCAGCCATCGCCGCGTTCGTCTTGGTGGTGTCAACCCATGCCAGCCCATCGACGGACGTCCACATACCGCGGGTGGTCGCGGCCGTGATCGTGGTCTACGCGCTGGTAGGCATCATGTCGCTGCTGGGGTCCCACGGCCCGCACCACTGGCGTCCCCTGTTCTGGGGTTCCGGCGGCGCCATGCTGTATGGGCTTGAGGCCGCCGTCGTCAAGGTCATACTGGATTATGCCGCCAACCATGTCTGGTGGCTTCAACCCATCATCTGGGTCACCATCGCCGCACTGGTGGCCGGCAGTGTGGTAGCCGGGCTGATGATCCAACAGGGCTACGCCACCGGCGAAGCCCATGTGGTGGTGGCATGCACCACAGTCACCGCCCCCGTAATCTCTGTAAGTTTCGGTTTGATCGTGCTGGGCGAGGGTCACCTACTGCCATGGTGGCTCGCGTTGATCCTTGTCATCCTCGGTTTGGTTGCAATCGCCGGGGTGGCTGTGACTGCCTGGGTCAGCCGAGCCGCATTGGATTCGCCTGCCCCGGTTCAAAGCGGGCAACGGTAACGCTCGCTGGCTTGTACGGCGCCCGTGCGGGCGTCGACGTGCAGCACCAGCGCCTCTGCCGTCTTCATCGGCGACGTCTCGATGTCTTCACCACAGCCCAGGGACGCCGCCATCGGAGCCAACTCGGGAAGATGCCCACAAACCGCCAGTGACCGGCCTTCGTCCAACAATTCGGCCCGCAGTTCGCGCATCGTCTTCGCAAGAGTGGCTTGGTGCACAGCGCCTTCCGATAATTCAGCCCTGATTTCGACTTTGATGTGACGGCTTTGCGAATAGGGACGCAACGTCTGCTTACAGCGCGCCGCTGGCGAGGACGCCAAAGCCGTAACGCCATAGGCCCCCAACAAGTCGCGCAACCGCTTGGCCTGACGCTGCCCACGCTCGCTGAGCGGACGCAACGAATCCGCCCTCGCCCAGCCTTCCCGCGATGCCGCTTTGGCGTGACGCAGGATCACCATGGTGCGTGTCGACCCCAATGCCAACGCTTTCGTCAAGATCTGGCGCTCGTCGGCATAACTCAAGGTGGCCAAAGCATCGGCCACGGGACGCCACGTCACCGCGTCGATCTCGCGCGGGTCTTGAGGAGCCCGGCCAGGCGAATCGAGCAGCCGCCCGACCCACCAATAGACGCGCTTGGTCGTGTTCTTGACGGGGTAGTCGACGGTCGCCACCGGACGTGCCGCCACGGCCCGATAGCCGCTCTCCTCGGTGAACTCGCGGCATGCCGTCTCCGGCGGCAATTCGCCTTCGTCGATGTGCCCTTTCGGCAAGACCCAGTCCTGCCAGGCCGGCCGATGCACCGTCAACACCTCTGTGCCGCTGGCGCCCTGACGCCAAACCACCAAGCCGGCGGCCCTGACGACCAGACGTCCTGAATTGACGGCCATCAGCGACGCCGTCCAGCCAGGGTGGTTATCAGATATTCCTGCATATCACGCAACGGTTTGCCGTCCTCGTCGACCGTTCGCGGCGTCCACTCCAAATCATGCGCCCGCCAAGTGACGGTACCCGGGTCGAAAGCCATGTCGAACAGATCGCCAATCTCGGCGATATGGGCGGCGTGGGTAATGCCGACGATAACCTCGACGCGGCGGTCAAGATTTCGGTGCATCATATCGGCCGAGCCGATGCCGACGACCGGTTTGCCAGCGTTCTCAAACCAGAACAGACGCGAATGCTCCAGGAAACGTCCCAGAATTGAAATGAGCTCGATGTTGTCGCTCAAGCCCGACACACCGGGCCGGATCGCACAAGTGCCGCGCACCCAAAGCTGCACCTGCACACCGGCCTGGCTAGCCCGATATAGCGCGTCGATGATGTCCTCGTCGACAATCGAGTTGACCTTCATACGCACACGTGCAGGCAGACCAGCCCGGTGGTTTTCAATTTCTTTCTCGATGCTTTCCAGCAACCCGACGCGAATACCGGCCGGCGCCACCATCAAGCGCCGATAATTCGACTCGTGGCTCATACCCGATAGGTGGTTGAAAAGACGCGAAACGTCGTCGGTGATTATGGGGTTTGCCGTCAGCAGACCCATATCCTCGTAAAGACGGGCGGTCTTCGGGTTGTAGTTCCCGGTGCCGACATGGGCGTAGCGGCGCAAACCTTCTGCCTCGTCACGCACGATCAGAATGAGTTTGCAATGCGTCTTCAAACCCACCATCCCATAGACGACGTGGACGCCGTACTTTTCCAGTTTGCGAGCCCAGGCGATGTTGGCCTCTTCGTCAAAGCGTGCCTTGATTTCAACCACGGCTAACACCTGTTTGCCCGCCTTGGCGGCCTCGATCAGCGCGTCGACTATCGGGGAATCACCGCTCGTACGATACAACGTCAACTTGATGGCGAGCACCGCCGGGTCGGCGGCGGCCTGCTCGACGAACCTTTGCACGCTGGTGGCGAACGAATCATATGGGTGGTGCAACAGAATGTCTCGTTTCCGCATGGCGGCGAACACGTCGGCCGACCGGGCGGTTTCAACCTCGGCCAGGTGTGGGTGCGTCTTGGGCAAGAAGTTCGGATATTTGAGGTCTTCCCGATCGACATCGGCAATCGAAAAAAGACCCGTCAAATCGAGCGGCGCGCGCTGGCGGAACACCTCCCGCTCGGTCACATTCAATTGGCGCACCAGCATCTCGAGCATCTCGTCGTCGATGTCCTGCTCAACTTCCAGGCGGACGGGCGGACGCCCGGTGCGCCGCCGCAACAATTCCGTCTCCAATGCGTACAACAAGTTTTCGGCGTCGTCCTCTTCGACTTCGATGTCCTCGTTGCGCGTCACCCGGAAAGTGGTGTGCTGCAGGATCTGCATGCCGGTGAACACCTGGTCGAGGTGGTGGATCATGACGGATTCCAGCGGCACGAACCGTCCGTCGCCTATTGAGATGAAACGATCGAGAATTGTCGGAACTTTGATGCGAGCGAACTGACGCGCCCCGGTCGAAGGGTTTCGCAACAGCACGGCGATATTCAAACTGAGCCCCGAAATGTACGGGAAGGGATGGGACGGGTCGACCGTCAGCGGCGTCAGGACGGGAAAAATCCGCTCAGCAAACAGTGTGTGCATGCGCTCACGTTCGGGCTCTTCAAGTTCGGAACAACCCAGAACCTGAATGCCTTGCGCGGCCAGTTCGGGCGCCACCGAGTTGAAATAAACCTCCTGTTGCTCGTCAACCAACTCGTGGGCGCGTGCCAGGATCGCGGTGTGCAACTCGCGCGGGCCCATGCCATTGGCTGACGGGACAGCCACGCCGGCATCGATACGCCGCTTGAGGCCAGCCACCCGCACCATGAAGAACTCGTCCAGGTTGGAACTGAAGATGGCCAGGAAACGAGCCCGCTCCAACAAGGGCACGCGCAGTTTGTCCTTGGCCAGGTCGAGCACGCGGTTGTTGAAGGATAGCCAGCCGAGCTCGCGGTCGCCATAACGGTCGGCTGGCAAAGGAGTCTCGCCGATTTCCGTTACTGCAGTCGGCTGCGGCGGCGTCTGGGCCGCAGTCTCCTCATCGGGCGTGCCATTCATCGGCGTGACCTCCTTCATCACGGGATTTACTTCCAATCTGAACGCGGTGGTCGTTCACCGCCTCCTACAAGGCTACTCGTCTTCGCCCGCCACGTCAGTCGTCCTGACGGGGCTGAAGCGATAACCGACGTTTCGCACAGTCTGAATACAGTGTTCCAGCCGCGGGCCCAGTTTGGCCCGCAACCGTCTGATGTGCACATCGACTGTACGTGTGCCGCCGAAGTAATCGTAGCCCCAGACATCGGACAACAACTGCTCACGGGTCAACACCCGTCCCTCGTGGCCGACCATGTACTTCAGAAGCTCGAACTCAGTGTAGGTCAAGTCAATGGAACTACCGAAAGCCGTAGCAGTGTAGCTGGCATCATCGATGGTCAGCGGTCCGGCCACCAGTGCCGACGACTCGGGCGTCGACTCGATCAGCAGCCGCACGCGGGCGTCCATCTCGGCGGCCGTGGCCGTGTCAACAACAAAGTCGTCGATACCCCAACCGCTTGTGAGCACAGGCAATGATGCTACCGGCACCAACAGCAGGACCCGGTTCTGGCCCGCCGTCACCAACAGTTGGCAGGTGGTGCGCGCCTGCATCAAATCAGCGCGCCCATCCACCACAATCAGGTCGACAACCCCTTGATGGCTGAGCGCCGAATCAGCCCCGCGCACGGGCACGACTTCGTGCGGCAGCATGTCCAAGGCGGGCAGCGGCACCCCGGCACGCTGATTCGCCGGACTCACTATCAAGATCCGGGCCACACCCACCTCCAGTCACGACTACTTTCAACAATACCGGTCTAAGCCACTTCCACGTGATACACCGGTAGGCTGGACGGCATGAGTGACAATAGGCAGGCCGGCCAAATCGACCATCAGCGAGTGCAATCAGCGGTGCGGGAATTCCTGATCGGCATCGGCGAGGACCCCGACCGCGAAGGTCTGACGGACACACCGGCGCGAGTCGCCCGGGCTTGCGAAGAGATATTCGCCGGGTTGAACCAGGATTCCACAGACATTCTTGCCACCACATTTGACGCCAGCCACGACGAGATGGTGCTCGTGCGCGACATCGACGTCCACTCGATTTGTGAACACCATCTGCTGCCGTTCACCGGTGTCGCCCATGTGGCCTACATCCCGCCCGCGAACGGGCGCATCACAGGGTTATCCAAGCTGGCCCGGCTGGTTGACGTCTATGCCCGCCGTCCCCAGATCCAAGAACGTCTTACCACCCAGGTCGCCGACGCTCTAACGACACAATTGGGGGCCCGCGGTGTGCTCGTCGTCGTCGATTGCGAACACTTGTGTATGACGATGCGCGGAGTCAAAAAGCCCGGCGCCCACACCGTCACATCGGCCGTGCGCGGCCTGCTGCGCAACCAGGCCACGCGGGCCGAAGCCATGAGCCTGATAATGGGCAGCCAGCGATGAAAGACGATTCACGCCCCGATCACACCATGGTGATGGGTGTGATCAATGTGACGCCCGATTCTTTCTTTGACCGCGGCCGGTGGGCCGACCCGGCGGCGGCCATCGAGCATGGGCTGGATATGGTGTCGTACGGGGCGGACATTCTCGATATCGGCGCCGAATCGACGAGGCCCGGTTTCGAGCCCGTCCCCGCCGATGAACAACTGCGCCGACTGTTGCCCGTCATCCACGGATTGACCATAACCGGCGTGCCGATTTCTGTCGACACCCGCGCCGCCCACGTCGCCTACGCGGCGATATCGGCCGGTGCCAGCATCATCAATGACGTCAACGGCGGCTCTGACCCAGCGATGCTCGACACCGTCGCGCAAGCCGGCGTCGATTACATTTGCCAAAGCTGGCGCCGCCAATCAGGGGTTTCAGGTTGGCAGGGCGTGCTCGACGACTTGCTCTGGCGCCGTGACGCATGCCTGGACGCCGGGCTTAGCGCCGGGCGCATCATTTTGGATCCCGGGCTGGGTTTCGGCGAGAATCTCCAAGACGACTGGAGCATCTTGGCCCACATCAGTCATTTCGTCGCACTGCCCCACCGCGTTCTTATCGGCGCGTCCAACAAACGATTCGTCCGCGCGATCGGCTCTGTCGACGACACGACCATGGAAGCCTCGAATGTCGCCATCACCACCTGGTGCGCGGGTGCCGGTGTGTGGGCTGTACGAACCCACAGCATCGCCAACCATAAACGAGCTGTCGCCACCGTCGAGCGCATAACCCAGGCCGCGACTTCGGGAAAGATAGGGTGAGATTGCAGATGCGAATCGAACTGAAAGGGCTGCATGCCAAAGGTTTCCACGGTGTGCGTGATTACGAACGCCGTGACGGCCAGGAATTCGTTGTCGACATCGCACTGACAGGGCCAGCGCCGTGGGCCGACGCATTACCGGCGACAGTTGATTACTCGCAGGTAGCCAACATGGTTGTCGGCGCCATTCAAGGGACGCCCTTCGATCTGATAGAAACCCTGGCATCAAGCATCGCTGAAAAACTGTTGGACGACTGGCCATCGGTGCGGGCCGCCAGCGTCAAAGTTCACAAACCAAACGCGCCACTCAAAGTTGGTTTCGACGACGTCATCTGCCAGGTCAAACGCCGACGCAAACACCCGGCCACCGAATTCGTGCTGAGCTTGGGCACCAATCTGGGCGAGCTTGACGAAAATCTGCGTCAAGGGTTGAACGCATTGTCGGCGACGCCCGGCATAGATTTGACGGCTTGCTCAAGCGTCTACCTGACAAACCCCGTAGACGTGGGGGAAAATACGCAGCCCAAATATCACAACCTGGTGGCGATGGGGCTGACAACACTTGAACCACATGAATTGTTGCGCCAGACAGCCTCGATCGAAACCCGTCTAGGACGCACACGTCCGTACCCCCACGCGCCTCGCGTGATCGACATCGATATTATCGCGATGGGCGACGCGGCGATTAATGACGATGAATTGACGCTGCCCCACCCGCGGGCCTGGCAAAGGGCATTCGTCCTGATACCGTGGCTGGAAATTGCGCCGCACGGCAAGTTACCGCAGGGACGGTTGCAAGACCTGATCACGTCTTTGGATACCGGTACAGTCGTCAAAACCTCGGCGATATGGTGATTCACGAATAACGTTCACAAACGCCGCCATCAAACATAAGTAATACACGCCAACGAGGAAACAAATACCCTATACTAATTGAAGACACTATCCATGCGTCATTTGATCCAGTTAAGGAGTTCAATCCATGGCCACAAAGACAATCGTCCGCAAAGTTGACGATATCGATGGCTCCCCCGCCACCAAGACTTTCACATTTTCCTGGGGCGGGTACAAGTACCACATCGATCTGAACGACACGCACGCCGCCGCTATGAAGGCTGATTTCGAAAGGTGGGCCAAGGTCGCCAAGCGCGAACGTTACGGCGGACGTCAAAAGGTCGCCCCGGCCGCCGTTGCACCGGCCGCCAAGGCTGCGCCCAAGGCAGCCGCCAAACCGGCCGCCAAGCCAGCCGCCAAAGCAGCTACCAAAGCAGCCGCCAAACCGGCCGCCAAGGCCAAGCCGCGCCGCCGCGTCGCTGCCAAGAAGCCAACCGGCCCGAGTTCTGCCGACATCCGTACATGGGCTGGCAACGAGGGCATCAAGGTTGCCGACCGCGGCCGCATCGCGCCAGCTCTGATCGAGCAGTACCTCGCCGCGAAAGCTTCCGCCGTCGAAGCCGCGCTCTGAGCAATATCCGCAAAGCGAGCCGGGGAACATCCCCGGCTCGCTTTGCGTTGTTATCAGGCGACTTTATGTCGGAGGCACCGGGTAGAATGGCTATTTGCTAGTTTCGGAGGAGAACACAGGACATGTTTGAGCGATTTACTGACCGGGCACGCCGGGTGATTGTGCTTGCACAAGACGAAGCCAAGTTGTTGAACCATAACTACATCGGCACAGAACACATCCTTCTCGGCCTGATCCACGAGGGCGAAGGTGTGGCCGCCCAGGCACTGGAACAGTTGGGCGTCACTTTGGAGAAAGTGCGGGCACAACTCGAAGAAATCATCGGCCATGGCCCAAACCCGCCGACCGGACATATTCCCTTTACACCACGCGCCAAGAAGGTGCTCGAGCTTTCGCTGCGCGAGGCCCTGCAAATGAACCATTCCTATATCGGCACAGAGCATGTTTTGCTGGGAATTTGCCGTGAAGGTGAAGGCGTCGCCGCGCAGGTGCTGATCAAGCTCGGCATCGACCTCGGGCGGGTGCGCAGCACCGTCATGCAATTGATGCAGGGCACCGCTCAAGAAGGCGAAGCCCGCGGACCCGAACCGGTCGAGGTTGGCGCCGGCGTCGGCGGACGGGTTGGGGCCAGTCCGTCCGGCAATTCTGTTCTTGACCAATTCGGCCGCAACTTGACGCAGGCTGCCCGCGAAAACAAGCTCGACCCCGTCATCGGCCGCGAAAAAGAAATCGAACGCGTCATGACGGTGCTCAGCCGTCGCACAAAAAACAACCCGGTGCTGATCGGCCAGCCTGGGGTCGGCAAAACCGCCGTCGTCGAAGGTTTGGCGCAAGCGATCGTGCGCGGTGACGTTCCCGAGACGTTGCGCGACAAGCAGATATACACGTTGGATTTGGGTGCTTTGATCGCTGGCTCGCGTTATCGCGGCGATTTTGAGGAACGCTTGAAGAAGGTGCTCAAAGAAATCAAGACGCGCGGCGACGTCATGTTGTTCATCGACGAAATCCACACGCTTGTGGGTGCCGGCGCCGCCGAGGGCGCCGTCGACGCATCGTCCATCCTGAAGCCGATGCTGGCGCGCGGCGAATTGCAAACCATCGGCGCCACAACCTTGGACGAATATCGCAAGCACATTGAAAAGGACGCCGCCCTGGAACGCCGTTTCCAGCCTATCCAGGTCGAACAGCCATCAATCGCTTTGACTGTCGATATCTTGAAAGGCCTGCGCGACCGGTACGAGGCGCACCACCGCGTCACCATCACCGATGAAGCGCTGGTGGCGGCCGCCAATCTGGCAGATCGTTACGTGCAGGATCGTTTCCTGCCCGATAAGGCCATCGACCTGATCGACGAGGCTGGCGCCCGCATGCGTATTTCCAAGATGACGGCGCCGCCCGATCTGCGTGAAATCGACGAGCAGATCGCGTCTGTCCGCGCCCAAAAGGAAGCCGCCATCGACGCGCAGGATTTCGAGGTCGCCGCCAAGTTCCGCGACGAGGAAAGAATCCTCGGCGAAAAGCGCGTCGAGCAGGAAAAGGCCTGGCATGACGGCGAGGACACGACGCCTGCCGTCATCACGGAAGAGGAAATCGCGCAGGTTTTGTCGTCCAGCACCGGCGTGCCGGTGTCGCGCCTGACCGAGGAAGAATCGGCCCGCTTGTTGCAGATGGAGGCCGAAATCGGCAAACGCTACATCGGCCAAACCGACGCCGTCAAGGCGCTGGCGCGGTCGATCCGCCGCACCCGGGCCGGTCTGAAAGACCCCAAGCGCCCCAGCGGTTCGTTCATCTTCGCCGGCCCGTCCGGTGTCGGCAAAACCGAATTGACAAAGGCGCTGACGGAATTCCTGTTCGGTGACGAGGACGCCCTCATCACCCTCGACATGAGCGAGTATTCCGAAAAGCACACGGCGTCGCGTATGTTCGGTTCGCCGCCAGGCTATGTCGGCTACGAAGAGGGCGGCCAGTTGACGGAAAAGGTGCGCCGCAAGCCATTCTCGGTAGTGCTTTTCGACGAGATCGAAAAAGCCCACCCCGATATCTTCAATTCGCTATTGCAGATTCTGGACGAAGGCCGTTTAACCGACGCCCAGGGCCGCGTCGTCGATTTCAAGAACACCGTCATCGTCATGACGACGAACCTTGGCACACGCGATATTTCCAAGGCCGTCAATTTGGGCTTCACCCGGGCCGGTGACGAAACGTCGTCTTATGAAACCATGAAGGCCAAGGTCACGGACGAGTTGAAGCAGCATTTCCGTCCCGAATTCCTGAACCGCGTCGATGAAATCATCGTTTTCCACCAGCTCACTACCGACGATATCGAAAACATCGTCGATTTGATGATCGGGCAGTTGGAGATTCGTCTTGCCGACAAGGACATGGGCATCGAATTGACGCCTGCCGCCAAGGCTCTGATCGCCAAGCGTGGTTATGACCCGGTGCTGGGCGCCCGTCCGCTGCGTCGCGCGATTCAAAGGGACATCGAAGACCCGCTGGCCGAACGCATTTTGTACGGCGAGTTGTCCCCCGGCTCAATCGTGGTTGTCGACGTGCCGACCAACGATGAGGCGACGACTGAAGGCGAGGCTTTCACGTTCAAGGGCACGCCGAAAGGCGAGACGCCAGATGTCGCGCCGCTGGAGGAGATCGAAGCGACCGCCGGCCCAGACGTCAGCGAATCGTGATCACAAGGCCAACCAGGCCGACGACCACTAGCACCAGCCCGACTATCGCGGCTATCTGCATCAGCTTCTTCAGCCGTGCCCATTCGTCCAACTGGTAGGGCAAGACGGGGTTCAGCGGGTCAAGCAGGACGAGCAGGTTCTTGCCCGTCGCAATACGCTGACGAAGCGCAGCCGGCAACGACGACGACCCATCCTTTCCGGGCGGCGCAAAACGCACAATTGGATGCCCGTTTGCGGCCTTGCCGACCACCTCGGCGGCAGTCGGCACCCAGTTCTTGTTGGGACGCTCTTTCGGCAGCCTCACAATGAGGCCCAACCCGATGCCCTCGATGACGGCGCCTACAAGCATGACGATTATCCACACGATGATCATGAGGCAAATCTACTCCGCCATCGCCCACAGGCGACGCAAATCCGTCAGCGTCGGCTGGCCCGGCGCTGAAGCGCCGCCGACCGTGGCGAAAGTCGCCGCCGACCCGAAAATATGGCCTAAAACCCGGCTGACAAGGCCCATCTCGCCCATTGCCACAGTGATCAAAGGCACACTCGCCGCGTCTTCCCGTTCGGCCGTCGCGTTCATCAGTGCAGTCACGTCGTCGTCGCGACGGGCCGTCACGGCCAGCTTGACGACGTCCACACCAGTCTCTTCAATCAGGCTCAGGGTCTCGACGATGGTTTCCTCCGGCGGGGTGCGGATAGTGTCATGCCAAGAACCGATCACCGGCACCTTGTAGTCGCTGGCCTCGGCCAGTAACCGCAACGCCGCCGGGTGGCGCACTTGGACATCGACCAGCGATGCGGCATGGGCGCGGATTACGGCCTGCGTGACGGCCTCATAGTTGCCGTCACCCAGCGCCGACGCCTGACCACCCTCGGCTGCGGTGCGCCATGTGAAGATCAACGGTTTGGGGGCCACCAGGACGCGCAGGATGGCGGCTAGGGCAACCACTCGATCTGTTTCCGGCAGCCTGTTGACCCTCATGCCGCGCGAAATCTTGGCCTGTTCGCTCAAATAGTCGGCCCGCCATTCGACCATATCGGCATCAGTGTCGGCGATGTCGATGGCTTGCTCTTGTGCCGCTCTGGCATTCGTCGCGACGATCGGCACGATCACACGAGTCGGACCGGTAGGATCCGGCCACCATGCCGGCGCCACATCACCCATCCCCTGTCCTCCTTGGAGAGCCAATTCCCAATACTCTCGCCAGGATACTCGCTTCCCAACCCTGGTGCCATCAACGCGCGTTCGTGGCGGTCAATTTGGCGAAGCCGACCGCGCGATCCGGTGACGAGGCGACGTCCCGGTTGGCGATCAGCGTAAGCCAGGCGGCCGTCGGCATGGCGGCCGGGTCGTCAGGGACGGCGTCGAGAACCCAGGTGTCGGAGGGCTGGACGGTCAGGTCGCGCGGCGCCGTCACGATCGTGTAGGTGAAGACGCTGGCGCAGGTTGTGACGGTGATGTTGTCGCCGACGTTGAGGTTCAAGATGTTGTCGAAAGGCCCGCCGGATGGCAGACGACGCCCGACCAGCGCCATATTGCCAACCTGGCCGGGGGCAGCGGTTTGCTGGTACCAGCCGACACCGCCGTCAAGTGAGGCGTCCCCGACTCGGATCGGCCAGCTCGTCGACGACCCTGGCAGCGTCAACAATCCGACGGTGGCGCCGGACGAGTCAGTTTCAGGTGTGCCGCCAAAACCTGGGTCAAGATCGCACCCGCTCAGGTAAGCGGTGGCGAAGTTGTTGGCCCGGTCGACGTTCTGCTGCCCAGTACCCCACAGCCACCACCAGCCCACAGCCACCACGGCGACGAGCGTCACCGCCACCAGAGCCACAGCCAGACGGAACGTCCAGCGCTTGGGTGTCGGTTCGCTCATGGGGTCAAGTCTAGAAGTTTCTCCGTCATCCTGCGCGGAGCGAGCGGAGTCGCAGGATCTGGCCCCGTTACCGTCACCCGTACCAGCTCAGTTCGCTTTGCGCGCGGGGCGGGGACGGCACCGCGTCGGCGTCGGTGAATGGCTTGGCCCCGCCCAACCAACGAGTCAACGTATCGCCTGCCATGAAGGTACAGGGGAAGACAGCCCCGGCGGCGCGACGCGTCAGAGCATCGTCCGGCAGCGGCACCTGGCTGGCACCGATCACCAGATTGGTGACGCGATGGGCCTTCAACGCGCTCGGTTCGGCCAGCATGCCGGCATCAGCGAACACCTTGCCGACGGTGGCGATGACGCGCTTCGACCAATCATGGGGGTGGGCGTCGATCAGGTTGACTGCCAGCAGCCCGGTCGCCGTCAAAACCCGCCGCGCGTCCTTCATAAACTCATCACTGACAAGGGACGACGGCACCTGGCGATTGTCGAAGGCGTCCAGGATGACGACGTCCGCGTATTCGTCGGGCATTGCTGCGATGCCCGTCCGCCCGTCGACGGCGCGCACCTTGATACCGCTGTGCGCCCCCAGCGGGGCAAACTCCCGGACGGCTTCGGTGATGGCGGTGTCGGGCTCAAGGACGATCTGGGCGCTTGTTGGGCGCGTCGCCGCCACCCACCGGGCCAGGCTCATGCCAGCCCCGCCGATGTGGACGACCCGCAGCCGTTCCCGGTTCCCCAACCCCGCCTGCGCGGCCCACTCGTCGATCAACCACGAGATCCGTCGCATGTAGTCGAATTCAAGCCGCGTCGGGTCGTCCAGGTCAAGCCAAGACTGGTCGGCCCCATCCTTCGTGACGATCCACGCCCCGGGTACGTAGGGGTCGGGCACCAAATAGTCGGAGGTCACGGTTCAATTCTGGCATAGAAGCGTGAACCGGTGTGGTGTGTCGTGTGCAAGGTGTTTCCGTCGCGGGGGGCGTTCCGGGCGTCGATGCCTTACGGCATCCTATCGACGCCCCGCACTCTGGGGCCGACCTCAACCCGGCGCTCCTTCGGACCGCTACGGGTAGAACCCCAAGCCCCCCCGCTCGTGGAAAACCATCCACCCAACACCTGTTAGCGAATAGGCGGTCCGTAGCGCAGCGAAGGAGCGGCGGTATGGCGGGCGGAAGACGGTTTGAGCTGGCGACGGCGCAGACGCCTGCAGAAGTGACCGACCACCCAGACCGCGCGTCGAGTACGGCGTCTGTGTGCTCGGGCCGGCTGGA
>Ga0123357_10002084_pt1 | contig 21971 bp, 20 predicted proteins | sample TergutEmb28metaG_FD_89873 | JGI IMG/M metagenome (GOLD analysis project Ga0123357, IMG submission 89873) | Embiratermes neotenicus P4 segment gut microbial communities from Petit-Saut dam, French Guiana - Emb289 P4 | ecosystem: Host-associated > Arthropoda: Insects > Digestive system > Gut ... | reverse complement strand
CCCTTTGCTGCAAAGGACGTACGGCGTTTCTCGGACCTGCGGCGTACGTACAGTACGCCTCGGTCCTGCGATACGGCGTGCGCCCTTTTCGCTGCGGTCTCGGTCGTCTGCAGAAATCGCGTCATGAATGATCCGGGCTAGGGCGGAGCGCGAGCACCGGGCGGAACAGGCTTAAGGCCTTTGAGCACGGAGCGCAGCGCCCAACCGACGCATCGATTTGCGCAGCAGGCTGGTAAACATGCTCTGATATCTTCACGCGCCGTGATCACAAGCAACTATCAGCTCGTGCAGGTGCGCTGGTACGGTCCCTTCTCTGTGGAGGAGATCATCGAAAAGAAGCGTGACGAGGTCACGGACAAGGGGCTCTACCAGATCTGAAAGCCTTCCCCGTCCGTGCGCAGGAGGCGTGCCTTGCACGCCGACGAGCACGTGACAAGGGGAAGGCGGCCATGGCAAGCCGTAGGCGTAGCCATGGCGGATGGGGCTACTTAATGAAGACGATGCGCTCGCTGGTGTGGGCGGCCCACGCGTGCTCCACGTTGGAGAGCGGGATGATCTTCGCGTCGACGCGGAGCGTGCCGCGCACGATCTCGTTCACCAGGGCTGGCAACTCTTCGACGATGTCCCGGCCGGGCACCGAGCCAATCCCGCTGCCGACGATTTGCAGGCGTGCGGAGCGCAAGACAGCCGATGGGATGGCGGCCGTTTGTCCGGCGACCGAGCCGATTTGAATCCACGTGAGCGGGCGGCCGCGATCGGTGCGATCGGTGATGATTGCAACCATCGTCTGCCCCACGCTCTCGCCCCAGATGATGTCGAGCACGACGTCGACGTCGCGCGCGAGCGACCCAAGCCGAGCGTCTTCTAACGTCACGACGTCCGTGGCGCCGAGCGCGGAGAGCGTTGCGAGCTTTCGCGCATCGCGGCCCGCAGCAATGATCTGCGATGCGCCCAAGTGCCGCGCCACCTGCACGGCCATGCTTCCAGCGCTCCCCGTCGCTCCGAGAATGAGCACCTTCTGTCCTTTCTCGAAGGGTACGCGCCGACGCAGAGCGAGCCATGATCCCATTGCCGGATTCATCCCCGCCGCGACCGCGACGGGATCGGTGCCAGGCGGAAGGACGAGACTGCGCCTCACTTCGATCACGGCTTTGTCGGCCATTGATCCCATCTGCGGGTTGTCAAGCACGAAGTAGCGAAGCTTGCCGTCTGCACCGCGCCCGACACCGTCGACGCCCGGAACGAGTGGCAGTGCGCCCGTGCTCGTGTAGTGCGAGCCGCTCGCCTTCGAGCGCACGAGGGGATGCAGACCGGTCGCGAGCACATCGACCAGCATTTCGTCCTGGCTTCTGGGTACCGGCTCGGCAAAGTCTTCGTAGCGAGGTGGATTCTCGAAGGACGTGACAACAGCAGCTTTCATGGGATTCTCCTTGATTCGGATTCTGTTTTTTGGCTGGCCGCGCGCGCAGTCACGACCAGAGCTTCCAGGACATCGCGACCGCTCTTGTGCGATGCAGTTGCGATCTGCGCGGGCGACGCTTCCGGCGTCACACCATTGAAGCCGGCCTCTTGCAAATGCGCGACAAGGCGGGCGGGGGTCTCATGGAGGACGGGAGCGAGCTCGACGAGCGACGCATGCTCTACTCGCATCCGCCACGCATCCAAACCACCTCGCCCAGTGCCTAGAAATGCAACGGCAAGCGATGCGACGGCTATCAGTGCAGCAACGGTCAGGTAGAGCGCACGATATCGATACGCGAGCAGCGCCTTCCAGTTGCGAGCGACATGAAGACCCGTCGCACCAACCATGGCGATGCCTGCCAACTCGTGAACTCCACGTGATGCTGCGCCATCATGGAGGAACATCACGATTCCCGTGACAGCCACGACGACAAAGCTCGTGGCCAGTGCCGGTGTGGACAAGCGGAGGAAGCGCCTCGTGAACTCGCTCATAGTTCGCAACACGAACTAATATTGGTTCGTGTTGCGAACTATGTCAAGATGGAATGTGAGACGATGAAACCGAAGTCGCCAAAGCGATCCGATGCGCGTTCTAGTGAAGAATTGGTCGACGCTCTCGTGCAAGCTGCGTTCGTCACGATGGCTGTCCTCAACAAGATCGGCGCCGATCACGCGCTCTCTCTCACTCAGCTCCGCGTCTGCGGGATTCTGCGAGATCGGCGCCTCAGGATGGCTGCTCTTGCCGACTACCTGGGTCTCGAGAAGTCGACGATGACCGGGCTCGTCGACCGGGCGGAAAGGCGTGGGCTCATGGCGCGAGCTCCAAGTGCGGAAGACGGCCGCGCGGTCGACGTCTTTCTCACGCGCGAAGGCACCAAGCTCGGAGAGCAGATGCACGCACAGGTGCAGCAATCTCTGACGCCGCTCATCGAGCGGCTCAATGCCTCGGACAGGCAGCTCCTCCAAGATCTTCTCGGACGCATGCTCGATTCGGAGAATGGTAAAGTAGCGTCGAGGTAATTGACGATGCTCGAACTCACGACAGACAAAACGGCTGGCGTCCTCGAAGTTACGGTGGACGGCGACATTGACCGTGCGGACTTCGAAGCGGCAGTAAAAGCAATTGACGAATTGATCGCCCAGCATCCGCGCATCAAGGCGGTCGAGGTGGTCCGCCGAATAGGCAAAATATCCCCTGGTCTCTGGTGGCGTGATCTCAATTACACCTTCTCCCATCTCAACAAATTCGGCCGCTGCGCGGTCGTCACGGACAAAGGCTGGATTGGTCCGTTGGCCCGGTTTTTCGCCGCGGTCAGCCATATGGAGATCCGGACTTTCCCCATGACGGATCTCGAAGGTGCACGCGCGTGGGTGCGCGAAACGTCACAATAGAAGGCGCGCGAGGTTCGGCGGGATTTCAACGCTCGGATCGATGAGTGGATCGAGCGGCACCGTCGACAGCGTATGCCAATAAAGAATCGTCTTTCCGCGTCGCGCAGATTCACGCGCGAGCTTCAACGCACATGCGAATGCTTTCGCCGTGTACGTCGGATCGAGCGTGAGTCCGGCCAATGCCGCTTCGGCCACGGCGGCCCGACCGTCGCGTGTAGAGTACCCGTAACCGGGCCCCACCCAATCCCCGGCGACCTCGATACGCCTTGCCGCGCGAAGTTGTGCGGCATAGGGCAATCCTGCACACGCCGCAGTGCGCATCGTCAAGACGCGCGCTAAAGCGAAGAGCGCCGCCGGCGGACGCGAGATTGCGACGCCGATGATGCGCGATCGCATGCCGAGTTTTTCGAAACCCGTGGCGAGTCCCGCAACGGTGCCGCCCGAGCCGAGAGCTACCACCACGGCCTCCGGTTCGGGCATTTCACCGCGTGCAATCTGCGCTCCGACCTCCGCTGCGGCCTCGACGAATCCGCGCGATCCAAGCGCGTTCGACCCACCGAGCGGAATGAAGAACGTGCCCGGTCGCATGCGCGCAGGCACGAGCGCCGGAATCGCCGTCCACGTCGACGCGGCGACTGCCGAGAGGCCGTGCGACAGTGCAACGTGCAGGTTGCGTGCAGCATGCTGCGATGCCGGCTGCGGGACGAGCACGGCCTCCACGTCAAAACCGAGGTGCGCACCGAAGAGTGCCGTTGCAACGACCTGGTGGCTACCCACCGCGCCGACGGTGAGGATACGACGACGTCCCCGATCGCGCGCGGCGCCGAGCAACCATTCGAGTTTTCGGACCTTGTTACCGCCGTAAAGCGCACTCGATTGGTCGTCGCGCTTGACGAAAAGCGTCACGCCATCGTCACCCGCCAAGGAGAAAAGTTCGATGGGTGTAGGGTAATTGCCAAGAAGAAGTCGAGTCATCCGTCGCGCTTAACACTACTGCCGGAACTTCGTTCCGGGCTACGCGTTTCCGCTTCGCGGAAACCCGTCGTGTTCACTTGTCTCGAGGGGGCGCGGCGCCCCCTCTTGCCCGCTTTCGCGGGCAATTCACCCCTCCGAAAAGCCGCTCCCGCGGCTTTGCTAGCACTCCTGCCGGAATACTTCCGGCAGGAGTGCCAAATCGCACATGACGCTTTCGCGAAACAATGCCGAAACGTCGATGGGGCAGATTCGCCTCGTCAACCTTTCCTGCGCGAGCCAAGAAATGAAGAAGATCGAGGCCATCATCAAGCCGTTCAAACTCGACGAAGTGAAGGACGCCCTTAGCGAGGTTGGAGTGCAAGGGATGACCGTCACGGAAGTGAAAGGCTTCGGTCGCACGGGCGGCAAGAAAGAGGTCTACCGAGGATCGGCATACGTCGTCGACTTCGTGCCAAAGGTGAAGATCGAAATCGTCGTGGATGACGAGCTCGTGCACGACGTCCTCGACGCCGTCGAGAAGTCAGCAAAGACAGGACGCATCGGGGACGGGAAGATCTTCGTGAGTCCCGTCGAAGAAGCCATTCGTATACGCACAGGCGAGCGAGGCAAAGACGCCATCTGACCGCTTTCGATTTGACGCGATCTCATCGTTGGGGCCTGCGGTGCGGTCCTCAAAGCCAAAAGAGGCTGTTCCGGTCCGCTCCTCGGCCCCGCCTCGACCTCGCGTCAACTTGAAAGCGGCCTAAGTTCTCATCTGGAAAACTGCTGCGCAAAAGGAATCCCATGAAGCCGAAGGAAGTCATCGAGTTCGCACAAAAGAACGACGTCAAATTCGTCGATCTCAAGTTCATCGACTATCCGGGGATTTGGCAGCATACGACGCTGCCTGCCCACCGCCTCGACGAAGCCCTGTTCGAAGACGGCATCCAATTCGACGGATCGTCGGTGCGCGGATGGCAGCCCATCAACGCCTCGGACATGACCATGATCCCAGATGCGGAGAGCGCCAATCTCGATCCGTTCTTTGCTCATCCCACGCTCTCGCTCATCTGCTCCGTTTACGATCCGATTACCAAACAACCGTATTCGCGCGATCCGCGCCACATCGCAAGGAAGGCCGAAGCGTATTTGCGCCAAACCGGGATCGCCGACACGTCTTACATGGGCCCCGAGGCGGAGTTTTTCCTTTTCGACGACGTGCGTTTCGATCATTCGAAAGCAAACGAGGGATATTACTTTCTCGACAGTGCGGAAGGGGCCTGGAACTCGGGCCGCGAGGAATACCCAAACCTCGGTTACAAGACGCGCACCAAGGAAGGCTACTTTCCCGTTCCGCCAACCGACACACTCGCGAACATCCGCATGGAAATGATGCTTGCACTGGAGGCTTCAGGCGTTGAAGTCGAGGTGGGGCACCACGAAGTTGCCTCGGGCGGTCAGTGCGAGATCGGCATCAAATACAATCGGCTGCTCTCTTGCGCCGATCAACTCATGTGGTTCAAGTACATCGTCCGGAACGTTGCTCGCAAGCACGGCAAAGCAGCCACGTTCATGCCGAAGCCACTCTTCGGTGACAACGGCTCCGGGATGCACGTCCATCAATCGCTCTGGAAGGAGGGCAAGCCCCTCTTCAATGGAGATGGGTATGCAGGCCTCTCCCAGCTCGCCTTGCATTACATCGGTGGCATCATCAAGCACGCCAAAACGCTCGCGGCGTTCACCAACCCAACCACGAACAGCTACCGCCGCCTCGTTCCGGGCTTCGAAGCGCCCGTCAACCTTGCCTATTCGAGCCGCAACCGGTCCGCTTCGGTCCGAATCCCAATTACCGGACCGTCGCCAAAGACACGCCGCATCGAAGTGCGCTTCCCGGATCCGAGCTGCAACCCGTACCTCGCGTTCGCGGCCATGATGCTCGCAGGCATCGACGGCATTCAGAACAAGATCGATCCGGGAGATCCTCTCGACAAGGATATCTACGCGTTGTCACCGGAGGAGCTCACGAACGTCCCGCATATGCCGGGCAGCCTCGAGGAAGCCCTCGATGCCCTCGAACGCGATCACGACTTTCTCCTCCGCGGCGACGTCTTCACCAAGGACTCCGTTTTCGAGTGGCTGGATTACAAGCGCACCAAGGAACTCACCCCCATCCGTATGCGCCCCACACCCCACGAGTTCTGTCTCTACTTCGATATTTGATCCCTGCAACGGGTGCGGCAAAGAATCATCATCCGCCGGCAAGACCGGCGGCTCCATTGAAGCAGAATTGTCATGCAACAAGTCAGTTGCATGACCGCGTCCGATCACCGTGATGCAGCAGTTGCGGGCTTCCCCGGCGGCGCGCAGGAGGCCAGGCGAAGCCTGGCCGACGAGCACCGCCCAGGGGAAGCCGGCCATGGCAAGCCGCAGGCGAAGCCATGGCGGATGGGGCTCCTACTATTTCGTGATGTCGCGCAGCTGAATCGCGAGGACGTCCCATTTCCTCGATACGTCATTCTTGAATGCCACGAGCATGAGCACGACGAGAATGCTTATACCGATGAGGCTCGATGCTTCCCGGACGCGCAGGCTGAGGGGACGCCGGCGCACCCCTTCCAAAAAGAGGAGCATCAGGTAGCCACCGTCGAGGACCGGGATGGGCAGGAGATTGATGAGTCCGAGGTTCACGCTCGTCACGGCCATGGCCCACACGAAATACGTCGCGCCCTTGGAGCCTGCGTCACCTGCCACGTCATAGAGCGTGATGGGGCCGCTCACCGTTGCCAGGCTTACGCGACCCTGCAGGATGCGCACGAAGCCGACGATGATGAACTCGATGGCGTTCTTCGTCTCTTCGAGTCCGTGCTTGAGCGCGTAAAGACCCAGATGCGGATTCGGTACGAGTTTGCTCGGGGTGCGCGGCATCCAGTGCGTGGTGCGGAAAACGTAGCGCTCGTAATGCTGACCGAGCTCGTCGTCCCATCGCTCCTTGCGAAGCTGGAAGGTGCCGCTCATGCGTTCGCCGTCGCGCGTCCATACGAGCTCATGGAGCCTGTTCGGCTCGGCGAGCAGCGCTCCCACCATGGTGGTGTCGTGCAGGGCATGGCCGCCGCGGCGGTCCACCTTCCACATGCGCTGCGGAACGCCGTCGAGGTGCGTGATGCGGTCGCCGGAGCGAAGCCCCGCACGCCACTCGCTCGATCCTCTGGGCACGAACGCGACGTACATCTCGGCGCTCTCGATTCCCGTGCGATCGAGGACGTCCTTTGCGCGCGCATCCGGATCGCCCTCGCGCACCGCACCGCCCTCGGTGCGCGCAAGCGGCGTGACCGAGGCGATGCCGGTCTCGAGCACGGCGACGTCGCACAGGCCGCCGAGCGCGTTCGAGAGCGGCACCGGGCGCACGTACGTCACGCGCACGGCGTCACCGCGGTTTTGCGTGAGCGTTCGCAGGAGATCCACGAAGGTGTCGACCTTGCGCCCGTTGATTTCGGTGATGCGGTCGAACGTGCGAAGACCCGCGCGCCACGCGGGCGAATCGGTGCGCGAGATGCCGATGACCGGCGCGGCGTACGCGGGCGCAATGCCGACACGTCCGACGCGTTCGTAGAGTTCGAGCTCGCTCGGCTCCACGACTTCGATCTCGTCTGCGGGCGTGACGGTGACCGTGATGGGCTTGCCATCGCGCTCCACGGTCACGAGCACGTGCATGCCCGCGTGCTTTGCGAACGCTTTCTGCACGTCCGGGAAGCTCGCGACCTTCTCATCGCCGACCGAGACGATGGTGTCGCCGGGATAAAGTTTGCCGTCGGCCGGCTTGCCAGGGAAGACCGCGCCAACGGTCGGCGGAAGGAACTCGCGATCCTCGAGGTACACGGACGTGTAGAGTGCAATCGGGAAGACGAGGTTCATCGCCGGCCCCGCGAGCACGATGACGACGCGCTTCCAGACCGGCTGCGCCTCGAACGTGCGCAGGCGGTCCTCGGGGAGGATCGGCGCTTCTGCCTTGCCCTCTTCCAGCATCTTCACGAAGCCGCCGAACGGCAGAAGCGCGACGCAGTACTCCGTCTCCTTGCCTCGAACCCTGAGGATCTTCGGTCCGAAGCCGATGGAGAACGTCAGGACCTTCACCCCAAAGAGCTTCGCGAAAGCGAAATGCCCGAACTCGTGGATGAAGATGAGGATGCTGACGAAGAGAACGAAGTAGAGGAGATCCACGACCAGCCTTACCAGCCTGCTGCGCAAACCGATGCGTCGATCTAAGCAGCCTTGCTTCGGTTCACGACCGACGTGAAGAGGAGCAGGCCATCGCGACCACCGAGGCAGTCTTCGCTCATGCGCTCCGGATGGGGCATGAGTCCGAGCACGTTCTTCGACGGGCCGCCGTAGATCCCGGCGACGTTCTCCGCCGAACCGTTCGGATTCGCCTCGGGGGTCTCCGCGCCATCACTTGTACAATACACGAATGCGATGCGAGCCTCGTCATGGAGCCGCGCGAGCACGTCAGGGCTCGCTTGGTAACGGCCTTCGCCGTGCGCAACGGGCAGCCGGAGGATCTGGCCCCTGTCCGGCGTGAACGGACCTTGCGCAGCGGTCTTGACGAAGACGTCTTTGCACTCGAAGCGCATGTGCAGGTTGCGCGTGAGCGCGCCCGGCAAGAGCGCGCACTCGGTCAAGATCTGAAAGCCGTTGCAGACGCCGATCACGAAACCACCGCGCGCCGCGTGCGTCTTGACGGCTTCCATGATGGGGCCGACCTTTGCGATGGCACCGCAGCGAAGGTAGTCGCCGTAGCTGAAGCCACCGGGAATGGCGACCAGATCGGTGCCCGAGGGCAACGACGTATCGCCGTACCAAACCGTGCGGACCTTCGCTCCTGCGAGTTCGAGCGTGCGGATCATCTCGGCGTCGGCGTTGAGGCCCGGAAACAGAACGACGGCAGCGCGCATGGCGGTCTCGACGTAGCACGGCATAGCCCGTGGACCCAGCGCGAAAGAGCGACTAACGAAGGCGGCGATGAGCGCTTCTTTCCCTGGCGATCTCCCCATCGACGACGCCGTGATCAAACAGCACAAACTGACGGCCGAAGAGTACGCACGCATCGAGCAGGCGCTCGGCCGTACGCCCACGTACACCGAGCTCGGCGTCTTCAGCGTCATGTGGAGCGAGCACTGCTCTTACAAATCGTCGCGCGTGCATCTTCGAAGACTGCCAACCAAAGGTCCGCGCGTCATCCAAGGGCCGGGAGAGAATGCCGGCGTCGTCGATATCGGTGACGGCTTCGCAGCGATCTTCAAGATGGAGTCGCACAACCATCCGAGCTTCATCGAACCCCACCAAGGCGCGGCCACGGGCGTGGGCGGCATCTTGCGCGACGTCTTCACCATGGGCGCGCGGCCCATTGCCGGACTCAACTCGCTGCGCTTCGGCGCGCCCGATCACCCGCGCACGCCGGAACTCTTGCGCGGCGTGGTGGCGGGCATCGGCGGCTACGGCAACTCCATCGGCGTGCCCACGGTGGGCGGCGAAGTGCAGTTCGATTCGTCGTACGACGGCAACATCCTCGTCAACGCGTTCACGTGCGGCGTGGCTCGCACGGACCGCATCTTTTACGGGCGCGCTGCGGGCATCGGAAACCCCATTCTCTACATCGGCGCAAAGACGGGGCGTGACGGCATTCACGGGGCAACGATGGCGTCCGACGAGTTCGGCGCGGCCAAGGAAGGCAAAGGCGAGCTCGCAACGGCAAGTTCCATCAAGAAGGGCGTGCGCTCGACCATGCAGGTCGGCGATCCGTTCATGGGCAAGCTCCTGCTCGAAGCCTGTCTCGAACTCTTCGAGGCCGACGTTCTCGAAGGCATTCAAGACATGGGCGCTGCCGGCCTCACCTCGTCGAGCGTGGAGATGGCCGGGCGCGCAGCCAACGGCATTGAGATCGATCTCGATCTCGTCCCGCGCCGCGCGCGCAAGATGACGCCGTACGAGATCCTCCTCAGCGAGTCGCAGGAGCGCATGCTCCTCGTGGCCAAGCGCGGATGCGAAGAACGAGTCCTTGCAATATGCAAGAAATGGGATCTCGACGCTGCCGTCATCGGGCACGTCACCGACACGTCGCGCTGGGTCGTCAAAGCAACGCCCGGCTATGATCCGCTCGACGGCGAGCCGCCGCGGGGCGGGAAGAAAATCGCGGCCGACATCCCCGTCGGCGTGCTCACCGACGACGCGCCCGTCTACGACCGCCCGCGAGATCGAGCGCCCACGCTCGCCGACGTTGCCGTGCCCGAGAGCACGGATCCAACCGCGGATCTCCTCGCGCTCCTTGGCTCGCCGAACGTCGGCTCACGCGCTTGGATCTGGCGCCAGTACGATCACATCGTGCGCGGCGGCACCGTGGTGCGTCCCGGTTCGGACGCGGCCGTGGTGCGTGTATTGTGCACGCGTGACAGCAGCGTCTTCGACAAATACCTCGCGTTCGCCGTCGACTGCAACGCACGCTTCTGCGAGCTCGCGCCGAACACGGGCGCAGAGATGGCCATCGCCGAGGTGTGCCGCAACCTCGTTTGCTCGGGCGCAGAGCCCATCGGCATCACGGACTGCCTCAACTTCGCGAGCCCCGAAGAGCCGACGACGATGGACCAATTCGCGCGCGCCATCGACGGGCTCGCCAGCGCATGCCGCGCCCTCGACGTGCCCATCGTCAGCGGCAACGTGAGCCTCTACAACGAGACGAGCGAAGGTGACGGGCGAAAGCGCCTTCCGATCTTGCCCACGCCCACGGTTGCCGCGGTGGGACTCGTGCGAGAAGAGGGCGACATCGTCACGCAGTGGTTCAAAAACGAGGGCGACGTGGTGCTCTTGCTCGGCCACGCGAACGACGCCGGCCTCGGCGGCAGCGAATACCAAGCTCTCAAGACGGGCCGTCTCGGCGGACCTCCCCCGAGCATCGATCTCGACGCAGAGGTAAAACTTCAGAAACTCTTGCTCGGTCTCGCGCGCGCGCACAAGCTCGCAAGCGCGCACGATGTGGCTGACGGTGGGCTGGGTGTCGCCCTTGCCGAGTGCTGCGCAACGGCACCCGATTCGCGTGCGTGCCTCGGCGCAACGCTAACCGTTGCCGTGCCAGGAGCGACGGCTGCCACACTTTTCGGTGAAGCGCCGTCGCGCGTTCTCGTCTCGGTGAAAAAAGACAATGAAATGGATATCGTGCGGCTCGCAACGCAAGCGGGCGTTCCGTGCGTAAAGCTCGGTTACGTTGGTGGTGATACGCTCGTCATCACTACGGGCCACCACGTCGTGCGCATGAACGTGAATACCATTCGAGAGACGCGCGAGCGGTGCCTGGAGGGCATTGTAGGTATCTAACTACGCGCAACGCCGTACACCTACATTGGAGCGCTCTTATTGAATTAGAGTGGCACGCATAGCGCACTTCGAAAACCGTGATAGCGTCCTTGGACGGTTGTCGTGATGTCCAAGTTTCAGTCGCTACTACTGGGCTTCAACAACAACGTCCGACACAAAAACCGCGTGTTTCATGTTCAGACGGAGGACTCGGGCGTCAACCGTCCGCACATCATCACGCACTTGTTCATGGATGGCGGCCGCATCCTGAAGAGCGTCCGAAAGTCGTATGCGGAATACGTCGGCACCGACGGGATGGACGACGTCGTCCGCGAGATGATGAAGGACCAGCATAAGGCAATGATCACTGCCTTGCGCGAGGGGGAATTCGATCGGCTTCTCAACGCCGGCTCGGACACCAAAGCACTTGCCGGTTCGCAAACCACCACGAGTAGTTCACCCGCTGCGGCGACGACGTCGAAGGTGCCCGAGGGACATGCGAACGATTTCGCGTACAACCATGACGCGGTCCTTGCCGCATCTGGGTCGATTTCGCTGCTTCGCGACAGCAGTCCGCCTGTCCCCGGATTCCGAACCGAGGCGAGAGCTCGTTCTGTGCGGGGTGCGAAGCGCGAAGAGGAGCCCGCCGACGCGGAGCGAATCCAGGCCCCTTCGCGCAAGAGCGACGCCAGAACGAATGCCGGTCGGTACACGCTTGCGCAAGGTGACGTCCCCACCGAGCCGTACCGCAAGCCCTCGTCCTCCTCCAAAACCGGAGCTCCATCCAAATCGAACGCTTCGTTGCGTGCAGCGCGGGAGCATGCAGCGCGGGATCACGCGGGACGCTATGCGAAGGCGCGGCCCGCTTCGACCTTCGACGGAGTGCCCCAGCACTCATCCTCCATCTTCGGCGACGATCTCATCAACGACAAATCCCTCGACGAAGTCATCCTCAGCTACCTCGCCGACGATTTGGATCCGCCCCACCGCAAATGATGGTCGGAGTTAGATCGATTGCGATGCAGAGCGCACGGATCGAATCACGTCGCGTTCTTCGTCGCCGATCCGCGCGACGAGCTTTGCGACTTCCATGGCCGGCGCGAACGCGAGGATTGCTTCGCGCGCCGCAGACGATCCGGTGAGCAAATCGAACGCCGGGATCGTGTCGACGAATTCGTACCTCTCCGTGCGAAAGCGGAAGTCCTTCGGGCTCTGATGATGCGCGAGCGCGATGAGCGCGGCGTACGTTGCGACGGGCTGAAACGTTGCCGGATCAGTGACGTGGATCTGTACGCCACCGCACGAACACTTCGCGTGCTTGTGGAACGTCGGCTCGAAGGAAACCGGCCGCGCAACGAATCCCGGCAGATCCGCGTCCATGAGGGACGAAGCCAGGGACTTGCCCGCAATCCACGGAGCGCCCGTGAGCTCGAAGGGACGCGTGGTGCCGCGGCCGTCCGACAGATTCGTGCCTTCGAGCAGACATCCGCCGGGATAGACGAGGGCCGTTTCGTACGTGGGCATGTTCGGTGACGGCATGACGAACGGCCTGTCCCAGGTGCTGGCGTGTGCATCCGCAGCGATGCCTTCGACACCCACGACAGTGACCAGCTCGGCGCAGTTCTCGATCGCCGCGCGCCACGCGACGATCTCTCCGAGCGTGAGACCATGTCGAATGGGAAGCGCCTCGAGACCGACGAACGACAAGAACTCCGGCTGCTGAAGCTTGCCTTCGACCGCCACGGTGCCGAGCGGGTTCGGTCGATCGAGGACCACGACGCGAACGCCGGCAGCGCGGCACGCGCGCAGGACGAGCACCGCGGTCCATACGAAGGTGTAGTAACGCGAGCCAACGTCCTGCATGTCGATGACGATGACGTCGAGCCCTTCGAGATCGACAGGCTTCGGAGACAGATCTTCGAAGCGTTCGCCGTAGAGACTCACGATGCGCACGCAGCAGCAGGAGCCGTCAGAGGAGTTTCCAACTCCGATCATGTCTTGCGCCGCGCCCGCCCAACCGTGTTCGGGTCCGAAGAGAACCTTCGGTGCAATGCCGAGCGCCGACAAGACGTCCAAGACGTGCACGAGCCGTCGATCGACGGAAGCCGCGTGCGCGACGAGGCCCACGCGCGATTTTGAGAGCTCTCTTTTTAGAGAGTGCAATTCCGGGAGGCGGTCGAGTCCAGTCTTCACGCGCTTGCATCTACCTCGCCTCGATTCGAGGCTAAAGCATGCATGTTCCCCGCACTACAGTGGTAGGTTCGTATCGAACTTTCATCCTGCTTGTTTTTTCATGCGCCGCGTACTGGTCGTCGACGACGAAGAGAACATTCGCCTCGTGCTCAAGACGCTTCTCAAGCGCCATGGCTACGAGGTCGAAGTGACCGAGAGCGCCGAAGGCGCGCTCTTGCTCGTGGAGTCCTTCGGCCCCGACGTGATCCTGACGGACGTACGCATGCCGAAAATGGGCGGGCTCGATCTGCTCGCCACACTCAAGGCAAAGCAGAACACCGCCACCGTCATCGTGATGAGCGCCTACGGTTCGGTGGATCTCGCGCTGGAAGCCATGAAGGCCGGCGCGTACGACTACGTGGGCAAGCCCTTCAAACCGGACGAGATCGTCCTCGCGCTGCGCAAAGCCGAAGAGCGCGAGGCGCTCCGCCGCGAGAACCGCGCGCTCAAAGAGCAGATTCAGAAAGACAGTCAGTTCGAATCGATTCTTGCGCACAGCGATGCGATGACCCAGATCTTTCGCACCATCACGAAGATTGCCGACTTCAAAACGACCGTGCTCATTCAGGGAGAGAGCGGCGTCGGCAAAGAGCTCGTCGCGCGCGCCATCCATCAGCGTTCGAACCGCAAGAATGAGCCCTTCATCGCCATCAATTGCGGGGCCATCCCGGAGAATCTGCTCGAAAGCGAACTCTTCGGTCACAAGAAGGGTGCCTTTACCGACGCGAGTGCCGACCGGCGAGGCTTATTCGAAGAAGCGGACGGCGGAACGCTCTTTCTCGACGAAATTGGGGAGTTGCCGCTAAACCTCCAAGTAAAGCTTTTACGCGTGCTTCAGGAAGAATCGATTCGGCGTCTTGGCGATTCACGCGACGTGAAGATTGACGTGCGCATCATCACGGCCACTCATCGCGATCTTGCGTCAGAGGCAAAGGCCGGGCGCTTTCGCGAGGACCTCTTTTACCGAATCAACGTTTTGCCTATCGTGATTCCGCCGCTCCGCTCACGCAAGGAAGACGTTGCCCTTTTGATGGATCATTTCCTTTCGCGAAACAACGCGCGTCTGGGCACGCAGATCCGCGGATTTTCGCCGGAGGCGCGCAAACTCCTGCTCGATTATGCGTGGCCAGGAAACGTCCGCGAACTCGAAAACACGATTGAGCGCGCCATGGTCCTTTGCGACGGTGACGTCATTGGCGCGCAGGATCTGCCCGATCGGCTGCGTGAGGCGCTCGATCCCGTGGCCGTGCAGCTTGCATCGGGCGAACTGTCGATCAAGAAAACAACCGCCGCGATCGAAGAGATCCTCATTCGCCGTGCATTGCAGAAAACGCGTGGCAACCGGACGCGCGCTGCCGAATTGCTCGAGATTAGCCACCGCGCGCTGCTTTATAAGATTAAGGATTACAAGATTTAAGGTGCCCCATCCGCGCGCTCGCTACGCTCAGAGCGTGTAGGGCAGCCGTCGCGAGCGAATCGAGGCTAGGGCGGAGCGCAAGGAGCCCACGCAAGCGTACTTATCGTACGTGCGCAGGCACCGCAGCGCCCACCTGAGGTCCCGCCGCAGGCGGGCCGACAGCGCCGAAGGCGCCGGCGAAGCCGAATCGATTTCGCGCAGCAGGCTGCCCTACACGCTTTCACACAATGCCGCGGACTTTCGACGACTCTTTGCGGCACGCAAGCACGAAACGTCAGAGCCGATCTCGCCAGTACCCCGGCTCTCGCCTCGCGTGGTACACGGCGACCACGAGCGATTCGCCTTCCGTCGTCATGGCAAAGGCGATGACGTAAGGCCAGCCCCGCACGAGAGCGCGCCGCGCTCGCGCGTCGTCGGGGTGCTCGGGGAACGCGAAGGGGAGCGTGTCGATGCGCCCGAACACGCGGTGCATGGCGAGCAAAAAGCGCGCGCCGAGACCTTCGCCGCGATCTTCGTACCACCGCATGATCCGCTCGGAGCTCGTCTTCGGCGGCGGGATGAAGGATCACGCCGTGCGCTGTCGACGAGCGACGTAGTAAAAAATGGGAGGCGGACGGCGCGAGGCGGTCAGGGTACGCACCTCGACGCCACGCCATGCCATACGCGGTTGCCGCAACATTAAGGCGAGCGGATTGCAGAAAGGGCGGGTGAACGGGAGGTAATTCGATGCGATTCATCCGCGCTCTTATGCATATTGGACCCATGGCACTCGCGTCCGCAGTTGGAATTGGCGCGTGCGCCGCTCATGGCTCCGACGTTCAGTCCGAAACCCAGCCGAGTGAGAATGCGGCCGCTCAGCCGCTTACTCGAGACATGAGTTGCAACTCTGGCGTTGCATCCATCGATGATGTCCTCTATTCGGCAACGTGGTCTGGCGGCGCGGACGGCACTCTCGACTTGGGCAACGGAGGGACCGCAACCATTCTCAATTCGGACGGGGTATACTTCGATTGGACGGCAACCACCCCGATTGCTGTTGTCTATGTTTACGGAGACGCGCTGAGACAGAACGTCTACTCTTATGATCCTGCAGCAACACATGGGGAGAGGTTAGTCCCGCCGAAGAATCCGGACGACCGAGACATGCAACTTCCGTTGTATGCAATCAAGTTCTGTTTCTATGACGCATCGGTCACAACCGACGCAGGCGCTGACACCGGGACGGATGCGGGCACGAACACCGAGACGGACGCAGGAGCGGATTCTGGCGGGAATATCCAACAAGATGCCGCGCCACCTCCCAGCGGCAATAATACCTGGTGAGTGACATCGCGAGATGATGGGATAAGCGTCCACTCGGAGGTGTCCCATCCTCTCCAAGGGAGGTATTCGATGCGAATCATTAGCGCTCTTATACATGTTGGACCCATGGCACTCGCGTCCGCAGTTGGAATTGGCGCGTGCGCCACTCATGGCTCCGACGTTCAGTCCGAAACCCAGCCGAGTGAGAATGCGGCCGGCCAGTCGCTTACTCAAGACATGAGTTGCAACTCTGGCGCTCCCGGTGTCCTCTACTCGGCAACGTGGTCTGGCGGTGCGGATGGCATCCTCGACTTGGGCAACGGAGGGACCGCGACTATCCTCAATTCGGACGGGGTATACTTCGATTGGTCGGCAACCACCCCCATCGCCGTTGTCTATGTTTATGGAGACGCGCGGCAGCAGATCGTCTACTCATATGATCCTGCGGCTACGCAAGGAGTTGGGCTGCATCCCCCACGGGATCCAAACAATCAGGATATGCAACTTCCGCTGTATGCAATCAAGTTCTGTTTCTATGACGCATCGGTCACAACCGACGCAGGCACGGACACCGGGACGGATGCGGGCACGAACACCGAGACGGACGCAGGAGCGGATTCTGGCGGGAATATCCAACAAGATGCCGCGCCACCTCCCAGCGGCAATAATACTTGGTGAGTGACATCGGTCTATGCGTTCCTCCCGTGCGCAGGAAGGCGGGCGACAGCGCCAAAGGCGCCGAAAAAACGCCCCCGCCTGACGAGCACGTGACAAGGGGGGAAGACAGCGAAAGCGAGCGTAGCGAGCGGCGCGGTGGGGGCCGTAACTGAGAAGCACGGCGGATCTATGAAGTTTTGACGCCCACGCCGACATCAAAGACCTTCTCGAAGGGGTACCGGTGTTCTCGGTGGCAACCACCGAACTCGTCCGGTAACTTGGTGCGCCACGATGGCTCCCACCTCACGCGTCTTTCCGGCGTCGAGTGCACCCTGGTACGAACTTCCACCCCCGCGACAGGAAGCAGAATGGGTTGAGATCGCCCGACCGCGCCCCGGTCCGCCACCGCTCGACGAGCGTGCGGAGTACGCGGCGTTTGAGCGCGCGATGCGCGAGCAAGCGGAGGCGGCTGTCCCGTCGCGTGCGGCCATCGTGTGGGGCGTGGGGGCGGTCTTCGTGCTCTCCGGCTTTCGTGTGGCGTGGCCGATGGGCCTCCTCGTCCTCGCCGCAGTCGGCGGCATCCACGTGGCCGTTCACCGTGCCAGGTCGCGACGGGTGGAACAGGCCGTGGCGAACGCGCTTCCAGGTTGGCCGGCGCGGTGGTCGGAGGTCTTCAACCACCAGCAATACGAGATCCAGAACTATGATCGGGCCGAGCGTGAGCGCGTGGCTTCGTGACCTCACCCGGTTATTCCAATTTTGCGAATCCAGCGCGCACACCGACCCAATATGCCAATTATCTACGAATGGCCGTCCGTGCTCGACAACGAGTCAAGCCAGTCGGACGAAGCCGTAAAACGTTCCTCGAAGCCCGATCGCCCTCTCGATGGCCGCAAGTGGAGGCAGCTTCATGCTAGGCGGGGGGTAACTCTTCGGCGATTTCTTTGTGTGCTTTGATTGATGGTGCAGGCGTCAACCAAATTGTTGGCGAGTTTGGTGATGTCTCGGCGCATACTTCGTGGCGTTGATGTGTGAGAATTAGGCACATTGTAATGAGGCCGAATGCCGCTTTGCTGTGACCACGCAAGTCAAAAATTCGAGACGCCGGGAGCCCAAACGAGTTATTCTCCGGCGATTCACGACAGCGGATGGGCATCATGGGAAAACGAGCGCACAAATACAGGGCCGACATCGGCGCATTTATGGAGTCGAAGGGAGGGGACCGCTTGTTTCGCGTTGCTGGGCACCTCGGCGCGGGTGGAATGGGCGAAGTCCTCGACGTGGAGGATTGGAAACTTGGGCGTCGGCTCGCGCTCAAGGTCATGCTCAAGAAGTGGTTGAACTGTGCGGAAGCGAGGGAGTGTTTCGAGCGAGAGGGACGACTCCTTGCTCGGTTGAAGCACCCGAACATCGTCCACGTGCATGACATTGGCGAAATGAGAGATGGCACTCCCTGGATCCTTATGGATCGACTCGATGGGGAAACCGTGCGCGAAGCGCTTGACTATGGCGGGCCATTCACGCTCCGTGAAATACTAAAGCTCGGACGCCATACAGCCCTTACGCTGCATCATCTGCACTGGCAGAGCCTCACTCATCTCGATATAAAGCCAAGCAATATCTTCCTCGTGAATTCGCCCGATGGAGATCCGTTTCCAGTGCTTATCGACCTTGGCCTTTTCAGGCGTATCGGAGCCCACGAGAAACCTGCGCCTGGAACGTTCCCTTATGCCTCGCCCGAACAAAAAAGGGGGGACCCGAACATCGGTTGGGCGTCGGACATTTACTCGTTAGCCCTCACGATCTATGTGATGCTACTGGGAAGGCTCCCCCGCTTTTCAAGTGACGGCACACCCGAGCCAATCGGCCACCTGATTGGCAATTCGGTGGCGGGTAAGATGCTCGACGATCTCCTTCCGCGCATGCTGGCACCGAACCCACCACGTCCAAGCTCTCTCGACGTGTCACGGGAACTCGAAAAGATTCAGATCGTGCTTGAGTATAGGCCTGCTCAGCAGCGGTCGTGGACCGAAAAATTCATGCTCTCGCTTACTGCCGATCAGCCAGTCATCTCAGATGAAGATTTACAGCCACGGGTTCGACCGCCCAGTCATCTATTCATAACTAACGAAGTGACGACCCGTCCGTTCGTTTCGGAGCCGCCACAACCCCGGGATAGATCATCGCACAGCTCGCGTACTCCCTCTTCCCCTGCCATTGTTGCGTCGGCTGCTATCCTTGCGGGTTCCTCTGGCCTCGCCATCCCCGTTACCTCCGTCCCTGCTGCTCCTCCTGTCTCCGTCGAGCCCGTCCCTGTTGCCCCTGTTGTCGTCGTTGGCGGAGGGTCGCCTTCGAACACGAATGATCGCTCCTCCACACCCTCTGCATCGAGCGCGCAGCGTTCTGTCTCGCACATGCGCGCTCGCCCCGCACCTCGTGTGCAGCAGGCAGAGCGCAACCCAGGCAAGATGTCGATTCTGCCTTGGTCAAAGGAGTCCATTGAGGCAACGAAGGTGTTAACCGCATTGATAGATGCGAACCCTCCGCCTTTCCTCCGGGATGATGTCTTGCCACTGCAACCGAAGGACAGAGCAGATCCGAAAGTGCAGGCGACAACAGCCCCCGCAGCCGATCACTCGCTGTCCAAGGATACCATTTTATTTGTGGCTGCCGGGGTTACCGTGGTGGTTGGTGTCCTTGCTGCGCTGTCTATCTACTTCTATCTCAAGCCACCTACTCCGGACGTGTCGATCCCGGCACCGTCCGCGACTCTTCTTGTGCCCCCTGCTCCTGTGCCGAGCGCACCTCCAACCACTCCAAGCTCGCCGGCTTCGCCTACGATGAGCGTGCTCCCGCCCACTCCGAGAGCGCGCCCACCTTCGCCCGCTCCAACTCGCTCCGAAAGAGGCGATGGTCATCGGGGCTTATCCCTTTAAAGACTTGGAGACTTTCGATGGAAGATCGCGATCTTGATGACGATATGACGGATCCAATCGAGTATACTCAGTGGTCCAAGCCTCATAGGGATATATTGAATCGTAAGCTGTGGGATGGACCAACGCTGGGAGCGATGGGAGTCAAATCGAAGAAAAAGACGCTTGTGGGGATTGGTTCAGAAGGTCCAGGGACGCGTCAGGAGGCGGTGCAAGAGGAGCCAAAGGAAGGAAAAGAAGAACCCGTTCCGAGTGTGTTCGCAGAGCCGGCAAAGCCGAAAGAAGAGGAAGTGGAGCCTGCTCCAATAGCGTTGGCGCTTTCGGAGGTGAAAGAGCTTGTACTATCGATAGTGACGGACAAGCAGCGACTGACTGCAGTCGTGGTCGTGGCAGTTTTGGTGACTGTTGGTTTGGTATATAGGGCTATCGCGAAACCGATGGTGAATCGTCATGCGGAGCCGGTGACGGCGAGTGTGGCAGTCAGCACTGCACCAAGCATAACGGGTGTTTCAGATGCGGTGACGAGCGCGCCGGCAGCAGCGAGCACATCGACGGCGGTTGATGATGCAACGATTAAGTTGCATCCTCCGGCAATGGCGAAGCCGCCTGTGCACAAGAAGCCAGTGGCGGCAACGGCGCCTCCCGCGGTGCCGGTGGAGAAGAAGGAAGTGGCGCCGGAGGCAGTAGTGCCGCCAGTAGCTCCGGTACAGACTGCGACGGCACTTCCACCGGTGTCAACGACCGTGACACCGTCTGTGTCGCCAGCGTCAAAGTTTTTCAAGAAGGAACGAAACAAATGAGATCGAAGACATGGGTAGCGATAACCATGGCTGGAAGTTTGTGGGCGAGTCCAGTGCGCGCTGACGAAAACGTGTTCGACGCGATGTCCGACGTGCGCTTCAAGGAAGGTGTGAGTTTCTATGAGGCAGGCAAATGGGAACAGTGCCGAGCCAGTTTCTTGCAGATGCTGGGACTTGCGCCCGGTGATGCACAGGTACTCTTGAATCTCATGATTTGTGAGCAAAATGGCGGACACTATGTGGAGGCACTCGGACATCTGAAGGAATACTTAGCAAGTCCAAAGAAAGATCCGAAGGCAGCGCAGGAGCTCAAGGGAGTCACATACGTGGAGTTGTGGAAGACAACGGGACATTTGAAGATTTCAGCCGACCGTGGGGAGGTTATTGCAATCGATGACGAAGTAAAGGGCAAGGCACCGCTGGAGACTATCGATGTAAAGCCTGGTAGTCATCGCGTGACTGCAAGTGGACGGACAATTGACATTACGGTAGCTGCAGGTGAAACGAAGGACGTGAATCTTGCATCGCCTGCGCCGGTACAGCCAGCAGTGATGCCACCACCGAAGGAGGCGAAAGAGAGTTACTGGACGGGCCAGCACATTGCTGGCGTGACGGCGGGAGGACTCGCAGTTGTTGCTGCAGGTCTTGGCGTTGGGTTTTGGGCAGCACATCAAAGTCACGTGTCGGACGGCAAGACCTACGCGGAGGATGCCAACGTCTGCTTGCAGACAACAAGTGATGATTGTTCGCAGTTTCACAAGGCGCGGGATAGCGCCAAAACGACGGCCACTGTCTCAACCGTCTCGTTCGTTGCTGCGGGCGCCCTTGCGGTGGGTGCGGTGGTCTTGCTTTGGCCAACACCGAAGAAGGAAGGCTCACGCGTGACAGCACGCGTGATTCCAACATGCCAGGGCGTCTTGATTGACGGAGCCTTTTGAGGAGATGACCATGCGTAACTTTTTTGTTGCATTAGGCGCAGTGGCGGGGGCTGGCCCTTTTCTGTGCTGCTCTCCTTTCCCTTCTGTTTGCATGGACGACGAATGCGTCGTGCCGGAAGCTGGAACCAACACATGCGATCCCGTGGTAGATCCATCCTGCTTGACAACGGACAACGGGGTGTTTGTGGACGGGCACAAGCAGGGAGCCGACACCCGTCTCGGCACAAAGGAATTCCCTTACGGAACCTTGAACGAGGCGCTTGGTGCGCTTGGCACCCGGTCAAGTATCTACATTTGCGATGGTCAGTACAATGAAAAGCTGACGCTGACGCATGCAGTCTCGCTCTATGGTGGATTCGACTGCACAAGCTGGACACGCAATGGGAGTAAACCAAAGGTAGTGTCCACCGACTCGCATGCGGCGTTGACACTCTCTGGCGTCTCATCTGCCGTCACCATCTCAGATCTCGCATTTCAGTCAGGGGATGCGGTGGATGCGGGCGACTCCTCGATTGCCGTCTTTGTTGCCAATTCAACGGACGTG
>Ga0123357_10002083_pt1 | contig 21972 bp, 14 predicted proteins | sample TergutEmb28metaG_FD_89873 | JGI IMG/M metagenome (GOLD analysis project Ga0123357, IMG submission 89873) | Embiratermes neotenicus P4 segment gut microbial communities from Petit-Saut dam, French Guiana - Emb289 P4 | ecosystem: Host-associated > Arthropoda: Insects > Digestive system > Gut ... | reverse complement strand
GCCTTCCTTAAATACTTTAACCATATTAAGGTTTTGCCAGTTATCTTTTTTTGTTATCGAAGCGTAACGGGCGTCATCAAGCTCAACGCAGACACAGTCGGGCTTTTCTTCCAGAATGGTATTCCGGACTTCATCTATACTGCCCCTGGAAACATGGGCTGTGCCGATAAGTATAATTTCCCTGTCTTCCAGGGATATGGTCATTCTGGTTTCACTCATTTAAAGCTCCGGCGGCAGGATGTCAAAAAGCAATCAGCCCGCGATCCGTGCAGATCCATTCGTTAAGACGCCACTCGGGAAGCGACTGGCGGCCCATATCTCTGAACTGCATAAAAAATTTGTTGGCCAGATTCTGGTTGCCCCGTATGTCATAATACTGGGCCAGGTAGAAAAGCATTCTCGCTTTGGTATCGTTATCGGTTTCCCTGTCCACCCTCGCGAGCATATCGTTTTCGCCGTTATAAACCCTGCCGGAAAGATCATAATAAAGGCGGAGCATATAATATTCAATGGTATCCCGCTTGACTTTGGTCATGGCCTGGTTAAGGAACTGTCTGGGCGCGGCAATGGTATCGGAACGCATCCAGCAGACAGCCGCCAGAAGCGCGTAATAATAATCGTTCGGCGCCTGTCTGTAGGTCTCGGCAAAAGCGTCCCTGGCCTGGGCCCAAAGCCCCCGCCTCATTTTATGAATACCGACGCCCTCAAAGGCAAAATAATAATCGGGCTTGAGCCTGGACAGGGTATCGTAATCTTTTTCTGCGCCGTCGTAATCGCCCAGATCGTCCTTGATACCGGCGGTATAGGCATAAGCCAGATAATCATCAGGATTAAGCGCTTCTGCCCGCTCATATTCTTCCAGAGCCTGGGGCTTGCGGTTAAGAAAAAGCAGGGTATCCGCCCGATCCATTGCAATCCAGTAGTCCTGATCGTCCAAATCTTTGGCCTTGTCCAAATCGGCAAGGGCCTGAACCGCGAAACCGGCTCCCTTGTACAGCCGGGCGCGCTCATGGTAGGGGGCTGCTTCGTTAGGATGGGCCATAACCGCCTTGTTAAGCATTGCTTCAGCATTCTGCGGATCGCGATTAAGCCGGTAAATTGTTGCTTTTCCAAGAAGGGCATCCAGATTTTCAGGGTCAATTTCCAGAATTTTGTCATAATTATCAGACGCGCTGCTTATTGCTCTGGTCTGGAGGTTCAGGTTCCCAAGCTGGGTCAGGGCGTCAATATTACCGGAATCTATGCTGATAATTTTTTCCAGAACAGCCCGCTGTTCCTTTTGTCTGCCGGAGGCGCCCTCAATCGCAGACATGACAAAAAGGGCGTCAAGGTTATCCGGTTCTTTAGCGGTTATATCCTCGGCAATGGCCCTGGCTTCCTGGGTTTTTCCGGCGGAATTCAGTACAGAAGCCTTAAGCAGACGGATTTGCGAACTGGCCGCGTCCGCAGGATCAATCGTATCAAAAAGGGCCACAGCGTCATCATAGTTAAAGACCGAAAGAAGATTGGCAATATCTTCCAATATAGCAGGAGTCGGACGGGGCGCAGTCTCGGCGGCGGCCGAATATCCGGGATAAATAAATAAAAGGGCCAAAATCAGGGCAGGCATGCAAAAAAAGTTCTTCATTTTATAATTATCGGCCATTATTAACATAAAAACCTGTGTCAAATCCGGTAACCCGGCTTTCAAAATTTTTAAAATATGGTGTAAAATGAAGAAAGGACACATAATTGCGTAGAAAACCGGTATTCCCCAGATTCCTCCTCCTCTGTCTTTTATACTGTCTGGTATTGCTTGTTATTTTGGTCGTACAGTTCACAGGTGTTAAAAATACCTCTGCTGAAGTTACAAACGAAACTCCCGCCCAGGCCGCATTTAACCCCAAAAATTTTATAATAACGCAGGCGCAGAACAGCAGGGACTACACAGTCGCACTTTCCCGCTGGCAGGACGGAAATTTTATAGTCTGGAACCGGCTTATTTCCCAGCAAAATGACGAGGATCTGGTTATCGCTTTTGCGGAGGAATCCCTTAACCGTTCTGTTTATGGTTCAGCGGTTACGGCCATAAACAAGACATTTCTGGACGGAAACCGGCGCACATACGAATCTTCGGTATTTTTGGGCTCCCTTGACCAGGCATACAAGTCCCTTATTTCCATCGACCAGGAAAAATTAAACCGGATTACAGGTCTTATAAAATCCAAATCCGGCGACTTCCTGCTGGAATACGGCGCCCTGGATTATCTGTACAGCCGGGGCCAGAACAGCCTTGCCGATGAAGGCCTAAATCTGGTCAATACGGTAAAACCGGAAGACCTTACTCTGGAAAAAATACCCGCAATAATACAGGGATACGTAAGCAGACTCCGGATGGATTCAGCAGCCGCCAATCCCTTTGACCGTCTGATGGATGCGGCAATGCAAATAACAGGAGAATCCCTTAGGATTAACCAGGATAAAACCAGGGTGTTTGCCGTCAAAGACAATTATATGGATACTGTTCTTAACATACGTCTGGGCAGGAATCTGCTGGATTTGGCTGTTTATGCAAATGACGAAGCCTGGGCAGGAATCGCAAGATCAATAATCCTTTCGGTATTGAGCCTCGAAAGCTATACCGGCACAATAAAAGCCGGATACCAGATTTCTGCGGAAGGCGCGGTTACCGAAGATCCTGCCGCCGCGGCGTTAAGCACGGGCCTGCTGTACCGTATTTTAAATCTGGGTGAATACATACCTCGGGCGGTTGCCTTGGGCGCTTCGCCCAATTCAGGCGCGGCTAATTTACCGGGTTCCGGCCAGACAGGGGCCAATCCGGTTTATATATGGACAGCAGGCAAAGATGTAAATGTTTCAACAAACAATAATATAATTGATATCTCGCTTAATTTCCCCGTCGGCGAAACACATTATGTAATGGTCCGCGGCCTAAAACCTTTCTTAAAAGTCCAGCTTTACGGCGTTGATTTTAGATCCGATCCCCAGTTTGAACGCTACGATTCCTCCGGCTGGAGTTACAGGGCTCCCGAACAAACCCTTCTTGTTAAAATGAAGCACAGGACTGCGGAAGAACATATAAAGATTTTTTATTAAACCCCGGCGGCAATTAACCCCCGGCGAAATTGTAAATACCGCCCAAATACTGTATAGTTTGCGCATGCAGGATTTTAATATTAGCAAGAAACCGCAGCGCTGTTACCGCTGTTATTCAAATATTTTATTTTTCCTTTTGTTAATTTTTATTTTATTGAATACTGCCTGCGGCAAAAAAACCGATTTATATTATTATGAACTGGCGCCGATTACCGAACCGGATTCTTCGGTTATTTATAAGGAAAAAGGCATTGTTACCCTGGAATATCATGAATTCGATACCGGGAGCGGCGATAAAGAATGGATTTTATTAAGTCCAAAAGGTTTTTATGACGCCTCTGTCAGCGGCGCGGATTTTATTACTGTAAAAACAAAAAACAACAGCTACAGCCTTGCGCAGTTTTCTGAATTGTTATACCGGCCCGATCTGATAAAAGATCAAACATCAGGCGCCGCAATCCCGGATCTCGCTGCAATATTAAAAGAACTAAAACCCGCGCCGGCAATAGATGCTTCTTTGACCGGCGATATAATAAACATTAAATTAACAGGCAAAGAAACAGACGCCGGAACAGTCATGTTATATTACCGTGATAAAACAGGCCAGGACTCCCCTGCCGCCATGTTTGACGCAAAACAATTAACAGAGATAAATATAAACGATTATATAGCTGCAAATAATAATATGGCGGGGCTTGCGGTTTCGGTTTTTAATTCAGATCATACGATGGAGTCCCGGCGGTTTTTTATCCCAAATCCCAATATCCAAACCGCGGATACTATTCAAACCGCTCAAACTATTCAAACCGCCGCTGCGGAATCAATACAATCCGCGGCTTTAACCAATGCAGAAAAACCGGTTCTGCATTTGCTGTTAATGACCAATGTACCGGAAGCTATTATTACAGCGCTGGGCCGGCAAAAAAACGGCAGCCTCTACTCTGCAGTGGAAATCCAAAATCTTTTTAATAATAAAAATTCAGATAATGAAATAACCCAGAGTTCTGCCGGCAGCCTTGCCGGGAATCCTGCCGCGGTTCCCGATTTTTTTACAGCGGCCTCACAGAGTATTGCCGCTAATGATGTTTACATGCTTTTTCTCCCCGGCCCCTGCGGCACAGACGCCGGCGGCGATTATATGTTTGCGTTAAGCAGCACAGCGCAGGATAATGGCGCGCAGGAATATTACCTCAACAAATGGGACTTAATCGAAAACGTTCTTAAGCTAAAACCGCATAATGGGGTCATACTTATTGACGGCGGAGACGGTACAAACAGCGGAGGCGGCGGCCTTATCGCCGGCCAGGCTTCCAACACAGACCAGGCCGGTTTTGCCAGACTGCAAAAAATGCTGGGACCGGACAGAATTGCTGCTGTAATGCCTCAAACTGCGATCAGCGAAATCCTGGGCGCTGACGGGGATCAATTCATAAGCGCGGCCGATTTGGCGGATCTTTCATTGATAAAAAACCGCTATCCGGCCGGTTCTTCTGGTTATAAATTTAATGATTTCCCAATCCTGGACAGGCATATTATAGAACAGGCGCCGGCAGCAGCAGCGGCAAACCGGGGCTATGTTACCCAGTCATTGAAAGATTATTTAAATTGGGTTGCGTCCAGGGATTTGGAAGGAGATCTGCCGGACTTTGGTGTTTTTTTGGAAGAATTAAATCCCAAAAATTACCAGAAAATCGACGCGCCGGTACTGCTTAATATGGGAATGGAACAGTATTATATCTCCTTCCTTGCAGGAAACAAATTTTACGAGGCCGGCAAATATGCAGAGGCCATTGCCGAATACGGCAAATCCATAAACCTAAAGGCGGACTTTGCCGATGTTTACGCCTGGCGCGGCAATGCCTACAGAAAGCTTAACAATCCGGGCGCGGCTATTGATGATTATACCATGGCCATAAAATATAAAAACAATTATCCGGAAGTATATAATTACCGCGGTTTTACATACGCGCAAACAGGGGATTATGACAGGGCCATTGCCGATTATTCCCAGGCTATCAAGTTAAAAAACAGTTATACGGACGCTCTTTACAACCGCGCGTGGGCTTACAGCAAAAAAGGAGATTATGACAGGGCCGTTACCGATTATTCCCAGGTAATCAGGCTGGAAAATAATAACGCTGACGCTTACATGGAAAGGGGCAGATGCTGGCAGGCAATGGGCGCAAACAGCAAAGCGGAATCGGATTTTAAAACAGCCGAAAAAATCAGCGGAAATTTGGCTGTCACCGGATAAAAAATTACAAATTCAGAAAAAAAAATTTATAAAAAAATACAGAAAAAAGTAACATTTTTACAAGATTGGGTTTATAATGGTTATGGGCTTTTAAAAAAATTTTAAAAAGTACTCAATTATTGTACACTTTAATTTGACATTTTTTGGAAATTGGTGTATCGTTTAAAGAATTTCCTAAAAGCTTATACAGGAATACTTTTACAGACTGAACACAGCTAAAGGAGCATCTGTGACTAAACGAGACTTCCCAAAGATACACTTTTATGATCAGGATTTTGTTGATATTTATGACAAATCCTGGGCCTGGATTGCAGATTACTGGAATTCGGGAAGCGAAAAAAGCGTAATTGAGGGGAGATTCTTCTCCTATCCGGGAAGTCAGGTCATTCAGCAGACAGACGCCATTTTTTCATCATTTTTTCTTGTTTATTCCAATAGAATTTACCAGGCCCACCCCACTCTGGATGTGTTTTACGATCGCCAGGAACCAAACGGCGCCATCCGCTCGGCCTACAATATCGAAACCGGACTGCCTGTATTGTCGGAGGACAACCCGGAAGGCCTGGGCATGCCGCTCTTTGCCTGGGTAGAATTCAACCTGTACCATAAATCCGCCAACAAAAAGCGGGTTAAAGATGTACTGGCGATACTGCATAAATATATGGAATGGATCGATTCCGTGTTCAAACAGCCAAACGGCCTTTACAGGGTTCCAATGAGCACATGCGGTATGGTCAATTCGCCCAGGGAAAAAGCGGTTTACCCCCTGGATTTCAATTCCATGATGGCAATAAATGTCCTCTATATGTCTGCCCTTGCAGATATTCTGAACGACAAAGAATCGAGTTTCCAGTATAAAAAACAATATTTTTCGCTAAAAACAAGAATAAATTCTTTTATGTGGGATCCCGAAGATTGTTTTTACCATGACATAGACAAGAACGAAAAAAGAATTCCTGTCAAAACAATAGCCGGTTACTGGCCTTTGCTCGCGGAGATTCCCAACGACGACAAGGCCGAACAAATAATCGCAAAACTCCAGGATCCTTTATACTTTGGATCACCCCATCCCTTTCCAAGTATCTCACGTTCCGAAAAAACTTTTGACGAAAACGGCTGCGGTTACCGCGGCTCTGTATTTCCCCATCTGACGTTTATGATTATCAAGGGCCTGGAAAGATACCAGCGCTGGGATCTTGCCCGTGAATGCGCCATAAGGCATTTATACTTTATGCTGGATTCAATGAACCCCGAGGGAAGCAGGAACAAGGGCAACCTCTGGGAAGCTTATCTGCCGTTAAAAGAAGGACCTGCCCAATGGCCTGGAAAGCCTGATTTTCCCCGGCCCCAGTATCTTAGTTACGCCGCGTTATCAACCATCTGCCTGATGATAGAAAATATAGTCGGCCTTTCGATTTCCCTGCCCCGCAAAACAGTGGACTGGATAATTCCCAACCTTGAAATAATGGGGGTAGAAAACCTCTCCCTTAAAAAGAACATGATAACAATACTTTCCAACAAAAGCGGCAGAGGCTGGGAAATCCACATGGAAAGCGAAAAATTATATTATTTTACAATAAATATTCTGGGTAAAAAGAAAAAAACCCTGCCAATCCCGTCGGGGAAATGTTCAATGCTTATAGACAAGCTTTAATTTAGCAAAACCTTAACAAAGCCCAAAAATATTATTCAAAACAAAAGCGCCCTAGAACAAGAGCTCATAGAAAGGCTCACCGCCGTACCCGTCTTTTTCCTTTAATATGCCCATTTTTTTGGCCGGCAGATCCGGCAGGGCTTCGTTAACCGATCCGGTAACCAGGGCCCTTGCGCGGTAACGTTCGGTAAGGCCGGACAGTATGCGGGCCCTGATTACTGGCCGCCCGAATACCGAGTAACCGGTAAGCGGCGTCCAGGAAAAGGCACAGGGGCCACAGTCCAGCCCGAATGACCAGGGACCGCTTTCCGGTGAATTAAGAAGTTCTGCAAGGAAACCGGCGGCCCTGATTACAGAGACTGTATTGACAGAGGACGCGGGCAGTTTTTCCGTTTTGCCGGCGACAACCAACTCCAGCGGCGACCCAAAACAAGCCAGGATCAAATCGCCGCCGTTCCCCGCGATAACAGCGCCGGCCTTTTTAAACGAAAGCGAAACCTTTTCCCTGTACGATGTAATTGATTTTAACGCAGATTCCGGGGTTTCCCTGTCTTCGTGCAAAACCAGTTCAGAATTACGGACAGCCACAATAACGGCGTTCACAACAGTCACTTCGGCGGGAGCTGGTCTGCCTTCTGCAATAAGGCCGCGAAGCCATTGCTGGCTGACGCTTGGTCCGTAGCAACTGCGGAAACGCAGTTTAAATTTATGATTCAAAACCAAAACCCAGATAAACGAAAAAACAGTTGCCGTTAGTCCCGCCGCGGCCACAACCAGGGGATCATACCAGGTACCGGTGATTACAAAAAATACAGAAGCGCCGGCTCCCGCAAAAAAAGTCAGGATTAAGCCAAAAAAGAGACAGGGAATGGAATTTAAGGTGCGCAGAAAAAACGCGATCAAAAGAGCCGCGGCGGCCGCTCCGATAAACAGGCGGAATTCATCTCCGGGGCTGATAAAACGGCCGGTTAATATTGTGTTTGCCAGCAGGGCCGAGGCTTCGGTATCGGTCCAGGTTTCTTTTGGAAATACCGGAATAAAATTTTTGATTACCGCAAAAGCACGGGACAGGAACGGAAAAAGCGGTTTAGGGTTAAATTTAGGTTCAGGTTCGGTTTGAATCGAGCAGGGGCCCATAATACAAAGGGATCCCGCAAGAGTTGATTCCAGGCCGGCCCGCAGTTCTTTAAGCTCATTGTATTTATCGCGAAGTCCGTCAAAAGCAGAAATAAGTGATTCATACCGTGATTTTACCCTGCCGGATTCGGCGGTAAAAAGCGCTCCGTCCGGCAGTATAAGGCCAAGGCTTTCAAGAAGATCGGTCTCGGCAGTGCCGTTTAAAAAATTATCCAGGTGTTTAAAGTAATCGTTCCTTGCGTTAATCCAGAGCTTTTTTTGCGCGCCGGTTGTATTGGCAAGCATATCTTCGCGCAGGGCCAAAGCATAATCATAAAGAAAAACCGGGTTATCTTCACCCTGTATAAGGGAATAAATACCCAGTGCCTGCGCCTCCCCCAAAAGCCGGTAAAGGCTCTGGTCAGCTTCATTGTAATTTAAAAAGTCCGCCAGGCTTACGCGCCTAAAATCATCATGCGGAACTTCAAACAGCAGGGCGCCGGTTGAATCAAGGGGATACTTTAATTCAGCGCCGTTTTGATTCTCCATTACCAGGAAAGAACCAGTTTCAGATTCAAGTATCCGCGGGTTTTTATACCGGTCTTCAAGCGCGCTCAAAATAATATGCCGGGGCCCGGAGCCGTTTACCGTAAAATGCATCGGTAAAATCCTGCGGAGTACGCCGTCGGAGTCCGCGATGTTATGCGAATATTCCATGCTGTCCGCAAAGGCCTGCCTGTTGTCGTTTTCCCCTGCCCTGATAACCTGAACAAGTAAATCACCGGGCCGGTTAAAATTCCCAAAAGCCGCGGCTGCCTGTTCAAGCCTTTTGATGCCTTCCTCATCCCTGGTTACCAGGGTGCTCACAAGCCTCTCCTTGCCCCTTTGCGCAAGGTCCAGCAGATCATTGACATACAGCGCAGATTCGGAAGGTTCAATGGAACCGGTCCGTATGGCATCAAAAAAATTCCTTATATTCCTGTCAAGAATCCCGAACTCCCGATCAAAGTTATAACGAATTTCTTCCTCGCCCGCCGAACTCCCTGCCGATAATCCAAGAACAGGAGCCTGCAGTATAAGGGCCGACGCGTTAAGTTCGGTCATGGTAAGCAGTACAGAAGAAACCGCGGAAGGTTCCAGAATATTGTCAGAGGCAATTTGGGGATCAGTATCGATAATAAGAAGTTCATTGGCCGCAGGCAGGGCAGGCCTGTGACGCAGGAGAAAGTCATAAAGTAAACCCAGCCGCGGCCCACCAAAAAGACTTCCCAAAACAGCAGCGGCAGCAGTACCAAGGATAAAAGCAAGGATAAACCTTAGCCAGGATCGTTTGCCGGATTTATGGTTGTTCTTCATTCTTATTCTATTATTTTCGGCGTTTAAATGTTATACTGAATGAAGTAGATAGACTTAATGGAGAAATTTAATGTTAAAAAAAATAATCATTATGCTTACGGTTGTTTTTGTACTCGCTGGCTGCCAAAAACCTCCCGCGGATGAAATGACAAAGGCTGCCGAAGCCCTTAACCGTGCTGAAAATGACGTCAACGCGGTAACCTACGCGCAGAATACCCTGGACCGCGCAAGGGAAGCGCTTAAAAATATGCAGAGCGAAGCTGACCTTAAACGTTATGATTCGGCAAAAACTTTTGCGGCCGATGTGGTAACCTATGCGGAACGGGCCATAAACGAAGGCCTTACAGCCGAGGGCCTGATAAAAGATGAAGCGACGAATCTGGTTAACGGTGTGCAGGGCCTTCTTGCGGAAGCGGAAACATCGCTTAACAGTGCAAAGGTAAACAATGTGCAGGCCGACTTTAACGATCTGTCACAAACCCTTGATACCGCAAAACAGGATTTTAAAAACGCCCAAAACAGTCTGGCGGCAAGCAATTTCCAGGACGCCATAAACAGAAGCCAAATTATCCGTTCAACCATAAGTGATATCACAGCAAAAATAAGCGCTGCAGCGCAGGCAATGTCAAGGAAGAAGTGAGACAAATTAAAAATTAGAAGGGAAAAATTAGAAATTGGAAGAGAATCACTGAGAATCACTGATCGCCGTTTGCTGGTAATTTTTTCATTTCTGATTTTTCATTTCTAATTTCTCCCTTCTCACTTCTCCCTTCTCACTTCTCCCTTCTCATTTCCAATTTAAACTATTGAGCCAAAGATTTCCGCTACGGCTTTTTCATCCAGTTCCATGTACCCGGGCAGCTTGCCGTTGTAGTGATCTACGCAGCGTTTTATAACCGCCGGCAAATCGGTCTTGGGTATGCCCAGTTCTTTTAAGGTTAGCGGCTGTCCTATCGATTTTATCCAGTTCCTGAAAGCGCGCAGACCTTCGTTGGCGGTTCCAAGGGGATCGGAAAGGTCCGGTTTTACACCAAAGACCCCTGTTCCGAACTGGGCAACACGGGCGGTCTGCACCGGGTCGCCGTGATTGGCTATGTATTGCATCCAGGCCGGCATTACGGCGGCAAGGCCGGCGCCGTGGGCAGTATCGTAATAGCCTGAGAGCTGGTACTCCACAGCGTGTTCGCCGCCGCGGTTTCCGGAGCGGCCCATACCCATGATGTCGCTGTGGCTAAGGAAAGCCGCCATCATCAGTTCGGCGCGCGCTTCGTAATCTGCAGGCTCGGCAATGGCCGCCGGCGCGTACCTGACTACGGTCCGCATCAGGCCTTCCATGAATTCGTCGCCAATATGGCTGACCGGCGTTCCTTCGAAAAAGTAACGGCTGACAGTGTGGGCAATAATGTCGGCAGAACCTGCGCCGGTCTGGTAAGCGCCCACAGTAAAAGTAAGTTCAGGATTCATGATCGCAAAAACAGGCCTGCAGGGATCCCAGTTAAAACCGAACTTGCGCCCGGTTTCAATGTCATCTTTTATTACCGATGAACGGCTGGTTTCGCTTCCGGCCGCCGCTATGGTGTTGATTACTCCGACCGGCGCCATCTTTTGCGGGCAGGCTCCGTTGTAAAATTTCCAGTATTCGCCGTTGTTGGCCATGGCCAAAGCGATGGCTTTTGCCGTATCAATAACGCTGCCGCCGCCGACAGCAAGAAGGAAGTCGGCTTTTTCCGCAAGGGCGAGTTTAATTCCCGTCTCAACCAGGGACCGCCTGGGATTCGGCTGAACCCCGCCCAGTTCCGCAAACAGCAGGTTTTCATCCTTAAGGGATTTTACAACGCGGTCATATAAACCGTTTTGTTTTATGGAACCGCCGCCGTACACCAGCAGTACTTTGTTTCCGCCGTGTTTACGGATCATTTTGCCCGTTTGGGTTTCTGTTCCCCTGCCAAAAAGGATATCTGTATAAAAATAAAGGCTGTAGCCGGTAAAGTTCTTCATTGATAATATTTGCTTTCGAAAATAAAATTAGTCAAGATACCAGAATGGTATAGATACCAGAATGGCATCAGATACCAGAAATGGATTTCATAAAATAATTGAAAAAATCTACATAGTGCGGTATAGTTTGTTATGAGAAAGGATTTTACATACAAACAATAATTTTTTGAAGGATAAAGCTATGGAAATAAAAAAAATTCGTTTTGTACTTTTCATGCTTTTCTTTCTGGGAGTTATTGCTTTTATGTACGCCGGCATCGACGAATCCGATAACAACCCGGTATCCGGGACCGGCTCATCAACCAACAGTCCCGCTGATGTAGCCGCCAGTGAAGCTCCCATTAAGCTTAGCGGGAAAGACGGCGACCTTTTTTTTATACGGCAGTTATATTGGGACAAGGCCGAGTACGCTGTGCGTTATACGGTTACTCTGGAACAAAAAAGCGATAATCTGGACGCGTACATAGAAGTACTCCGCAAAAATACCGAACAGACTTCTATTGATATAACCGTACCTCCGGGCGAATACCGCTTCCAGGTTTCAAGCATCAATATTCTTGGAATGCTGGACACCCAGTCCGACTGGAATTATTTTACTGTCCGCAATCCGATAACACTTATGGAGCCGGGTTCGGGAGCCGCATTCAGCAATAACCCCGTGTCTCCTTCGCCGGTGGTTTGGGTAACGGAACTGCCCCTGCAGAATTCCAGGGTTATTTTTTCAAGGGATCCGGAACCGGCAAAAGATCCCAACGCGATTATTCAGTATGTTGCCCAGGGGGTAAACACAATCAGTATGCCCGCTCTGGGTGAAGGCATCTGGTATTGGACAGTTTTCGGCGAAACTCCCGACGGCATAAGTGTAAGCGCAGCCTCGCCCCTTTGGTTCAGACTTCTTTCCCTTCCGCTTCTGTCGTCTCCGCATTACGTCCGCCCCGGCCATGATGAAGTAATAACGCTTAACCAGCTGATGGCCGAACGTAAAATAACTTTTGAATGGGAACAGGTTCCCGATGCAAACGCATATATTTTCTCCCTTTACGGTTATTCGGGAAAACCGGTCCTGCTGGCTTTTTCTTCTCCAAGCCCGGCAACATCCTATGTGCTCACCGATTTAACCATTCTGAACATGGACAGTTATTTTTGGCAGGTAGAAGCTGTTACGGCAAGCCGCAACGGTACTGTCGAAAGAAGGGGAATCATCCAGCAGCAGGCATTCGAGATACAGGTCCAGCGCTCCGATTCTCTCCGCGCGACAAACCTGGGTACGATTTACGGGTTTTAAATATCCGGATTAAAGATCCGGTTATTAAAATTCTTCTCCGGCAACTCCCATCCCAAACATCGCAAAATCGTATTTGACCGGATCCTCCGGACAGAACTCCCGCAGTTTATCGGTTAACGCAAGGACGGCCTTTTTATCATTGGACTTGCGAGCAGGATCAAGCAAGCCAAGCTGTCTGGCAATACGGCCCACATGGATATCCAGCGGAATAAAAAGCGAAGCCGGCGGTATTGATTTCCAGATGCCCAGATCGACAGGACCCTCCCGGCGTACAAGCCAGCGCAGGGAAAGGTTAAGCCGCTTGCAGGCTGAGGAAGAATCAGCGTCGGCGATGTGTCTGGAATAAAGACCTTTATTGGCTTTGGCAATGGTCTGACGGAATACAGTCATACCTGCCCACACATTACCGGCTCCTGCAAAAAGTGATTCCAGGCTGCCGTAAGTTGTATAACAGGCCTTTAAACCGCGGCAATAATATTTAAGATCGGTTTCTGAAAATGTCCGGTGTACGCATTTGGTCCCCAGTCCGGAAAAATCACCTGACATTATAAAATCATGCGGACGGTTTTGCATCAGGGTAAACATGCGATCGCAGTTACGGATTATCATATCCCGCCTTCCCCACGCGATTGTAGCGGCAAGAAAGGCGGCGACTTCAATATCTTCTTTTTTTTTATACCTGTGCGGAAACTGCACGGGATCGGCCGGGATAAATCCTGAAGTGTTTACCTCAAGGTATTTTTTATCCAGTAATTTTTTTAATTCAGCCGGATCATGAACGGGAATAATTTGGCGCCTCCTGGGTAATGGTAATATCGTGGGGATGGCTTTCTTTGAGACCGGCAGCGGTTATCCTTACGAACTTGCGGTACTTCTTTAATTCGTCAATATTTTTACAGCCGCAATAACCCATGCCTTTTTTGAGTCCGGATATAAGCTGCTGAAGGAATTCCTTGAGTTCTCCCTTGTACGGCAGCCGGCCTTCGATTCCTTCCGGAGCTATGGTCTCGTCCTTGCTCATCTGGTACCGGTCGCCGGAGCCGTCTTCGATTGCGCCCATGCTGCCCATACCCCTGTACGCCTTGTATATTCTCCCGTCAAAAATAATTTCCTGGCCCGGAGCTTCCTTTAATCCAGCAAAGAGATTTCCTATCATTACAACATCGGCGCCCGCGCCTATGGCCTTGGCTATATCACCGGAAAACTTAATGCCGCCGTCGGCAATGACGGGTATGCCGGCTTTTACAGCTTCTTCCGCGCAGTCCCAGACAGCGGTAAACTGGGGAACCCCGATACCGGCGACAACACGGGTAGTACAGGTTGAACCCGGGCCGATGCCTACCTTAACCGCGTCCGCTCCGGCTTCAATGAGCCGCCTGGTTCCTTCTTTTGAAACCACGTTTCCCCCGATAACAGGAATCCCGAACTGCTTTTTGATTTCACTCACCGCGTTCATTACGTTTCTTGAATCGCCGTGGGCCGTATCGAGTACGACAAAATCAACTTTCGCGTTTTTGAGCAGCGGCATCCGGATGGCAAAATCCTGGGGTGAAACAGCGGCGCCCACTATAAGCCGCCCGTGTTTATCCATTGCTGCCATTGGATACAGTTCTTTTTTCTCCATGTCTTTTACCGTAATCAGGCCCGTAAGGCGCCCTGCCGAATCCACAACGGGAAGTTTTTCTATACGGTGTTTATCGAATTTTTCCCTTGCGCTCGCGACAGTCGGCGTTCCTTTTTCGGTAATAATGTCAGTTGTCATTACATCGGTAACCGGTAAATTATCGTCCCTGCAGAACCTTAGGTCCCTGCCTGTAACAATACCAACTAGCAGACCGTTTTTATCCAGGACAGGGTAACTGGTAATATTTGTCTGGTTAATCATCCTGTTAATATCTTTGATTTTCGCATCCGCCGAAACAGTCAGAGGCTCGTCGATAATCCAGTTGAGAAACCGCTTGACCGCCGCTACCTGGCTGGCCTGTTCATCCGGTTTTAGGTTCCGGTGAATAACCCCCGCCCCGCCTTCCAGCGCAATCGCTATCGCCAAATCTTCCTCGGTAACAGTATCCATTGCCGCAGAAATTATGGGCGTATTAAGACGCACATCACCGCACAATACAGTTGAGATATTGCAGTCCCTGGGAAGGATATCCGAATATCCGGGAACCAGCAGAACATCGTCATAAGACAAAGCTTCAATAAACATTTATTGCCTCCCTAAAATGTTTTGATTTTTTGTTAAATTCAACCGCAAACCACACGAACATGAGGATTTAATATAGAATGGATTTTTAAAGCAGCTATGGCCTTCCATGTAAAATAATGACACGGGGAAAAGGAGAATGTCAAGCGCCCGGCACCTGTGTTGTCGGCCGACACCTGTGTCAATACCTGCGGGAAACAGTATCTTTTTTGGAATCACCTCTTAACCAATCAATCAAATTTAACTGTAATATTCCGTTATAATCATTTGAATAATCATCCAGGGTCAAAAGAAATTTCGGATAATTATCTGTAATTTGTCTCAGGGGAGCAAGTTCACGTTCCAGGGTATTCTGATCAAGGACAGAGGCCGAAACTTGATAATATACGGTCTGCCGGTCGTGGACCGCAATAAAATCCACTTCTGTTCCCCGGCCGGACTTTCCGATATTGACAGTATTGCCGCGCCGCAGTAATTCCAGATATACAATATTTTCTATTTGAAAACCGATATCTCTGTTGGTTACTCCAAGTATCATATTCCGTAATCCGGTATCGCAGATGTAATACTTGCTTTCGGTTTTTAATTGCATTTTGCCCTTGATATCATAACGCTGCACACGGTAAAACAAATAACTGTCGGTAAGCGCGTCAAGATATTCTTCTATTGTTGAGGATCCGGTCGGACGTCCGCCGCTTGTGAGTGTATCAGAAATTTTTTTCGCAGAAACAGGACTTCCAACATTACCGGCCAAAAAACGTATAATGGATTTTAACAGCGAAGCGTCAGTAAGTTTCCTGCGAATCATAATATCTTTAACCATTACTGTATTATAAATTCCTTCCAGATATTGGCTGTGAGCTGCGGAATTATCTACAAAACGCGCGGCATAAGGAAATGCTCCCATATTCATATATTGGTTAAAAAGTTCTTTCCTGTCTGATGTTTTTACCATCATTCCATATTCAAAAAATGAAAGCGGAAGCATATCGATCTGAATATAGCGTCCGGCAAGTTTTGTTGCCAATTCCCCTGACAGTATATAGGCATTTGAACCTGTGATATATATATCCAATTTTTTCCTAAGGTACAGGCTTGAGATTGCCTTTTCGTACTCACCGCAATTCTGGATTTCATCAATAAACAGATATGTCCATTTGTTTTTACACATATGTGTTTTTACATACTCGTGCAGTTTCCTGTAATCCAAAAGTCCGGCATTATCTACATCTTCCAGATTAATCAGTATAATCTGGTCATCCGTCACACCTTCTGCCTTAAGCCGTTTTATATATAAATCAAACAATGTGGATTTACCGCTGCGGCGGACCCCTGTTACAACTTTTATCATGTCCGTTTCCCGCCACATGGAGAGCTGTTTTAGATAATCTTTGCGTTCAATTAGTTTATCCATTATTTTTCAATAATAACAAATACTTGCATTTTTTGCAAGTATTTGTTGAAACCAAAAAATACTAAATATACTGAGTCCTGTCCGTGTGTACTGCGTAACGCAGCGCGAATGAATCGCCATACGTAAGCAATGATCTTCCGGCATCATACCTTACAGGAGCCGCAAGACAGCCGTCAATAAAGGCTTCAATGGAACTGTCTTTGTCAGAATCCGAACATACGCAGAAATACGCAATTGACTGCCTGCGGCTGGCTGTATCAGAAGCGCCGTCTGTTCCTGAAGCACCGTCTGTTCCTGAAGTGCCGGCCGCACCATCATCTGCCGCATAAGCGCGCAGTTCGCAGCCGGAAAGCATATCGTTGTGCCACTCAAGAGGGGAGCTGCACCAGATTCCCAGCCATGCTCGGTCTTTGGCGCCGAAGATCCAGTTTCCTTCCAGCTTATAACTGTCGAATTTTTGCGCCGGGAAGAACAGGTGGGTAAAATGAATTGGATAGCTCTCCGGTATAAGGTAGATTGCGCCGAGTATATTTTCGTACTGTTTGACTGCCGGGAAAATTCCGTTACCGTACCAGTAGCCCGGGCGCATGCTGCTGCGGTCAACATCGCCTCCGGGAAGGTTCGCAAAAACAACACATTCACTTGAGAGAGCGGCGTACCAGAAGTGCTGCTGGTAACCAAAGACGCCAGGGCGGAAGTCGGTGGTGCCGTGAAACCTTTCGTTAAGGGATTTGGTGTAGCGGAAACTGTCCCTGACCGCGTCTTTGTCAAAACAAATGTTTTGCCACTTAAGGCCGGCGTCTTCCCTGGGCGAGGCAAGCGAAGTAAGCATATAATTTTTGGTTTTTTTAAGAACAATTTCTCCGTTGCCGCAGGAATAACGCTGCGATAGTTCCGTATTCATCAGGGACTTAAGGCCATCAGGCAGCCTGTATTTACTTGACGCAAAAAAGACCGGCCATTCATTGGAAGCGCAGGGAGTTTGCGGATCAATGTAATGAATAATAGCCTGTGTTCCCTGGAGGAAGGGATAAATTACATCGCGGTAAACCCGTCCCTGCGGCCCGATTACCGATCCTTTAAACGTGTGGCGGCAGAGCTGATCGAGGAGCATGTCTATAACGCGCGAGGCCATAGAGGAAAGCGGCTCGGGAGCGAAATCAACAAGGTTGAGCAGGGCTCCGGTTGTAACGCACATATAACCTGAACTTAAAAACTCTTCAAAGTAATCGGCCTGTACGTCCCGCAGCCACTGGAGGCAGCGGCGGAATCCAATCTCTGACTGTTCCATGCCAGTTCTTCCGGAACGGATAAAATGATCATCCGGATACATAAGACCGGCCAGAAGCTGAGCGCCGTGGAACAGCAATGAATGGTTCTCGCTCCAGAAGCACATCCCGTCGGAACCTTTCTCGTCCATCCAGAATCTGTAGTTAAGGAAAGTTTCCCTGACCTTGTCCAGAATGTCCTGATCCAGCTTCGCTGTTTTTACCAGCCTTATAATGCCGGCGGCGACAAAATCCGAACAGTCAACTCGATCTTCGATCTTCTTAAGACCTGCCAGAATCGCAGGCCTGTCCGCGTTACTCTGTTCGCCAAGCGCGCAGCGGGCAAGGACACTGTTGACGGCCATACGTCCTTCATCGTCTACGCCGTGTGCGGTTTTTTTTAGGTAATCCAGTCTGCCGGTATCAATGTCCTTGCCGGCGCCGCCGGAATCGGGCCGGACATGGCTTATGAGCTCAAGTGTTTTTTCAATGACCTCTTTGCCAATGTTGCCTTTTATTTTTATTTTCGAACACTCATCGGGTACTTTAATTTTTTTGCCGGCAGGATTGGTTACTGCCGAGCCGGTTTCAGCAGGATTTGTTTCTATTAAATTAAAGTCAGGAAAAAATTCCGCCGGCTCAAGCGTTAACGCTGCCGGAGAATCCGGCGGCAGCACAACAAAATCGCCTTCGGTAAAAATATTCTGCATATAGAGATCGAGGGCTATCAATTTTTCACCGTCAGATCCGGGCAGAGTAACACCGATTAAATCGGCCGCATTTCTGAACTGCATACCAAAGAGGCTGCGCGTATCCCTTACGCCAAGATTTTGCAGACGCACATAGATCGTGTTCTTTCCTTTATTAAGCGCCAGCTTCATTTGCATGCGTGTAATGGGTTTATAAACCGGCCGTTCGGTTGAGCATACCGGATTATTGTTAAGCCATACATCTACCGCGGCGTATGTCCAGAGATCGGCGGAGACGATCATTTCAGTTTTAGCCATAACTTCTGTATACGCGTACAATTCAACCCTGGCCGGCAGGCTGTAAAAAAAACTTACATCAACATACCTGCATCCGCCGCCGCTGTAACGCCAGGGCATACCAAGGCCGGAGATTGAGCCGGGCATTACAATACCCGGCGCCGCAGTTCCGCCCGGCGTCCCGATCTCACGGGGTGTACCGGCCGTGTCAGTTTCCCGCAGTACCGAACGCATATGTTTTTCAAACCTGAGCTGATCATCAAACGGATTGTCAATTACAAAATCACTTACTTGCGGGCCTGATATAAGCCAGTGCGTAATAAAGCCTTCGCGGTCAAGCAGATTCATGATTGTTCTCCAAGAGTTTCGAATAATGTTTTAAAAAGCTCATCACGCTCGATGTGATACACATAACGGATAAAATGGCGGTTGGGATCAAAACCGTAGTGATTATCGTACTGCGGGATGGGAGCGGGCATAAGGTAATCACGGGTATAATCGCCGTCAAGAAGCCAGGAGACAGCGGTAACATCCCAAACTACCCGCGTCCAGTTCTGCAGTCCCCCGTCCTTGATCGCCGATTGGGTTGTATAATTGACCAGATAATCACAGAGCTTGTTTTTACCCTTAAGCCAGCGCTCAAGCTCGGGCCCTGAAATTCTGAATGAAGAAACCACGCCCATGCAGGGAAGCTGTACTACAGCCGCGCCGCAGCCAAAGACAACACGGGCCGCGGCGACATCCTGCTTCATGTTGAACTCATTGGTGTCCGGCCAGTGAACAGCGTGGCCGCCCAGCCAGACAATTACAATGCGGTCCCGAATTTCAGGATTGAGAAGAAGGGCCGACGCGATATTTGTAATTGCGCCGATTGAGACAACGTACAGCGGTTTGTCCGGCGTATAGCTCATTGCAAGCTCTGCCAAATCGCAGGCTGCCGGAGAATCAACCGAGGCGGTTTCGCAAGGCAAATAGCTTTGCGATCCTTTTTTGACAAGGGACTTGAGGTCATCCCTGTTCATCAGATCAAGCAGCTTCAAAATTTCGGCATAACTTTTTTCCATGCCGTCGGCCGGGCCGCTGGAACGGCTGTTATGGAAAGGAGCCGCGTAAATTCCTTTGATGTTTATTTTTTGCGGCGATTTTACCATTAGGGAAAGGGCGAACTGGTCGTCGATTTCGTTATAGGTATCGGTGTCAAGCACCGCATCGACTTTACCTGTTACAGCGGGCGGAACCGGCTTGCGCAGCCGCCGCAGGAGGCCTTCATTGTCTTGGTTCATAACACAATATAGCATTAATCCGCTGATTCTTCCATAATAGTGTATGAAGTTATTAATCTACGGCGCGTTAAACATAGATTTAATTTATCCGGTTGATCACATTGTAATACCGGGCGAAACCATAAAAGCGGCGGCACTAGAAAAAAGCGCGGGCGGCAAAGGCGCAAACCAGGCTGCAGCAGCAGCCAATGCCGGAGCGGAAGTTTTTTTGGCCGGCAGGATTGGAAACGACGGCGGATTTTTATTATCGTTATTAAAGCCGTTTGGGGTTAACACCGAATACGTCGCGGCCGGCAAAGGCAGCACCGGCCAGGCCCTGATTCAGCTTGATAAAAACGGACAGAACGCCATAGTCTATTACGCCGGAGAAAACGGCCAAATAACTGCGGAGGAAACGGAAACGGTAATTGCGGATTTTGGTAAAGGCGACATAATATCGCTTCAGAATGAACTCACCCAAATTCCTGAGATGATGAAGGCCGCTGCAAAAAGGGGAATGGTAATCTGCTGCAACCCGTCACCATGGGACGAAAAAATTCGCGGCTACCCGCTTGAACTGGTTGATATTTTCATAGTGAACGAAATTGAAGGACCGGCACTGGCAGAACTGCCGCAGCAGACACCCGCCGCAAAAGTCCTGGACGCCCTGACCAAACGTTTCCCGGGCAAAGAAATAATCCTGACCGCGGGAAGCGAAGGCGCATATTACGGCCGGGACCAAGCGCGGGAAAAAGGGAACGCCGTCAAGGTAGAGGTTGTTGACACAACAGGGGCAGGCGATACTTTTACCGGTTATTATCTGGCGGCGAGGCTGGGTAATTATTCGGTTCCGGACGCGCTGAACATCGCATGCAAAGCAGCGTCAATCGCTGTCTCACGCAAGGGCGCGCTGGCGGCTATTCCGGGGAAGGCTGAAGTGTTTTAATATTTGCCGTGAACCCCGCGAACTTTTACGAACGCTCACAAAAGGGAAGAATCGGGGCTCACGGAGCTCTCGGAGTTGTACAGAGGGCACGGGGCGTAAATATAAGATCAGGTATTTTCCATGGGCTCGCTTTAATAGAAACAATTGTTCGCAAGGAAATGACTGTACGATGAACTTCTGCTGCGGCAACACATTCAATATAATGAATTTCTAAAGATACCTTAGGTCACGCAATGAAGGGTATCAATACCGCAGGGCAAGCTTGCACCAAGCGCCTTCAGCGAACCATAGGTTCGACAGAGTATTGCCCCTTATTTTGACATGCTCCGCCATCTTGGGGTGGCGCTAAAAAGGGCCGGCTAATTTATCACCACCGGGGGACCTTCATCGACCGGCCCGAGGAACCCAAACGTATACGCCGCCTGCTTTCGGATGAGGATACTTTGCAGCCGCTGTTGTTTGAGTCTTAACCGCGAACTGGATTTTACAAAACGCGGGCTTTCCGCTTTACAAATCGCGGGGATTTAGTTTTACAAAACGCGGGCCTTACACTTTACAAAACGCGGAAACGGTGTTACTATACCAAGAGGTCAAAATGAGTGATTATCCGCGTTGGCGCATGGCAAATGTTAAAGATGCGCTTAAAACCCGCCGTGTTGTTGTAATATCCGGGGCAAGACAGACCGGAAAAACCACCCTTGCAAAACAGGGAATGGATAAAAGCAGCGTTTTTCGCCCCCTCGATATCGATGTGTTTTATGAATCGGCCGTCAATGATCCAACCGGATTTGTGAAAAACGATTCAGGAACAATGGTTATTGATGAAGTGCAGAAAGTAAAAAAACTCATTACGGAAATAAAGTATGTGGTTGATAACAATAATCGTCCGGGGCAATATTTACTCACCGGTTCCGCGAATATTAACTCATTACCGGAAGTAGCCGAAAGCATGGCAGGACGAATAAAGAATATTCGTTTGCGCCCGCTCACACAGGGGGAGATACTGTCTAAAAAACCGTCATTTCTAAAAAGAGCATTTGCGATGAATTTTCCAAAGCAAGTTATTGGGTATGATAAAAAAGCAATTTTTGATTTGGCTTTTCGCGGCGGATTCCCGGAAGCTGTACGTCT
>Ga0123357_10002082_pt1 | contig 21982 bp, 20 predicted proteins | sample TergutEmb28metaG_FD_89873 | JGI IMG/M metagenome (GOLD analysis project Ga0123357, IMG submission 89873) | Embiratermes neotenicus P4 segment gut microbial communities from Petit-Saut dam, French Guiana - Emb289 P4 | ecosystem: Host-associated > Arthropoda: Insects > Digestive system > Gut ... | reverse complement strand
TACGGTGAGTGGCCGTCACCGATCGGTGTCGACGATGTCGCCGCCGATTCCCGAGGGCCTTCCTGGCCCTGCGCCGTCGGACCGGAGACTTGGTGGTGCCAATCCGATCCCGAAACCGGGACGGTGCGCTTGCTGCGCAGCGCCGGTGGCGCACCGGAAGACATACTCGACAAAGCCTGGTCGGTGCGCAATCGGGTGCTGGGCTACGGCGGGCGCCCCTATCTGGTGATCCGGAGCCAAACCGGTGCCTCGTGGTGGGTGATCTTCACCCTAAATGAGGATCAGCGGCTGTATCGGGTCGAAGTCGCCGCCGCGCATGCCGGCGTCGCTCTCGCTCAACCGCCGCTGGCGTTGACCCCGGCCGACCAGCCGGGCGCCGACACCTGCTACGCCGAGCCGATACTGGCCCCGGACGGCGCCGAGGTGTGGTGCATCCGGGAGATCACCCGGGCGGGCGTGACCCGCCACGATGATCCCGCGCCGCGCACTAAGCGCGACATCGTCGCCGTCCCACTGGACGGCCGGGCCGCGCACGACCCCGACGGGATCCGAATCGTCGCCGCTGGCTCGCATCATTTCCTCAACGGCATCCGGGTGAGCCCCGGCGGCCGCCGGCTGTGCTGGCTGGGTTGGGATCACCCGAGAATGCCTTGGGACAGCACCGAGCTGATGGTCGCCGACCTCGCCCCGGGGCAAGACGGGAAACTGTCGGCTGCCGCGCCGCGCCGAGCGCTCGGCGGCGATGAGGTGTCGGTGCCGCAAGCGGAGTGGGCCGATGACGATGCCCTGTACGCGATGGCGGACCCGGACGGTTGGTGGAACCTGCACCGGATCGATCTCGTCACCGCGGACGTCCGCTGCGTGCTGCCCATGGCCCAGGAGTGCGCGGACGCGATCTGGCTGGTCGGCACGACCTGGTTCGGAGTCACTGACCGCGGCGTGGTGTTGCGGCACGGAGTCGGCGACCAGCGGCTGTCGCTGTGGGATCCCGCGACTACGGCGTTGCGCGAGCTCGCCCCGGGCTGGACGCAGTTCAACTCCGATGTGTGGGCCGCGGGCGACACCGCCGTGGCCGTGGCCGCCGCACCCGATGATCTGCACACGGTCCTGCGGGTGGACCTGTCCGAGGCCACCGTCACCCGGTTGCCAAGCCGGCGAGTCGCCTGCGCCCCCGCGCTCGATGGATACCGGAGCCGGCCGTCACGAGGGATCGCCCACGCGCCCGACGGGCACGAAGTGCATTACGTGTACTACCCGCCGACCAGTCCCGCGTGTCAGGCGCCTGCTGGAGCGCTGCCTCCGCTCTTGGTCCAAGCCCACGGCGGGCCGACGGATTACAAACCAGCGATCCGCAACACCGAATTTGATTTCTTCTGCAGCCGAGGCTTCGCCGTGGTCAGCGTCGACTATGGCGGGTCGACCGGCTATGGGCGTGAGTATCGCAATCGGCTGCGTGGCAACTGGGGGACGATAGACGTGACCGACAGCATTGCCGCGGCCCAGGCGCTGATCGATGACGGCTTAGCCGATGCCAGCAAAGTCGCGGTTCGGGGCAGCTCAGCGGGCGGATGGACGACTTTGGCCTGCTTGGCGTTCAGCGACTTCTTTTGCGCGGGCGCGGTCTACTACCCGATCAGCGACCCGCTGCACTGGTCCGGCGGGCACACCCACGACTTCGAGTCCCGATATGTGGAGAGCCTTATCGGACCTTCGGAGGACAAGGCGAAGTATGCGGCGGTGTCACCGGTGGCCAATGCGGGTCGGATCAGCAGCCCATTCGTCATATTGCAGGGCGCGGAGGATCCGGTCTGCCCGCCGGAGCAGGCCGAACGAATAATCGAAGCGGTCGCGGCGCGGGCGTTGTGGCATCGCTACGTGGTATTCGCCGGTGAGGGCCACGGCTTCCGCAAACGCAGCAGCGTGTGCGATTCGCTGCGGGCCGAGGCTGAACTGTATCGGCACGCGATGGGGATTTCAATCGATCCGGAGCGCCACCTTTTGTGACGCCCTGATCACATCATTTGCCGCGCCGCTTCACGTCTTGGGGCGTCTTCTGATTCCAGGTGTCGAAGGCGACGTTGAGGGCTTCCAGACGGTCGGTGCGGGCGCGCATGGAGGCGAGGTTTCGCTGGACCAGGGCGGCCAGCAGCGCGTCGCACAGGGCGAACATCGCGGCGTACGAGTCGAGGATGCTCACCGCGTCCACCTTGGTGCGAAACAAGTACTCGGACTTGGCGATGACGGCGGGCGGATTCTCGTCGGTGAACGATGCCACCGACATCCCCAGCGCACGGCATTCCGTGATCAATCGGACGAGCGCGGCCGTCGCGCGTCTGGGCTCGAAAATGACCAGGAGGTCGTCTGCCGTCATGTCCAGGACCTGGTCGGAGGTTCGGTCATTGAGTTCGAGCAGGAAGACCCGGGACCGCACTTGGCGCAGTTGCATGGCGAAATAGGCGGCCACGACACCGCCCTTCTTCGAGCCGACAATGTATATCGACGACCGCGGCGTGCGCGCGAGCCGGTCCCTCAGGCTTTCCAGCAGCTCGGCGTCGAGCATGGCCAATGTCGCGTTGAGATTGTCTCGGTCGCGCGCGATGACCTCGCGCAGCAGTTCGATCGTGGTCTTGTGCCGCCCCGGCGGGCTCGCGGTGAGCCGGCCGGGCGGCGTCGACAGCCGGGCCCGCATCTCGACCGCCAAATTTGTTTGCAGGTCGTTGAAGTCGTGGTAGCCGAGTTTCTTGGCGAACCGGGTCACGCTGGCCGGGCTCACCTCGGCGGCGGTCGCGAGGGCGTGCGCGCTGAGCAGCGCCGCCTCGGGATACCGGCGCGCGACCACATCGGCCAGGCGTTGTTCAGCGGCGGTCAGCTTAGCGTCCGCCATGCGCGCCAGGGGCGATTCCGACGGTGGCCCATTGGTCATGGGGCACGCCGATCCGTTGCTTCAGATGCTGCTGTTGTTTGGCGCGGGGCGGTCCGGACTCGCTTGGGGTGAGCGGGCATCAGTGCCTTTGCCTTCCGTCACGGTGACCCAGGGGAGCGTGTGGCGCGACACCTGAAATCTTGACACACGTCGATCGCCGCGCGCGGTCCGCGCCGGCGTCTGGGGGCGCCGCCGCGTGGCTGATGCTGCCGCCACGGGTGTGTCGCGGCGGCGCGCGGAGCCGGTGGGTCAAGAGAGTATCTGCGAATCAGATCACGGTTCACGGCCATCCGTGACGCGGGCGACGAGGATCCAGGCGAGCGATCGTCGACCCGGGCCTCTCCTGACACCCTCCAGCGGCCCACTGTCGTGGCCGGCTCGCCGCAGGGTTTGATGCGGTGGAACAAGGAGAATCTTGTCAATGGCGACGCCAGGCATGGGTTGGTATTATAAGTGTCGTCAGTGTGACAGCCCGTAGTCCAAACGAGTCCTTCACTCGACCCTTGACAGATCGACCGCGAGATGCCATGCTTGGCGACACCTAGGTGAGAACCAGTAGTCAGTAAGATCGTTGATCAGTCGTCGCGAGACGGCGGGTCGACCGATCACCTCATGTCCAAACGACCGTGGCAGTCACCACCGGCGTCCCCGCCGAGAACCTCGCACGAGTCGTACCTCACCGTCAGAACCGCGTGAAAGGCACAGGAACATGACCCAGCGCTTCCGCGCACGCAAGATCAGCTCTCTCGTAGCCGCCGCCGCCCTGCTGCTGGTCAGCCTGGGCGCGGCGACCGCCTGCAGCTCGAGCGGAAAGAGCCCGAGCTCGACGACCCAGGCTGGCGCGCAGAGCACCGGCGGGACCTCACCGCTCTACGACGCGGACCTCGCCGCCCAGGTCCCCGAGGACCTCCGCAACAAGACCCTCGACATCGGCACCTACAACAACTACCCGCCAGAGAACTACGTGGAGAACGGCAAGCTGGTCGGCTTCGACGTCGAGATCGCCAACGCCGTGGCCGACACCCTCGGGCTCAAGTTCAACCTGGTGCCGGGCGCCTTCTCGATTCTGATCCCAGGAATCCAGGACGGCCGGTTCGCCGCGACGTTCTCCTCGGTCAACCCGACCGACGAGCGCCTGAAGACCATCGATGTGGTCGTCTTCCACAACTCGCTCACCGGCTTCGTGACCAAGATCAGCAACAACATGACGATCGCGACTGCCGACGATGTCTGCGGCATCACCGTTGGTGTGGCCGCCGGCACGAATGAGGAGACCACGCTGCAGCAGCTCTCGGCCGACGAGTGCGTCGCCAAGGGCAAGAAGGCCGTTGGCATCACCACCTACCCGGACACGCCGACCGGTGTGCTCGCGGTGACCAATGGCCGGGTCGACGCGTTCAGCGAGACGGTTATCGGCTTGATGCAGGTCGTGACCCAGTCGAACGGCGCGCTGACGCTTCAGCCATATGAGTACAACCCGAAGCCGGCCGGGGCCGCGTTCCCCAAGAACAGCCCACTTGTGCAGCCCGTCGCTGACGCGATCAACAAGCTGATTGAGAACGGCACCTACGGACAGATCATGAAGAAGTGGGACGTCGAACAAGCGATGGTCGAGCAGTCCGAGGTCCGACGGTAGAAGGTTCGGTCAACACTATGCGTGATGTCCAAGTCGGCCGGCCGCAGGCGAGGGTCTCGAGCGCCGGGACGGCCCAGTCATGAAGCAGCGGAGTGGCTCGCTGGGTTCTGCGCACCGTGACGGTGCGCAGAACCCAGCACCACCCATGATCCCGGGGGCGCCGCCGCCTTACTACAGCGGTGGCGGCGATCGGACCGAGCACTTGTTGCCGAGGCATCGCGCCATCCCGCTCGGTTCGCTCGTGTCGATAGTGGTGCTCCTGGTCCTGGGCGCCATGTTTGTGCATCTGTTGGTCACCAGCCCGAACCTGGACTGGTCGGTCATCTGGCACTATTTCGTCAGCGGGGATGTGCTCAAGGGCCTGGCGATGACCATCTGGTTGACCGTCTTGGCGATGTTCTTGGCGGTCGTGGTCGGGTTGTTGCTCGCGTCCATGCGGCTGTCGCGCAGCCCGATCCTGCAGACCCTCAGCTGGACCTATCTGTGGGTCGCCCGCAGCGTGCCGCCGCTGGTCCAAATCGTCTTCTGGTACAACCTGTCATGGCTGATCCCACGGATGTCGTTCGGCATTCCGTTCGGCCCGGACTTCTTCTCCTCGCCGACGAACCGGGTGATCAGCGCGTTTGGCGCGGCATTGCTCGGGCTGACGCTGAACGAGAGCGCCTACATGGCGGAGATCTTCCGCGGCGGCATCATCTCGGTCGATCCCGGTCAGGCGGAAGCCGCCGAATCACTCGGCATGACCGGCCTGCAGTCGTTCTTCCGAATCATCCTGCCGCAGGCCATGAAGGCGATTCTGCCGGCGACTGGCAACGAAGTCATCAACATGTTGAAGACGACATCGCTGGTGAGCGTGGTCGCGCTTCCCGATCTGCTGTACTCCGTCGAACTCATCTACGGCCGCAACTACCAGACCATCCCGCTGCTCATCGTGGCGAGCCTTTGGTATCTGATCGTCAGTTCGCTGCTGTCGGTGGGCCAGCACTATCTTGAGCAGCACTTCGGCCGGTCGACGAAGAAGTCGATCAAGAAGCCCAGGACGATCGCTCGTTTCGTCGGGTTGACGCGAAAGGCGGCCTGAAGTGGCCCCGGGTCGCGGCGCCGCCCCAGGGGAGCGGCGCGACAACTTGCCCGAGCCGCCGCCAGCGGCGTCTTGCGAGATAGGTGCGTGAAATGCCCGAACTTGATGTCAGAAACATAACCAAGACCTTCGGGCACACGGTCGCGGTCGATGACGTGAGTCTGCGCGTGACCTCCGGGGAGGTGCTGTGCGTCATCGGTCCCTCTGGGTCCGGCAAGAGCACGCTGCTTCGCTGCATCGCGTTGCTGGAATCCGCGGACGCCGGTGGGGTTTATCTCGACGACGAGCTGCTCGGCCACCGCGCGGTCGGCGGGTCGCTGCGGAAGATGAAGGGACGCGCGCTGTCCCGGCAGCGCGCGGAGGTTGGCGTGGTGTTCCAGCACTTCAACCTCTTCCAGCACCTGACCGCGCTGGAAAACGTCGCCGCCGGCCCGATCCACGTCCGGCGCGAGCGCAAGGCGGACGCGCAGCAGCGGGCTCGCGACTTGCTCGCGCAAGTCGGTCTGGCGAACGTCGGCAACCAGTACCCGTACCAGCTTTCGGGCGGCCAGCAGCAGCGGGTCGCGATTGCTCGCTGCCTGGCGATGCGGCCCAAGCTGATGCTGTTCGACGAGCCGACGTCGGCGCTTGACCCCGAACTGGTGGGCGAGGTTCTTGAAGTGATGAAGAACCTCGCCGAGACCGGCATGACGATGGTCGTGGTGACCCATGAGATGGGATTCGCTCGGGAAGTGGGCACCGCGCTGATCTTCATGGACAACGGCGCGATCCAGGAGGAAGGCAACCCGCGGGAGGTCCTGGCGAATCCACGGCAGGCGCGGACACGGGAGTTCCTGTCCAAGGTGCTCTGATGGCGACGCGACCGATGACCGCCAGCGACCGCCTCCGCTCGAGCGCGACGGAGGCCGCCGGCGGGGCTAGCCCCGCCGGCGGCCGGTCCGTCGCGGACGAGCGGTGCGATCCACGCGCCTGGGCGTGCGTGGACCTCGCCGCGATCGCGTCCAATGCCGCGCGGCTGGCCGAGATCGCGGCTCCGGCCGCGCTGATGGCGGTGGTCAAGGCCGACGGCTATGGCCACGGCCTGGTGGCCAGCGCGCGCGCGGCGCTGGCCGGCGGGGCCAGCTGGCTCGCGGTCGCCTACGGGACTGAGGCGTTGTCGTTGCGCGCGGCCGGGATCGGGGCGCGAACCCTGTGCCTGGTGCCGGTGCCCGACGAGGACCTCGACGCCTTGTTGCGCGCGGATGTGGATGTGACCGCCAGCAGCGTGCCGCGGCTGGACGAGATCGCCCGCGCCGCCCAACGCGCCGGGGCGCCCGCGAGGGTGCATCTGGAGGTCGACACCGGCCTGGGCCGGGGCGGGTGCCCGCCGGCGGAGTGGCCAACGCTCGTGACCCGGGCGGTTGCGGCCCAGTCGTCTGGAGCGCTGTGGGTCACAGGGATCTGGTCGCATCTGGCGTTCGGGGAGGACGCGGCGCACCCGGTGACCACCGGGCAGCTCGCCGTCTTCGAGTCAGCCTTGGCCACTGCGGAGCGGCTCGGGGCCCGCCCGGAGGTCCGTCATCTGGCCAACTCAGGGGCCACCCTGGGCCTGCCCGCAGCCCGGTTCGACCTGGTGCGGTGCGGCATCGCGCTGTACGGGCTGTCCCCGGGACCGGCGTTGCGCGCGCCGGAAACGTTTGGGCTGCGCCCGGCGATGACGCTGTCCGCCCGGGTGTCCCTGGTCAAGGCGGTCCCTGCGGGCACCGGTGTGTCGTATGGGCATCGCTACCTGACCGCCGCGCCGACCCAACTCGCGGTGGTGCCGCTGGGCTACGCCGACGGGGTGCCTCGGGCGGCGACAAACCGCGCCGAGGTGTTGGTTCGAGGCGGGCGCGCGAGCTCGCGGCACTGGATCGCGGGCACCGTGTGCATGGATCAGTTCGTGGTCGACCTGGGCGCGGCCGCGGTGGTCAGGACTGGGGACGAGGTGGTGTTGTTCGGTCCCGGGGATGACGGTGAGCCGACCGCGCAGCAGTGGGCGGACGCGCTGGACACCATCCCGTACGAGATCGTCACCCGCGTCGGGCGCCGGGTTCCCCGCCGCTTCCGCCCCGGACCCCAATAGATGAGAGGCAAGAACCCATGACAGCGAATGCCGCGCCCGCGACACCGGCGCCGGAGCGCGAATGGATCGAGATCGAGTGGGTCGTGCTGGGCGCCGACGAGCGAGCCGACCGGCTCCCCGCCGACACCGCCGCCTGCCCATATGTCGCGCGCGCGCGCGGCCTGAGCGTCGGCCCGGCTGAGCCAGGCGCGCCGGGAATGGTGGAAACCCTGGCCAACCGGGTGCTGCGCGGCGCCGTGACGACGACGCGCCCGGGGTACCACCACAGTTTCGGCCTGCCGAACAGCGCCTGGATCCAGATGCGCGACGCCATCGCTCGGGCGAGGAGGGGAAATGTCTAGCAAAGCCTATGACGCGATTATGTCGCGCAATTCGGAGATACTGCTCAAGGCAACCGGCATTGACTACGCCAAGTATTCCGACGGTCCGCTGGTGCTCGACTATGAGGCCATGATGGCGGCCACTGGCTACAGCGACGAAGCGGTGGAGTCGGTGCAATCCGAGGTTTCCGTCGGGCGGACCCCAATGCTGGAGCTGCGCAACATTTCCGAGTTCGTGCGGTCAGCGGCGCCAGCGGGCCAAGGCGCGCGAATCTTTCTGAAAGACGAGGCGGCCAACCCCTCCGGCAGTTTCAAGGACCGTCGGGCGTCCATTTCCGCGCATCGCGCGGCGGCGGCCGGATATGCCGGCTTGATCGCCGCGACGAGTGGCAACTACGGGGCCGCCGTGGCCAGCCAGGCGGCGATTCGCGGGCTGCGCGCGATCGTCATCCAAGAGGCGTTCGACAGCCAGTGGCGCGGCCAGCCCGAGATTCTGGAGAAGACCCGCAAATGCGAGGCGTTGGGCGCGGAAGTCATCCAGACGACCGTCGGCCCGGAGCTCTTCTATCTGCTCCTGTCGACGCTGGAGGAGACCGGTTACTTCAACGCCTCCCTTTACACCCCGTTCAGCGTGCAGGGCATCCAGACCCTGGGCCGGGAAATTGTGCGCGACGTGCGCGCGCGGACCGGGAAGGAGCCGGCGGCGATCCTGGCCACCCACGCCGGCGGCGGGATGTGCACTGGGATCGGGCGCGGCATGCGCGCCGAGGGCGCGACGGACACGGAATTGATAGCGGTCAGCGTCAATCTGCAGGGCCTGCACATGGCGTCCGACCATGATTTCAACCGGAAGTCGTTCACCACCGGCCACACCGGATTCTCCATGCCGTTCACCACCTGGCCCGATCGGTCCGACGTGCCCAGGAACGCGGCGCGCCCGCTGCGCTATCTCGATCGTTTCGTCACGGTCACCCAGGGCGCGGTGTTCTATGCCACAGAGCTGTTGGCGCAGCTCGAGGGAATTGAGCGCGGGCCCGCCGGCAACACCTCCCTGGCCGCTGCCCTGATAATCGCGCAGCAATTGCCGGCGGACGCGTCCATCGTCGTTTCGGAGACTGAGTACACCGGGGCCGGCAAGACGCCGTGGGCGCAGCTCGCGTTCGCCGAGGAAATGGGGGTGCGCGTCGTCACCGGAAAATCCGATCAGGAAATCCCAGGGCAGGTGATCGCGCTGCCGCTGGCGATCGATGACATCGGGGTCTCGGAGGTCGATTTGCGGGATTTGCGCATGTCGTATCTGCGTGGGTCGCGGCGGGCGGTTGGGCGGGAGTTCACCGCGGGCGAGCGGGCGTTCCTGACTGAGGACGGTCGGATCAGCGATGGTGATTGGGAGGCGTGGGAGCGCGCGTCGCGGCTGGGTGTGTCGGGGGGTGTGGGCGAATGAGTGGTGAGCGGTCCGCGCTGGCCGGTGAGGCGCTGGCGCGGCGGGCGGACGCGGTGGTGTCGCCGAGCATCCGGTTGCGGTTCCCCCCGGTGGACATCACCGGGGGGAAGGGTTGCCACTTCTGGAACGCGGCTGGGGATGAATACCTGGATCTGCACGCGATGGCGGGAGTGATGAATGTCGGCTACGGCGACCCGCGGGTGGTCGGCGCGGTCAGCGAGCAGGCGGCGCGGCTGATCCACTGCAACAGCGCTTATGTGACCCATGAGTCGATGGTGACGTTGGCTGAGGCGTTGGTGGGCCTGGTTCCCGGCGACGGTCCCCGCCAGGTCGCCTTCGGGCTGTCCGGCAGCGACGCCAACGACGGCGCGATCAAGCTGGCGCGCGCGGCGACGGGTCGTCCCACGGTGATCGCTTTCGAGCGCGCGTATCACGGGTGCACCTACGGCGCGTTGTCCGCGTCGGGGCTGACCCCGAAGATGCGGCGCGGTTTCGGGCCGGCTGTTCCCGACATCGCGCGCGCCCCGTTCCCGGACTCCTACCGCTCGCCGATCGGTGAGGATCCGGTCCGGACCGGGCAGTGGTGCCTGGGGGAGATCCGGCGGATGCTCGAGCACGAGATCGAGCCGGCGGAGTTGGCGGGGATTGTGGTCGAGCCGGTTCAGGGGGATTCGGGGATCCTGGTGCCGCCGGAGGGGTTTTTGGCGGGTTTGCGGGAGATCTGTGACCAGACTGGCGCGTTGTTGGTCTTTGATGAGGTGCAGACCGGGATGGGCCGCACTGGGGCGATGTTCGCCAGTGAGGGTCTTGGCGCTGTGCCGGACATCATGGTGCTCGGCAAGGCGTTGGGCGGCGGGATGCCGGTGTCGGCGGTGGTGGCGTCGGCCGAGGTGATGGCCGCTTGGGTGTCGCCGGCGCATGTGTTCTCCACTGCTGCCAGCCCGGTGTCGGTGGCCGGGGCGTTGGCGGTGTTGGAGGTGCTGCGCGCCGATGGGTTGGTCGAGCGGGCGCGGGCGCGCGGTGAGCGGTTCATGGCCCGGTTCGCCGAGCTGAGCCAACAGTTCGATCGCGTCGGGGATGTGCGCGGCGTCGGGCTGATGATCGGGGTCGACTTGGTGCGTGACCGCCACAGCAGGGAGCCGGACCAGCTGCTGGCGGCCAAGACGGTGTGGGGCTGCCTGCGGCGCGGGTGCTACCTGACCTCGCTGGCCGGGTCGGTGCTGCGGATCGAGCCGCCGCTGGTGATCACTGACGGCGAGGTGGACGACGCGGTCGAGATCATTCGCGAGTCGCTCACCGACGCCCTGGCCGGCAACGTCGCCGATTCCGTCGTCGAGCGGTACTTGGGGTGGTGACCGGCACGGGCGCATCGCACGAGACGTGTGGCAGAAGCCACATTTTCTGCACATTGACAGCACAGCCAGCTACATCACACGTGATAGGAGATTCGGATGCTCAAGGGCTCACAGGTCGCATTGTCGACCCCCTTCAAAGATGGCAAGGTTGATGAGGAGGCGTTCCACCGGCTGATCGATTGGAACATCGACGGCGGGTCGGCGGGTCTGCTGGTGCTCGGCAGCACCGGCGAGGCGGCGACGCTCACATTGGCCGAGCACCACCGGCTGACCGAGATCGCGGTCGAGTTCACCGCCGGCCGGGTGCCGCTGGTGGTCGGCGCCGGCGCCGCGTCCACCGAGCAGACGGTGGCGCATGTGCGGCACGCGGCGGACGCGGGCGCGGACGCGGTGCTGGTGGTGGCGCCGTACTACACCAAGCCAAATCAGCGCGGCCTCATCGAGCATTTCACCGCGGTGAGCCAGGCCTCGCCCTGCCCGGTGATCGTCTACAACAACCCCGGACGGTGCATCGTGGACATCGCGGTGGACACGGTCGCCCGGCTGGCCGAGCTGCCGAACATCATCGGCCTCAAAGAGTCCAACCCCGACGTGCGGCGGTTCATCCAGCTGCGGGAGCGGCTGCCCAAGGGCGAGTTCCTGCTCGTGTCCGGGGACGAGCCCACCGGTTTGGCGTTCATGGCCTACGGCGCGGATTGCATCTACAGCGTGGCGGGCAACATCCTGCCCGGCGCGATGGCCCAGCTGCACACCTACTGGGACGAGGGCGACGCGCACGCCGCGACCAAGGCGCACCTGGACCTGATGCCGCTGGTCCACGCGCTGTACTGCGACTCCAACCCGGTTCCGTTGAAGTACGCGCTGAGCCTGATGGGCTTGGGATCAGCCGAGGTCCGGCTGCCCTTGGTCGGGCTGACCGAGGACAAGCGCGAGATGGTGCGGACCGCGCTGCGCGAGGCCGGGGCACTGGCGTGACCTCCGCGGCCAAGTGGTCTCCGGGCAGCCGTTTAGGGGTGGCCCATGGCTACTGATGATGTCGTTGTCGTGGGCGCCGGCATAGTCGGATTGTCCGCGGCCTACTACCTCGCCAAGGCCGGCGCGTCGGTGACGGTGGTGGACCGGTTCGATGTCGCGGCTGGCACCAGCGGCGCCTGCGACGGCAATGTGATGCTCCAGTCCAAGGAGCCCGGGCCGATGCTGGACATCGGCCTGGAGGCGTCGGCCAGGTATCCCGGGCTGATCGAGGAACTCGGCGAGGATGTCGAGTACGAACGCCACGGCTCGCTGATCCTCATGGAGTCCGAGGACCAGGTCGAACGGATGCGGCCCGGCATCGAGGCCACTCGGGCGGCGGGCGTGGAGATCCGGTTGCTCGACCATCAAGCGGTCGCCGACCTCCAACCCGAGGTCGCCGAGCACATCGTCGCCGGCGCGTACTGCCCGAGCGATGTGACCCTCAACCCGCTGCTGATGTGCTTCGCGCTCGCGCGCGCGGCGAAACGGCTCGGCGTGAAGTACCGGTTCGGCGACCCGGTACGCGAGGTCGTCGTCACCGACGGCGCGGCTGCGGGCGTGCGAGTCGGCGGAGACCTGCTGGCGGCGCCGAACGTGGTGCTGGCCGGCGGGGTGTGGACGCCGGAGCTGCTCGCGCCGCTGGGGCGGACGGTTCCGATCAAGCCCCGAAAAGGGCACATCGTGGTGACCGAGGTGTGCCGGCCGTTCGTCAACACCGCGATGGTCAGCCCGAGTTACCTGTTCGACAAGCATGCGCATGGCGGGCAGCGTCCGGCCGCGGGCGGGGGCGGGGTGAGCGTCTCGTTCTCCCTCGATCAGACCGTCAGCGGCACGATGTTCATCGGCTCGTCGCGGGAGATGGGCTCGGACGATGTCGCCACCGCGAGCGCCGTGCTGCGCCGGATCGCGGTCAACGCGGCGCGGATCGTGCCCTGCCTCGCCGACGTCCGGGTGATCCGCAGCTTCGCCGGGCTCCGTCCGGTCACACCGGACGGGCGGCCGCTGATCGGTGCGATCGGCCCCCGTGGGCTCCACATCGCCGCCGGGCACGAGGGCGACGGCATCGCCCTCGGGCCGATCACCGGTGAGCTGGTGACCGAGCTCGTGCTCGACGGGAAGGCCAGCCGTGATCTGACGCCATTCGACCCAGAGAGGTTTGAGCGAGCCCATGAGACGACTTGACAGTGACACGGCGCGCAAGCAAGTGACGATTTGGTTCAACGACACCAAGTTGGCCGCGGTGGAGGGCGAGCCCGTCGCGGCGTGCCTGCTCGCCAACGGGATCCGGTCGATTCGCCACCAGCTCAGAAGCGGCCACGAGCGCGGTATCTATTGCGGGATCGGCCACTGCTTCGATTGCGTGGCGGTCATTGATGGCGTCGCCGGACGGCGAACGTGTCTTACTCCAGTTGAGGACGGGATGATCGTGCGGTCCGAGCCATGAAGTGCGATGTCGCGATCGTCGGCGCTGGGCCGGCGGGACTGAACGCTGCCGCCAGCCTCGCCGGGTGGGGCCTGTCGGTGGTTGTGCTGGACGAGTACTTCCGGCCGGGCGGCCGGCTGCTCGGCCAGCGCTATGACGTGCGTCAGCACGGCCACACCAAGGTCTGGGACGGCATGGCGGTCGCCGCCGAACTGGAGCGCAAGGCACGTGCCGCCGGCGCGGTCATCAGGTGCGGGACGTCGGTGTGGGACATCGAGCCGGGGTGGAAGCTCCAGGTCGCGCCAGGGCCGGAGCAGACCATCGAGGCCGACGCCCTCATCGTGGCCACCGGGGCGATTGAGAACGCGCTCCCGGTTCCCGGCTGGACCCTGCCCGGGGTCATGACCGTCGGCGCGGCGCAAACGTTCACCACCGTGCATAAGGTCGCGCCCGGCGAGCGCGTGCTGGTCGCTGGACTGGACGCGCTCGCCTTGGCCGTGACCGGCGAGCTGGCCAATGCCGGGGTCAAAGTGGTCGGGGTGGTGCTGCCGCCGCCGAACGTCTTCTCCGGCGCCCTGGCCAATCGGCGCGCCGTGGTCGGATCACTGATGTCGGCCGCCGGCCTCGCTCCCAGCAGGCTGTTGCGCTGGGCCGGCTGGTTCGGCCGCAACCGGCTCGTGGCGGCCATCGCGCCGCTGATGGCGGGAATGCTGCCGCTTCGGGTCTGGGGCGTGCCGCTGCGCTTCGGGAAGGCGTTGGTCGAAGTCCGGGGCGAGTCGGCGGTCGAGTCGGCGGTGCTGCGCGGGGTCGACTCGCGCGGTCGAGCGCGCGGCCGCCCCAGCGAGGTCGCGGTGGACGCGGTGTGCATCTGCGGCGGGTTGTCCCCGCTGACCGACGCGGCCCGGCTCGTCGGCTGCCCGACCGTCGAGTTGGAAACGCTGGGCGGGGTGGTGCCGATCCACAACGCCCGGATGGAGACCCCCGTCGATCGCCTGTTCCTGGCGGGCAACATCACCGGGATCGAAGGCGCACCGGTGGCCATCGCCCAAGGCCGGGTCGCGGCGGCCAGCGCGGCCCGCGCGCTCGGGGCGGGGCCCCCGGGCGGGATCGAGGCGGAACTGGCCGCGGCGCTGCAGGAGGTGGTGGACGCCCGCGCGGCGCTGCCATTCCACTTCATCTCCGAGATAGCGGCCGGGCGCGAGGCGATGGAACGGGTCTGGGCGGGCGCCGAGGCGCCCGTCGTGCCGGTGCCCGAACCGGACACGAGAGCCGGAGCCGTCGCCGACGACCTGGTCGTGTGCCGGTGCGAAGAGGTCCGTTACCAGGACCTGGCCGAGCAGGCGTCCGACTGGGCCAGCGCGGTGCCAGGGGTCAAGAAGCGCTCCCGCGCCTGCATGGGCACCTGTCAGGGCAGGGTGTGCGAGTCCGCGGTCCGCAAGCTCGGCCGCGACCGCAGCCGACAGCTGTTCCCCGCCCAGCGCGCGCGCAGCCCGCTTCGCCCGACCCGAGTCGGCGAACTGGTGCCGGCAGACAGCGTCGAGCGTGAGTGATGCGCTGCGGGGTCGGTTGGCGCGGCCCATGGGCCGCGCCAACCGACCCCGCGCTAAGCGCGGCCCCGCCACGACGATTGGGGCCCGCCCGCGCCCCGCGATCACGGCATGCCGTCACTAGACCTGCTGTTCGCGTGCGCCGCGGCGGCTGCGGTGGGCGGCGTGATCCAAGGGACGGCCGGCTACGGCGTGGGCTTGTTGTTGCTGCCGATTCTGGCGATCATCGCCTCGTCGCACCTGCCGCAGGTCATCTTGATCCTTGGGCTTCCAGCCGTGGTGTGGCTGGCGGTCAAGGAGCGCGGGAACGTGGACTCGGTGACGGTCGGCTGGCTGCTGCTGGGCCGGTTGGCCGGAACAGCGGGCGGCGTGGCCCTGCTGGTAGTGCTCGCGCCGCACCTGCTCGAGGTGTTGTTCGGAGTCGGCACGCTGGCGGCGGTGGCCGCCGTGCCCCTGGGCCGGCTGGACTTCGCGGTGACGCGGATCCAGAAACTGGCCGCCGGAACGGTCTCCGGGCTGATGGGCACGACGACCGGCGTGGGCGGGCCGCCCGTCGCGCTGCTGTTCGTTCGTCGCTCGGGCGCCGAGATCCGGGGCACGGTGTCCGCCGTGCAGGCGGTGGGGGCGGCGGTCAGCCTCGGTGCCGTGGCGCTCACCGGGCGGATCACCGTCGAGGACCTGGCGCTTGCCGGGCTGCTGTTCGCGCCGATGTGCGTGGGCCTGTGGCTCAGCCGGATCCTGGTCCGCCGCATCAACGCCACAGTGGTGCGCGCGATCACCTTGGCGGCGGCGGGGATGAGCGGCGCGTTCATCATCGTCCAAGGGCTGGTCTGAGCGCCGGGTCGGCGCGCCAGCAAGACCTCGAACCGAGCGCGGGAGCCACTGGCCGCGTCAAGTCCATCCCGGGCGCGCCGCGCGCGGCCGGAACCCACCAATACCGACCAGTGCCCAGCAAGCGAGCCGAGGGCGCACCGAGAAAGGAGAAGCCATGAGCGAATCGAAGGCGATCGGTGGCCGGACCGTCTACGGCGCCGCCGTCGGGATATTGATGCTGGACACTTGTTTCCCCAGAGTGCTAGGTGATGTCGGGCACGCCATGACCTGGCCGTTCCCGGTGCTGTACCGAGTGGTCCACGGCGCGACCGGGGAATCAGTGACCACGGCTCGACCTGATGACAGCTCACGCGCGCTCGTTGAGCGTTTCGTCGAAGCCGGAAAAGACCTCGTGCGCGACGGCGCCGATGGCCTGGCCACCAGCTGTGGCTTCTTGTCGTTGTTCCAACAAGAGCTCGCCGATCGGTGCGGTGTGCCGGTGGCCACGTCCTCGTTGTTGCAGATACCGCTGGCGCAGGCGCTGCTGCCCGCTGGGCGGCGCGTCGGCGTGCTGACCTTCAACGCCCAGCGGCTCACCAGTGAGCATTTCACCGCCGTCGGCGCGCCGTCGGACACGCCGGTGGTCGGCCTGGAGACCGGCGCGGAATTCTCTCGCGTGATGACGGAGAGCGCGGCGGAACTCGATATCGCCGCCGCGCGGCGGGATATGGTGCGCGCCGCGAAAACCCTGGTTATAGAGCACAAGAACATTGGCGCGATAGTGCTCGAGTGCACGAACATGGGACCTTTCGCGCGGGCCGTCCAAGACCAGACCCAGCTGCCGGTGTATGACATCTACACGCTGATCACCTGGTTTCACGCCGGCTTGCGGCGCAGAGATTTCGTGGAGCCGACAAGGATGTGATGTCGCTACCGGCGCGGTTTGCGCGAGAATGACCCGGTGAGAATGTTGTTCTCGCTTTCATTCGCGTGAGTGTCGGTGTGCGCGGCGGTCAGGTGCGCGTCCCACACGAGTTCTTTCGCCACGGCCATCACCGAGGTGTGCAGGTGTTGGGTTATCGTGTTCACGTCCCACCCCAACGTCTCATGTTGATCAATTACTTCACGAGGGTCGGCGAGTGAGTTCCAGACCATTATCGCGTAGTACAAACGTTCGTCGTCAAGACCCTCTGACTGCAGCAGACGTCGCAGTTGCGCCTCGACCACCTGCGTTTCCTGGACAATGTCGTCATCGCCCTCGAGCAGCCTCTGCATATACCCATGCCGACTGCGCAGACGAACCAACGCCTTGCCCCAGGAAAGGACCGATTCAACCCATATCTGACAGACCGCGTGGAGGCTGGGCGGTTGGCCCCGGGCGGCCTTTTGGTCGATCTTCTTGTGGACCTCGGCGAGAAAGCCAGCGGTGTATGAGCCGATGGCGTCATCAAGCGAGGTGAAATGCCGGTAGGCGGTGGCGGTTGAGACACCGGCGACGGTCGCGGCGTCAATAAGGCTGAAGTCTGACCGTTCGTCAAGCAGTTCGCCGACCGCGCGGAGGAGTTTCTCTCGGCTCCGGATGGCGTCGCTTCGTTGACGGCGCTTCGGATGGTCCGCCAACGCGGTGCCCGCAGTCATTTGCGTGACGTCCGCCATGGCGTTCTCCTAGCGCGTCCCTGGTGTCTGCGAGCTCGCAGCTTATGCTACCCCCGCCCGTGACGCACTGTTTGCGTGAGTTGGCACCCATACGCCAGGACTGTTGTGATACGACAGTTGTGAAGGTAGTGTTGGCCGTGCGGCTTGGCGATTGCTCAGCATGGTGGCGCGGACAACGTTCGCGCGAGTCGGCGCACCGATGGCGGCAGGGGGATGCCGGCGCGCAGGTCTGGAGCTGGGAGGGGCTCGCCGTGGCTGGAGAGCAGCGGCACGACCCCGGCCCAGGCGGGTCCGGCGATGTCCTCGGGCGCGTCTGCTGGCCAGCCGTCGGACACCTTGAGCGACCATTCCGCGATCGGCATTTCCAGCACCTCAGTGGCGGCGAGTTCCTTGCCGGTGTGCGGGCGCACCTCGGCCGAGCGCCCAGGGATGACGCCGTCCACGATCAGGTCCAAGGCATGCGCTTTGTCCTCGGCCTGTCGGCAGGCGCCGAAGAGCACCGCGCTGCGATAGTGCACGGACGACTCATACGCCGTGCGGGCCACCACCACCGCGTCCATGGTGGCGACGGTCAGGCAGGTGGGCGACCCGGCGGCGAGCTGGCGCCGCCACGTGGATCCCGTTGATCCGTGGGTGAGGATCCGGTCGCCGTCGCGGACGATGGTCGCCGGAATGACGACCGGATGCCCGGCTGGGGCGATGAGCCCGAAATAGCCGATGCGCACGCTGTCCAGGAGCTCATCGAGGATGGCGCGATCGGTGCGCTCTTTGTGTTTCGCGCGGGTCAGCTCGGTTCGGCTCATCGGCCTAGCATCCCACCAGCCGCCCGCGAGCGCGCGGAACCGCTGGTGGCGCTTCGATCAAGTCGCGCTTTCGATCGAAAAACTGCCGAGAGCGCGACTTGACCAAAGCGGCGGCAGCCTCAGGCGAGCACGGCGGCTGGCTCCACGGCTTGGTAGCCGTGGGCTTCGCCCACCGGGATGTTGGTGAGGGTTCCGGCGTGGGTGTTCAAGCCGAGGGCGAGAGCGGGGTCGGCGCGCAGCGCCTCCTGCCAGCCGTGATCGGCCAGGGCGACCGCGTAGGGGAGGGTGACGTTGGTCAGCGCGTGGGTGGAGGTGTTGGGGACCGCGCCGGGCATGTTGGCGACGCAGTAGAACACGGCGTCGTGCACCGGGTAGGTGGGGTCGTCGTGGGTGGTGGGGTGGGAATCGGCGAAGCAGCCGCCCTGGTCGATGGCGATGTCCACCAGCACCGCGCCGGGCCGCATCCGGGAGACGAGCTCGTTGGAGACCAGGGTGGGGGCCTTCGCGCCGGGGACCAGCACCGCGCCGATGACCAGGTCAGCGGCGGCGACGGCCTGGTCGAGGGAGTAGGCGTTGGAGGTGACGGTGCGCAGCCGGCCCTGGTAGATCGCGTCGACTTGGCGCAGCCGGGCGACGTTGGTGTCCAGCACCGTGACGTCGGCCTGCATGCCGACCGCGATGGTGGCGGCGTTCTGCCCGGACACCCCGGCGCCGATGATGACCACGCTGGCCGGGCGGACCCCGGTGACCCCGCCGAGCAGCACGCCGCGGCCGCCGCCCTGGCGCATCAGGTGGAAGGCGCCGACCTGGGTGGACAGCCGGCCCGCGACCTCGGACATCGGGGCGAGCAGCGGCAGCGACCCGTCCTCCAGCTGGACCGTCTCGTAGGCGATGGAGGTGGTCCCGGAGGCGAGCAGCGCGTCGGTGCAAGCCTTGTCGGCGGCCAGGTGCAGATAGGTGAACAAGGTCTGCCCGGCGCGCATCCGGTGGTACTCCGAAGCGATCGGCTCCTTGACCTTCAAGATCAGCTCGCCGGTGTCCCACACCTCGTCGGCGGTGGCCAGGATCCGCGCGCCGGCCGCGACGAACTCGCTGTCGGGGAACGCCGACCCGACTCCCGCGTCGTGCTCCACGAACACCTCGTGCCCGTGCCGGCTCAGCTCGTGGACTCCAGCCGGGGTGATCGCGACCCGGTACTCCCGGTTCTTCACCTCGCGGGGGATGCCAACCTTCATGTGCTGCCTCCAAAGTCGTTGGGGAGGGGTTGTTTCGAATAGATAGTGAACTAATCGAGCGTGACGCGCCACAGCCTAGACCATGATTCGATAGATTGGCGCGGTGTCAGTGAATGATTCGTCGCGAGGCGCCGTGCCGGGTCGGTTGCCGAAGGATGTTCAGTTCGCGCGCGAGGGCTCCGGTGAGCCGCGCGGCCCGGCCCGAGCCGCCGCCGAGCCGTTCGCCGCCAAGCCGTTCGCCGCCCGGCCGCGCGCCGCCGCGGCGCCGCGCGGCCCGGCGTCCGGCGGAGCGCCGCCGGCGGTTGACGACATCGATCGGCGCATCCTGCGGGAACTGGCCGCCGATGGCCGATTGGCCAACAACGCGCTGGCCGAGCGGGTCGGGGTCGCCGCGTCGACCTGCTTGGGGCGGGTGCGCGCGCTGCGCGAGCGAGGCGTGATCCGCGGCTACCACGCCGATGTCGACCAGGTGGCGCTGGGACGGCCCATCCAGGCGATGATCGCGGTCCGGTTGCAGGCGCAGGCGCGGGGGCGGATCAGCGGTTTCGCCGCTCGCATCGCCCGGCTGCCCGAGGTGCGCAATTTGTACTTCCTGGCCGGCGCGGACGACTTCCTGGTGCATGTGGCCGCCGCGAGCACCGAGGCGCTGCGGGATTTCGTCGTGGTCTACCTGTCCGGCAACCCCGATGTGGCGCTCACCGAGACCAACCTGATCTTCGAACACGTTCGCTCCGACGAGTGGATGTGAACTGACCGCGTCGGTTGCGGCACACTGGGTTTTGTTGCGTATGCTCAACCGGCTCGGGATGGGGCGCGCGCCAACCGGGCAGTGACTGGACAGCTTGGCTTGGTGGGCATCGGCCCCGGAGAGGATCGGGAACATGGCGAGGTACGGCACCCAGTTCGGCCCGGACATCACCTTCCACGAGGTGCCGCGCTGCGACTGGGCCGACCCGGGCACCTTCGCCGGCGCGGACGTGGTGGTGCTGGGCGCGCCGTTCGATGGCGGCACCTCGTATCGGGCCGGCACCCGCTTCGGCCCGCAGCACATCCGCCAGGCCAGCTACTCGCGCGCCGGCGGCGCACGCCCGTCGCTGGCGCTGCGGGTGGACGCGCTGCGCGACCTGGCGGTCTTCGACGCCGGCGATGTGGAGGCGTTCTCCGGCGACGCCGAGCGGATGGTGCATGACCTGCGACACGCGGTGCATGCCCTCGCCGCCGCCGGCGTGGTTCCGGTGATCCTCGGCGGCGACCACACCATCGCCTGGCCCGACATCGCCGGGGTGGCCCAGCACTATGGCCAGGGCCGGGTCGCGGTGGTTCATTTCGACGCCCACGCCGACACCGGAGACGTCGAGTTCGGGTCGTTGATCGGGCACGGTCAGCCGATGCGCCGGCTGATCGAGTCCGGCGCGGCGCGCGGCGACCGGTTCGTTCAGCTCGGGTTGCGCGGCTACGGGCCGCCGCCGGACACCTTGGAGTGGATGGCGCGCCACGGCATCCGGGCCTATGAGATGACCGAGATTGGCGCGCGCGGGCTGGACGAGTGCCTGGGGGAGGCCTTGGCGATCGCCGCCGACGGCTGCGACGGGGTGTTCTTGTCGGTGGACATCGACGCCTGTGATCCGGCGTTCGCGCCCGGAACGGGAACCCCCGAGCCCGGCGGGTTCACCTCGCGCGAACTGCTCGACGCGGTGCGCCGGGTCGGCTACGAGCTGCCGGTGGTGGGCATGGATGTGGTTGAGGTCGCGCCGCCGTACGATCACGCCGAGATCACCTCATTCCTGGCCAACCGGGTTGTCTTGGAGGCGCTGTCCGGGATCGCCCGGCGCCGCGCGGACGCCCGGGACGGGTCCCGATGGGATCCTCGCCAACCCCTGCTCGACGATCGGCGTCGCGATGGCTGAGCGGCAGGTGGCCGAGCGGCTGCCGCCTGAGCGGCTGCCGCCTGAGCGGCTGCCGGCGGGCGGGCGGGATTCGACGACGGCGGCTGGAGCCGAACCCGTGGCGGCGGCGGGCCTCGGTCCGGCGGTGGCCACCGGGGTCGATCCCGTGGCGGTGGCCGGCCTCGATCCGGCGGTGGCGGCCCGGCTCAAGCGCGACGCCGCCGGCCTGGTGGCCGCGGTGGTTCAGCAATACGACACCGGCGAGGTGTTGATGCTCGCCTGGATGGACGACGAGGCGCTGCGCCGCACGCTGGCCACGGCCCGGGCCACTTTCTGGTCCCGCTCGCGGCAGGAGTACTGGGTGAAGGGCGCGACCTCGGGCAACGTCCAGCGCGTCAAGTCGGTGGCGGTGGACTGTGACGGCGACGCGCTGCTGGTCCGGGTGGATCAAACGGGCGTCGCCTGCCACACCGGGGCGCGGAGTTGTTTCACGGCCGGCGGACTTCCCGTGGCCCGGAACCCAGGTTGGTGATGCGGCCACCGCGAGGGTCGCTTGACGCGGGCCGACGGGCCGCGACGGACCGGCCGCAAGACCCGACGGCGTCGACGGAACTTTGAGCCGTTAACATCGAATGATCGGGCAATCGGGCGATGGGGGCGAGCGTGAGGAGGCGCATAAGTGGCAAATGTCCTCGATAGTCTCCTCGCCGGAGTCCGCGAGGATGTGGCCGCCCGCCAGGCC
>Ga0123357_10002081_pt1 | contig 21984 bp, 18 predicted proteins | sample TergutEmb28metaG_FD_89873 | JGI IMG/M metagenome (GOLD analysis project Ga0123357, IMG submission 89873) | Embiratermes neotenicus P4 segment gut microbial communities from Petit-Saut dam, French Guiana - Emb289 P4 | ecosystem: Host-associated > Arthropoda: Insects > Digestive system > Gut ... | reverse complement strand
GCAGGCAGATCCGCAATCGTTAATGGACTCCCGTCCGGGCCGATGACGTATTTCACCCGTGGACGATGGGTTTCGGTCATGGTGTACTCACAAACTCTTAACCACTGAACTCACGTCTCAATCCTAGGGTGCCCGGCTTAAAATTTGGCTAAGCCTGGAACCGCAATGTGATGCGCCAGCGGCGTTTTGCGGGAAAATCGGCAAGGCGAGGCCGGGACACCCCCTTTGCAAGCGGGCCCCTCGGGCTCGCCTGTGCGAGCGCTGAGCCGGAATTGCCGGGGGTGCCCCCCTGGCGGCTCCCCAGACTGGAGAAATGCCTCATGCAAACAATGGTTTGAGGAGATCGGCGGGTTCGCGATCGCGGTTTTCGGCGATCTCAGCGTGATTTGCGTTGTCCCGGCATGGGAGATAAGAGAGAGGGGGCTTTCAATTGCTTTCGACGACGTGCCCGGCGCAGCGGAACTGTTCGGACATCGAAATTTCAAGGTGCCGGCGCGAAGGGCGATAATATCCGTGGGCCAATGTGCCCGAAGCATGTTCATTGAGGCTCTCTGCCGCAACCCGCATCGACCACCGCAATCATGCTCAACAGTCTGGATATTGAAGGCCGCCCGCAGGATACAAGGGTTGTCGTCGCCATGTCGGGGGGAGTTGATTCCTCAACCACCGCGGCATTGCTGGCGGCGGAGGGCTATGATGTCATCGGCATCACGCTCCAGCTCTATGACCATGGTGAGGCCGTGCATCGCAAGGGCGCGTGCTGCGCCGGGCAGGACATCCACGATGCCCGCGATGTCGCCGCGAGGATCGGCATCCCTCATTATGTGCTTGATTATGAAGACCGTTTCCGCGAGTCCGTGATCGACAATTTTGCCGACAGCTACGCGCTCGGCGAGACCCCGGTGCCCTGTATCGAGTGCAATCGCGCCATCAAGTTCCGCGATCTGCTCAAAACCGCGCGGGAACTCGACGCCGTGGCGCTGGCGACCGGCCATTATGTGGCCTCGCGCCGCCTGCCGGATGGGTCGCGCGCGCTGGTCTGTGCCGCCGATGCCGATCGTGACCAGAGCTATTTCCTCTTCGCCACCACCCGTGACCAGTTGAATTATCTGCGTTTTCCGCTCGGTGACAGGACCAAGACGGAGACCCGGGAGCTGGCGCGCCGCTTCGGCCTGGCGGTGTCGGAGAAGCATGACAGCCAGGACATCTGTTTTGTGCCCTCCGGGCGTTACACCGATATCATCACCCGGTTGCGGCCCAAGGCGATGGAACCTGGCGAAATCGTCGACCTTGATGGCCGCGTCATGGGCGTCCACCACGGTATCGCCAATTTCACCATCGGTCAGCGCCGCGGGCTCGGCATTGCCTCGGGATCGCCGCTCTATGTGCTGCGGCTGGAGGCCGCGACCGGCCGTGTCGTGGTCGGTCCCCGCGATGCGCTGAAGATGCACTCCATCACTTTGCGCGACGTGAACTGGATCGGCGAGGGCGATATCGACGCCGCCATTGGTGCCGGGCTGGAGATGTTCGTCCGCGTGCGCTCCAGTCGGGCGCCACAGCCGGCCTGGCTGCGGGGCGGGGGCGGACATTACGAAGTCGAGCTGGTGGCTGGCGAAGAGGGCGTTTCCCCGGGCCAGGCCTGTGTTTTCTATGACGCGCCGTCGGGGCAGGCGCGGGTCCTGGGCGGCGGATTCATTCAGAGTGCGGCCGGAAGGGCGGTCGCCGCCTGATTAAGGCATGGCAGCGCAGCTGGGAGGTCAGGGGGCCGCTTGGTGCGGCCGGTTTGCCGTGTGGCTGAAATGATGCAAAACGATGTGAGACATCAAGCGGCGGGATTTTTCAGAGGTTGAGGACATGGCAGCAGATATTGATCGCGCCGGGGTCGAGAAGGCCTATGGTCGCTGGGCACCGATCTATGATCTGGTCTTCGGCAAGGTGTTTCATGGCGGGCGCCAGTCCACGGTGGAGATCGCCAATCAGATCGGTGGACGGATCCTTGATGTCGGTGTTGGTACCGGTCTTTCGCTGGTGCATTACGCGCCCACGATCCGGATCTGCGGGGTGGATATTGCCGAGCCGATGCTGCGCAAGGCGCAGCAGCGCGTGCGCGAACAGCAGCTCGACAATGTCGAGGTGCTGTCGGTGATGGATGCCAGGAATCTGGCCTTCCCGGACGGTCTCTTCGATGCCGTGGTGGCGCAATATGTCATCACTGCGGTGCCGGATCCGGAAGCAACGCTCGACGAATTTGTGCGTGTCCTCAAGCCGGGGGGCGAACTCATCCTCGTCAACCATATCGGTGCCGAACACGGACCGCGTTACCTGTTCGAACGCGCTTTCGCTCCCCTGGCCCGACGGCTGGGCTGGCGGCCGGAATTCCCCTGGGCGCGGCTGGTGAAGTGGGCGGCGGGCCATGGCGGTGTGACCCTGACCGAGCGCCGGCCGATGCCGCCGATGGGGCATTTCTCCCTGATCCGCTACTGCAGATTGTGAATGACGCTCGTCTGCAGGCTGCGCCAAAGCGTTGGGGTGACGGGGGCCTGCCGGGTTCGATCTCTTGCGGGCGTTTAGGCCTTCTGCCGCGAAAGAGCGGCTTTATCGTCTTTGCGACCAGACCTCGCGCCGGCGCCGGGATGATCCGATGGCCTTCCTGCGATTTCTGCCCCGGTCCCAGGCCTGTCGGATCGGCCAGGATTGACACCGGATCAGCTGGAACCAGGGCCGCCAGGGTCTGTCCGCGGGGCGCGCGCGCGCGCGCGCGCAAGGGGGAAACCCGACTGCCTGGCGGGTCCACCGCTTGCCTTGCCGGTTTTTCTTCATCTGCCCTGATCTGGCGTGGCGCGGTGCGCGCCACGCGTTGCCCCCTTCGTCTCGGGGGCGGTGCCAGTGCTGCGGCCCTTTCATTCAAGGCGCGGCAGCCTTGCGCTTCTTTTCGACCCGGGACAACCGGCGGCGTGCGGCAGTGCGGTGTTTGCTGCGCGAGCGGGCCCGCAAAAGCCGCCCTGCTCGCAATCCCGCACCGCCTTTGGCGGGAACGACAACTGCCGGTGCGATGGTTTTTGCGCATCGGGCTGTCGTCGTTTTCTCCGCGACGCAATCGGGATTTTCGTCAAAAACTACTCTGATTGAACCGGCGAGAGGCGATTAATCAGCGGGCGATTTAACCGCATGGGTTTTGTGGGCGTGTGCCGACTCAGGGTCTTGAGCCATCGATGGCAGACGCAATTATGACAAATATGCGACGCGAAAGTCCTGAAAGTCACAACCGGCAGCCAGTGCGCGGCACGCGCGCAGATCTCTTTCATATTTCATGGATAGCAGGCTTTTTGCCCGGCCGGCGCACCCCGTTGCACAGGTGTTGGCGCGCGCATTCGTGCCGCATATGGCACACACACGGATGGGATGAATCGCGCCAGAAGTGAATTCATCGGGCGATCTTCAAATCGTCGCGCCACAGTTTCGCCATTACCGCGCTGATTTATGCGCGGGCATATAATTTCTGAGTTAATATCCGGATCCGGAGTGCTGCACGGCACCTTTCAAAAGAAGCCGGAAAAGGCGGCGTGACAATAGAACCCGCGTCGTGATTTGTGCCAGAGGTCAACGGAAACTCTCCCAAACCATTGTGCCCGCACATGTTTGCGAATTCTTATACGGGATTCCTTTTCTCAACTCATTTGAAGGTGAGGCAGTTCGTACGAACTGGCGCTGATCATGCGGAGTGAACTCCCGCAACAATCCATTTCAATCCGTCCACAGTATCGTTTTCTGTAGACATTCGTGTTGTGCGGATTGAAGAGAAAGAGAGGACGATGGTACTGTTCAAAGATGGTGGGAGATCAAAACATGTCTGGAGTTACTGATTTCATTGCGCTGGACGTCGAAACGGCAAACAGTGATTATTCCAGTATCTGTTCCGTCGGCCTCGTCCATTTCAAGTCTCAGGCCATCCACAAGAGCATTGCCTTTCTCGTGGATCCGGAAGCAGAGTTCAGCCCAGCCAACATCGCGGTTCACGGGATCACTCCCGAGTCCGTTGCCGGCAGGCCGACCATGGATCAGGTCCTTCGGGCAATCGGGTCTACGCTCGCCAACTGCGCGATTGCGCACCACAGCCCCTTTGACCGCCTGGCCTTCGCTCGCGCTGCGGAGAAATACGGGGCGCCGGCGCCCCAGGTCCACTGGATCGATACGCTTCAGGTTGCACGCCATACCTGGGCCGAATTCAAGGACAACGGTGGCTATGGTCTGGCCAACCTGGCGTCGGCGTTCGGCATTGAACTTGCTCATCATGATGCTGCTGAGGACGCGCGGGCTGCGGGCATGATCCTGCTGCGTGCGATCGCCGATAGCGGGTCATCGCTGCAATCGATCGTCGACGAATTTGCGGATTCTGAAGAAGAGGCGGAGGTCCGTGAGTCGGGCAAGATTGCCAGGTTTGGCAGGAGGATCTCACGGAAATCACGATCCCGATGAGGGAGGAACGAGCGGCATCGCGGGTATGACGTCAAGCTTGAGGGAGTGGCAGGCCTTAAAGGGGATTTCGGAGGGCTTGTGTGGGCGTGCGCGTCATGCGTTTTCAAGTTTCCGCTGCTTGAAAGGAAGGACCGCGCGGCAGACGTTGGGGGGGGTGATCAGCCTGTCGCGCCGGGGGGGGGCGACAGGCTGATCGGGTCGCGAAAAAGAAGCGTCCTTGCCGTTCGGATGTGCGGCACTCGTGGTTGCGCGTCGCCTTCCGGGGAGAACTGTGTGTCCTGACAGCACCCTGTCCGGCTGGCATTGGCCGCTGCCGGTCTGTCGAATTGCGCGCTGCCGCGCAGAGTGAGCGGGTCTGCATGCCGCGCAGCAACGCCAGAGTGCGATTGCGCAGAAAATGAGCCGGTCCACAAGCGCGGCACGCACGGGCAGCGATTCAGGCGAAAGGGCAGGGCGCAAAGCCTCGCACGGCAATCTGGCGCCATCCACGCAAGGCGCAGGTGCCACAGGACGATGCAATCGAAAGGCTTGAGCCCGAAAGTTGCAGAAATCAGGGTAAGTGGTTATTTGAACGGGTTTTTATGGGAAGGCCCGGCAGATTTTCGGGGGGCGGACCGGGCGGTTGGTAGCAGGAGAGGGACTCGAACCCCCGACCCCAGGATTATGATTCCCGTGCTCTAACCAGCTGAGCTACCCTGCCGCCGTTCAAGGTCACAACCGCCGGATTCGGCCGGTCGCGAGCGCGGCATATAAAGATGGCACTGACAGGCTGTCAAGCAACCGAAAAACCGGACAGCCGAACCCGCCTGCGCCTCTCCGCCTTGGGGAGGCAGATCCGATGCCAGGGACACGACAAGGCCAGAGCAGGACCAGGCTAAGCCCAGGCCAGAACCAGGCTAAGGCCGGCCAGGCCAAGGGGTCTGCAGGTCTGCCGCGCAAGGCACCGTGGCGCGCGGCAGAGCGGGAGACGGAGGCGTCGCCCTGGACCGGGGACTTGAATTCATGCCAGGGCGGTTCGCGGCCCCACAAGCGGCGACACTGTGAAGGGGGCGATTTTCCACAGGACCGCTCAAGACGGACAGACGGCGCTTCTGTGGACAGCGATTGAATTGCAAAATCAGCCATTAATTCAATGCATTGCGCGAACTTGCGGGGTGCCTGCGGAGATCTTTGTCCATCTCCTTGTCCACATCTGCTGTGGACCGATCCGCTGCCGGAATGCTCCGCTGCGGTCCCGATCGCCGCCGCCGTGCCAGGCAAGGCTGCCTGGCAGAGTCGGCCCCTCCCGGAGTTCAGGGTGCAAATCGCAGGGCGGCGACAAAAGGCGGAGCGGATGTGCGCGAAGGCGGCGCCGGGGCGTGGAACAGCCCGTGCAGCGGTTCGGTGGGTGAGAGCGCGGCAAATCCGGGAATTGCGGCCACGAGCACAAATACAAGGCGCGGCTGGCCTCTTTGCGCCAGGGGCGTGGTTGGTAATGAGGTGCGCGATGCCTCGATTCGGCCGTGATTGACTGCAAAACATGGAGTGCATAGGCTCTCATGGTGCAAAGGGAGAACCGACTTGAGGCCCGGGTGGTGCAGGGGGCGGTCGGCAGTCTTTGCCGGATGCTCTGTGGTCTTTGGTCCTGAAGCGGGTTTGTGAGTGCTCAACATCTGCCGCCCCTTCGTCGTTGCTCTCCTGTCCGGTGCTGTTTGCGCTGCGCTGTGGGGAGTGGCGGATAGCTGTGCGGCACCGCCGCGCCATCTGGTTGCGCCTGGTCCGGACATTGTTGCCGCAATGAAAGAAAAGGGGATGCGCAAGGAGGCGCCGGTCCTCATCCGCTCCTATAAACAGGAGGGCGAACTCGAGATATGGAAGCAGGTCCGGGGCGGCCGCTATGAGTTGCTGAAGGTCTTTCCGATCTGCCGCTGGTCAGGCCAGCTCGGACCCAAGCTGGTGGAAGGCGACGGGCAGGCCCCTGAAGGCTTCTATGCCATCACCGCGGCGCAGATGAACCCCAATTCCAATTATCATCTGGCGTTCAATACCGGCTATCCCAACGCCTATGACCGCGCCCATGGCAGGACCGGATCGGCTCTGATGGTGCACGGCGACTGCCGGTCGATCGGCTGCTATGCGATGTCGGATCCACAGATCGAGGACATCTATGCCCTGTTGCGCGATGCCCATGCGGCCGGGCAACAGGCGGTACAGATGCAGGCCCTGCCGTTTCGCTTCACGCCACGGAATCTGGCGCGTCACCGTCTCGATCCCAACATGCCGTTCTGGAGCAATCTGAAAGAGGGGGCCGACCGCTTCGAGATTTCCAGGAAGGAACCGAGGGTCGTGCTCTGTGAGGGGCGCTACGGCTTTGACCGGGTCGCCAGCTCGCTGGCCAGTTGCGGGCGTGAGGGCAATCCCGCCCTCGCCAGGAAGCTTGCGGAGAAGCAGAAGGCTGATGCTGCGGCGCTCGCTGCGGTCGTCGCCGGGGGAGAACCTGCGGTTTCCTTCGTCTATCTCTATGGCGGCCAGAACGGCTATTTCCGCGACAAGGTCGGCTTCGAACTGCTGATTGACGCCGGGCCGGTGATCCGGCCGGTGGATGCCAGGGGTGCGCCGACGACGTTCGGCGTCCATGCCGCGGGGGGCGACGAGGAGGCGATCGAGCGTGCCATTGCCCGCGCCACGGAGCCGCCACAGACGCCCAGCGGGATGGCGGGGGATGGCAGCGCCAGCGCAGATGCCGGCCCCCCTGCAGGCACGTCCGAGCTGCCGCTGGCGGCGCCAGCCGTTGTTGTGGCGCAGGACCAGGACCGCTCTGCCGCCCGATCCGCAACATCGACAGGCGAAAACGGGTCGCGGAGCCGCAGCGATGCGGCTGGCGAGACGGCGCCCGAGGCAAGGCGCGCCGCTCCCACCATCGTGGTGGTGATCGTGCTGCTCCTCGTCATCGCGGCCGGTTCTGCCCTCCGGCCGCGGCGCCGGAGAGACGCGGTCCGCGGCTGAGGGTCTCCGTCAGGCGCCTTCCCGGAGGCGGAACGCGCATCAATGCTGCTTTTTGCTGGCTGGTTCGGCCGAGCGCGCCATCACCAGGTTGGTGAGCTTGATGCGGTCGTATTCCGCCCAGACCATCGTCAGCCACTTCCGCAGATAGCCGCGCAGCACGAAGGAATATTCCATGGGCTCGTCGCGATGGCCCTTGTTGGCGATGAACTTGATGAAGGGAAGGGAGGCCACGTCAGCCTGCTCATAGGCCATTTCATTGAGCCGCGGGATCGAGATCTCGGAGGCGTCGGTGATGCGGCTGAAATAGGAATTGTAGGTGGGCTGGTCCCATTGAAAGAACAGCGTGTCGTTAATATGATTCTTGACCAGAAAATGTCTGCCGCCGTTCATGTAGGCAGCGGTGTCGGCGATTTCGTCAAGCGAGGTGATGGAAGGGCCGAGAATATGGAACATGGCGAAGGTGAGCTGACCGGAGGCTACGGCATCGAGGAACCCGATGTTGCGTAACAGCGAAAGTGTCGGGGTGAGCTGACCGGCGCGGACATCGACGATGGTGACGGAGTCGTCGGTCGAGGTCAGGGTATCGAAGATCTTCATCTGATCTGCGGTGGCGGTGATGTCGATGACCTCGGTCACGTCGGGGTGAAAGCGTTTGAGTGCCCCGCGCGGGGATTCCGTGTCGAAGGCACGTGCCGGGACTTTGTTGACTGTGAAATAGTCGAGAAGAGTTCGGGCAATGGTGGTCTTGCCGACGCCGCCCTTGTCCGCACCGATGACGATGACTGCCGGCTTTGCCATGGATTATGCCTCTTGTGTTTAGCGGGTCTCAAGGTCTTTCAGATTGTCGCCTCGACCACTTTGCTGGGCCGGAGGATGCCGGGAGTCAACGCAGAAGCCAAGGGTTCCATGTGGAAACGATGGGGAAAGGATGTCGGCAATCTGCCCTGTGTGTGGCCTGTGCTGTGTGAAACGGTGGATATCTTCGCCGCTCGCAACCGTGTCTGTGGCTGCAAAGCAGCACGCAGGTGCTGTGTCAGGGCAGCCCCTGCCGGCAGGATCGTTTCACGAATCGTAAAAGCTGTGATCCTGCCGCGCGCAGCTGTTGCGCCTTGAGCCCTCGATGTCGTGATCGGGGAGCCCGCGCGTTCTGCCGTGATGTCGGCTGCCGTGCGGCAGCGAAAGAGGGGGGCGGTTTTCGAGTTGAGTGGTGCTCCCCGGGGAATGGATTTCGGGGATGAATTTTTGTGCGATGGCGCAGGAACGCTGCGTCCGGCGGTTATGTGCAGGATGAGGCGGCTGTGGGCGGTGGGCGTGGCCCCCTCACGGGCCATGGCCGCAAAATGCGGCTGCGCCGGTGCAGGGAGGGGGGAGGACTTCAAACTTCCGCCGGCGCCGGACCGGCTCCAGGAATTGGCTCAGGAATTGGTTCAGGGACTGGTCCGGGAAGCGGCGTGATGGCGGCCGGACACGAACGCTTGGGGGCCTGCAAGCCGGGTACTCACAAAGCTGTGGACAGCAGATAGAGACCTGTGGAGGGTTCGGGGGGCGTGCCGGATCGGGAGCCCGTTCTGCTGATTGAGGGATGATTTTTCGCGCGTGCTTTGAGGAGCGCTGGCGGGTGCGGGTGGCTGTCTCTCAGTGGCTGAGAGACAGCCGGGGCGCGATCACTGACAGGGATAACGCATGCCGTCGCGGGCCAGGAAGGTCCCGGAGGCGGGATCGTAGGAGCGGTAGCGCTGGGCGCAATAGGCATGGTGATCCTGGGCTTCCTGGTTGGCCGCAGCAGCGCCGGCAATCAGGGCGCCGACAGCCAGGCCGCCGATCACCGCGCCAGCGATGCCACCACCGTGGCCATGACCGCCGCGGAAACCACCATGGCCATGCCCGCCGCGGTACTGGACCTGCTCAATCGGAAGCGTCGCTTTTGAAGACTGTGTCGGCATCAGCGGAGCCGCGGATGCAGGCAGGATGGCAAGGGCAAGCGGCAGGGATGCGACAAGCAAGGCGGTTTTCAGTGGGCTCAATTTGGATCTCCTTGTTTCATTCGTCTCAGGTCAGGTTGCGTTCAACTTTGTCGAAACAGTTCACAGGCACATGGTCTCGCGACCAGTCGCGACGTGAACTGCCTGGCAAAGTCTATCATGATTGGATTTCCGGGTGGCACAATTATGTGTGAAATGGAGCCAGGGCCTGCTTTTGCGAGCCATTCCCGGGCGTTCACGGGATTTTTACCCATATACGGATGGGTGCGGTCGGGACGAAAACCGTGCTTCTCGGCACCCTATGGCTTTCAGGATGCTGTCTCTGGCAGCCTGGGGGCAGTTTTATCCGGGTACTGGAATAGTCCGTCTGTGCGGTATCAGACGGGGCCTTTGTCCGGCGGGCGCGGCAGGGACCGGCGCGGCTCGATCTGTCAATGCGGCTGCCCCCTCAGGATCCTCAAGAAGGCGGTTTGAAGGACAGGACGGATCATTCGGGCCAGACCGGTCCTTCAGGATTGTCATTTTCGACGTCTGGTGTTCGCCCCAGCATGAAATGGCCGAAGGCGGAGGCGATCGGTTTTTCGGCGTCGTCCTGCCATGCCCGCGCTTCAAATGCCACTACACGGCGCCCCTGCTTGACGATGGAGACGCTGGCGTAGCTGTCGCGTGCGCGCCCCGAACGCAGGTAGTTCACAGTCAGACCGATCAGTTTCGGTGGCGTGGCTGGCGCGAGTTCACGCCCGACACCGACGATCGCGGCGGTCTCGAGCAGGGCTCCGGTAAGACCGCCGTGCAAGGCGGGGAGCGCCGGATTGCCGACCAGTTTGGGTGAGAAGGGCATGGCGACGATGCCGTCGTCGCGCACGTGAATGCCAAGGCAGCGCGCGAAGGGGCTGTCGCAGAACGGCCCCTCCGGGTCGTCGGGGGCTTCGAGCGGTGGCAGGTCAATATATTCGCGCGCCCTCTGCGCAAACATGTCGGAACGGTTGGCGCCGATCATGAAACAGCCGGTTGCGGTGGCGACCGGACTGTCTTCACTGTCCTGGTAGGCGGTGGCGCGCACGAAGGCGATCTGGCGGGTGACGCAGGTACAGAGCGAATGGGCCTTGAGGGTCTGTCCCGGGGTTGCCGGCTTCTGATAGTCGATGCGCAGGTCGAGGGTTGCGATGGCAGGGGCACCGCCGGGTACCAGCTGGACGGCCATGGCACAGCTTTCGTCGAGCATGGTGGTGACGACGCCGCCGTGCAGCACCCCGGTTGAGCTGTTGCCGGCGAAAACCTCCCGGTAGGGCAGGCTCGACCAGGCTTCGCCGGGAGCTCCGCGGTCGATGCAGAGTCCGCTGATCTGACCGTAGACCGAGCGGAAAATCCGGACGGGCGCGTCCGGGTCGAAGGAGGCGGCGGCCTGCGGCGGTATCTCTTTCATGGCGGCTTTCACAGACAGGGCGATGGGCAGGGGCGGGAGCAGCGTCAAGGCATATAGGGGCTGGCGGCGCAGGCGGCCATCACGGAAGGCACATCCCGGTGTATCACCTGCCGCATAATAAATCTGACCCGGGGCAGGCAACGCCTGTGTCGCAGAAGCCAGAGACAAGGGCAGACCGGACAGACAGGGACCGGATCCGGGGACCGGCGCGAAAGCGCTACTGCCAGCACGGCCCTTTTTTCGCGCCAGCAGTCTGCCGCTGGCGCGCCGCACTCCATCCGGAGCAATGGTGTCGGACCGGGATTGGCGATTTTGGGCTGTTTCGCAGTGTCTGCTCGATCATCGGCCGCGCGGGAAGTGGAAAAGGCCGGTTCTCCGGAACCCGAAGCTTTGCCGGGTTGCGGGAGATCGGGCCGCTTTGTCTGCCTATATCAGCGCTCCTTCGGCTTCCCGGGACCGGCAGGGGAGATTGGGAAGGAAGGTGAGCCCGAGGCTCTGGTTTGTCTGCCGAGGAAAACGCCGGCTCCGGCGCGCGGCGATATCTTCTGATATCTGGCATAGGCGGCTCCGGCGGCCTTCCGCATCGCGGTTTCATCGCCATTTTCAGCGAAGACGCGGGCGATTGCTTCGACCACATAGGCTTCGGGGGCCATGAGGGAAAATGTCGTCACCGCAGTCTGCACCCCGGCGGCCGCGAGCGCGGGCCCGAAATAGCGGTCGCTGAGGCAGGACAGCACGCCGGCACTCCGGGTGTGAGGGGCATGGGTGGGAAATCCCGATGCCAGCAGAGCATTCTGGGCGTCCATCAGGCCGTTATGCCCGACGAACAGTACCATCTCGCGGCGGCCTCCCTGCGGCGGTGTGGCGGCTTCCTTCATGAACTGGGTCATGGCGTCGGCGATGCTGACACCGCGCCAGGCGTCGGCGACGACGGCGAGCCGCTGGTCCAGTGTGAAGCTGCAGCGTTCCAGGATGATCCGGGAGACGTTGAGTACGCAGTTCTCCCGCCGCCACCCCGGGGCCTTGCTGAGAAAGCTCTTCACACCGAGGCTGGCGCCCCAATAGAGATTTTCGGCAGGATCGTTGCCGTTGCCGATCCGTGCAGGGACAGGAACGATGCCCTGTGTGGCGTTGTCGACCAGGGCGACAATGACATGAAGTGTGGCTCGCTCCGGGTCGGCGCGCGCGGCGTCACGAGCGCTGCACAGAGCTGCGATTACGAGGAGTGCTGCCAGCAGTCGTGACATCCGTGTTTTCCGTGCCTGTCGGTTTTGTTCCCGGTTCTTCTGGTCCGGTTCCCTGGATGTGCTGATTCTTCCGAATCCCGGCTTTTCGATGTCCAGGGTCCCATTTGAAAAGGGGTCCATCTGAAATTTGAAAAGGCCGGATTTGACCAGACCGCAATTGAACCGGCCGCAACTGGCAAAGCCCTGTTCTTCGATTTCCCGGGTTTTTGCGGTCTGCAGGTTTTCTGCCGGTTCCCGCCTGTTCACGGGCGGGCGGACGTCGGGAGAATCGCTTCTGCCACGTAATGCGTGGCGCCGCCGAGTCAATGGCGGCGTTGCAGAAAAACCGACCTGCGGCATCTTGATGAATCAAGCGGCGATGGTCCATAAGCGGCGGCCTCACGATTCTCGTTTGCGTGATTGCGCTTGCGACCGGCCGGGAAGACGCCGGTCAATCGGGATGAAGGTGGGGGGGGGGAAGAACGTGTCAAACCGGGGTCCACTGTGTTGGTTTGACGAAAAGGGGCGGCGGAAATCGTGGCAGCGGCGATGCCGGTCGTGGTGGAACTGTCTGCGAGGTCTTTGACGGAGCGCTGAACAGGGGATGCGGCGTGGCGAACATAAATCTGAAGATTGCACAAGAACTTGGAGTCCGCGGCGAGCAGGTCGATGCGGCGGTGGGGCTGCTGGATGGCGGCGCCACGGTGCCCTTTATCGCCCGTTATCGCAAGGAGGCGACCGGCGCGCTCGATGATGCGCAGCTGCGCACCCTGGAAGAGCGCCTGAGCTATCTTCGTGAGCTTGAGGAGCGTCGCAGGACCATACTTGATTCGATCCGTGAACAGGGCAAGCTTGATGCCGCCCTTGAAGCCACGATTATGGCCGCTGACAGCAAGGCGCGGCTTGAGGACATCTATCTGCCGTACAAGCCCAAGCGCCGCACCAAGGCGGAAATCGCCCGTGAGGCGGGCCTTGAGCCGCTGGCAGATATGTTGCTTACAAATCCGGCAACCGATCCCAGGGCGGCTGCGGAGTCCTTTGTCAACACAGAGAAAGGTGTCGGCGATGGAGCAGCCGCGCTCGAGGGGGCCCGCGCCATTCTTGTGGAGCGCTTTGATGAGGACGCCGACCTGATCGGGGCGCTGCGCGAGGAATTGTGGTCGAACGGAACCATGGCGGCAGTGGCGCGCCAGGGCAAGACCGCTGACGGTGCCAAGTTTGCCGACTATTTCGATTTCTCCGAGCCGCTGACCAAACTGCCCTCACACCGGATTCTGGCGATGTTCCGGGGGGAGAAGGAGGAGGTTCTTGACCTCCAGATCCAGCCCGAAGGGGCACCGCCTCAAGCCCCGCCGGCCGCGGCTGCAGCCGCCGTGCCGGGGCGTTATGAGTTGAAGATCATGAACCGCTTTGCCATCGCCGATCACGGCCGGCCTGCGGATCGCTGGCTGATCGACACCGTGCGCTGGGCATGGCGCACCAAGATCCAGGTTCATCTCAATGTTGATCTCAGGATGCGGCTGTGGGCGGCCGCGGAAACCGAGGCGGTGCGGGTGTTTGCATCGAATCTCCGGGACCTTCTGCTCGCCGCGCCGGCGGGTGCCCGCGTCACCATGGGGCTCGATCCGGGCTACCGTACGGGTGTCAAGGTTGCAGTGGTTGATGCCACCGGCAAGGTCGTGGACACTACAGCAATCTTCCCGCATGAGCCGCAGCGGCAATGGAATGAGGCGCTGGTCAGTCTCGGCAGGCTGGTGGTCCGGCATCGGGTCGAACTCATAGCCATCGGCAACGGCACGGCCTCGCGGGAGACCGACAAGCTGGCCGCCGAACTGGTCAAACGCCTGCCGGAACTGAAGATGACCAAGATCGTGGTCTCGGAGGCCGGGGCCTCCGTCTATTCGGCTTCCGCCTTTGCCTCCGAAGAGCTGCCGGGGCTTGATGTCACCATGCGCGGTGCGGTGTCGATTGCGCGTCGCCTGCAGGATCCGCTTGCCGAACTGGTCAAGATCGAGCCCAAGGCGATCGGGGTCGGCCAGTATCAGCATGATCTTGGTCAAAGCAAACTCGCCCGTTCGCTTGACACCGTGGTTGAGGACTGTGTCAACGCCGTGGGTGTGGATGTCAATACCGCCTCGGCACCGCTGTTGTCGCGGGTTTCGGGCATCGGCGCGGGCCTGGCGCAGAGCATTGTCAGCCATCGCGACGCCAATGGTCCGTTCCGCTCGCGCAAGTCGCTCAAGGATGTGCCGCGGCTTGGACCCAAGGCTTTTGAACAATGCGCGGGATTTCTGCGGATCAACGGGGGTGACGACCCGCTCGACTCTTCCGGGGTTCATCCGGAGGCCTATCCGGTGGTGCGGCGGATCCTGGCCGCGATCAAAAGCGACATCCGGGCCCTGATCGGCAACAGTGAGGCGGTGCGCCAGTTGAAGCCGCAGAGTTTTGTCGATGAAACCTTCGGCCTGCCGACGGTCACCGACATCCTGCGCGAACTGGAGAAGCCCGGTCGCGATCCCCGCCCGGCCTTCAAGGCTGCGGTGTTCAAAGAGGGGGTCGAGGAGGTCAAGGATCTCCGCGCCGGCATGATCCTGGAAGGTACCGTGACCAATGTTGCAGCGTTCGGTGCGTTCGTTGATATCGGCGTGCACCAGGATGGGCTGATCCATATCTCGGCGATGTCGAAAAGCTTCGTCAAGGATCCGCGCGATGTGGTCAAGCCGGGTGACATCGTCAAAGTCAAGGTTCTGGATGTCGACGTGGCGCGCAAGCGCATCGCGCTCACACTGCGGCTCGATGACGAGCTGGGTGCAAGGAGTGAAGCCGGAGCGCCGCGAGGGCAGTCGAAGGACAACCGCCGGATGTCGTCATCGCCACCGCGCAAGGCCAAACAGGAAGATGGCGGCGGAGCTCTCGCCGAGGCCTTGCGCCGTGCAGCGGAGAAAAACGGCCGCAGCAAGCCGCTCTAGAACGAGCCCGAGCGGGTGCGGGAGTGGAGGGGAAGTATGGCGAAATCCTGTCGCTGGCGTCATGCCAACTCCATCATTTCGCCGCATTAGGTCCCGGATTGGCCGGTAGAGTTGAGATCCAGGTTTAAGCGAACAGCAAACAATCAGGGTTACGAAACGGTCAATCGACATTGGAGTATTTGATCTGTGAGCGAACAAGCGCCCGAAAAGACCAGCCCGGGGTTGAACGTGATGTCAGATACAGCCGCTGCGCTGGCCGGAGGGCCGGTGATCGAGTTGCGCCCGGTACCGCATCCTGCTGGCAAGCCCTATTCCATCGCCCCGGATCATGAGGCTCCGGGAGCGGACCCGGTGGCGGCCGGGGCGTCGCGGCCGTCGGCTGCGCACGCCGCGAGCGCCGGCATCCCTGTCGGGCCTGAGGTGAGGCGGGATGCGGGTGAAGCGCCAGGATCGCGCCGGGCACCGCCGCCCAGGCTCGACGTGGCGCCGCCGAGCCGCTCCGAGCGCCTGCGGCCGGAGGGGGTAAGAGAAAGGCAGGCGGCTGCCAGCCAGCAGCGGCCGCCGACGATGGCGGCACTTATGGTGGTTGCGGCATGTATTGGTGCAGTCAGCGGTGCTTTGGCCACGGTGGGGGTGACGTCCTTTGCTTCCAGTCCCCAGCCGCAGCCGGCAGTGGTCGATCACAGCGCCGCAGATGCCGCGATCCGGCGCATTGATGCCGAAGTTGCGAGTCTGAAGGAGGAAGTTGATCGCGCCGCCAAGGCGGATGCGGGGCAGTTCACCAGGACCAGCGAACGGATCGACAAGACCAGTGAACGGACCGACAGGATCGAAAAGGTACAGGCCGAACACCTGACCAGGATTGCCCGGCTCAGCGATGTTGTGGACAAACTCCGTGTGACGGCGGCGTCCGCCAGCGCTCGGGAGATGCAGCCTGCCGCCATGCCCACCACAGCACGGGAGACGGCATCCACCGCGCCCGCAGTGCCGATGGCGCTTACGCCAGCCCCACCCGCCATGGCGGGGCCGGCAGCGTCGGTGTCAGCTGGCGCGGGCAGCCCGGCGGCATCGGCCAGGAACGACGTTGCCAGATTGCCGGTGGTCGAGGGCTGGCGGTTGCGCGACGCCGGCAATGGTCGCGCGCTGATTGAAGGCCGCGGCGGCCTCTATGAGGTTTTTGCGGGGAATCCTGTGCCGGGTCTGGGGCGCATTGATGCCATCCGCCGCCAGGATGGTCACTGGGTGGTCGTGACCAGCAAGGGTTTGATCGTCGGCCACTGAACGGTCTTTCCGGATTGTTGCGGTCAGGCTGCAGGGTGCCCCGCTGTTCCGGCCAGGACCAGGACCGTGGTTGTCGGCTGCATCCCGGCTCCGGTTCTTTATTCGGGAAATCGCGAGCTGTTCAAAGCTCGCCGACGCAGGCTCCGGCGCCGGCGAGGGTTGCGCGATATGCGGGTAGCGGCCTCACGATTTGAGGTGCCGCGGGAGAAAAGCTGCCGCCGAATCGGGAACTTTCTGAAATCAGCGGCTTTCCGTTGCCAGTGATTTGTTTGTCGCCTCAGATCATGTCCCATTGCGGGACAGGTTGGTTGCAAAGAGGGCGAGCCGGCGGAGCCACTCCAAAGGACAGATGGGGGTTCCTTGCGCCATCGGACCCTGATCCACGAAAACCAGCGGGATATTGTCAGGCCTTTGACGGCATCGAACGCCGCCCGATGATTGCTCCCGCATTGTCATCGATAAGCCGACAGCGCCTCTTTTGCGTGAGCCGGTCACGGCAGCGGTTGCGGGTTGTCTCCGGCCAGAACGGGCAGGCTGCGGCGACTTGTGTCAGGGTGGTGTCGTGTGCCGCGATCGCCCTGCTCCCGATCGCGCGTAAGGCTAACCACACAGCCTGGCAGGGGACGTGGCCCGACACTGAAACACAAGTTAAAACAACAGGAAACACTGGCGTAGATACAACCAGAGGCTGCGCCACCATCAGGGCACACGAATTATGTGTGAAGCGGTCGCAGCTCTCCAAGGGCGCTGCTGGAGCACCAGATTGTCTGCCAGAAGGATATCCGTCAGAAATTGTGCCGCCTCCCAGGTGTGGGAGGCGGACATTGGGGTCAGACCTTGAGATTTTCCGCGGACGTTTTGCCCCGGTTGGCGATCTCTTCATATTCCACCGACTGTCCCTCATTCAGACTGGACAGACCGGCTTTCTGCACTGCTGAGATGTGCACAAAAACATCTTTTCCTCCCGTCGAAGGCTGGATGAATCCATAACCCTTCGTCGGATTGAACCACTTGACCGTACCTTTGGGCATTAACGTCTTCTCCGCGGGATGTCCTTCAAAATGACGAACGCCGGTCCCCGCCAACCGTTCATTCGAATCAGGATACATGGAACGTAAGGCTGGTAGTTCAATCGATCTCGCCAGCAGGTAGAAAATAACACAACTTGGTGGATAACCAACCAGATTTGGTCATTTTCCAATCCTTTGGCTGAGCCAGCCAGCACTCGTTTCCACAGCTTTAGGGACGCCTGTCATTCTCCACTGTCCATCTCCACCGGAGCGGCTGGTGATGAATCCGCTCTGACCTCGGGACCAATCCGACGCCCGCCACCAATGCTCTGATTTCGTTCGGGAAGTTGGCAATACTGTGGCAATGGCAAGGTAAGATTGGCAGTTGGCGCCGGGTTACGAAAGTTTTATGTAGTTGGCGGGCTGCCGCCAGTGGCGGGACCCGGGGCGCGGGACCGGCCAGCCCCGCTGGCGGCTGGCGCAAGGAGGCCGCGCGTCATTCCTTTTTCTCTTTTTTTCGCAACAGATTGCGGGCGAGGTCCACAAGCGCAGGTTGCGGCAGAGCAGCGAATGGCAGCGGGCGCGTCACGTCAATGGCGGCAAGCCCGAGCCGGGCGGTGAGCAGCCCGTTGAGGACGCCCTCGCCGAGGCGGTGCGAGAGCCTGGCGGCGATGCCCTGGCCGAGCATCTGCTGCACCAGGCTGTCGCTCGCTGCCACTCCGCCGGTGATGGCGAGATGGGCAATCACCATCCGCACCAGGCGCACCAGGCCGAAGGCACCGGGGCGGCCGCCATAGAGCCGGGACAGTCTGCGGATCAGACGGATTGCCGCCACAAAGACGAAAAGCACATCGATCAATGCACGCGGACTGATCGCGGTGACGATCGAAACCTGCTGGGCGGCGGTCGAAACCAGGCGCTGGGCCTGGGCATCGAGGGGGCCCATCAATTCGCGCTCCGCCAGCCGGATCAGGTCGGCGCCGTCGATGATCTCGCTGCTGTGGTGGCTGAGGGCGGCGCGGGGGCGGGCGAGCTGAGGGTTGTGTCGCGAAAGCTTCAGCAGGTCCTGGACCACCGCCCGGCTTTCGGCGTGACTGTCGCTGGCGAGTACCGCCGTGGCGCGCTCGCGCAGCTTTTCGATGGCGGCAAGTCGCATCAGGGCGAAGGCTTCGCGGGAAACAATGGCGCCCAGCGCCGCGGCGGTGAGGGCGGCAAGGCCGACACCGAGGAAACCAAGGCTGCGGCTGTGGGCGAAGAGGTCGTTGATCAGGTTGACGACACCAAGTCCGGTTCCGAGCAGGACAAGACCCGCAACACCGCCCCAGAACAGCACGCCCCATGACAGCGCAGGAGGGCGCGGCGGCACCGGCAGTGGCACCGGCAGCGTCGCCGGATCCGGCTCGGGTGTGATCCGGACCGTGGCATGGCTGAGAAGCGGGCTGGCGTCGGTCTCGCTGACGATGACACCAGGATCGCTGAGACGGAAGGTCACGGGTCGTCGTGCCTGACTGTGTTCGCTCATCATTGTTCTCGTGCGTGGTCTGCGGCCTTGGGGGTGGCAGGGAATCGGCGAAAGCGGCCAAACGCCGCCTTCTTTGTGGGATAAAGGGCGGTGAAGCGGAGGGGCAGAGCCTGCCCTCGCGCCTCGTGAAACGGGCGGCGAAAGCTCCCGGAAACCGGCAGCGGATGGGGATGAGCCCGTCGGCGTCAGCCGGGCGATGCTGCGGCTTTCTCTGTTTCCCGGTGCTGTCGAGGGCAATCTCACGTGATGTTTCCGGCTCCGGCTTGAAGCGTTCGGGGAGATGTCAGCGCAATCTGTCTCCGATCAGGAACTGCAGGGCCCGGTCAAGACGGATATGGGGCAGAGCGGGAGGTGCGTTGCCCTGGCGTTCGATGAGCGGTGGGCGGAAACGGAGAAAACGGAAGTCACTCATGGAAGGCGAGGTGCTGGCAAGCCCCTGGAAGGCGTCGCTGTGCCTGAACAATATCTCGGGATCAGCGGGCAGGTCGCCTGGGAATGTCGCGACTTCGGTGTTGCCGTCGAAAACTTCCCCGCCTGCATGTCCATCCGCGGTCGGTGTTCCGACAATGGAGGGCAGTTTGTCATGGCCGCAGGAGACCTGCGCCTCCCTTGTGGCACGTACTGCGGCAAGTGCCACCACGTCGATCGCGGCACCCGAGTTCTGCGCCTGGGCCAGTGTCGGGGCCACCGCGCGGCGCAGGACGTTTTCCAGCCGGTCGTGATTCGAGTGATGGAGATGATCGGCCTTGGTGGCGGCAAACAGGATGCGATCGATCCGTGGACGGAAAATGCTGGACAGAAGGCTGCTGCGTCCGACCCGGAAGCAGTCGAGGACGCCGCCGAGCGCGGTCTCAAGATCACGCAGCGCATCGGGACCGGAGTTGAAGGCGGCGAGCGCGTCGACCAGCACGATCTGACGATCCAGCCGGGCGAAATGGTCACGGAAGAAGGGGCGGACGACCACATTCTTATAGGCTTCATAGCGGCGTGCCATCATCGCCCGGAGGGTGCCATCGGTGGCGTGCTCGCCGACCGCCAGATCAAGGGGCGCGAAGGTCAGTGCCGGAGAACCTGCCAGACTGCCGGGCATCAGGAAGCGTCCGGGGGGCAGCGTGCTCATGGCGAAGCGCTCGTCACGACAGGCTCCGAGATAGGCGGTGAACAGGCGTGCGGCGGTCAGGGTCGCCTGTTCATCCTCGGCGGCGTTGGCATCCAGCGTCGACAGATGGGCGTGCCAGGCGGCGGCGAGTTCGGCGCGGGGTTTCTGGCGCGACAGCGCCAGACTTTCGGCCGACCATTCTTCATAACTTTTTCGTAATAATGGCAGGTCGAGCAGCCATTCGCCGGGATAGTCGACAACGTCGAGGGTCAGTGTGCGGCTGGTGCCGTTCGTGCGCTGATAGTCGATCTGGAGGCGCAGTTCGCTCACGTCGACTGTGGAGTGCGGCCAGCGCCGTTCCTCGAGCAGGGCCTTGAGGTGCCCCTCATAGTCGAAACGGGGCACGGCATCATCGGGTTGCGGCACCAGTCGGGCCCCGGCCAGGCGTCCCGATGCCCCCGCCTCAAACACCGGAAGCCGGCCCCCCTGGGTCAAAGCGTGGACCAGCGCGGTGATGAACACCGTCTTGCCGGCGCGTGACAGGCCGGTGACGCCGAGACGGATCGTCGGGTTGAAAAGATGTTCGCCATAGTCGAGGAGCGCCCGGGCCGACAGGCGCGCTTCCTCAAGCATGTTCTGGAAACTGGAAGCCATGGCAGCATGCAAGCCGAAAAGAGCCTATTTTGTCCTGGGGTCGACCCTGAAAGAACGGCCCTCCGGGCAGGAAATGGCAATTGTCGGCGCGAAATCAAGCTGCAGCAGGGGCCCGCCGGCACGGCGCCTCCACCGAACAGGCCCGATACCCGTGTCGATCCCGCCTTCGTCACCGGGACAGGTCGCAGGGCTGGCGCTGACGAAGGCGGTCGATCGCAGTGGCAACCACCGGACAAGGGGGGTTCTGCCCACGTCCCATTTCTGGAACGACTGACTGTGCCCCTCACGTTGTCGAGGCACAGACGCTTTTTATAAGCGAGGTGATTCGTGGAAAATGGATGACTATCCCGGTTGGAGAGGCGCATTTTTTCCCGGATTTCGAGCTGTGTGAGCTGCCTCTTGTTCGACCTGGGCAGTTACTGGGAAATGAAGGTGGTGGGAGCGCAGGCAAGAAACCAGGCAAGAAACCAGGCAAGAAACCAGGCGCGGTGGCTGTCGTTCGCGGTCTTCGAGCCAGCCGGGGTGCAGGCCGGCATTCAAGGATCGGAAGGGGCCGGTGGTGCGGGAATGCCGCCCGGTGGTGCCGGCGAGAACGAACGATTTGGGAGGGCGCACTTCAGAGGGAGCGGATCCGGGAGCGACAGATCCGGCGCGTGACGCGGAGGCCGACGGTACTGGACATACCAGTCCCTGCGAGACGCAGTTCGGTCACCAGATGGCGGTTGCCTTGAGAGTTGGTTGACCGGCGGTGTTGGCGACCCACAGCTCCATGCCGGCATTGCGGTCCGATGCGTTGAGGGAAAATTCGCTGTTGGCAGACAGCGGCGGCAACAGGTGAAGCGCGCCGGTAGCTGTCCGTGGTGGTGCGGGCTGCCATTTCGACGAGCAGGACGGGCCTGCTGGTGGCCGTGGCAGACGAGGTCGGGATAGGCTTCGACCCTGGTGGCATAGTCGTGATCATGGTGGATGCGGTGGCCGCTGAAGGTCAGCGCGGAAATAGCGGAACCGGAGCACGGGATCGGAGCGGCGGGTCTGGTGATGCTGCGCCCTGGCCGGGGCTGCGGCCAAGGTCGCAGTGCCAGGTGGCGCCAACTGGCGGTACACCAGGTCCTGGAGTTCACGGGTCGCCACGCCGCACGACGAACGGACGCAGTGTTCGACGGTGACGAAGCACAACAGCCCGCGGGCACCGGATTTGAGTGTGACATTGGTGATACCGGAGTTGCGGGTCGTACTAATCCGTGCATAATTTTGATGACCCCTATTGCATTCCATGTTCTGTTAGTGTATAGTGCGTTCTATGAAAATTGATGGTCGCACAATTGGTCGAAAGAAGGCCGAGGAAATCCGCTTC
>Ga0123357_10002079_pt1 | contig 21991 bp, 22 predicted proteins | sample TergutEmb28metaG_FD_89873 | JGI IMG/M metagenome (GOLD analysis project Ga0123357, IMG submission 89873) | Embiratermes neotenicus P4 segment gut microbial communities from Petit-Saut dam, French Guiana - Emb289 P4 | ecosystem: Host-associated > Arthropoda: Insects > Digestive system > Gut ... | reverse complement strand
CGATTCCGTTCATGCCGCCCGTTCTGCAAACCATTACAGCCATTCTCCCCTTTAGGTACACCGCGGATTTCCCGTTCCGTGTTTACAGCGGCAACATCGCCGGGAACGAAGCACTGCTGGGGCTTGCGATTTCCGCCGCGTGGCTGTTGGCGCTGATCCTGTTCGGCATTTGGGGCTTTAGGGCTTCATTAAAACGTCTGGTGCTGCAGGGGGGATAATGATTTATTTTAGGTTCCTTGCAATGAACGTAAAAGCAGTTCTTGAGTACAGGCTCTCCGCCTGGCTTATTGCCGCCGGCCAGACATTTACCACCATATTTTCTTTTTTGGGAATAGCCCTGCTCTTTAACCGGTTCGGGAACCTGGGCGGCTGGACCTTTGCAGAGACAGCGCTGTGCTTTACCGTAACCGGGGCGGCCTTTGTCCTCTCCGAATGTTTTGCCCGCGGCTTTGACGCTTTTTCCGGAATGGTCATAAGGGGTGAATTCGACCGGGTGCTGCTGCGGCCGCGCAATACAATAATACAGGTACTGGGCGCCAAAACAGACATTACCCGTCTGGGCAGGCTTATTGTAAACCTGGCAATTCTTTTTTATGTACTTCCCCTTACCGGAATAATCTGGACTCCGTCAAAAATAACTACGCTTGTTTTTATGATAATCGGGGGAGCCGCTGTCTTTACGGGAATCTTTATACTGGGCGCCACAGTTTGTTTTTTTACCCTGGAAGGCCTTGAAGTAATCAACATCTTTACCGACGGCGGCCGCGAACTTGCCTCCTATCCGCTGCCCGTTTACGGCAAATGGGTTACCAGGTTCTTCACTTTTATAATACCTCTGGGCTGTATGAACTACCTGCCGTTAATGTACCTGACCGGCCGCGCCGTAAATCACCCGCTCCTTTACATGCTTACGCCGCTTATTGGTTTCGTATTTATAATTCCATGCGTTTTGGTATGGGAATACGGAATAAGGCACTACACCTCCTCCGGCAGCTAACCCCTAACCACTTACTACTTAACCACTCAACCACTTACTACTTACTACTTAACCATCCCCGGCAAAAACGTTGATAAAGCCGGAATATATGTTACCAGCAAAACAACTACCAGCCGGATTAGCACAAACGGCATTACATCCCGGCAGATTTCGATGAACGGCTTATTGAATCTGTACGCCGCCAGGAAAAGGTTCATGCCCACCGGCGGAGTAAGGTATCCTACTTCCAGGTTCACTATAAAAATTATTCCAAGGTGGACCGGGTCTATCCCGTAAGCCATGCCCAGCGGGAAAATCAGCGGCAGAACTATAAGGATGGCGGAGAATATATCCATGAGGCAGCCGACTATAAGCAGGGCCAGGTTAAGTACCAATAGGAAAATGAACTTCGACTGGAACGCGCTCTGCATCCAGCGGGTAAGGTTTTCCGGGACCTGGGTGTCAATTATAAAATACGAAAGAGCCTGGGACAGGGCCAGGATCGAAAGGATGCCTCCGATTATCGGAATTGCCTTGTCTAATACTTTGGGAACATCCCTTATCTTTATGTCCCTGTGAATAAATACTTCAACCACAAACACGTAGATCATGGCGGCAGCGCCGATTTCCACCAGGGAAAGGATGCCGGTAAAATACCCCGCGATCAAAAGGATGGGCAGAAGGATTTCAAAGGCAGAGTCCTTAAGTTCATCCAGGGATTTGCGCAGGTTAAACGGTTCAACCGGAATTTTTACTCTTAGCGAAACTACAATGCCGAATATTATGACCGTCGCAATCAGCAGCAGACCGGGAAAAATTCCGCCCAGAAACAGATGGATTATGTTTGTCTGGGTTTTAGCACCGACAAGAATAATCGGAAGGCTGGGCGGGAAAAGCAGGCCTATGCTGCCGGCAGATGTTAAGAATCCAATCGAAAATTTTGACGGGTACTTTGCGTGATCCGACAATATCACGTAGAGCAGGCCGCCCAGCGCGAGTATCGTTACACCGGACGCGCCTGTAAAAGATGTAAAGAACGCGCAGATTAATACCGTGGCGATAATCATTCCGCCGGGAATCCAGGCAAACAGGCTCCTGAAGACGCGCACCAGCCGTTCACCTGCTTTGCTTTCGCTAAGGAAAAAACCGGTAATTGTAAACAGGGGAATTGCGACATAACTGTTCATGGTCAGGCCGGTATAGACCTGGTTTGCAACTACGTCGATTTCACCCCAGGAACCCTGGATCATAATAAGCGCGATGGCGCCCATGATAATAAAAAGGGGCGCGCCGGCCAGTGCGGCAAAAATCAAAAAGATTGCGGCCGGGATTTTTATGTTGAAGGCGAGGTTGGAAATAAAATCCTGCATGCTGTAAGTAAAATCCGGCGGATTAAAACCCCAGATGAACTTGGCAATTACAGGCAGCGAGCAAACTGTGGCGGCGATGATTGTCAGGACAGGCAGAATTCTTAGTTTGCCCTTTACCGGAGTCAATCTGGCGAAACGGAACGCCATTACCGCGAAACCAACGGGAATTATCCATGCAAATACCTGGTCAGGAATAAAGCCGATCATGGTCCAGGGAGAAAGCGCGATGGATACAAAAGAAGCGCCGCACCAGACAAGAACGGTAACCGTAAAAACTGAAATTAAGCTTGTAAACACGGCTATAATATTTTTTGCTTTTTGACTGGGAAGTAAATCAACAATGTTAATCGAGAGATGTTGTTTTTGCCGTGTGGTTATCATTCCGGAGAGCAGCCCCAGTACCAATAAAAAATGGACTGTCAGATCCGCGGAGGAAGGAACACCTGTTCTAAGCAGCAGCCTGGCGACAGCTTCGGATGCGGGGAGGAGCGCCAGAAGCGCGATAAACAAATAACAGATCCCTTCCTCAATTTTCCAGATGATTGGTTCTTTGATGATTGGTTTAGTATCGTCCATTTTATTTTGCTGTCAGTTTGTACCGCGGCTGCTGCGGTAGTTCTTTAAAATTTCGCTGAACCTGTTGTAGAGGTCCCGGTTAAAAGTGGTTCCAAGAAGGCTGGGCATCGCCTTGTCGGTTTCGTCATACCAGACTTTTAGCTGATCGGAAGTCAGGTCATTGATCGTAAGGCCGTAACTTTTCATCGTGTTTATGGCGTCTTTTTCAAGGGATATTATGGACATGTCCATTTCTTTTTCGATAGTTTTGGCAATCTCCAGAATCTTTGGTTTGTATTTATCCGGTATGGATCTCCACGCCGGCTGGTTCATGATAAGCCCGCCCATGATTGGAGCGACGTTTACATTCATCATGTTTTTTGTAATGCCAAAAACCTGGTTCCCCGCTACAATCAGCGGGCTCTGGTAAACGGCGTCAATCATTCCGCTGTTGAGCGCGGTGACAATTTCTGTAATGTCAACCGGGATCATTTGGTAACCCATTGATTTAAAGGCCTGCATAAGTTCAGCCTGGCCTGCGACTGTTCCAAGTTTAATCCTCTTGAGCTCGGCCGGTGTATAGACGGGCGTTTTGGAAAAAACTTTTACCCAGCCGGCTCTGGCCCAGGCTATTACCTGGAACCCTTTGCCGGCGAGCAGTTTTTCAAGATCGTCTTTTGCGTTCGCAAGAATTATATCCAGTTCGTCATCGGTGCGGATAAGGAACGGGACGCTTAACGTCATTATTTCCTGGGAAATCGCTGACATTCCCACAGTGGAAAAAACCGCAGCCTGTATCTGGTTTAGTTTGAGTTTGCGCAGAACATCGAGTTCGCTGCCGGCGACTCCGTTGTGGAAAATCTGGAATGTAACTTCACCGTTGCAGGCCGCAGTCCATTCAGCAGCCATTTTGTTCAGCGCGCTCCCCCAGGGGGTGTTCTCCGGCACCATGGAAGCTACCTTGATAACTCTCTGCGCGTAAAGAGTTCCGGCCGCGGCTGTCAGTATAAGTAATATAATTAACAGTTTTATTTTCTTCATCAGTTTACTCCGTAGTTTTTTTCGTTTCGGTTATCAATCGCGGCGATTATTCATCGCGGCGATTATTCATCGCGGCGATTATTCATCGCCATAATCCCATTCGGGCCAGTCACCGTTATCCGGTGTATCAGAATCAAGTGTTATAAAAAAACTGGAAGCGTTGTCCAGCAAATACCTGGCTTTTTTAATCGACAGCACATTCATAAGCCGGATAGATGGATCGTCATCAGGATTAATCGCAATGGCGGCTTCCAGTTTTTCCTTGAAGCCCGCATAATCCTGGGCCGGTATACAGACCGATTTGGCATAGGACACATAAGGGCTTGCCGAGAGCCCCCTGCTTTTTTCCACAGCCATGTTAAAGTGTTCATCCACCAGTGATTTATCTCCGCCCAGCGATTCGGGCAGACTGGAATAAAAAATAATAAAAAAGTCGTCCAGCGCGCCGCTATTAAAATCCGGGTCCAGGGCGTACGCCCTTTCGATCATTGCCTTTAGTTCCGGAACCCTGACCCCCAGATCCATGTTAAAGCTGTCCAGCGAATAGGCTGAAAGTACGCCGGCGGCTGCCCAGTAAAGATACGGGACATCGGCTTTGACGGTTTTGGCCATGTACGAATCAATCTTGCCGGCCCTGTAAGCGCCGCTGAAGCCGGGATATTTTTTGTCCAGGCCGGAATATAAAATATCAGCGCCCCGCAGGTAGAGATCTTTTGCCCTCTTTAATTCATTGATTTTATCGTTATAACGGCTGGGCGGAAGCATCTCTGCGGGAGTTTGTACAAACGCGTTGGCGTACATTACAAACAGGGATCCTGTTGTAAGAATAAGGCCCTGGTGGTCCGGGTTCTGTGCGAGCAGCGCCTCGTACATCTTGATGGCAAAAGGCAAAGCGTCCCCGACCAGCGCCGGGTCCGGGTCTCCCGTAAAGACATCACTGCTTCCCGAGCCGGTCAGCGCGTCAGAGACCGCTTTGATTGCCAGTTTATTTATGGAACAGCCGGCCAGCAGGGTAATGCTGAATAAGCATACGGTTAAACGTAAAAATAGATTATGAATATTTTTCATTTTTTGTTTCTTAGTCAGATAATATTCGTTTAGGCATTGGCTTGTCAAATGACCTGCTCCCGCGGTTTTATCATTTGCCGATTATCGTTCTGATGTCGCTTTCAATGGCGGCCAGTTTACGGCGGGCTTCGGTTTTGGCGGCAGCCAGTCCGTTGCCATCCGGACCTGCATTACCGGTCAGACCCGCATTGCCGGTCAGACTTGCGCAGCAGGTTGCGTAAAATTTGATCTTTGGTTCGGTGCCGCTAGGCCTTGCGCTGACTATGGTCCCGTCTTTTAAAAAGAACTGAAGCACGTCGCTGGGAGGCAGCCCGTCCGCTCCCTTTTCCAGATCACGCATTTTTAAGATTTCTATACCGCCAAGAGTTTTGGGTGGATTTTTACGGTATCCGTCCATTATCCCCTTCATTATTGAAGGGCCTTCCGGTCCCTGGAAATATTTGGAAATTCCTAACTCTTCCCAATATCCGCAGATACTGTACAGTTCATCAAGCCGGTCCAGCAGGCTTTTGCCTTTGCTCCGCCAATAAAGGGTCATCTCCGCGGTAAGGGCCGCAGCTGAAACACCGTCCTTGTCCCGCACTTCGTTCTCCACCAGGTAACCGTAGCTTTCTTCTGTCCCGAATACCACTGTCGCGGATTTGTCTTTCTCGCATTTTGCCATAATGTCCGCAATCCATTTAAAACCCGTAAGACATTCAAAACATTTTGCGCCGTAGTTCTCCGCGACTTTTTTCTGCATACCGGTTGTAACAATCGTATTTACCATTGCCGGATTGGGCGGGGTTCTGTTTGTTTCCCTTAACGAGAGAAAAATATAATCGGCCAGCAGCGAACCCATTTGGTTGCCTGTTACCAGGGTAAAATCACCGGGTTTACCCCTGTGCCCGGATGGGACCGCTACCCCAAATCTGTCAGCGTCCGGATCTGTCGCCATTACTACATCGGCTTTTTCTTTTTTACCCAGTTTTATTGCCAAATCCAGAGCCGCGGCTTCTTCAGGATTGGGAAACGCCACTGTAGGGAAGTCGCCGTTCCCTTCGCGCTGTTCAGGTACCGTAATTACATTCAGGCCCAAATTCCCCAGTACACTTTCCACATGGAAAGCACCGGTGCCGTGCAGGGGAGTGTAAACTATTTTTACTTCGCCGGCCTTTTCTCTTATTAACTGCGGTCTGTAGAGATTCCTGGTCACCATTTCCCGGTACGGGATATCGACTTCCTTGTCAATAAACACCAAAAGTCCTTTTTCCAGGGCCTCGGTTTTTTCCATTTCGTTTATCCGGGTAACCCTGTTTACTTCGTCAATGATTCCTGTATCGTGGGGCGGAATTACCTGGCTCCCTCCGTTCCAGTATGCCTTGTAACCGTTATACTGGGGCGGATTATGCGAGGCGGTAACCACGATGCCGGTATCGCATCCAAGAAGACGGATTGCAAAAGAAAGTTCAGGTGTCGGACGCATTTCGGTAAAGAGATAGCACTTGATATTGTTTGCCGCGAACACCAAAGCCGCTTCCTCCGCGAACTTTGCGGAATAATGGCGGCTGTCATATGCGATAACCGCCGAAAGCCCCCCTTTTGTGTTCGCCGCAATTTTAGCCTTCTGCGGAAACGCTTTTTTTAGGTATGCTGCCAGGCCCTGGGTCGCGCTTTTTACAACCAGGGTATTCATTCGGTTGTAGCCGCCGCCGATTACTCCCCGCAAACCTCCTGTACCGAATTCCAGATTCTGGTAGAACCGGTCTTCCAGTTCGGCTTTTGCGGCCGCCGGATCTTTGGAATTAAGGGCGGCCAGCAGATCTTCCACTTCTTTTCTGAAACTAACGTCGTTTTCTCTGGCTATATATTCATTGGCTCTGCCTGTAATTTGATTAAAATCCATGTTTTACCTCTTTAAAATAAGGATAATTGAAATTAAATATCTACACAAGATTATATAAAAATACATTGATTTTTCCTATATGTATGTTATTATTTAAAGCATAGTGCAGGAAGGAATGCCCGGGGCGGGTTTGGACTGCGCTGCAGATATTTTAAAATTTTTTCTTATTTAAAAAAATTTAATAATCATCAAAAAAACGGCGTTGGTCCTGATCTCCGGTTTATTAACCGGATGTTCATGCCTTCCCCGGGCTTTTCCTCCTGCATTATTTTTATACCCCTGACGATTCCGATCGTTGTGTCATATTAACTAAAATTAATCCATTGGCGGTCTCCGATACTCCGTAATACTCCGTAATGCTCTTGTACATTATTTAATAGCAGTTTATATTGTAATTAAGTTATGTAAATCATAATTTAATTACAAGTCTCGTGATAAGGGACTTAATTTTTTTGAGGGGTGATGTATGAGTGAAAAAGACAAGGATCAGGTCACTTCAGCTGTTGATGAAGAAGCAAAGAACGGGTTTACGATTTCCCGCCGTAACTTTTTAAAGGCAGTAGGAATCGGAACCGCGGCTGTAGCCACTGTTGCGGTAGCATCACCGCTGGCTGCTTCCGGTATCAGGGACGGCGGTCTTCCCGGAGTCGGCGTAAAAACCAATCCGACCAGCATTCCAAGAACCTGGGATATTGAAACCGATATTTTGATTCTGGGCGGCGGCGCAGTAGGTCTCCCCGCGAGTATCCGCGCCAAAGATACAACCCCCGGTCTTGATGTTATGATACTTGACGCCAACTACGACTGCGGCGGCCATGCCATCATCTCCGGCGGCAATGTCCCGCTGGGCGGCGGCACTTCCTGGCAGAAACGCGACGGTCTCGCCGATACTCCGGATATTCTTTACCGGGATCTTACAGACTGGTCAGTAGTTAATGCGCAGGGCGCCGGTATTTACCGCTACAATGACAGAAACATTCACCGCACCATGGCCGACAATATGGCTCCCTGTTTTGAATTCCTGCTCGCGAATGGTGTCCGTTTTGCAAATAGACCCATAGACAACAGCGGCGCGCAGGGCACCGGCGTATCCTTCCTAAGGGAAGCCCACACCGTATGGACCGACGGCCCCTCAATGGAAAGCCCGGCAGGCAACGGCGGAACAAACCTTTGCCGCGATATGGAAAGAAGCGCCCGCAAAAAGGGTGTAAAGTTCCTGTTCAATTACCACATGGATACAATCTTCCGCGAAGACCTTGTAGCAGGCAGGGTAGTGGGAGTACAGGCCAGCTATACGCCGACAGATGACGGCAAGGGCGGAACAATGCCTTCCTTTATGTCAGACGGCAATCTGTCCTTTAATAAACCAACAATCAACGTCCGCGCCAGGAAGGCCATTATTGTCGCCACGGGCGGAAGCTCCGGCAACCATAACTTCAGGCGGATCTCCGATCCAAGGCTTACAGAAGAAATCCCGGGTTCCTGCCATGAATACTCCTTACAGGATGCGTCAGGCGAATTGGCCGTTATCGCGATCGGCGGCACCCTTTGGGGAACCGCGACCCAGAGCCTTGAGCGTTCAAGCCAGCTTCTGGCCAGCAATACAGTCGGCGTAAGGACAAATTATGTCAACTGCGTCTGGACCAATGAATCCCCAATCGCACACAAAATCAAATACTTTGGTGTTGTAATGCGTGACTGGCAGAACGCCATTATGGTTAACCAGGAAGGCAAACGTTTCTATAGCGAGACCGCCGGATTCCAGTACGCCGCAGCAGGCGCAGGCGGTATGTTGGATAATTACGGCGGCTATGTCCAATATGACTGGCGGAACGGGACCAAGATCCCCTACAATCCGATCAATTATATTAACGCGGCTCTTGCCCCCAACGCCGGAACAGTAGCTCCGGATTTTGCCGCGGGACCCCAATGGGCGATCTTTGATCAGGACGCAGTTACCCGCCAGCGGTTCGATGTCACATCTCCCGATGTTATGGATCCCCAATACTTCTTTAAGGCTGATACACTTGAAGAACTTGCCTCCAGGATCAACACCTGCCCGTACCAGAAATACCGGATGGACGGTGCGGTTCTTAAGGCAACAGTAGATCGCTACAATACCTTTGTAGGCGGGAATGATGTGGATTTCGATAAACCGTCTCCCAAATATGCGATTGAGAAAGCCCCCTTCTACGCGGCGTGGAATACAGTCCAGCAGCACGATACCTACATGGGTGTCCGTGTTAACGGAAATTGCCAGGTCCTTACCCTGGACGGCAAATGGATTCCGGGTCTGTATGCCGGCGGAGAATGCACAGGCGGCGCGAGCGCGCATGGACTGGCCCGCTGTCTTACCCAGGGCTACATTGTCGGCGCAGAAGCGGCCCGTTCGTAATTTTTGATACCATGTTGATGTCCGGACAGTTTGAATAACTGTAAAGTCAGAATAACCCGTCCGGACATTGACCTTATTGGTAACTTCAACAGGGATTGTTTGTTTCCATACAAAAGCCCAATAAACAGGAGGAGACATGAAAAAATTTATATTCGCTGCCGTAATTATAGCGGCAGGATTGGTAATTTTTTCTATCAATATCAGCGCTGAGCAACCTGCGACAGGCCTAAATAATAACCAAACAACCAAAACTCTGGTTATGCAAGCTTCCTGGAAACCGGGCGCAGCGGGAAATTCGTCTTCATCTTCCGCCTGGCAATGGCAGACAATTCAATTCGGCGATGATTTTGTACCGGTTGAAAACGACGAAGTTGTTACCGACAAAAGCGCCGAATGTTTGTTTTGTCATGAGTTCCAGTTCTCCGAGCTCGCCAAACTCACCGCGGACTGGGCAGACCCCTGGGGCGACCCGGTAAATCCGCATACCTACGTGGATGAAGACAAGGCCGATCCCCATCACGGCGATAAAATAGTGCCGGATTGTCTTAAATGCCACAAGGAACACGAACTGCCCGCTCCGACAAGTAAAGTTGCTGACGCGAAACTTAATTACTGCTATAGCTGCCATCATGAACAAACATTCGAGGTCTGCAGCGATTGCCATTAAAAGAGATTTTTAAGCATCTTAGGTCGTTAAATTTTTCACTTATTTTGCTGGCGCTCCTGATTATCCTGAGCGCCATTTCTACATTCGCAGCCGAGCCCGGTGCTTTTTTTAACAGCCTGGGCTTTTTTGCGATTATAATTCTTTTTTTTATCAATCTTGCAAGCTGCTTTGTTTACCGTTTTTCCAGAGAATTAAAAAAAACCGGGCACAGGAATTTCGGCCCCGATATTCTGCACGGCGGATTAATCCTTTTTATGGTTTTCGCCCTTTTAAGCACCTATAACCGCATGGAAGGACAAATCGCGTTGACCGCCGGCCAAACTGCAAATATGCCGGACGGAAGTGTTTTAACTCTGGATGATTTTGAATATCAGCGATATGATAACGGCCGCCCCCGCGACTGGATAAGTTATCTGACCGTTGAGAATAATAATAATATCGTTATCTCGCGTTACCCGCTCAGGGTAAATCATCCGTTAAAACTCAACGGCTATACCCTATACCAATCTTCCTACGGTGAAATGAAGGGCGGAATGTATTCGGTTATACAGGCAGTCAGGGAACCGTTTTGGGGCCTGGTACTTGCCGCCCTTATAATCTGCGGCGCGGGGATGTTTATTACAATGTTTGTTAAATTATACAGAATACTTCGGAGGAAAACCTAAAATGACCAGCCTTTCTACAGCATCGTGGATCCTGCTTTTGGCCGCATCGGTAATACAGGTAATCTATATTTTTAAAAAAACGTCCGGAGCAGATCCCGCCAGTGTCTGGCTGCTTATCGTAAGCGATATTCTGTTGATTGTTGTCTTTATACAGCGCAGCATTGAAATTTCTTTTTTGGCCCTTACCGGAACTTTCGAATCCCTGGTTTTTTACTCGGCCGTGGTTGTCCTGGTAAGCATTGTTTACCGTTTCCAAAAGAAAATACCTTTTTATAAAAACATATATTTCCTGATGACGTTTCTTGCTTTAATTCTGCTGGCAATAGCAAGCTCGCCTTTGACCAGCAAAGAAGCCCTGCCTCCTGTTCCGGCGCTGCGTTCCTTCTGGCTGGTTCTTCACGTATCTTTCGCGTTCATCGGCGAAGCTTTCTTTATCGCGGCCTTTGCGGCATCCGCCGCTTTTTTGCTCTCAAAAGATGAAACAAAAAAGATCGATTTTGACCGCATTACCTATACATCAATTGCGGTTGGTTATCCCATATTTACCGCGGGCGCAATAATATTCGGCGCAATCTGGGCGCAAAAAGCCTGGGGCCGCTGGTGGGGCTGGGACCCAAAAGAAACCTGGGCCCTTATTACCTGGCTGGTCTATACCTTCTACCTGCATATGAGATTAATCGCCAAAAAGACCGGTTCTCTCCCTTCATGGATTTCGGTAGCCGGCTTCCTTTGCACAGTCTTTACTTTCTTTGGGGTAAACTATATCCTGACCGGCCTGCACAGTTACAGGTAATTTGTTGGGAGAAGAGAGAAAGGAGAAAGGAGAAGTGAGAAGGGAGAAATAAAAAAGGTTAGAGTGTTTTCCTTAATTTCTAACTACTAATTTCTAATTTCTAATTTTTTTTCTCTTCCATTTCTAATTCTTAATTTCTAATTTCTCATTTTTTTCTTTTTCCGCCGCGGCTCCGTGAGAATCCGTGTCCGTGGCTGTACGATATGCTGAAAAATTTTCGAATACTTTTTCTATTTCCTTCTCTGTGTCTCTGGTGAACCCCGTGCCTCCGTGAGAACTATTGGAATCCGCATTCTTTTCGTGCTGGTTCGTGGTAGAATTCCCTGAATCTTTCTCTGTGACCCCAGTGTCCGCTGTGCCTACCTTCGGTTCTATGCCGTGAGAACTATTGGAATCCGCATTCTGTTCGTGCTGGTTCGTTTGGTTCGTGGTTAAACTCCCGGATTTTTCCTGTTCGGGAGTTTTGTCTTCAAGGGTCGCAACTTCGTCGATTTCCTTAAGGATTTTATCTTTTACCATCATCAGTTCGTTGTAAAGTTTTTTCGCCTTGCCATACATCTTGCCGGCTTTGCGGATAAATTTTGGGACGTCATCGGGTTTAATAAAAATCATCATGACAATAATAATTACGATGATTTCAGAAAAACCGACACCAAACATCAATCTTCTCCGAACTTAAAGATTTTGGCCACAAGAATGGCCAGGAAATAAAAAACTATCAGCGGAGTGGCAACTCCTATCTGGCTTGCAATATCGGGCGGAGTAACTATCGCCGCGAGTATAAAGATGGCTACAATTATAAAACGTGTCGCCTTCCAGACCTGGCGGCGTTTGAGAATTTTCAATACCATCAGGATTTCCATTATAAGCGGAGCCTGCAGCGCCACTACCGCCCAAAAAATAAATGTCAGAATGTAAAAAACATTGGATTCATAATTTAATAAAAAACCCACAGACTCTGGTACAAAGTAGGGTCTTGTAAGGAAATTAATTGCCAGAGGTATCAGCCAGAAGTACACAAAATACGCGCCGACAACAATAAGGATAAGGCTGCAAATCAAAAAGGAAAGGACAATGCGTTTTTCCCGTGTGGTAAGCCCCGGGAATATAAAACGCACTATACCAAAAATATGAACCGGCATTGATATGATCATTCCGGCAATTACCGTGATCCTGAGCTGGGCAACAAAACCTTCTGCTACCGAACTGACAACCAGTGACTTGTCAACCAGGCTGTCTATTCCCATAAACGGTTTTGTAAATATTTCTATGATTTGGTTTGCAAAAAAGTATGAAACCAAACAGGCAATTGCCAGTGCGAATGCTGATGTAAGAATTATATTCCTTAATTCCCTAATGTGCCCGAGTATGGGCATTTCCTTGTCATTTGCAGCCATCAGAATGATCCCCGGTTAAGCTTTTTTCTCTTCCTTGTTCTCCGGGATCTTTTTTTCACTGTCCTCTTCTTCCGCTTCCTTCATGGCCTTGTTGAATTCTTTCTTGGCCTGTCCCAATGATTTGGCAAATTTGGGAATTGCCGATGCTCCGAACAATATTAAAATAACAACTACTATTATTAGTATTTCACCGCGTCCTATACCCATTTTTGACCTCCGTAAGTTGTCAATTGAAGTATCTTATTAAACATTTATGTTCACATATAGTCAAGGTCCCGGATTAAACCTATGTCCCGGAGTAAACCTATAGAAGAAAATTTATTTCTCCGTTATTTTTAAAGTTAATTATTATGATCAGAAAATTTTTCGTCCGGACGCTGTTCTCTGTTCTTGTACTGACAGTCCTTGCCGGCTGCCAAAAGGCTGAACCGTCACAGTCTGAATTTGTTCTGGCAACACTCTGCACTGTTACCCTTTACGACAAGGGTAACGATAAAGTTTACCGCGATGTTTTTGACCGGCTTACCGAAATTGAAAACCGGATGAGCGTTCACATCGAGACAAGTGATATATATTTGATTAACCAATCCGCCGGAATTGAACCTGTAAAAGTGCACGACGATGTTTACAAGGTAATCGAAACCGCTGTTCATTATTCAGATTTATCTGATGGCGCTTTTGACATTACAGTAGAGCCGCTGGTTTCATTATGGGATATTGGAGGCGACAATCCCAGGGTTCCCTCCCCCGCAGAAATTGACAGCGTCCTCCCGCTAATCAATTGGCATGATATTGTCCTGGACCCTGTTAACAAAACTGTTTTTTTAAAGAACAGGGAGCAGGCTCTGGACCTGGGCGCCATCGCCAAAGGCTACGCCGCCGACGAAGCCGCTGCCATCATCAAAAAAGCGGGGATTCCCAGAGCCATTATCGATCTTGGCGGCAACATTATGATAGTCGGTACCAAAAAAGACAAAAGCCTTTGGAAAATCGGAATTCAGAATCCCAATGATTCCAGGGGTGAATATATTGGCATAGCACAGATGACAGCGAAAACCGTTGTTACTTCCGGAGTTTACGAGCGTTATTTTTTTTCTGACGGAATCCGCTACCATCATCTTCTGTCTGTAGCTACCGGATATCCGGCAGATAACGGCCTGCTTTCGGTAACTATTATTACCAACAATTCCATAGACGCCGACGCGCTTTCCACTTCCGTGTTTGTACTTGGCTACGAAAAGGGAAGAGCTCTGGTGGAATCACTGGACGGTGTGGACGCGGTTTTTATTTTTGACGACTCGACCATCCGCATGACCGGCGGTGTCAATTTTAACCTGACCAATGATCAATTCAGAATTATTAATAACTGATATCATGAAAGGTTGATATTATAAAGGACTTATATGGCGTACAGCGATTTACAGGATTTTATCAGCGCACTGGAAAAGGCCGGGGAATTAAAACGGATATCCGTACCTGTGGATCCGTATCTTGAAATTTCGGCAATAGCAAACCGGATAATGTCAGAAGGCGGACCGGCTCTCCTGTTTGATAATGTTGTCAGTCAAAAAAATTTCGGCGCCAACCATGCGTCCGGCGCCAATAACGCGTCCGGCGCCAAAAATCCGGGGCAACAATATCCGGTAGCGATAAACCTTATGGGCAGCGAAAAACGCATGGCCATGGCTGTTAATGCAGGAAGCCTGGACGCAAAGGCCGCCGAAATTTCCGGCCTTATCGAATGGGCATGGTCCTTTGCAAAAGATTTCAATCCGTTTACGGCAATTCCGCAGGCCCTTCCAAAGGTACCGCAGGCCCTTAGTTTTATTCCGCATAAAAAAAATCACCCGATTTGCCAGGAAGTCATTGACGATGAATCCGGTTTTGACAGCCTTCCCGTTCTTACATGCTGGCCCAAAGACGGCGGTCCTTTTTTAACATTGCCGCTGGTCTGCACCCAGGATCCGGAGAACCTCAGACGCAACATGGGCATGTACCGAATGCAGGTTTATGACAGCCGCACCGCGGGAATGCACTGGCACATCCACAAGGACGGAGCGCATAATTTTTCCAAATACGTTAAGAGCGGTGAACGTATGCCTGTTGCTGTGGCCCTTGGCTGCGATCCGGCCGTTATTTACGCTTCCACCGCTCCGCTGCCGGAAGGCGTCTGGGAAATGCTTTTTGCCGGGTTTTTACGCGGCAGGGGAGCCGGGGTCTGTAAGGCAACCTTAAGCGATTTGCTGGTACCGGCGGACGCGGAATTTATTCTTGAGGGCTACGTCGATCCTCTTGAAACCCGTATTGAGGGCCCTTTTGGCGATCATACCGGTTTTTATTCCCTGCAGGATGAGTATCCTGTTTTCCATTTACAGCGCATTACGCGGCGGAAGAACCCTGTCTACCCTGCTACCATAGTCGGTATTCCGCCCAAGGAAGACTGCTGGATGGCAAAGGCGACCGAACGTCTTTTCCTGCCCCTGCTAAAGCAGCTCTGCCCGGAGATAATTGATCTGTCCATGCCTTTTGAAGGCGTCTTCCATAACTGCGTCATTGTGTCGGCTGCCAAACGTTTTCCAGGCCAGGCAAGAAAGGTAATGAACTTTCTGTGGGGCATGGGACAGATGATGTATACCAAGTGCATTATTGTTGTTGACGAAGAAGTAAATCCGCATAACTATTCTGAAGTTGCCTGGCGCGCCTTTAACAATGTTGACGGCAAACGGGATATCGTATTAAGCGATGGCCCCCTGGACGCGCTGGATCATTCTTCGCCGCTTCCGCGTTACGGTACGCGCATCGGCATTGACGCTACCCGCAAGGGCCCCGGCGAAGGCCATACCAGGCCATGGCCGGATCCGTTGGCGATGGATAAATCCGTGGAGGATATGGTCAGCAGGCGCTGGAAGGAATATGGGTTTTAGTTTTATCATGGAAACGAAACTTGGCGGGCAGGGGCAAAAAGAACTTCCGCGGCAAAGCTCCGGCTCTTTTTTTTTAAAAATAAAATATATCGGCGAGGCTATAATATTCCGGCATACATTGTTCTCGCTGCCCATAGCCATTGCCGCCATCCTGCTTGAGAGTTCGGGGAGGCCGCCGGTCCGGGAAACTGTTTTAATTCTGCTCGCGGCTGTCGCCGGCCGCAGCGCCGCCAACGCAATGAACCGCGTAATCGACTCTGACATCGACAAAAAAAATCCCAGAACCGCGGATCGTCATTTGCCGGCCGGTGTGCTTTCAAAAAAATCTCTTCTGGTCTTTAGCCTTGCAATGGCTTTGATTGTTGTCATCTGCGCCGCAATGCTCAACTGGCTCTGTGTTCTGCTGCTGCCTGCTGCCGCTGTTATGATAGTCGGCTATTCGTTCAGCAAGCGGTTTACCTGGCTGTGCCATTATTGGCTTGGCGCGGCCTGCGCGATCGCTCCCATGGGCGCTTTTATCGGGCTGACCGGGCATTTCGCGTTCCGTTATTTTATCCTGGCTGGCGCCCATATGTTTTGGGTTGCCGGGTTCGATATAATTTACGCCCGGCTTGATATAGAATTTGACCGCGCGCAAAACCTGTATTCGGTGCCGGCCCGTTTCGGTGAAACCGCGGCCGCCCGGATCGCCGCCGCTTCCCACCTGTGCTCCCTGGTCTGCTATTCTCTGCTCGCTTTTCTTTGGAACCTGTCGCTGTTTTACTATATCGCTTTTGCGGCCGCCGCCGGAATGCTGGTTTTCGAAAACCTGCTTGCCCGCGGGAATACTCCCAGGCATATCAAGATTGCCAGCTATACCGTAAACGAAATTGTGCCCTTTATTATCCTTGCGGGGACCGCGGCCGGTGTGTATCTTTAATTGGGGTTAAAATGGGAAAATACCTTGTCTGCATAACCGGCGCCAGCGGTTCTGTTTACGGCCTCCGCGTAATCAGGGCCCTGACAGAAGCCGGTCATGATGTGCATGTAATAGTTTCGGATTGGGGCGGCCGTGTAATAAAAGAAGAAACCGGCAGTACTTTTGATTTATGGGCGCATACGCTTAGACTAGATCCGCGCAATATTTTTCAAAACAACGATCTCTTTGCCCCCGCTGCCAGCGGTTCATTCAGGCTGGACGGAACAATCATTGTCCCCTGCTCAATGAATACCGCCGGAGCCATTGCCGGCGGGGTCAGCATGAACCTGATCCAGCGCGCCGCCCTGGTCAGCCTTAAGGAAAGCCGCCCCCTGGTCCTGGCGCCCAGGGAAACGCCGCTGTCTCTTGTAGATCTGCGGAACCTTGTAAAACTCGCGGAGGCCGGCGCGTCAATCCTGCCCTGTTCTCCTGCCTTTTATCATTCACCGCAAAACATTGATGACCTTGTTGATTTTGTCGCCGGCAAAATTCTCGATCTTTTGCATATTGAACATAATTTATTTAAACGCTGGAATAATTTAAATGGAGAAAAATAATATGAAAAAAATTATTACAATTTTTATTACCGGATTTCTTGCCGCGTCAGTATGGGCATCCGGCGGCAGTGAAGTCAACCCGTCAGGTAACGTAAATATTGCACAGAACACGGCTCCTGCGCAGCCGCTGCGCGTCGGAATAATGCCTGACGCGGATTCGCTGCCATTTATGGTTGCTTCTGACTATGGTTATTTTGATAAAGCCGGGGTAAAGGTTGAACTGGTTACTTTTTCCAATCCCCAGGAAAGGGACGCGGCCATCCAGGCAGGCCGTCTTGACGCGTCAGTTTCCGATCTGCTCGCAGCGGCTTTTTTCGCAGCCGGCGGATTTGATTTCAAGGTAACCAGCCTTACCGACGGCCGCTACGGCATAGTAGGTTCGCCCAAACTCGGAATAAACAGCCTTGCGCAGCTCAGGGGTAAACGCGTGGCGCTTTCAGTTAATACCATTATTCAATATACAGTTGACGCCCAGCTTAAAGCCGCCGGTATTTCCATGGACGAATACGAAGCGGTCGCTGTGCCCAGAATGCCGCTCAGGATAGAAATGGTCACGGAGGGGCAGATTGAAGCGGCAAGTCTCCCCGAGCCCTTGCTGACAGCGGCCGTCGCATCCGGCGCGGCTCTGTTATCGACGACCGATTCGACCGGTATCGACGCAGGCGTTTTGCTGTTTTCCAAAAAAGTCCTTGATACCAGGCTTCCCGAGGTAAAGTCCTTTTACCGCGCCTACAGCGGGGCCGCGCAGGCCATCAACGCGAATCCGGATTTATTCAGAAATTACCTGGTCGAAAAAGCCGGCTTCCCGGAGGATATAAAGGACGCCTATAAATTCAGCGTATACCGCCAGCCTGTCCTGCCGCAGGAAGCCCAGATTACAGCGGTTCTGGACTGGCTTAGGGCCCGCAATCTTTTGGATGCCGATCTAAAGCCCGGGGATCTGGTAGATTCACGCGCGGTTAATGATTTGTAGAATTGCAGAACCAATGATTGGCAAAAAAGACGAATGGTCGAGTTAAAAAACATAAGTCTGAAATATAATATTCCGCATAAAAAAAATACAGCGGCGCTGGAAAACGTAAACGCGGAATTTGGCGAAGGAAAAATTTCTGTAATTATAGGGCCATCCGGCTGCGGCAAGACCAGCCTGGTCCGGATCATGGCCGGCCTTCTAAAGCCTGCCAAAGGCGAAGTCATTATCCGCGGAAATCCGGTCAGCGGGGTAAGCAAATCAACCGCTGTTATTTTCCAGGACTATGGTCTTTTGCCATGGAAAACAGTAAGGGCCAACGCTGAACTTCCGCTTCGCTTTTACCGCGGCATAAAAACCGGCGGCCGGGAAGCCGGCAGGCAAAAAGCGGACGGGAAAAAAGCAGGCAGCCGGGAGCAAAAAACCGGCCGGTTGAAAAACAGCCGATTGAAAATCGGACTTCTGCTTGAAAAATTTGGTCTCGCCGGATTTGCAGGACATTATCCAAATCAGTTATCCGGCGGGATGAAACAGCGGCTGGCGATTGTGCGCGCCCTTGTTACTGAGCCGGATCTGCTTTTAATGGACGAGCCTTTTTCCAGCCTGGACGCGATTTCCAGGGAGGAAGCCCAGGATTATTTTATTACAGTAAAAAAAGAACTTAAGGCGACCATCATCATGGTTACCCATTCTATCGAAGAAGCCGTATACCTGGGCGACGCTGTTTACGTAATGGCCGGTAAGAACCCCGGAACCTTAAATCAATGCCGCAGTTATTTTGAAATAAAAAGGGAAGGGGAGTCCAATTTGCGGTTCCGGGAAAATCCGCAGTTTGCCGAGTACTGCGGTCTGCTGCGTAAAACGCTTAAATTGCCGGGTCGGGAGCCGCAGGACCGCTGCGCCGCTGATGCACCTTGTGAATCCGGCGGCAACGAATCCGGCGGCAGCGTACAATGAAAAAAAAATATCCCGGTATAATTCTGGCTCTGCTTTTGTTTACTCTTTTTTGGCAGATTGTTTCTTTGCTTGTAACTCGTCCGTTTCTGCCGGGCCCAGTTAAAGCATGGGAGGCCCTCTTGCGCCTGGCCGCGGCCGGGAAACTTGGAGTGCACCTGGGCGCGAGTCTGTCGCGGATTTTTTGGGCTTTTTTAATAACAACTGTGCCGGCTGCGGCACTTGGTCTGGCAGCAGGCCGTTCGGGTAGATTTGACCGGATTATTTCACCAATCATTTACATCCTGCATCCAATGCCCAAAGCGGCCTTTTTGCCTGTGATCATGCTGTTCCTGGGCCTTGGCGAAGCGTCAAAAATTTTCCTCGTAGGTTTTATTATTTTTAGCCAGATACTGATGAGCACCCGCGACGCGGCAAGGGGAGTCCCGGCTGAACTGCTGGACTCTGTCCGTTCACTGGGAGCCGGCAAAGCCGGACTGCTGTGTCATGTAATAATACCATCAGTATTGCCGGGATTTTTTACCGGACTGCGCATCAGTCTTGGTACGGCCGTGGCTGTTCTGTTTATTGCCGAAACTTTCGCTTCCAACAGCGGTCTTGGCTTCCTGATAATGGACGCCTGGACCCGCGTAGCTTACGCGGAAATGTACGCGGCCATACTGGCCCTGAGCCTGCTTGGCCTGGTTCTGTACGCGCTGCTTGATCTTGCAGAAATATTAATCTGCCCCTGGAAATTAAATTAAAAAAATCCACGGAAGCCAGGCCGCAATTACGGCGGCGGCCAGGACCGCAAAACCTGCGGGCCCGGTTTTAATTTTTGCCGCGCCTGCCGGTCTTTCAGTCTGGCTGCTGCTAAGCTCCATTAATAAATTATCTATATCCTTAATTAAATTTTTTATGGTGATGCGGGGTTTGGATTCCATCAGCATGGAGAACATCCGCAACGATTCACCGATTAATTCGCCGAATGCGCCGGGAATCCTAAAGTCCTGCCTGACTGTCAGCCTTGACAGCATGATCAATCCCTCAAGGGTCGCGGCCCTTTGAATACCGGTCATCAGGGCGCCTTCTGTAATTTTAAATACTCCTATAGAAAACATTACCCTGCCGTATGGTATTATCAGGTTAAAAGCTATTATTACAGTAATAATTATCAGAGTTATAAACGGGTTGTTTTTTTTACCGGCAAGCCAGCATAAAAACCAAAAGAAGAGGAACTGCGCCAGGCGGTAAATTGGCGCAGGATTAAACAATATAGCCGGTATGATGAGCAGACCCGCGGCGCACAGGGCTGCCGCACCGAATAATTCATCATAAATTTTTTTGCGCTGTTCTTTGTGTTTTTTAACCGAACCCATTACACCTGTCACCGGATCCTCCGGGCGCTGTACCATTGTGAACCGCGGGTAAACGCTTCGCAGAACAGGCCCAGGGCAATCCCTGTAATAACTCCGGCTGCCAAAAACAGGGGCGCTATAAACCTGACTACATCGCCAAAAATAAAAATTCTGGCCAGAGCCAGCTGTGTTATATTGGAAACCATTGCGCCCATGGTTCCTGTGCCCAAAAAGCTGATTAGGTTTTTACCCGGTAACCGGCGTATTGCGTACATGGCAATACAGGACAGACTGGTGCCGGCAAGCGAAAAAAGAAAAATATAGGAAAAAAACGTCCCGGTAATAAGGGCCTGGCCCAGGATTTTTATTGCGGCCAGAACCAAAAATGCGGGAAGGGGAAAAATATCAATGGCCAGCATAAGCGGAAGATTGGCTATACCTATGCGCATAAACGGCAGAGGTTTTGGAATCATGTATTCTATTGCAGACAAAAAAAGACAGAACGCGCCCAGGAGGGCAATGGTCTTTTGAGTCTCCGTATTTTTTAAATTTCCCGGAATGACAGATGCAGTCATTTTGTCTTTACCAGACGACGCTGTCAATGCTGGCTTCCTCATCAGATCCTTCTATCATTAAAAATACATTGTTAGGCAGACAGGCCGTCCAAACGCCCTGCCTGCTTATATGGCCGGCGGCTACGCAGGTTTGGTTTGCGCAGGGCGAAGATTCAATCCATGCCTCCCCGTTATGGATGCGGATGACTGTATTTCCGATTGGACCGGACGCTGTTATCGTTTCTTCCGCGTCCAGCGGGAAAATCCAGTTTTGATCTGCGCTCTTTATCAGCACCTGTGATGTTTTTTGAGGCTGAATATAGGCTTTTAAAAATGAAAACCCCGTCAAACAAACCGCAAGGAAAATTATTGCGATGTCCAGAATTTTAATATTTTTTTTTCTTTTCATGTTTCCTTGACAGAGGCTTTTTGTTTTACTAATATAGAACGACAAGATGATTTAGTCCATTAACCAATTAAGGAGTGATCTAATGAAAAAACCAATCTTTGTAATTTTAATTGCTGCTTTATGCGTAACTGCCCTTGCCGCCCAGACCTATAAGGACGGATTGTATTTTGCCCAGGACAGCGCTTATGCAAATAACCAAAAAAATCAGGTTGTTTTGGAAGTAAAGGGCGGTAAAATAACATCCGCTAACTGGAATCTGCTCAGTTTGGGCGCCGGTTCCCAAGACCTTAAATCAATCGCCAAAGCCGGTCAGGTTGCCGGAGCGGTTACCTGGGCAGCCAACGCGGCAATTGCCGAGAACTACCTTGTTTCCAGCCAGGATGTAAACGCCGCGTCTGTAGCGGGTCTGCCGGCCAATTTCAGCGCTGCGCCTTTCTTTGCCCTTGTTAAAACAGCCCTCGAAGGCGCGTCTGTAACAAAGGGCATTTACACCAAAGACGAATGGTATTTTTCTCT
>Ga0123357_10002076_pt1 | contig 22003 bp, 14 predicted proteins | sample TergutEmb28metaG_FD_89873 | JGI IMG/M metagenome (GOLD analysis project Ga0123357, IMG submission 89873) | Embiratermes neotenicus P4 segment gut microbial communities from Petit-Saut dam, French Guiana - Emb289 P4 | ecosystem: Host-associated > Arthropoda: Insects > Digestive system > Gut ... | reverse complement strand
TCAAGGACTGGCGCAGAATCGCCATGCGCTATGACCGATGCGCCCATACTTTCTTTTCCTCTATTTGCTTGGCGGCTGTCGTTATCTTTTATCTGAATTAATGAGTCCTGAGCCTAGATACCGACTATTAACCCGGAATTCAAGCCTGAACCAATTGACGTGGTCAAATAAAAGGAGACGTTTTATTTAAGCTGCTTTTTTCCACCGCTGCTGATGTTCAAATTCCATGGGATTCATATAGCCCAGAGAGGGATTGTAAGTATCCCGTACCTATCTGGCAAACGGGATGGACCATGCACCCCCTTGCCTGGCGCTGGCTGTCACCGCTGCTTGCCGTCATGGATTCCATTGTTTTTCCTGCTTCTACCAGGTACATTTTTTTGATATGGTACACGTCCACCCATCCCCCTTCTGGCACACCATGCCATTGAGGCAGCCATGAACAGACGGCAATTCATCCGCGATGTCCTGCTCTGGTCGGCCGGCACTACCCTGGCCGTTCCCCGATTCACCATCCTGACCGAAGCCCGGGCCGAGGCGCCACCAACGCCTCCTCTGCTCAGCGTGGCCAAGGGTGCAGACTACGACGCCCTGGTGGCGCGGGTCCTGCAACCGCTCGGCGGCATGGGCCGGTTCGTCCGGGCCGGAGATCAGGTGGTGGTCAAGCCGAATATCGGCTGGGACCGTAGCCCGGAACAGGGGGCCACCACCCATCCCCAGGTGGTCCAGGCCGTGGTCCGGCAGGCCCTGACCGCAGGCGCGAAAAAGGTTCTGGTGTTCGACCGCACCTGCAACGAGGGGCGCCGCTGCTATGCCAACAGCGGCATTGAGCGGGCCATCGTCGCAATCAACGACAGCCGCGCGATAATCGAGCACATTGATGAACGCAAGTTCGTGCCGGTGGACATCGCCAAGGGCAAGGCCCTCACCCGCTGGGAAATCTACAAAGATGCCATGGATTGCGACTGCTATATCAATCTGCCGGTGGCCAAACACCACGGCCTTTCCCGCCTGACCATGGGGTTGAAGAACACCATGGGCGTGCTTGGCGGCAACCGGGGTGCGATCCATCACGATATTGGCCAGAATCTGGCCGATCTGGCTACGGTGATCCGGCCGAAACTGACCATCATCGACGCCACCCGCATCCTGCTCAACAACGGGCCACAGGGCGGCAGTCTCGCGGATGTGCGCCGCATCGACACCCTGATCGCCTCCACCGACCCTGTGGCCGCCGACGCCTATACCGCCACTTTGTTCGGCTTGCAGCCGGAGGACATCGCCTCCACAGTGGCGGCATACAACATGGGACTCGGTGAGATGGCGCTCGACCGCATCACCATCATGGAGGCCTGATGCGACGGCATACATCGCTGTTTATGCCGTCCACATGGCGCGCTGTCGGGCAGACCTTGTTCCTGCTCCTTTTTCTGACCCTGTTCGTCAAAACCGATTACTCCGGGGTCGACGAACTGAACTGGGCGGCCAATCTCCTCTTCCGCATCGATCCTTTTCTCGCCGCTGCGGCCATGCTGGGCGCCAAGGCAATCATCGCCCTCATGCTGTCGGCCCTGATCACCCTCGGCCTGACCCTGTGCTTCGGCCGTTTCTTCTGCGGCTGGATCTGCCCCATGGGCAGCCTGATCGACCTCAGCCGGCGACTGATAGGGCACCCCACCGCTTCCCTGTCACAGCCGGGACGCCAGCACCTCAAATATCCGCTGCTCCTTTTTTTCCTGACCGCCGCCTGCTTCGGCCTGCCCCTGGCCGGGTATCTCGACCCGTTTTCGATTCTGGTGCGCGGCCTCACCTTTTCGGTTCAACCCGCCTTAAACCACGCTGCCATCACCTTCTTCACCTGGACCTATCAACAGGCTCCAGCCTGGGTGAACACGGTGACCGAACCGGTCTACAGCCTGCTCAAGCAGTCCATCCTGCCCTTCAGCGACAAGGTGTACGGGCTCTCGATCTTTTCCCTTTCCCTGTTGCTCACGGTGCTGGCATTGAGCTGGCTCGAACCGCGCTTTTTTTGCCGCAAGGTCTGCCCGCTGGGAACATTGTTGGCCCTGGCCGCCAGATTTTCCTTGCTGCGCCTCCACGGCGGCTCAGCAGCTTGCGGTCGGTGCAACCAATGCCGCATGGTCTGTCCCATGGCAGCCATCAATGAAGCAAGGGAGATCGACCCTGCGGAATGCACGCTCTGCCTGCATTGCGCCGACCATTGTCCCCGTTCCCGCATCAGTTACGGCTTAAAACACATTATCGGCACCGCCTCCGCCGATCTATCCCGCCGCGTGATCCTGGCTTCGCTGGCCTCGGGCGCTCTCGCCCCATTGGCCTTGCCTTCCCGACCGTTGGCCCGCCACGGCGATCCGCTGCTGATCAGGCCCCCCGGCGCCCTCGCCGAATCGGACTTTCTCAAGCTCTGCCTCCGTTGCGGCGAATGCATGAAAGTCTGCATCGGCAACGCCCTGCATGCGACCTGGCTGGATGCAGGTCTGGAAGGGATCTTTACCCCCAGGCTGATCGGCCGCCTGGGTTACTGCGAATACAACTGCACCCTCTGCGGCCAGGTCTGCCCCAGCGGCGCCATCCGCAAACTCGACAAAAACGCAAAACAAGGCATTGTCATCGGCCGGGCACATTTCGACAAGAACCGCTGTCTGCCCTATGCCTCGGGCACGCCATGCATCGTCTGCGAAGAGCACTGCCCGACCCCGGACAAGGCTATCAAATTCCGAGAAGCGACCGTCAACGACAACAATGGCGCCCAGGTTGTGGTCCGCCAACCCTATGTGGTCGACCGGCTCTGTATCGGCTGCGGGATTTGCGAAAACAAATGCCCGATAGATGGGGAGGCCGCCATCCGCGTGACCTCGGCCGGAGAAAGCCGCCATGCCCGCCTCTCCAGTCAAGACGGGTACTGAACGCCATCTGTACAGAGCTATGGACGACTTCTGTACACAGCTTCCTCCTGCCGAATTCATGGCTCAGTTCGCCGAATTCGTCCCGCTGGCAGCCGAAACAGTTTCGCTTGCCCGGGCAAGAGGCCGTATTGTCGCTGAACCGTTGACCAGCCAGGAAGCATTGCCGCCCTTTTCCCGCTCGCTCATGGACGGCTATGCGGTTCGGGCCGTAGACACCTCCGACTGTTCCGAAACAGAAGCCGTGCTGGCCGTGATCGGCGAGATCACTACAGGCGCATCCGGTCAAGCACTGTCCCTAGAGCCTGGCCAGGCGATCCGCATCTGGACCGGCGGCGAGTTGCCGCAAGGTGCCGATGCCGTGGTCATAGTTGAATGCACCCGCTCCCTGGATCGGGGAGAAGTGGCCGTGTTCCGGCCGGTTGCTCCGGGAGAAAACGTGATCCGGGCCGGAGCGGACTACACGCCGGGTACGGTCATCTTCGAGGCAGGTCACCGGTTGCGCTCTCAAGACCTGGGCATGCTCGCAGGCTTGGGTATTGCCTCGTTGCCGGTGTACCGGCAGCCACGGGTAGCGATTTTCTCCACCGGCAACGAGCTGGTGCCGCCAGATCAGACACCGCCCCCAGGCAAGGTCCGCAACATCAACTCCACCACTTTGACCGCCTTGGTCGAAGAAACCGGCGGCCTTGCCCTGCCCTGCGGCATCTGTCCCGATGACTTCGACCGCCTGCTCGCCCTCTGCGCCGAGGCATTGCGCGAAGCTGACATGCTGCTGCTCTCGGGCGGCAGTTCCATGGGCAGGCACGACTTCACCCGGCAGGTTTTCTCCGCCATTCCCGGCAGCAAAATGCTGGTGCCCGGCGTGTCGGTCCGCCCCGGCAAGCCCGCCATCCTTGCCTGTCAGGGCAACAAGGCCCTGTTCGGCCTGCCCGGCCACACCGCCTCGGCATTGATCGGCTTCATCCGCTTTGTTCGTCCGTTGCTCAGGCTGTATGCCGGCCTGGGAGCGACCTTGGGTCTATCGGCCGTCAGAGCGATCACCGACCAGCCGATCTTCTCGACAATCGGCCGGGAAGAGCATGTCCTCATCCGCCTCACGCCTCAGACCGACGGCACGTTGCCCCTGGCGACACCGGTTTCGGTCAAATCCGGCCTGCTCGGCCCGCTGCTCCAAACCCACGGCCTGCTGCCCATCGGCCGCAGCGTCGAGAGATTGGCCAAGGGGGCAGAGGCGACGGTGCTTTTGTTTCCGTAGGGCATATCGCCGCAAACCGTCTAAGATCCGACCCCGGACTCACCCCAGGCTCAAAGGTAGTTTTCGTCGCCACGACGATCGCCGGCGGATCGGACTGTAGATGCGAGGGTATCGTGGCCGGCATCCATCAAGGGGCCTTCCGCGCTCTGTTGAGAAAACCTGAAAATACGCTGGCCTAGGGGAGGAATGTACGTCGGCAACCCGGGAAAAAGCGCGGATATGGCTTTGCAGTGTGAAATATGGTTTGGACTGTGGGGCGAATCGCATCTCGGTCCACACCACTGTACTGAGCGACTGTATCGATTTGACGTAAAATCATGAAAAATTATTCAGTTGGAATAAATAGTTAATATTCGAATGGAGATTATTATTCCAACCTGAAGCATATTGGTTGAATTCTGCAAGCCACCAAAACCAATTATGCCTGCGCTTGTGGTTGAAAAAAACAACGGCTAGTAAAAGAACGCATGACCTGGCCCTCTTTTTCAACCACTTTTTACAGGAAGATGACCCCATACTTTTTCTTTATTGGTTCAAAATTCAACCAGTTATTCCAAATATCCGAAAAATGAACAAGATTACCAATCTCAAGACAAGAGAAAAATACGACAGTTGCGTGGTAACCTGTTGCCATCCCAGAAAAAGGGATTTCGTTTTCCATTTCCGCAAAAAGTGCTATGCTCTGACATAATAAAATTGCAGAGGGGTACCCCAGATTGTCGACGGCCAGCAGACCGTTGCCGGATCGGGCCTATTCCTTCCTCACAATTCGACCACAAGGAGTTGTTATGAAAAAATTGATCAGATTTTCTGCCATCCTCGCCCTGGCTGCCATGCTGACCGCCTGCGCCGGAGCCAACAACCAACAAACAGGTACCGGCGTCGGCGCCGCCGCCGGGGCCGGAGTTGGCGCCATACTCGGCCAAGCCATCGGCCGCAACACCACGAGCACGCTGGTCGGAGCCGGTATCGGCGCTGTACTGGGCGGCGTCGCCGGCAACCAGATTGGTGCCTACATGGATCGGCAAGAGCAGCAGCTGCGACAACTCGAGGCAGCCAGCATCCAACGTGACCACGATGTACTCACCGCCACCTTTAAAAGCGATATGTTCTTTGATTTCAATTCGGCTGACTTAAAGCCCGGCGCCTACAGCGAACTGGACCGGGTCGCCAATGTATTGAACAACTTCCCGCAGACCACCATCCGGGTTGAGGGCCACACTGATGCCAAAGGCTCTGTTGAGTACAACCAAGGACTCTCCGAACGCCGGGCGCTGTCAGTGAGAAACGCCCTAGCCCAACGCGGCGTCGATCCCCGGCGCATCGAGGCTGTCGGCTACGGCAAATCCCAGCTCATCTCTTCCGACGACGCGGCCAATCGCCGCGTGGTGGTCGTTATCAACCCCATCCGCCAGGGTTAGGCTGCCTGCCGGATGAAACCGGCGCCGACTCGATCTCCGCACACTCACCCCGGCCAGTCTCATGGCCGGGGTGAGCAGTATGCAGATGGACTGAACAAGGGTGGGATGGAAGTTGTACAGCCGATATTGTTGCCGCGTTTGGCGGTAACAGTGTCCGACAGGAGCAGAAATCCGAGATCGATTTCCGGAAATTTGTGAAAAAATGCTTTATTACCAACAAGATAACAAATGACTATCGAATAAGGAAAACTATTGGCGGCGGGTACGATCAGCACCGCCGTCAAGAAAACGGCGTTGCGTAGCGCGACTAATGCCGGTCCCACAAATACCTCTTGCCTGACATGGTTATTTGTATATAGTTTAATAAGTTATTTCAAAAGACAGCGCGCGTTTCCCACTCCCGTCCCCACATCGGATTGACCGCTATGCCTTTTCTTCGCGTCATCAATCGAAGCCTCCTCGCCAAGACGAGTGCGTTGATCGCGCTCTTGATCAGTCTGCTCGTCGCTGCCTTGATCCTCATATCGCGCGATCTGACGTTCACCCAGCGCCTTACCTTTGAACAAAAGGAAGGCAAGGTACAGCTCCAACGGGTCATCGGCGAAATCAAATCCACCCTCGACAAGATGCGTACTTTCGGCGTGGATTTAAGCAAAAGTGACGACATCTCGCGCTTCGTGGGTGATCAGAACGCCGAATCCATCAACAACTCTCTCACCAACCTGACCTTCGCCAAACAACAGCTCAACCTGGTGCTTATCTTCGACAACGAAGGAAAGCCAAGTCACCAGCAATTCTTTGATCTCGACCAAAATATATTGACCGCCCCGGACCCGGCAGTCGTTGATGCGGTCCAAGCCGTTCCTCAGCTCGTCCGCAACGACACCACTAATCCCGAAACGCAAACAGGCATTCTCGCCACGCCTACGGAACCGCTGCTCGTCGTCTCTGTGCCGATTCTCACCCCCGGCGCCGGTGGCAGCCACGGCAGGCTGGTTATTGGGCGCTATCTGAACGCTAGCGAAATCAAGCGGATCGGCGCCGCGACGCACCTGCAGATCACCATCCATTCCCTCCCTCCCTCTGGAGTTGGGATAACGGATTCCGATGCGGAAGAAACCAGCATCATCGATAACGGCAAGACCTTGCTGGCATCCGCCGGCCTTGCTGGCATTACCGGTCAACCGGCGTTACGGTTTACCGTCGAACTGCAACGCATCATGTTCGAGCATGAGTACACAATATGGAAGCACTATGTCGTCTCCATAGTGTTGCTCGCTCTTTTCTTTGCGGCTCTCCTTGTCTTTCTCGTCAACAGGTTCGTGTTCAAACGTTTGAGTCACATGACCAACGAGGTTGGCCGAATCCAGGAAAACGATGATGCGACCCATAGCGTCACGGTTGATGGGAAAGATGAGATCGGCATTTTGGCGCATGCAATCAACTCCATGCTCGCATCCCGGCGTAATCTGCGCATCCTGCATGCAGAGGAAGAGAGGCATGGACTGTATCTTCAGCAGATACTCGATTCCATCAACTGCGGCATCGTCATGGTGGATACCGAAGACCGGCAGATTGTCGCGGTCAACAAGACTGGCGTGGCTCTGATCGGCTGTAGCCGGGAGGCCATCATCGGCCGTGTCTGCCACACCTTTATCTGCCCGAGACAGGAAAACGATTGTCCCGTGCTCGACCACCATGAAGAGATCAATCTCAGCGAACGGATCGTTCTCAGGAGCGACGGCCGCCGCTTGCCAGTCCTCAAAAGTGTTGTTCCCATTGAGCACGATGGCCATCGTTTTCTGGTCGAAAGTTTTGTCGACATCAGCCGGGGCAAACAGGCGGAAGCCGCCCTGCGGGCCAGTGAGGCCCGGTATCGGCAATTCTTCAACGAAGATCTCACCGGTGACTTCATCATATTGGCCCATGGCGAGATCATCGATTGCAATCCGGCCTTTGCCCGCCTGTTCGGCTACGAGAGCGTCGATGCGATCAAGCAGGTCAATGCCTCCAGTCTGTTTAAGACGTTTGACGATTGGGCCCGACTTCTCGAACGGATCCGTCGGGAGGGCAAGCTCGAATATTTTGAGTCGGAACTGGTACGGCGGGATGGCAGCCCAGTCTACTGCGTCGGCAACGAAATCGGCGAGTTCAACGATCAGGGCGAGTTGGTCCGCATCCGCGGCTACCTTTTCGACGACACCAAACGGGTGGTGATGGAACGGGAGATTCGCCAGAGCCAAAAACTGGAGGCCATCGGCACCTTGGCCGGCGGCATCGCGCACGATTTCAACAACATCCTCGCCGGGATCATCGGCTATGCTGAAATCTTGCTCAGGAAAGAATCATGCAACGCTCAGACCCGCAACTATCTGGGCAAGATCCTCACTGCCGGGGAAAAGGCGCGGGAATTGATCTACCAGATCCTCGCCTTCAGCCGGAAGACAGAAAGTTCACGGCAACCGGTGCAGCTCAGTTCGATTATCCGCGAGGCAATGCAACTGATCCGGGCGACGCTGCCCACCACCATCGCCATCGACGAACAGTTGAACGCGGACGACGCCATCGTCATGGCCGATCCGGTACAGATCCACCAGGTTGTGGTCAACCTGTGCACCAACGCCGGACACGCCATGCAAAAAGAGGGCGGCACCCTGACCGTCCGTCTGGATCGAATCGGGATAAGCCAAGAATCTCCCGATCAGGACGACCATCACCATGGTGAGTTTGCCCGCATTCAAATCGAGGATACGGGGCACGGTATCCCTGCCGAGATCATCACCCGCATTTTCGATCCGTTTTTCACCACCAAAGAACAGAGCGGCGGCACCGGATTGGGACTATCCGTGGTGCATGGCATTGTCCGGAGCCTGCAGGGACAGATCACCGTGGATTCTCCCCCTGGCAAGGGAGCGCGCTTTGATATCCTGATTCCCCTGACCGACCAGCACGTCAAGGCAGATGAGTCCGGGTCGCTTCCGACGGCATCGGGTCACGAACACATCATCTATGTGGATGACGCGATTTTCCTGGTGGAAATCGCCAGGGAAATACTTCTTGAGCTGGGGTACAAGGTAACGGTATTCGACGACAGCGAGCAGGCGTTGGCTTTTATCTGCGCCAATCCCGGCGAGGTGGATCTGGTAATCAGCGACATGACCATGCCCCGGCTGACCGGCACCGGATTGGCCCGGGGTATCCGGGACGCCGGGCTGACCACGCCGGTCATTATCTATACCGGATATGAAAAAGATCTGGCCGCCGAGGATCTAGAGGCGTTGGGTATTCGCGAAGTGCTGCTCAAACCGATCAAGCCGCATGCCTTGGCGGTCAAAATCCGGGAGGTACTCGACCAGGTCATGAGAGAGACGACCGAGTCCTGACGATTGCGCTGTTTTTGCGGCGGAAAAATACAAAAAAAAGCCGGGTTCTTCAACCCGGCTTTTTTTTTCGCACAATGCCGTCAGAGCGGAAGGACGTAGTACAAAATAGCGGCAATCACCATGCAGATCGGAATGGTGAGAATCCAGGCCATGACAATGTTGCCGACGATGCCCAGCTTCAGCGCGTTCGCTCCCCTGGTGCTGCCCACCCCCATGATCGAACTGGAAATGATATGGGTGGTGCTGACCGGGATACCGAAGTGGGAGGCGGTGAGGATGACAACCGCGGCCGAGGTTTCGGCGGCAAATCCGTGGATGGGCTTGAGTTTGATCATCTTGCTGCCCATGGTGCGGATAATCCGCCAGCCGCCGGCCATGGTTCCCAACCCCATGGTCAAGGCACAGCCCAAGATAACCCAATAGGGTACCTCGAAGGTAGGCAGAGTATGATAGTTAACCAGGGCCAAGGTGATGATACCCATGGTCTTCTGCGCATCATTGCTGCCATGGCTGAGGGCCATGATACCCGAGGAAACCAGTTGCAGCCTCCGGAACCAGCTGTTGACCGAGTTGGGCCGTGCCCGGGAGCAAAGCCAGAGAATCACAATCATGCAGATGAAGCCGATGCCGAAGCCAAAGATCGGCGAAGTGACCATGGGCATGAGCACCTTCGCGGCGACACCGTCGAAATGGACAACGTGATACCCCGCCTTGGAGATGGTGGCGCCGATCAGACCGCCGATCAGGGCATGGGAAGAACTGGAGGGGATGCCATAATACCAGGTAATCAGATTCCAGATAATGGCCGACAGCAAGGCGCACAAGATAACCCCCTGCGTGACGCTTCCCGAATCGACGATGCCGGTGCCGATGGTGCTGGCCACATGGGTGCCCATAAAAGCGCCGGCGATATTGAGCGCACCGGCATAGATGACGGCGGCTCGGGCGGTCAGCACCTTGGTCGAAACCACGGTGGCGATGGCATTGGCGGAATCGTGGAATCCATTGATGTATTCAAAGATCAGCGCTGCGATGATGACACAAATAAGCAGAGTGAGAACCATTGGGCATTGTTCCTTGTCTGTACCTCTTCCCCGGCTGGCGCGGTTTCCGCGTTCATCGGGAGACAGCGACGGCTGAAGATCAGCTGTGCTTAAGAGCGATGTTGACGATCAGGTCGGAAATGACCGAGCAAATGTCCATGGCATTTTCGATGCCTTTGTAGATATCACGCATCTTGAGCACATAAAGGGCGTCATATTTGCCGGAGAAAATTTCTTCGGTGGCGGTGAACAGTATTTCATCGCCGCGATTTTCGACATCCTTCATCCGGTAGTTAGAGGCGGTGATTTCTTTGAGCGGCGCATTTTTTTTCAGCATCGAGATAATTGCCCGCAATTCCTCCGCCGACTTGATCAGCACCTCTGCCTGGTTCTTGATGATATCATTGTAGGAGTCGATCTTGTAAATTCTGAGGTTGACGCAGGCCTTGAGAATAACCTTGGTGCTTTTGTACAGATTGGTCGAAATCAGCTGAATGTCTTCCCGGTCGATCGGCGTGATGAAGGAGGCGTTGAGCAGGGCGAGGCTGCCCTCCATGGCCACGGCGGCGCGCCGTTTGTACGTCTTGGCATGGATGAGGTATTCTTCCCGTTGTTTCAGGTCGGAATGGACAGTCTGGTAAAAGAGCTGCGAAGAAAGCTCGATGACCTCTGCCCCATCCTCAAAAAAATTGTAAAACTTGTTTTCCGGCGGCGGCAGCAGTTTGGCGAGCAATCCAAGAGCCATGTTCGTTGTTCCTCCTCGAAAAAATACAAACCGAAAAAAGCGGCGTACTGGCGCGGTGGTGACCAGCCGGACCGACCTGTCACCGCATTCTTCCTCTCTCCCCTTTTGCTTTTTGACCGGTCGGTCGCAGGGTAGATCGTGGACATGTATGGACTAGTTGTATCGCGCGTTGCTCCGACTTTACCTTCCTCACATCATTCTGACACTAAAAAAACAACCCGCTGATCGTCTTCCGAAAAAATCGGAAATATATCGGCCAGATCTACACTCAACACATAAATTCAATATGTTAAAAAGAACAATGTCCCGGCATGGATCAAGAAGTTGTTTCAAATCCTGATATCCAAATATATAGTAATGCCCCACACCGCGCGGCGGCCAGCCAGGCCTTCAGGCTTTCACGATACCGGTACCGCCTTTGAGCCCTTTTTGTCAGGCAGGTAAACAGCTAGATGCATTGTTTCGTGTCGTTCAGATTGCGCCTCGGTCTTTTGCTTGCCTTAGGGAGCGCGCTGCTTGCCCCTGTCGCCTGCGCCCCGGTCGGGCCTGACTATCAGCCTCCGCAGCCATCAATGCCATCCCAATGGGGCGAAGACACCGCCACCGACCGTCACGTCGAGGCCTGTGCCAACTGGTGGTCCCTGTTTCACGATCCTCTTCTTGACGATCTCATCCGCCGGGCGACGGCGGCCAATCTGGATATCAAGATCGCCGGGACCCGCATCCGCGAGGCCAGGGCGCTCTACCGGCAGGCTGTTTCCGGACAGGTGCCCTCGGTGGACGCGGGCGGCCTCTACAACGCCAGCAACCAGAGCAAAAACGTGGCGGACGGCGCACACCCGCAGGATTTGTTCCAAGCCCAATTCGACGTCAACTGGGAGATCGACGTGTTTGGCTCTATCCGGCGCCAGACAGAGGCAGCCGAGGCCAACCTCGCGGCCACGATGGAGGATCAAAGGTCGGTGCTCATTTCGCTGGCCGCTGAAGTGGCCAGGAATTATATCGAACTGCGGGCCTATCAGCAGCGATTGACCATTGCCAGGGAAAACAGCCGCAACCAGGAGCAGACCGTGGAGTTGGTGTGCAATAGATTCCACCTCGGCCTGGGCAACGATCTGGAAGTAGCCCAGGCCGAAACCCTGCTGGCCCAGACCAGAGCCGACATGCCAGCCCTGGAAAGCGGCGCTGTCCAGGCCATGTACCAGCTGGCCCTGCTCCTCGGACAACAGCCGCAAACCCTGAAGGCGGAACTGACCTCAACTGACCTTCCCTTTCCGGAGCCGCCGCCGGTGCCCCTCTCCCTGCCCTCGGAACTCCTGCGCCAACGGCCCGACATCCGCAGCGCAGAGCGCCAGTTGGCCGCCGCCACCGCCACCGTGGGGGTTGCCACGGCCGATCTGTTCCCCCGTTTCTCCTTGTCGGCCCTGGTCGGGTTGCAGAGCGCCTCGCTGCACGATCTCGTCACCTCCTCAAGCCGGTTTTGGTCAATCGGCCCTGTGGTCAACTGGCCTCTGTTCGACGGCGGCAGACGGCAGGCCGTGGTCGAGGCCAGCGAGGCTCAACGGCAACGCGCCGAACTCACCTATGAAAAAACAGTGCTGACCGCCTTGGCCGAAACCGAGAGCGCCCTCGCCGCCCAGAACCGTGAACGGGAAACCTACGAAAGGCTGGCAACGGCCGTGGACACCAGCCAGCGGGCAACGCGCATCGCCCACGGCCTGTACCAAGCCGGACTCACTCCGTTACTCAACGTCTTGCAGAGCGAAACCGCCCTGTATCAATCCCAGGACACACAGGTGCAAAGCGGGCAGCGGCTGGCAGTCAACATGATTGCCCTGTACAAAGCCCTCGGCGGCGGTTGGCAACTCCAGCTCCCTGACAAGGCCGCTCCCTCAGGCGGCGACGCCAAACCTCTTGCGAGAAATAGCCCATGAAGTTGTCGTTTTTTGCCCCTGCCCTGACGTGTCGCTGCCCAACCGCCGCGTCATCGCTGATCCTGGGTCTTGTGACCTGCCTGCTCGCTCTGCCCATCCTGACTGGCTGCTCAACGGACCGATCCGCGAAGTCAGGCCAGAAAAGACAGGTCGCCATCCCTGTCAGTGTGGCCGACAGCGTCAAAAAAACACTCCCGCTGGAACTGACGGCCATTGGGCATGTCGAGGCCTCGACCACGGTGAACATCCGCTCCCAGGTGACTGGAACGTTGAAAACGGTCCATTTCAGCGAGGGTGATCTGGTCAAGACCGGAGCATTGCTGTTCACCATCGATCCCCGCCCCTTTGCCGCCAACCTGACCAAAGCCGAAGCCGACTTGGCCAAGGACAAGGCCGGGTTGGACAATGCCCGCCGCGAACTCATCCGCTACTCCCAGGCCGCCCCAAAAGGATATGTGTCACAGGAACAGGCCGACCAGATCACAACCCAGGTGGCCACCCTGATCGCCACCGTCAAAGCGGATGAAGCGGCCGTAGACAATGCCAAGTTGGAGTTGGAATACTGTTCAATCCGCGCCCCGTTCGCCGGCCGTACCGGAGAATTGATCATCCACCAGGGCAATCTGATCACCGCCAACGCCGATACCCCGATGGTCACCCTCAATCGGCTCCAGCCTATTCTGACCACCTTCACCGTACCCGGCCATTGTCTACAGGACATCATTCGCTACCAGACCGCCGGCACGCTCAAAGTCACCGCCGCCCTGCAGAAAAGTTCCGGCATCCCTCCCTTTACCGGCAATCTGGTTTTCATCGACAACACTGTCGAACCGAGCACTGGTATGCTTCGACTGAAAGCGGGCTTCGCCAACGACGGCGAATACCAGATGTGGCCGGGGCAATTGGTCGATGTGCGCATTACCCTTACCGAATTGCCGGATCGCATCGTGGTCCCTTCCCAGGCCGTGCAGGTCGGCCAACAGGGTTTTTATGTCTATGTGGTCAAAGATGGCCAGACGGCCAGCTATCGTCCGGTGACCCCCGGCATACTCTACCAGGGGGAAACGGTGATCGAGTCCGGGCTGGCTGAAGGCGAATGCGTGGTCACCGACGGGCAGCTGCAGTTGGCCGACGGAACCAGAATCGAGGTACGCGCCCAGAATAAGGAAAACAGCGGCCCAAAACCGTCTCCCAGCGCTGAAGCCAGACGGACCGCGTCATGACAGGCATCTCTGATCTCTTCATTCATCGCCCGGTCATGACCGTGCTGGTGATGTGCAGCATCCTGCTCTTCGGAGTGATAGGTTACCGTCAACTGGCGGTCAACGACCTGCCCAACGTCGATTTCCCGACCATCCAGGTTACCGCCACCTTGCCTGGAGCCGACCCGGGCACCATGGCTTCTACCGTGGCCACGGTGCTGGAGAAACAGTTTTCCACCATAGCCGGACTCGATTCAATGAGCTCGGTCTCCAGTATCGGCACCTCTCAGATTACTCTGCAATTCTCCCTGGAACGCAATATCGACGCTGCATCCCAGGATGTGCAGACCGCCATCACCGTGGCCAATCGCCAGCTGCCGACCACCATGCCTTCGCCGCCCTCGTTCCGCCGCATCAATCCCGCCCTGGACCCGATCCTGTATATCTCCCTCAACAGCCCGACTCTGCCGCTCTCCCTGCTCGACCAGTATGGCCAAACCATGAGCCAGCGACTGTCGATGATCAGCGGTGTGGCGCAGATCACCTTGCGCGGCTCGCAGAAATACGCGGTCAGGGTGCAGATGAACCCGCAGGCGTTGAAAGGGTTTGATCTCGACACCGATACGATAGCCGCAGCCATTGACCGGCAGAACGCCAATCAACCCATGGGGCAGTTGGATGGACCAAACACGACCTTGACCCTCAAGGCCAGCGGCGATCTCAAGGTTGCAGACCAATACCGCGATATCGTGGTGGCGGTCCGTGACGGTCGTCCTATCCGGCTGGCCGAGGTGGCCACGGTAATCGACAGCGTGGAGAACGACAAATCCGCAGCCTGGTTTTTCACCTCCACTACCAAAGCCCAGACCATCATTCTGGCGATAGAGAAGCAACCCGGAGCCAACACCATCGAAGTGGCCAAGGCGGTCAGAAACCTGCTGCCCAAGCTGGCGGAGACCCTGCCTGCCTCGATCAAACTCTCTGTCCTCCGTGACGACAGCACCGCCATCACCGAGTCGATCCTGGATATCCAGTTCACCATGATGCTCACCCTGGTCCTGGTGGTGCTGGTGATTTTTCTCTTCATCCGTAGCCTCAGCGCCACCGCGATCCCCAGCCTGTCGCTGCCCATGTCGGTGATCGGCACCTTCGCGGCCATGTATGTGCTCGGCTACAGCCTCAACAACCTGTCGCTCATGGGACTCACCCTGGCGGTCGGCTTCGTGGTCGACGATGCCATCGTGGTGCTGGAAAACATCGTCCGCCACATGGAGATGGGCAAGAACCGCATGCAAGCCGCCCTGGAAGGGGCCAGCGAGGTGAGTTTCACCATCATTTCCATGACCCTGTCCCTGGTGGCGATCTTCATTCCCCTGCTCTTTCTCGGCGGGATCATGGGCAGGCTGTTTCGCGAATTCTCAATGACCATCGGCGTGGCGGTGCTGATCAGCGGCGTGATCAGCTTGACCTTGGTGCCCATGTTGTGCAGCCGATATCTGCGCGAGGGAAGCCATCTGCACCAACAAGGACGGCTGTACCGCATCACCGAGGCCGCCTATCAGCGGATGGTGCACCTCTATGACCGCAGCTTGTCGGCTGTGCTTCGCTTCAAACGGACCACCATGCTCGTTTCCCTGGTCATCCTCGCAGCCACAGCCTACCTGTTCGTGGTGGTGCCCAAAGGCTTCATCCCCTCTGAGGACCGCGGCTTTATCATGATCTCCACCGAAAGCGCCCAGTCTTCCTCTTGGTACTCCCAGGTCGATCATGTCATGCAGTTGGCGGCCATTATCCAGCAAGATCCCAATATCGACCGCTTCATGGTCAACGCCTCCATGACGCCCATCACGCTCCAGCTGATACTCAAGCCCCGCCGTGAACGGCTGCTCAGCGCCGATGAGGTCATCCTTGCCCTGCGGCCCAAGCTCAACGCCGTGCCCGGCATTCGCGCCATGCTGGTTAATCCGCTGCCGATCAACATCGGCGGCCGCCGTTCGCGCAGCCTCTATCAGCTCACCCTGCAGGGGATCGATACCGACAAACTGTATGCGGCAGGACGGACCCTGCAACGGGTCATGCTCGACACTCCCGATCTGATCGACGTTTCCAGCGACCTGCAAATGGATAATCCGGAACTGAGAGTGGAGATCGACCGGGATCGCGCCCTTCTGCTCGGAGTTTCGCCCAGGCAGATCGAAGATACTCTGTACAGCGCCTTTGGGACCCGCCAAGTGTCGACCATTTTCGGTGCCAACGACCAGTACTACGTGATCATTGAGTTTCTTCCCGAGTATCAACAAAATGCCTCTGCCCTGGATCTGCTGCATATCCGTTCCGATCAGGGACAGTTGGTGCCGATCTCCACCGTGGCCACCCTTGGGCAGAGGTTGGGCCCGTTGTCGATCAGCCACTCGGGTCAACTCCCCTCGGTGACCCTGTCATTCAACGTCAAACCCGGCGTCGCCTTGAGCCACGCCCTGGCTGATCTGCAGCAAAAGACCGATGCGCTCCTCCCGACCGGCATTACCGCTTCCTTCCAAGGCAACGCCCAGCAATTCCAATCCGCTCAGGCCAGCATGGCTTGGCTGTTGATCCTGTCGATCATAGTCATCTACATCGTGCTTGGCATCCTGTACGAAAGCTACATCCATCCGCTGACCATCCTTACCGCCCTGCCGTTCGCCGGTTTCGGCGCCCTGATTACCCTGTTGCTGTTCCGGGTCGATCTGTCGATCTACGCCTTTGTCGGCATCATCATGCTGATCGGCCTCGTAAAGAAAAACGGGATCATGATGATCGATTTCGCCATTGCCGCTCAACAGGGAGGAAAAACCGCAACCGAGGCTATCCATCAAGCGTGCGTCATCCGTTTCCGACCAATCATGATGACCACCATGGCTGCCCTCATGGGCGGCATTCCCATTGCCCTTGGTTACGGCGCCGGGGCGGAATCCCGCCAGCCGCTCGGTCTGGCCGTGGTCGGAGGCCTGCTTTTTTCCCAGACTTTGACCCTCTACGTGACCCCGGTCTTCTATTTGTATATGGAAGAGTTACAGCAGTGGCTCAAACGGAGGAAAGGAACCCAGCCGGAAATGATTGCGTAAAAATTGCTTCGCAACATCGTGCGCTGAGCAAATAAAAAAGGCGGCTGGCAAACCGCCTTTTTTACTGTTGCGGATGAATGAGGGCTTATCAGATAAGCAACTCCAGACCGGAAAAGAAATAGCCGATCTCGAAGGCGGCGGTTTCTGGAGCATCGGAGCCGTGGGTGGCGTTGGCTTCCAGGGAATCGCCGAATTCCCGGCGCAGGGTACCCTCGGCGGCGTTGGCCGGATTGGTGGCCCCCATCAGATCGCGCCATTTTTTGATCGCGTTTTCGGCTGCCAGCACCATGACGATACAAGGCCCGCTGGACATGAAATCGGTCAACTCGCCGAAAAAGGGGCGTTCCCTGTGGACATAATAGAATCCTTCGGCCTCGCGCTTGCTCATGTACAGTTTCTTCATGCCGACAATCGCAAATCCTTCGGCATAAATGCGGGCAATGATCTTGCCGGCGTTACCGGCATTGAAAGCATTGGGTTTGATGATGGCGAATGTGCGTTCCATGAGGCAACTTCTCCTTGCAGACGTGAGTCAATAGCAATACTTCGCGGATGGCGGAAGCGACGGCTGTACATGTGTGCCTGCTATACCATGAACACGGGGCAGGGGCAACAGTGGCGGCATCTCTTTTCGCAACGCTTTGCAGGAGAAGCCGGGGCAGCCCCTCCTCCATCCGGCCCAAGCTCAAGCTGGCGACATCAGCTTCTTGCCGCCGCTGCTGTGGTACCGGCAAACCCAAGAATGGCGCCTCCGATACCGAGCGGCTCTGAGACACAAAACTAATTGCTCAAGCTGGCCGCATTCTTTTCAATCGCCTTGGCGATGCGTGCCGCACGTTCAGCCGAGTTCGGATGACTGGCGAGAACTCCGCCGCTTTTGCCAAGCTTGTCGATCTTCATCAACGCGGAAACAGCGGCCTGCGGATTGACGTTATATTTTTTCATCATCTGATACCCGTAGGCATCCGCATCGTATTCATTCGATTGCGAATATTGCGCGTTCACCACGCTGTGCAGCAAACCGCTCAACTGCGAAGTGCTCAGACCGCCGGCAGAAGCCCCGGCCGTTGCGTTAGCCGCCTTGACCAGACCCGACGAAGCATACTGCACCCGCAACGCATTTGCGCTGTCGTTGTGTTTCACATGCCCGATTTCATGCCCCACGACGTAAAACAACTCATCATCGGTCATCATATCCATGAGGCCGGAATAGACACGGATGGAACCATCAGCCGTCGCATTGGCATTCACATCGTTGGTGAGGTATACCTTGAAATTACAATGTAACCCATCTTCGCTACGCAACTTGTTCGTCAGCTTTGCCAACCGTTGGGCATACTTGTTATTTTCCGGAGCGACCTTGCTTTCGTGGTCGCCCTGAGAACGCATCTGCTGGGAGAGATTCACCACTTCCGCATCACTCAAGGAGGCTGCGGAGGTCAGATCTTTTGCGGCGGATACGTGCCCGGCGTTCACTTTGCCACCGAGGCCGCCGCCGATGTCTCCAAAACCCGCACCGTTGCTGACACCAGCTCCAATCCCTAGCAGTAGAACACACAGCGTAACGTACATGACTTGTTTGGACATAATGCCTCCAATATAAAAGGGGAATAATTTAAACAGACAGCCTATCTAAACGATATTTCACTCTCTCGTCAGGAAAAAGCAGAGGTACTGTCCGTCGCCCCCGCGCCCGATGAATCCACCCTCTCTTTGTCAGGAATTCTTGCGGCAAGCCCGGAAAACCACTTCAGCAACAAAAGATTATACGCTTCCCCAAATAACCCCACCAAACCTGTGCTGCACGCATCTTTCGATACCCCGAAAACACAGCCCTCTATGGGGATCTGATAGAGTCAGGTTACAAATAGCGCCTGGTCAGAACGCGTTCGTCAAAAAAGGGATGCGTCCGGGCACAGCCAGACACATCCCTCTCCCCCCTCTGTTTCATCCGGCCGGCCGAACGCACCGGCGGACTACCGCAACTATTGCTCCAACAGCACGAACCGGCCGTTCGCAACGGTCAGCACGGCAAAGGCATCCCTATCCAGGCCGCCGTGGTCGGTGGCTGAGAAGTTGAAGGTCCCGGCAGTGCCGATCAACCCCTTGATATTCTCAATGGCGGCGCGCACCTTTTCCCGGTCCTCACCGCCGACCTCAATGGCCTTGGCCAGGATGATCATGGCATCGTAGGCGTGACCGCCAAAGGTCGAGACCTTCTCGTTGAATTTCGTTTCGTAGGAATCCCGGAACTTGATCAAAAAATCCCGCTGTGGCCCGGCAGGCAGAGAATCGGCCACCAGAATCCGGCTGGCCGGGAAGATGATGCCTTCGGCCGCCGCACCCGCCGCCTCGGCATACTTGATATTGGCAAAACCTGAACTCTGATAGATCGGCACATCCCATCCGGCCTGACGAATGTTTTTTGCTAGAATGGACTGAGCCGGCACGATCGACCAATTGACCACCGCTTCGATCTCGGGGTTGGCCTTCAACTTGGCGACGATGGCGGAGAGATCGGTGGCGTTCTTGTCATAGACCTCCTCGGCAACGATAGTGATGCCGAAGTCAGGGGCATTTTTGGCCAGTTGCTCCTTGCCGGCCTTGCCGAAACCGTCGTTGCCGGCCAGCACCGCGATCTTTTTGATCCCCTTCTTCCGCATGGTGGTGAAAATCTGCTGCACCCCGAAGGAATCGCTGGGCGCGGTCTTGAACACATGCGGGGTCACCGGAGTGGTGACCGTCTCGGCCGACGAGCAGGAAATCATGATCGTTTTGCCAGCCTCAGCGATCTTCTTGATGCTGAGGCTCTCGCCGCTGGTCGATGGACCGATGATGGCGAAGACCTGGTCTTCGTCGATCAGTTGTTTAGCAAAGGATACCGCCTTTTCCGGGCTGCTGCCCGAATCTTTGGCGATCAATTCGATGGGTGTGCCGTTGATGCCGCCCTTGGCATTGATCTCGTCGACCAGCATCCGAAGCGACCGGGCCGCGGGACTGCCCAAGAAGGCGGCTGGGCCGGTCTCAGCAAGGATAGCCCCGATCTTGATCCCTGCTGCCTGGACAGACGACGCCACAAGCAGCAAAGCCACACCACACAAAAACGCGGAACGCGCCAGCATCTGCAACGCATGCACTCTTTTCATTTTTTGCCCATCCGCAACAAGAAAACAACAGGGGAACCTGACGAAAAGGCGTCACAGCAAGCAGGGCAGTTTCCTCCCCTCGCCGCTGCAATACAAAAAAACAACGAGTGGCGTCTCGTTGTTTGGGTCAAAAGATAGTGCGAGGCGGGATTCAAACCCGCGGCCTTTGGCTTCGGAGGCCAACGTCACTTTTGAATACCACATTGTATTAGTAAATTCATATACCTGTGATTTACATTTTTCTTTTTACCGTTATTTTTCCGGAAATTAAATAAAATTGATGCCTGAGTGGGAAGATTTTACACACCTTTATTTTGGGAAAAAATGACGCAGCAGCATCGATCCTTCATTCGGTGGCCGCCAGTTTTACAACCACATCATGTCGAATTCTGTTGATATCCTGCTTGCCTCCCAAGTTCCTGTTGAACTTTCGCCGGCATTGGGAGCAGTGTTTTCTGCATCTTGATTTGCGAGAACAGTTAGACCTTGGAAGTTACCCGGTAAGGACAGGATTCTTCGAGGGTAATTAAAATTTGTCATTAATGGATTGTGTGCATTTTTTACCTGGAGGTACTTTGAAATTTCAAGGAAAATTTGTGATACGAGCACATTAGTATCGCAATTTGAAATTTTCAAAGATGAGGAGTAAATTATGAGCACATTGAACGAAGCATGGGAGAAATATAATTCAACAATACTTGCGACAAAAAAATCACGAAACAAAGCAGTTGATCAGTGTAGATGGCGAGTTCATATAAAAGATATTATTGGAAATAAACATATTGATGACATAACAATAAATGATTATTTAAATTTACGCTTATCACTTGAGATTAAAAAACTTTCACCTCAAACAGTTCGTCACTGTTTATCATTAGTACGACGTGTTTTAAATAGAGCTGTTGATTTTAATTTGATTAATAAGTCTATACCATCATTTATACATGTTTTCCCAAAATTTGATAATAAAAGAAATAGATTTTTAAATCATAACGAAGTTAAATATTTATTACAAATTCTTAAAGATACAGATTGGTATGATATTGTCTTATTTGCTTTAAATACAGGATTACGAAAAGGTGAAATATTGAATTTAAATAAATATCATTGTGATTTTTCATCAAATATTATACATGTTGTAGATACAAAATCTTCAAAAAATCGTATTATTCCATTGAATATGGTAACATTGGATATTTTAAAACGTAGACATAAATATGATGGATTTTTTTTTAAATTTAAAAGCATGAGAATATGGAACAAAGCGATTAAGCAATGTGGATTCAACAAAAATATTGAAGATAACCGCCATAAAGTTGTTTTTCACACCCTCCGGCATACCTTTGCCAGTTGGCTTGCCATCAAAAACACCCCCTTGTCGGTCATCAAAGAATTGCTGGGCCACTGTACTATAGATTTGACCATGCGGTATGCTCATCTATCGCAAAATCAGCTCCGTACCGCAGTTGACAGTCTGTCGCAAGATTTCACCATTCCATGTTGAGAAAATATTTAGATCATCTGGCGGCTTAGGCCAATTCCTGGTGCTTTTGTTGAACAACTTGGTCACGGTCAAGCTCGCCAGATGCTCATACACTGTAAAGTTTCCAAGCAGGTAATAGCGGAACCATTTTTTTACGAAAAATTGTATGGATACTTCGCATTAGACATTTTTGTTGCATATTTTTGCTCTCTTGCATAGAGTGACAAATAACTTCTCACCTCAAGTTTCGGTGTTGCTGATTTTGGCTAGGTGAAATCGATTAATATATTGAAATAACTATCATTTAAACGTGAAAAGCCTTTTGCTTTCTGATACATTGGATTTGCGAAAATCTTCAAT
>Ga0123357_10002075_pt1 | contig 22005 bp, 14 predicted proteins | sample TergutEmb28metaG_FD_89873 | JGI IMG/M metagenome (GOLD analysis project Ga0123357, IMG submission 89873) | Embiratermes neotenicus P4 segment gut microbial communities from Petit-Saut dam, French Guiana - Emb289 P4 | ecosystem: Host-associated > Arthropoda: Insects > Digestive system > Gut ... | reverse complement strand
CAGACAGGTTTAGAAATACATGGACTGCATACAAGAAGTAAAAATCAACTTTTCATTCCAATTGCAAACCTCACAAGTGTTCAAAAAGCAATTACCTATTCTGGTATTAAAATCTGTAACAGTTTGCTCAGCAATATTGTAAACCTTGAGAGTGATAGGAAACAATTTAGAAAATGAGTTATACAGGCATCTTTTAAATAACTTGTTTTACTCTGTCAAAGAATTTTTGGAGTTCAGCAGAGATAATTAATTTGATAAATTATTTCTGTTGTAATTTGTATTGTGTTATTTTATTACTATCTTATGCACAGTATTTGATTTTGGAGACTATGGTATTGGCATTTGTTTATTGTGTTGTACTGTATTCGTTTGCTTTGTGTGTGTGTGATGTGTTTTTTTCTGACAAGTTTCATGTCCGACTGTTGTATGACAGAATTTGTGGACCTACAAAATGATATGTGGTTATATGTATGTATTCCTCCATCTGCGTGGTGGTCTTTCCAGAAGACTTCAGATTTTCTGACAGACATTTTTTATATATCTCTGATCTCTCTCTCAAGCATGCCCTGTCTTTCTTATCTTTTTTGGTTTATTTATTCTAATTATGTTTTTAAGAGTAGTCTGCAAGTAAGCAGCTCTTCATTATAGTTTAGTAGAAACACATCAAAATTTAAAAAACCAGTTATGTCAAAATGATGGTTAAGTGTGACAAGTATATACATAAATAAACAGATCAAACTTTATTGCTGCCAAATTTCTTGTTGTCAGCAAATAATTTTACAAATTAGGAATTAAAATTTTATTCAACATTTTTCTGTTTTTTAAACATAATGACATGCAAAGTGGTAGTGGACAAAGAATGGATTTATGAATACCTAAAAAGGGAACCAGGTTACCAGTGTGCATAGGTGAAAGGGATATGGGTGCTGTGAACATCGGTTTCATTTTAGACACATAACTTAACAGCCCTGTTCTCTGGCAGTACGTGCTGGTATACCAGACCAGCATATTTTTCCGTGACGAAGGCAACCTTGCTTAGAATATTTTTATTGTCAAATATTTCGCTTCATTATTACTGTCGTCTTCTTTCCCAGTGCAAGATAATTATAACAAGCTTGAACAGGACCTACCATGCCAGGTTTCCAGCTCAGGAATGTAACCATGTTAGGCATAGTCACAAAACCAATTGGTACAAGTGAGATGTATTTGTGACTGTCTGTAATCTGGTACACAAATATTGTTGAATCTTCACTTCCTGTCACCATTACTGTTCCCTTATCATTCATACTCATTGCTGTGACCGGTTTGACATGTGGCTTTGAAGTCTGAATTATTGTTATGAATTCTTCTGAGGAGTTGGGGTCTTTTTTCATTTCTTGTAAGGAAACAACAACTACTCGTACAACACCATCCCTGAATGCAGCTACCAACACAGTTCCCGTCTTGTCCACCTACAGAAATGCAGATTGTTATTAATAATTATCATGAGAAACACGCTGTTGTATTCTGAGATATAACACTGTGTTTGTGAGGTGGGAGCCAAAATATCAGACAAATATATTGCCTTAGTTATTAGGGTTGAGTAACTCTGAAGTGAAGTGAGTACTGTCAACCATGAAGATGGAGGCATTATGATTTTTATGATTCTCCAAATTTTATTGTGTCACATTCTACACCACAACTCCTGGGTCTATAATTGTGAATGCTTTATAGATTTATGGCCACTTTATTATCCATAAATAAAATCTGAGAAGTCATATATATATATATATATATATAATAAGACATAAGGCTACAAAAGTAATGACAGATAATTACATTAGCTATTTCTTCAACACAGCCCTGAAATGTGGTGCTACATAAGATACTTCATTGACAAATGAGAGTTTGAAATGAAAGTAATATTGTGGAACTGCTAATTATACTTTTCTCCAGTTTTGTGTACACCATATATTCAGTTCACTGAAAAAGCATGTAACCAACGCTACAACAATCTAGTACAAAATCCTAAAATCATTTATACAATAGCCCACCACTGGCTACAGTCCTCACCTAGTGCAATCCATTTATTATCCTCACAATTTGCTTCTCCAAAAATCCATCACAAATACCATATTTACTTTCATGTACCCCGTTTTCCCCACTATTTGGAAAACTCAAAGCAGAAAGGAACAGTTGTATGTAGATAGGTATTCTGATCTAACAGTGTTTTGTTTGAATCTGTTGTCTCCATATTCAGGGTAAAAGTAGATTTCTTGAAATGTTTGTAACTGTAAGGCATCACATTCAGAAGAATGTAATGTTAATATTCACATAAGTCTCATGAATGTGTGTCCTGTCTCCATCACCTGACTGCTTTTAACTGTTATTGTCATATGCAATTTAATAAATCCCTCTCTTGTGTTACTTTTTTTATGAAAGAAGTGATTTGTTGTCTATTTCTACACACATAGAATGAATAGCTTACATCTAATGGCAGCCACAGTAGGCAGGAGCCCTCTGCTGGAAATCTCTTAACAAGGATAAGTTTTTTTTCAAGGTAATTATAGATAAAGAGCCTGCCATCCTTTCCAAGTGCTGCAAGATGTTCGTCCACAGGTGAGGCAGCCATGTCCATTACTGGTCCTGCATGACATATCAAGAGCTGCTCAGGTGGCTGTCGAAGGGAGCTCTTTAAATTCAAGTCAAATTTCCATATACCACCATTGGCATCCTGAAACAGATATTAAGCCTCAGAACCCTGACATTCATCCAGACATTAAAATGTTTAGTTCCATCTTTACAGAAAGTACCAGGCCTCCACTGCGAAAACCAGTCAGTCAGTCAGTCAGTCAGTGCTGCCATGGACAAGAACTGCTCTTTATTGTGAGAATAACACAGATTGAAATGAAGTTTTATAATGTGCATCAGGAGGGAGGTCTGTCTTCTTGAGTATGGATGATATAGGACAACCATGTCGGCAATCACACACAGAAAAGACTGGCTCAATGCAGATAAGTCCTTCATCAGTAACTTTCCCACATTTTATGCAATGTGAAGATTTATAACAGTTTATAAGACTATTCATCCCTATCCTGACCCAGATAAATCCAGTTCATGCCCTCCCAACCAACTTCTTTAAATTCCATGTTAATATTTTCCTTCAATCTATGCCTAGGTCTCACACAGGAACTGAAAGTCACAAGAAACAGGCAATGATTCCACCTCCTACATTTCTTTCTCAGTATTCCAGAGTAAATTGTCTCTGTGCACACTATGAAGCCTTATGGGGGAGTGAAGCTATAGCTCCAATTATTTTTAACTTCTGCACTACGTGTAGGAGAATGGTCAGCTTCACACTCCAGCTGGGTTACACCCCATGAAAGAGCCTCCATTGTCTATTGAATGGGAGACTTGGTTGACCCCAGAGCCGGTCTGGGAGCTTTGAAGAAGGGAAATTCTAAATTCTGTCATCCCCTGCCAGAAAAAAAACCACGATTGCCCAGTCATACAGCCCATAGTTCAGTCACTATACTGACTGTGCTCCCCAAGTTGAGTATTCCACAGTATTCATATTAATTATCTCTCTATTTGTAAACCTTTGATTGTTGCTCCCGTTTTGACTTGGAATACCAGCAGCACATTTTCCCTACCAGACATTGAGTAAAATCTGTGTGTATTTCATATTCTGGATGTATAACAGCCTTTGTCCACGACATTTACTTTCTATAGAATATGTGTGTGTTTCTTTTCTGGCATACCTTACAGTCCCAAAAATACAGTATGGGATTTTGTTATTATGAAATATGGTCTACCATGATTTCCATATTTTCCATCTAATTCAAATCTTAAATATACAATGTCATTTGTTAGTGCTTTCATTCTTCTTGTGGGCCGAGATAGCACAGTCGGTATTGCAACTCGCTATGGGCTGGACGGTCCTGGGATTGAATCCTGGCGGGGGCAAAATTTTCTGCGCCCGTTTAGACTGTTCCTGGGGCTCACCCAGCCTCCTATATGATGGGTACCAGATCTGTTTCCCAGGGTAAAGCGGCCAGGGCACAGCGTTGACCACTTACCCCTATCTAGCACTGAGGTTAAAGAAAGAGTAGAGCTATATTTCTACTTCCCATCTTATCCTTCATGGTCTGTTACAGGATGAAATTTACCTTTATTCCTGTTAAGTGGTCATTGTTGTTTGCCCATACCTGACCATACCACATGGTGTCCTCAGGATCTTCTGAGACCTTCACTACACACATAAGAGCAGCCTGATTGTCATCTTTCTTGACTTCAAGCTCCATCATTGGCTCTAGCTCAACAAAGCGGTTATCTTCCAGTGGATCTGCTCTGTCTATTGCATCAAAGAACCACATCTTTACAAAACCATCCAGCCCTGAAACAAAGTTATTTGAGATAAGTTATTAGAGAACTCCATTCAAGGTATTATCATCTCAGCGTCTATCAACTACACATGTTATCACAACATGCATGTAACATATTTCTGTCTTACAACCATTGTGCCATTATCTTAATGTTGTTCATTCGGTGCAGTGAGAATATATGTTTTATTGACAAAACTGACATGCACACATCGTATATACTATGGTACAATAGGAGTAGGAAGGATTGTTGTGTATATGGTGTATGTATATGCTGGTTTTGTAAACAGAACATTAAGCCATTATGTTAAGCTACAATTCAGAGCAGTAAGTGCCACCAATTTATGTCCTACTCATTGAATCCACCGGTTCAGTTGAAGATCTGTGTTAATTATTTTATGCTGTCCAATTCCAAATACTGAATCCAGGCTTTGTAATGAAATTAATTTTACATCCATTGTAAGTAACATTTGAAGTCTAATGTTCATCTAGTTATATTTTAAAATTTAATTCCCAGCACAAGGAAAACACACTGCATTGCTGTCATAGAGATCAGCTGTTTGCTACTGATTGAGGTATGCTTGCTGTTTGTTCTAGGAATCATATAAAAGGCATTCATATCTCTGAGAAAAATACAGGGACATTTTGTTATAACGGGTGCTACATATTGTAATAACTTGTGCTTGATGGGCTTAAATTTCAGGAAAATACACATGAGGGAATTTAAAACTTGTCCATACCAACAGTTATAAGAACTTCATTTTGAAGTTCAAACTGAGTGATTGGAGCAGTATGACAGTGCCTTCTCTGTTTCCTGGAAACTTCAACTTTGATTAGTCCTTCTTCCCACAACAGCATATTGCCCCACTCACAGCCAGATATCACCTAGAAAGGTCATGATAAACAAACAGGTAGTAACAGGCCCTCAAGAACACACATACCATTTTAATATATAATACCAGCATTTGCACAAGTATTAAAATATGCACTTTCACATTCAGTCCCCTAATATTCAGATATGTTTTGATCTTCTTAGATCATCCTCAAGGAGTCTTACATCAGACAAGTATATACAGGGTGTCCCAGGAGGAATGTGCCAGACTTCGGGAGAGTGTTCCTTATGTTAAAGTATACCGATATAACCCAAAACACCTATATCCAAAGTTGAACGGTTAGGGAGATAATGGCCAGAGAAGTTTGAAACTTTGACAGCTATTACACACTTATTGATTACCAAATACATATTAAAACTGGCAGGAATATGTTGTTTCTGTAATGTTAATATCTGTACTTAACATGTAATTAACGTATGAGTGACATAAATCCATTACATTGAACTTCATTAACACTCGCATTAACGCTGTAGTCGTCCTTAGGGTTCCAAGCACTTTACATGGCACATGAATATCCAGCAGTATTGAAGTACTGATTTAACTTTGCACAATGATATCTGCATTCCAGTCTCAAGGACATGCACAGTGTACACGTAATGCGTCAGCTGAACAGGTGCAGTACGTGGAACCGCAAGAAGACCGCACTTTTCTCTGGCCATTATCTCCGTAACCGTTCAACTTTGGATATAGGTGTTTTGGGTTATGTCGGTATACTTTAACATAAGGAACACTCTCCCGAAGTCTGGCACATTCCTCCTGTATAAAACACAGATGAATTATCAAATAGATGAAAATATTAGTCCTTAAAAATTGTGGATATCATACATTTCATAGGATATGTGCAGAATTGGTCCATATAATGTGAGTGTCATGGCATAATAGAATTACAAGTGTTCAGATCAAACCATAAACTTGCCTGAGGATGATCTAAGAAGGTCAAAACCTGTCTGAGTATTAGTGGATTATATGTGAAAGTGTATATTTTAATGCTTGTGCATTTTTGTTGGTATTGTCTATTAAATAGTTCATTAATGCACAGATATGATTACTGTTAAAAAACACATGTACCATTGGATACATTTGTTGAAATGATTTCTGTTAATGTCGAAGATCATATAATGCAGTTTGTATGTTATGTAAGTGTGATTTTGATGAAATAAGATATGAGAAATCAGGTTTCTGTATTTTAAACATCATGGTATTCTAGGATGTGTGACACAATATAGTTTGGTAGATAGGTACTGTTTTCAAACAAATCTCCTGCCTCACTTTCTAACTAACTATGCAGTGAGCAACATTAGACTTCTGTGAGAATATCAGTACCATGCAACATTGTTTTCAGTTATGGCTGACATAATGCCAACTCACAGCTTCAGAAATCCACTGACTGTAAGGTGTCCTATTACAGATGATGTAAACATGTTGAATACTGCAAAAAGTGAACAGGCTTTATAAAAGTGAAAGGTTATGGAGAAGCTGCAGTTATGGTTTCACAGAAACAGTCTTATGGCAAATACAGAAAAAGCAATTGTGATATCTTTTCATACCAGACAAAATAGAAATTCATTAAAATGTCAAGCTAAATTCATTAATATTAATATTGCCTCTAAATTAGAATTTAAATTTTTTGCATATAGATAAATGCCTATATCTGGTACGAAAAGATATTGCAGTTTTTTTTTTGTTTGTATATTTATTTTCTGCATTTATGTCTATATATGTATATATATCACAGACAATATGAAAGAGATTGTTTATGTGAAGCCACTAAGCTCAAATTGAGCAAAGGTGGTACAGTGACGGAACTGAAATATTGCAGTGAAGTGGTAAGGACCATCAGACAATTATTTTTTGAACAATTTACTGTTGTCAAAATTGAGGCAGCTATGTGTTTCACCTTGATTCTTATCAGGCCATCTTCACTCTGTAACTGTGTACAGAGAAGAACAAAGTAATTCTATATACATTAAGTTTATAATAATAAATGAAGTATCATTTTTATATTTATATCAAGCACTGTCAACCTCAATGGCCAGATATATTGTTGCAGTTATTAAAACATTGATAATTTCAGGTGACAAAGGTGTAATTGTACATGATGGCTGAATTATTCAACAGCTCAACATTTTCAAAGCAACAGCTATTTCTGTGATGACTGTATGTGACATTTGAGGTTCCCCCCATATGTATCAATTTTACAGCATTGTTTGATGGGATGCCTTTAAGTTTCATAAGTATGTACCAAAGTTTTAGAAGAACTTATTGCCTCCAACTTTGGGGTACAGAAGATGGAGGCAGTAGTTTCCTTTGCAATGTTGGTACCTATCTACCAGACTATGTGACTTTATATCCCAGAATAAACATGGAAAATGAAATATATTAACTTGTAATTTATCAGCAAATTGTACTTAAATATGTAAGATCTATGTTGCCATTCCTGCATAATGACTACCTTTCCATCTGGAAGTCCCAGACAGCCGATAATGTCACTTATTTCTGTCCTCCCAAATCTTCCAAGTGAACCCACAAGTTTAAGGCCTGTGAAGGTACCTGCCATCTTCCAGAACATAATATGACTTGCACCTACAAAACCCAAATTTAAAATACATTACTGTAAATATCACATTTTATTAACTGTTTGGTAGACATCTTTGACCACTTCATGCAGCAACTTACAGACATTCAGTTTTCCATTCAGAGTGAGGTTCTTTTCCTTCTTAATATGACAGTGTCATAGTAACTATAATTTTAATGAAAAAGTGACTCAAAAATTAAGAAATCTTACTGCACTCTTACAAATAAATGGCAAAGTTTTAATGTGTAATCTGCAATAATAAGGAACCTTAATATGCAAGATGCTCACCAAATGTACTGATTTATAACACTATGGTACAGTAATAATACGATGTTTATACCGCATGCTGTAATGTGATCAGGAACAAAGCGAGAAAATGCTGAATTGTACACATCATTTGCATTTGACTGGTGACTTGCTATTATCTTGGAGGCCTTCCAGTTCCACACAGTCAACAGATAATCTGGTTTTCCCCCTTGAGAACACAGCATCTCTCCATCAGGACTGAAGAAAATATATATCAATGAGTAAGAATCGCAGTGCACTGATATGTCTGCAAGGCAGAATTGTCTACTTTTGGCCCAGAATATGGTTGCTTTCCTCTTACATTGTATGTGCATCTAAATCTGTGTCTGAATTGCAGTGATTTAACTCAGATTCTGAGTCTGTATTATTAGTTTTTATTTACCTAAAGCTCTAGATCTAGTTGTAATCCTGAGCTGTAAAGTGCATTTTGCAGTGCCTTTATGGGCTAACTAGTGCAAAAGAGCAGTCAGAATACCTGCACTCTAGAAAATCACTGGCAATCTTTGTGGTGTCAAGTTTCTCTTTTTCCAATCAGTAGCGGTTAAATTGGTAATGTATTCCCATTAACAGTACTTTCAATACATTGAATTATATAGTGTAAACTGGCGGGAGAATTAACGATTTATGATTTGGAAAGAATGTGGAATGAAGTGATTGTAATATCCTGGAATTTATGTGGATGAACTAAGGAAGATTACAAAAACCTTCAGACAGAATTGCCAGATTCCAGGCCAAGGTTTCAACTCAGGATGTCTGACAAATATCAGTCCAGTTACTTGAGGTGATAAAATTATATAATGAGGGTTTTGTATATTTATACTGTAAGAGTGACCAGGGGATAAACGCGTACGAATCAAGAGGCACAGGCATGACTACCTCACCCTACATGGTATCTCTCCTTGTAAAGGGAGTGTAAGACACTATAATAATTTAGTACACAATTATACTACTGCTTTCTCAGACAGAATGTATCATTGTAGCATTCACCTTTTATATAATGTGGACTCATTGTGAGGTTATAGGAATTTTAACTGGTTACAAACTATTCATCCTTATAATGTGAAAGTAAATAATGTAATTTTGCACATAGTACTACTTTGACACCTGCAGAGGCATAAAAACAGTACACACATTATTACATAATACAAAATGAATAATTCTAAAATGCATGTTTTACGTCTAACCACTACACTAAGCCAAAAGATGTAGGAGATTAAAATTTGCTTTGTGCAGTAGTTGGAAGTAAAACCTGCATATGGAAGGTAACAGCACAGAATATATGTAACATAAACTAAATGCTTCTAATTTTATTATTGTACTTCTTGCATTAATATAGAGATATTTTTTATTCACAAATAAAAAATTATTGTTTTCCTCTATCCAAGGCACTACTATATCTACTTCTCCTCTTCAATATAAATATTTACAATTTAGTGTGAATAAAAATCCAACAGATGCAACAGAATGCAGATATTTATTTACTGCAAAACTACTCTACATGTTTCGGGTGTCACAGCACCACCCAGCTGCGGGTACAGTTTTTGATACTCCTGATGATGGGTGCTGTAACACCTGAAACATGTAGAGTAGTTTTGCAGTAAATAAATATCTTCATACTGTTGCATCTGTTGGATTTTTATTCACATTGAATTACAATGCACAGAACCATGAGCTTAAAATTTACAATTTAATTGCGTTTATTTTAATATAAAAATTGTCCTACCTGTAACTTATATGTGAATATGTTTTTGCAGCATTATACTTGAGTAAACACACAATGTTAAATGATGGCCACTCATAAATTATTATCAGTGGATTTTCCCCTCTCTCAGCTACTGCAAGGTGCTGATACAAGGAATTGGGATTTTTCTAGAAATAGAGTGCATTTAAATATTTACATTAAATCCTCTAACAAGAAACAAGAATATATTATAGTTGAACTTTATACGTTCCATGTCTGTGAATTACTGTATATTTATATTATGTAACAAACCAACAAATACACATCAATCACATATATTTTATTTTATTGTGTATTATATAATATGTTATAGAATAAAATGTACTTTTTAATGTGTATTTGTTGGTTTCTTACTTTATATAAATATAAGGGTTACTTATCCAGTAATATCTGAGGGTGTGTTACACTAAAATTTATTACTTCATTGTTGATGTGCAACTGGACAAGCAATGCCAAACATGCTCTGTATTTCTCCACGTATTTACCAGAGAAGTTCAGGGATTTATCCATGTTATAAATAGCATCTTCAATTGAAGATACTGGAATTCTGTTTGGCAACCACTCGGACACTTTGACTTTTCTATCATTATCACCTCTGTGGTGCCAAAACTGGACTACTATTTTGTTCCAAAACTCTATTAATAGGTATATTCCCACACACTGCTGCATATGACTTGCCCTTCCAGTACTGAACCTTGACCATGCCCTGGAATTTTGTACTTCTGCGGCTCACTGAAAATGAAAACACTTCTGACATGACAATTGGATGAAAACTGAAGGTTGCCAGCAGGTGCCAACACTGAGCACTTGTCTCTTCTTGGAAATCATATAAGATATATCACTGTGACAAGTGTCTGTCTTGGTCTAGCAAGTATATGGAGAAATAAAGAGTGTGTTAATTATTCCATATTGTTTTGTACAACTTACTTGTATATTAAAGTAATAAATATTTTCAAAACACACTTGCATGAGAAAAATACATGCTTGCCGTTGCACATTCTGCTTTGCTGCTAATAATTATGGTACCCTAATTTCAGTTTCTCTTGTGATGAGGCAAATTGATTGTAATGTAAACCTTACAGTAAGAACTGCATGAATGTACAGGGTGCGGCAGAAAGAACTCCCCTATTTGAGAAGTGAATAAATTCAAAACCAAAGAAGATACGCAAATGTTTTTCTATTTTGAACAAATCATCACTCAAGTGGCGGCTTTGAATATTGATCCACTGATCTAGCCTGTCGGTAGTTGTCCATGAACTTGAGAACCATTTCAGGTGTAATGGCAGCAACTTCCTGTCGTATCGCCTCCTTCAGAGCTTCCAGAGTTTGTCCTGTTTGTCTAAAGTTTGATACCCAACGGTAAATCGTTTTCTTTTCAGGAACAGCCTCCCGTTGACCAAGCGCAAAGCGGATGCGAAATCCACGCTGTGTTGCTACCGGCGACCCGCCATTCTTTATAAACTCCTCAACAATAAAGGCTTGATGTTCTTCCAACCACGCCATGGTATACACTGAAAACGGCACGTACACCGCTGTTCGACGATGCATTCCACACCACTGTACGCGCTCCCCAGCCGAAGCTATGACCCTCCCAAATCGGGTCGTTCTTTCTGCCGCATCCTGTACTTGCATGTATCATAAGGCCATACTTCAAAATCACCCTTCTGTCTAACAGTCAGCAAATTCTACCTTTATAGAGGAAATCGCCCTTTTAGAAAATTCAGTTTTGAATAGGTGTGTGCACACTGCAGTTATGGTTAAGATATAATTGTGAGAGAAGTACCTAGACAGCTTTTACATTTTTATTATGATTTGAAGAAAAAAAATGGGTTAGAATCTGCATCGTACAACTATCATATTTCGTGATAATCATTGTAATTAATATTCAGTTTTAGAAGTGTAAACTTCATGAAACTGCCTCCAGGATGTTGTCTTAAGACAGCACTGGAAACACTAATTAACCAAAAAGAAACAAAAGATTTTGAAAAAATGTCCTTACAGTCATGTGTCCTATGCCTCCACCACCTGCACTTCGCCTGAACTGCAGTTCTTTAGTGACTATGTTGAAAATATGTATCAGGTTTCCAGATGCAAAAGCAAGTATATCCTCTTCTAAAAGAACCAAGTTGAAGTACTGCTGACAGTCATAGCCAAAAGAATGGCTATTTGTCCAAATTAAGGTAAAAATATGCATGTGAAACAATATTTGTACCAAGCACAAAGAAGGATCCTACATAAATGAATATATACTACAAAAACCCTATTACTAACTGAATATTGTATAGTTCAATTATCAATTTTCTGTATTAGTAATTAACAAGTATGCATCCACCTGTACATTTGTAACATTTTTCGAGTTCTCTATGGAATTACAATCTACAAAAAGTGCACATGTAAAATCCAAATCTCAAAATGTGTTATGAGTGTCCTAAATTGTAATTTACAGAGTAACTGGGAGAGTTAAAAACAAAACATACAATTGTGTCGACATTTTGTATATAGAAATGAAAATTTTTGACAATGGCTTCTTACAGTAGTTAATATTAACATTAGAGTCTTTTGAATTATGATGCTTCGTATTGTTATACATAACGGAATGTTTGGACTCACAAGTGTATTAACCTTTAATCACCGCACACCTATACACATCTCCTGGAGCTGAGGCATGGATGTCAGTGTTCGGTAGATTTTATAATAGTCATATAGCTTCACTAGAAGGTTATTCTGGAACCCCAAGTAATTAATGGACTATAAGCTTTAAGAACAATATGCAAGGGCCTTATTTTATCCCACAACAATTGGCTGTTGCCTTCTGCCACTACTCTGCCATGTGTATGGACAGTCTGGTGTGTGGGCTGCGTTAATATGATAAGCAAGTCAAAAGGAAGTGGCAACCTATATTTATCAGATTAAATAATTACCCTATACGTTGTGTCTGGACCAGCTGTGAGTCGTGAATATGTGCCTACACAAAATAATGAATCCTAGCTAGCTTATTGACCGTGAAATCCCACAAAAATCCCAAACAACTGCAAAATTTAGATATATCATAATGGAATGTTAATTGACAGTACCCAATTCATATGGTGTTCTCTGATCAGTGGGATGTGACGTAGAAGGAGACTGATGTAATAATTGACCTCAAATGTTCCAAAAGGGAACAGTGACAGACATGAAGAAAAATGTTAACAGCGACAACAGCATTAATAAAATGTCAGAGGAATTGTTATGTGGGTTATATTCAGCATTGGTCAGTCTTACTTACACAATCACGTATGGTACCAAGTGATATTCAAAAAACTCCCTCGGAAATACATGACTAGTTCAGCCATAACGACATATAATATAAGTATTATAAAAAGGTAAATTTATGCCTTTGCTCACCATATAGGCACACAGGGCAAATACAGGTATGTATAGCTTCATGCCCAGGGCACTTTACCCCTCGAAAGAACCCCACTACCAATTGGACAGCAGTCTTGATGGACCCCAGAGCCAGACTAAACGTTTTGGAGAAGCGTAAAACTTCTTGACCGTGCCAGGACTCGAGCTGTGTCATATGTAGTAATTTAAAGCGATTCAAAGCATTAGTCTTCAACCATCATCATCGCATGACATTCTAGGATGGCGGAAGACACCTGCACGATCTTCCAGTTGATACAGTTGCCCACAATAAAGGTTTATGAAATATTTTTGCTTATGATTCTGGTTGTCAAAATGTTTCAGTTTGAGCACTGACAGTACTTTAAATACTGTGTATTTATGTCTATTGTGTTCATTGGTGAAGGAGCTTAGCATTAATAAACAGGATGGGGAGTGATATTTTGAGGTGCAACCATAACCTTCCATAGCACATTTCATTAAGATGTGCACCTGGGGAGTTTTGTTTTTCATTTCTTTAAAGGCAAATATTTATTGAATAAGCAGTCATAAAGAACCTTATTTTTATTCACCAAATGAACTAGAGAAACCAAAACTCAAACTTTTTTTTTTTTAAATTAACAACTAAACTCTACTTAAAGACATAAAGTTAATAGATGAAGCACAAAATCCAAATGTTATGAAACTGGGATATGCCTGGACACATCCAGCACAGGCCATACACACACCTATGGGCATGACATTGAATGACTCAACCCCTATGTGAAATATTTCTTGTGTACAGACATATATTTGTGTTACTTTATCCAACAGAAAACAGTAAATTTCTGATTGAAATCTAGGGCTACCTACACGTTACGCCATCTTTTCGACTTTGTCTGCGAAACCCCGTCTTCCTTCGGACCCCCCAGATCCTGAACACAAAGACTGAAGTAGCACACATCAGCACGAAAAGCATCGACGCCTATCAAGCCTCCAAGCCGAAGATCACTTATCGGATGGCCTCCATTGCAAATAAGCTGAACATATATAAAAAGTCAATTATAATTAGATGGTGTATCCAGCGCGGAAAAACCCGGCTACTCCGGTACAGTAGTTATAAAATTGGTGACTATTGTAACTGACGAGGGATTCAGACGTAGTACTAAGTAACGGTAAAGCTATCACATTACAGACTATTACATGCCCTTAGGGCTCCAGGAGACTCAGGCTCCCAGAATTACTAGGCAATCGGCACGTGAAGACCGTAAGGTTGTCAGCCCTGCGCACCGGCCGCCTTAACCCCCCGCCCAATATCCCTGGCACTCATTTCTATTAGAGGCTGAGTTGACTTCCAGAGTTATAGCGCGGCCGCAAGGATTAAGTCAATGAAAAGTCCCAATGACACCACCGCAAATTAAACCCGTGACCTTCCGGCTTCTAGTGCGGTTCTTCAACCAACTGAGCCACCGCGTACCCCAAGCAAAACACCAATAACAGAGAATTCATCTTTCGGAGTTCAAAACAGCCCTACGGAGCCACGTATTGCTCCAAAACTTCGCTCTTTACCAGTCTACGTGGCGTCATATCCTATAAGATGTGACTCTTCAACAACACCGATGTGAGACACTCAAATCTCGCAAAACTAATGGGTCGTTTTTGTTTACCCGCTCTGTAAGGAATAGATAAAATGTCGAATTCGATACTAGGTGCTTCAAAAGTATGTACCTGGGGAACTTACTGTAAAAACTCTGAGAGGCAGGGATATGAAATGAGAGTACAAAGCAGAAGTGCAAAGAAAGTAATAGTAGTTTTTGGTTTTATACACGTTAAAATGGCATAGAATCATATCAAAGTTTACAGGTAACCATTTTTGTAACCCTTTACGTATAAACAGTATTTTATACGTAATAAAAAGGTAAAGGTAAAGTAATCCCGTTACAGGCCCGGTGAGGCCCAGATGGTGGGTAGAGGTATAACTCTACTCTTCCATGACTGCGGCACTAGAAGGAGGTGAGTGGTCAGCAGCACGCCCTGGCCGCACTTTACCCCCGGGAAAGACCCGGTACCCATTTTACAAGAGGCTGGGTGGGCCCCAGGGCCGGTCTGGACGGGCGGAAAGTCTCGTCCCCACCGGGATTCGATCCCGGACCATCCAGTCCGAAGTCAGTCGCTATACCGACTGAGTTACCGGGCCCACATTTTATACGTAATAAGTAGGTAAATTAATAATATATTTAAGTACCAAACCTGATATGCCTAGCACGAAAACCAAGGCGAAAGGAAATTTTAGCATGGCGGGGAAAAATACGACGTCAAAGAAGTTACTGGCTGTCCAAGATTAACATATCGGAACATCTTTTCAGGCTAAAATCTTTTCAGCCTCATGGCTCCGTGCGTCCGCCATGTTGCTGTTACCGACAAGGAAATTAAAAGTAATGCCGTTAATTTGGTTTATAATTCGATAACGTTGACACAGAGAATTGTAAAAGTCGGTAGGTGGTCGAGAATTTGACGGATCTCTTACAAATAATACACGAGGGCAAACTATTAAAGGAATACAAAATGATAGTTACGGGTGAATTCTGAAGCACCGATTTTTAACGGCCAAAATACACTCTTCGCATGCCAGTTTAGTTTAATTAAAGAATAAAATATCCATTTATTGAACTGGAATTAACTAGTACGGTACAATTCACAATGTATTAAGGTCACATAACGTTAATGTGTAATTTCGTCTTTCTACGGGGTTTATCACTTATCTTGATCAATCGATGGAGACTGCAGTACGCATCGAAACAAAGTATTAGCTTCAACACACGACACGTCTAAACTCCGAAAGTCGAATCTACGTAGTTATTAGACAAACACCTTGAAAACCTAAGAAGTATTGTTATGTCTGACAAGAAGCAATGAAGGATACTGGAAGACAAGAATGTCTTCAGGAACGGCACACTTCTTACTTAAGAAAGGTGTCGATAGGAAGTCATTAGGATTTAATGTTCCCGGGATTTCTTGGATTTTCTTCACGTCTTCTGGTTCTGTGCTGGATTCTTTACCGTTCCCTTCAGCGGCATAGGACGTTTTATCTTCAGGCAAATCTTCAGCGTCACTACCCGTTGCGTCAGACATCGTGTATCTTCAAAAATTCATATTTTTAAACAAATTCTTTGTCACCTATTACCGTATTGCGACTTGGTTGGTTAACATAATTTAAATGCATATTTCTCTAGACGTTTGAATAGCGGCTAACCAGTTGACAGACACCAATGCGCTGTAAACGTATCAGGTTGCCATAGAAATTGTTCGTCTCTTACAGGTGTGCCAATACAATTAACATTGAATTGCGAATTCAGCCTTTCGTTTACAGCATTATTAACTAAAAGTAAAGTCTACGCAATAGCAGTCAGTTAAATTAAATAATGTACATGTACTGTTGCAACTCCATATCATGCTGAAGATTTAGTGTTAATAAAATTCTATGTATCGATTTACAAGTGACCAAGCAGAGGGACTGGTAGCAATGCACAATCTAGCCTTATCAATCAACTGTCACTGATTGGTAGAATGGCAGTAAGAATCGGATTAGGGGTGGGTTAGGACAATGACAATTTTTGTGAGAGATCCTTGTGGGATTGTTTGTATTTTGGTGACATATGTGGCTGTACTTTACGCCGATTACGTAGTAATAAGATGGATCATTCTACAGACAATGCAAAACAGGTAACGTGTGTTATACGACTAGTTTATATTCGTATGCCGAAAGTAGGTTGCATTCTTAATTTGTTCTTGACGCAGTTGCATGCAAGATCATGTTAAATTAAAAGTATACCTAATTTGCAACCCGTATAAGTAGTGTACTTTGTTCAGTGTGACATGGCAGCATTTTCACCATGATGGTTGATTGATGTACTTGTCTTACGTTTATCAGAATCATTAAGAATATGGAAGTGTAAGTTTCGTACTATTTTTTAAATAGTAAAGTAATGGGTAGTAACACATCCACAAAAAAATGTGTCTGATTTCAGTTTATGGGGACCATTCCACGTAGTTCTCTTCAATACCATAGTTTTCCTCCTAGTCATGGCACATTTGAAAGCAGTGTGTTCAGACCCTGGAGTTGTTCCTCTGCCTCAAAACAGAGTTGACTTCTCGGACATCCACTCAGGTTCAGTATGACTGTTTATGGTGTTGCACACATTTTACTTCTTATGCTGTAGCTTGGAGGTCGAAATTAAATAATAACAAACATGGAAGTTGCAGAGTACTCTCTTGTGCACAGAGGGCTTGAAAGTTGTAGTCTCACCAACATTAATCTGTCCCGTAGTTCACAGTTTTAAGGAAAGCTGGATCAGTACTTTTGCCAAATTTGTAAAAGGTGAAGTATAAGAAATAGATCAAACAAACTGAAATGCAGCCAGGTATAAACAGAAAAGATATTCATGTACAGAATCATGAAACCTAATCAAAGCCTTGTGTTAAGGTGTGAATGAAAAGTAACAACAAGTTTTTGACCATATTGGTCCAAGGAATTTGATGTAATTTTTGGGTATTATTGTCTGTGTTTGAAAACCTGACTTTACCATCTGTAGTATCTGAGAAAGTGAACATGTGACAGATGCGGAAGTCCTCATGTGCGTATGTGAGAGTACATAATAAAATGTTTGAGTTTTGTAATAGGCATCATACAAGAACGCCTGTAATTGCTGTGCATGTTATATAGTAGTGTTATGTTATTCTACCTATTATTGCTGCATGGGTCCCAGTTTCAGTATATCAGTAAATTTTGTGAAATTAATGTAAGTTTTTTTGTGATGTTAATCTAATCGTCTTGGAACTTATTTTATTTATGCATATGTATTTGTAATCCAGTAGAATTGTGTGCTGAAGTGTTTCTGGTAGGGTTGTTGTTTAATAAATGCAGTGTGAACAAATTGAAGACTTATTTCATGCAGGGTCAGCCAGTATGCTAGCTTTGCATTGCTTAAGTTCTGAACTGGTTTTATAGTGGCTTTCAGAGGAAAAAATGACATCCTGTGAATAGTAAGGGATGTACAGCTGAAATGTGTTCAAGTATGGTCATAAGTGAAGGTATAGAAGCAGCAGTTAAAAATGTCACTGCATGCATTTAGACAACAGTCCCATTGGTGTACTCTTTATCATATTGTCTGCCAAGTATTCCTTTGGCTGCTATCTAAACCAATATACCACAGCTGTCTTCTCATGCACATTATTATCCAGCTGAGCATATGGCCTTTGAGGGCTTTCTTTAACCTTTTGGCGCCGGAATTATTTTTTTAAATTTTAGCACACACTGTATATAAAATGTGAATAAAACAGGAACCAAATATGTTAGAATTATGAAACAAACTGAATTTTGAAGAGAAAAAAAACAGAGAGTATATACCACATTAAAAATATTCAGTACCTATATTTGTTGAAGAAATATATAAAATGCAACGTTTAGAGGTTAGCGGTGCGGTACGACCACTATAGGGGTCGTTAGGCGTCAAAGGGTTAACAGTCAGAAGTTGTGAAAATTTTGTGGCAGTTAATCCAAGTTCTGTTGGTTCAGTGCCACCCTTGCCCCATCTGATCTACTGTACTCCCACTGAATCTAATCTATACTGTGCTAATTCTCTTGCAACTTGTGTCTGTGAGCTTCACCAATAGAAACTCCATACATCCCTACATTCTAACCACCCATTTTCCATTACTTAGAATGCTGCAAAGAATGTATCCTTGTCTGAGGCCCTGTGCAATATTTAATAACATGCTGTTCTTTGTTTAGTAAGGGACTGCTAGCCCACACCCTACTCCCAAGCTGAGGACCTCCGTTTGTCCAATGTCCATTTGTGCTGATCATTATAGCCATATCTGGTGGCTGTTTCCTCCCCCGACATCCTGCGGATGGACTGTCCTGTGCTAACAAATGCTGCACGTAGGCTATTATAATTCACATAAAAATGTTGTGATGGTGCATCCTTGGTAGCATGTACTACTGATGATTTTAATCTAGTCATACGATAATGTTAATTTGTTGTGTCACTTTTTTATTACTTATTTGTTTATGCAGGTTCTTCCGAATGTCTGCAGCGGGAGGATTGGACTGTATGTACACGGTGTGAAACGTACCGACCACCAAGGGCACATCACTGCCGCATCTGTAAGCGTTGTATCCGTAGGATGGACCATCATTGTCCTTGGTGAGTATTGTATGTTTGAATAAAGAAAGCTGAGTATGCATTTTGATTGTTACTGGGGGGGGGACATGATATGCTTTTGTATTTGAGGCTGAGTTGGATTTTTAAAACTATCTTCCATGTAGTCAACTATAAATATATTGTGTTTATTTGTAAGACTTTGGGAGTTGAGAGCTGTAATAATTAGGATGTGCTGTGCCTTTGAACTTTAAACAACTTATGTTCACATATGAGAATACATGTAAAGAAAATTCATTTTATATATTTAAGCAACAAGGACATTTACTGCATTTTAGGACATGCTGCATGATCTCTGTTTTATTTTCAACAAAATGCCATTTATTTCATAATTTTATCTTTTTGTGGTCAAATAATACATTCTGCATAAATCATGCACAAATTTAAATACCAACCTGGTCATTTAAACTTCTACCCCTAAATTATTTTACTTGTGACCCTTGGTTGTGTACTTTTGTGGCACAAAAATTTTGTATTACTTGCCTACTAAAACTACACAGTTTCAGGTGGTATGTTCATAGTTAAGTTACATGTATTTCAATTGCCCTGTTATTAACCTTTTGATGCCTAACGTCGATTATAGTGGTCGTACCGCACCGCTAACCTCTAAATGTTGCATTTTATATATTTATTCAACAAATATAGGTACTGAAAATTTTAAACATGGTATATACTCTCTGTTTTTTTCCTCTTAAAAATGCAGTTTGTTTCATAAATCTAACATATTTGGTTCCTGTATTATTCACATTTTATATACAGGGTGTGCTAAAATTAAAAAAATAATTCCGGCACCAAAAGGTTAATATTCATTATGCCATCTTGATTTTCTGAGATAGGCTGTCTGCATGACAGAATAGCAACATTCGTGAAATTATGTCTATATGAGCTTTCCTGTCTTCTTTGCCAACCTGCATGGCACACCACTTTCTATGTATGTAGGAGAGTCAAAAATTATCCACATTGTAGGTACATGTTTTGCAGTTGGCTACACTCGTGGCTGGGCATGACATGATACACATGGTCTACATCTATCCTACCATTGTGGTGCACGTGTGACTTGGATAGTTTATGTCATGAGCTTTGTGCCATAAATATGGACGCTTCACTTTTCATTGGCACCAAAGACGAGAAGAGGATGTTGATGGGTGCTGAAATGCATAGAAGGATGTCGGTGCAGTGTGGGAACAGTGTCATGTCGCACCAGATTGCCTACAAATGGGTCAAGAGGTTCAAGAATGGTCACACAAGCATTAAGCATGAGGAAGGGGCCAGACTCCTATCCACATCCATTACTGATGCAAACACAGAACAAGTCTGTGATATGATCCGGCAAAACAGACTCACAAGGGCTACTGCTTGAACATTATCAAGAGAGGGGTTCAACAGTGAACAGTGCTCACGACAGTGAGATGCTGTGTGACAAGCTAAAGCTTGCAATTCAAAGCAAAGAAGGACTGCTGTCAGCAACATTGTGCTTTACACAACAATGCCCATCCTCACACTGCTGCCCACCCTGTCGAAACCCTTTAGAAACTATGCTTTTAGGTAATGGGGCATTGCCCACATAGTCCTGACCTTGCCCCTTCGGACTTTCACCTGTTTGGTCCACTTAAACAAGCCTTAAGAGGCCGTTGGTTTACCACGGACAAGCAAATGAAGGAAATGGTGTATGCGTGGCTTGTCTCTCAACCCAAAACTTTTATTCTGAGGGCATAAAGAAGAATGCAGTGATGGACAAAATGCATCTCCAAGCAAGGGGACTATGTTGGAAAATGGTGAACTTGTAAGATCTCTACCCTTGTTTTAATAAATGTTAAACATACATTGTGGATAATTATTGACTCAGCCTCGTATTTCTGTTTGACTGCCATGCATCTCTCCCATTGGTTGTAAACCACTGGAAGCACTCTTGCAGGCCTTTTCTGTAAGCTTTATCTTCCTAAGAAACCATATGCTTGTCTGTAAAATGTACTGGCAAATGGCCTAGCATGCCAGATGTTGGTATTTTTGTGTTTGCTTGATGGCAGTTTTAATGCCCATGTTAAGCTATAAAATTTCAGGCCATCACTAGGTACAATTGACATTTAAATCCATCACCTAAAAGTTAAACCATTATTGGCACTTCAATTGACCTCCTGCTACACTGCATTGTCATACCCCAGAATGTGACATTTCAAATGAAAGTAGTTGCACAAACTGTCATGGGAAAACTGGTTCTTGAGCTGCACCCAGTGAGCAATATTTCAGTTGTGTACAATTATGTCCATGAAATACACTCGTATGACCATCAGCCAAACCACACACCATCATGTACTCAAAAAAAGTATTCTAAACTGTCACTGCAGAGAATCTCAAAGTATCTGCCAAGAAGCAACCCAAAGAGAGGTTGGACTGCTGTTTTGGGACCACTTGAAATCAGAAGCTTTACGTTGTTCAGAACTGCCAGGTCCAACATGGGGGGGGGGGGGGGGGGGGGGGTGATAAATATATGGGAGGGGTACAAGGACGAGAGAGGGAAGATAGGGAGATCGGTGAGTTATGATTTTAT
>Ga0123357_10002074_pt1 | contig 22005 bp, 20 predicted proteins | sample TergutEmb28metaG_FD_89873 | JGI IMG/M metagenome (GOLD analysis project Ga0123357, IMG submission 89873) | Embiratermes neotenicus P4 segment gut microbial communities from Petit-Saut dam, French Guiana - Emb289 P4 | ecosystem: Host-associated > Arthropoda: Insects > Digestive system > Gut ... | reverse complement strand
GGCAGAGCTGTTTGTATTGTTAGAGATGTACGAAAATTTGCTGCGCAACGGGAAGAGCCGTTCAGGTTCCGATTTTGTTTTTTACTATTCGCTTTTCAACCTTGAGTCGAATCTGGTTTCTTTCGAGTACGACGGCGAATCGTTGCTGCAATTTTGGATATACCCTGAAAGTCCGGTCGTTGTAAAGAACAACCAATTGATGGGCGATATGCAAAAGCGGTGGATTGATTCTAAGATAAGAAATTCGATATTGATTACAAAAACGACCGATGCTCATCAAATAGAGATGCTTCGGAACGTATATCAACAAATTGATGGGTTGACGAAAATTTAGATAACTTAGATTTTTCCGTACTTTTTTGTACAAATGGAAATAACTTCATAATGAAATTGTTTTTATTCCGGTTACAAATTTCAGCAAGCGGTTTTTCAACCGCTCCATTTCACTTTGCCTGATTTGCAAAGTCATTTCGCAATTCATATCCAGCTTTTGGGCAAGTATCTGAGGATTGATTTCTTTCACGATTTTCATCACATCGTTAAGAAAAGAATAAGCAAATTCAACAGTAATCGTTTCATCCACCGTTTTTTCGATGATTTCCGCATGAGCGATTGCATCTAAAGCGGCAGCGCGATAAGCGGCGATTAACCCGCTTGTTCCTAACTTCACTCCGCCGAAATACCGGACGACTACAATCAAAACATCCGTCAATCCGTGAGCGTTGATTACGCCCAAAATCGGTTTTCCTGCCGTAGAAGAAGGTTCGCCGTCGTCGTTGGCGCGAAACTGCAAACGCTCCGCCCCCAGCATATAAGCCCAGCAGACATGACGTGCTTCGTGATATTGCTTGCGGAATGCCTCAATTTTTTCCTTCACTTCCTCGACTGTCTGCACCGGCAAAACGCAGGATATAAACCTGCTCCTCTGCTCCGTAACAGCCCCTTCCGCAATACCTGCCACCGTCTTATAAACATCACTCTCAACTCTCAACTTTCAACTGATTAATAAGCTCTCGCAAAAACCACCCGTTGCGCCGAGTGTTTGCCCGTCACCATACATTTTCCGGGCGTTTTATCGCCTTCCAGCGGAATGCAGCGGATCGTCGCTTTCGTTTCTTCTTTGATTAACGCTTCCGTTTCCGGCGTACCGTCCCAATGCGCCATGATGAATCCGCCGGCTTCGATTTTTTCTTTAAACTCTTCGTAAGTATCTGCCGTAAAGGTTTGAGAGGTGCGGAAATCGAATGCTTTCCGGTAAATATTTGTTTGGATACCGTCTAACAAATCTTTCACATAAGAAGCTATATTTTCCATGCTTACGGTTTCTTTGGTCAGCGTATCGCGGCGGGCGGCTTCAATCGTATTATTTTCCAAATCGCGAGCTCCTATTGCCAACCGCACCGGAACGCCTTTCAATTCGTATTCGGCGAATTTCCATCCGGGTTTCTTGTTCTGGGAATTATCGTATTTCACACTGATTCCAAGCGCTTTCAAATCCGACATAATTCCGGAGACCTTCGCGTCGATTTGCGCTAATTGTTCATCCGTTTTATAAATCGGAACAATCACCACTTGATGAGGCGCCAATTTCGGAGGAAGCACCAGTCCGTTATCGTCCGAATGAGCCATGATTAACGCGCCCATCAAACGGGTGGAAACGCCCCAGGAAGTAGCCCATACAAAATCGCGCTTCCCGTCTTTAGATAAGAATTGTACATCGAAGGCTTTGGCAAAGTTTTGTCCCAAAAAATGAGTTGTGCCTGCTTGCAACGCTTTGCCATCCTGCATCAATGCCTCGATACAATACGTATCGACAGCGCCGGCAAACCGTTCGCTGATTGATTTCACTCCTTTCAATACCGGAACAGCCATGTATTTTTCGGCAAATTCGGTATAAATATCCAATATTTTCAGCGTTTCCTCAATCGCTTCTTCCTGCGTGGCATGCGCCGTATGGCCTTCCTGCCAGAGAAATTCCGCCGTGCGTAAAAACAAACGGGTACGCATCTCCCAGCGAACCACGTTTGCCCATTGATTGATCAGGATCGGCAAATCGCGATACGACTGTATCCAGCCTTTGTAGGTATTCCAAATAATGGTTTCGGAAGTAGGGCGGACAATCAGTTCTTCTTCCAGCCGCGCTTCAGGGTCAACAACTACGCCTTTGCCGGCAGGGTCGTTTTTCAGCCGGTAATGGGTTACTACCGCGCATTCTTTTGCAAAACCTTCTACATGGTCGGCTTCCTTACTCAGGAACGATTTCGGAATAAATAGAGGAAAATAGGCATTGACGTGTCCCGTTTCCTTGAACATATCGTCTAATTGACGCTGCATTTTTTCCCAAATAGCGTAACCGTAAGGTTTAATAACCATACATCCGCGAACTGCTGAATTTTCAGCCAGATCGGCTTTTATTACCAAGTCGTTGTACCACTGCGCATAATTCTCGCTTCTTGATGTTAACTCTTTTATTTCTACTGCCATTGATTGTATTTGTTTATATGTTTTATTTCAACTGTTTTTTTGAAATATAAGTACAAAGATAGCAAAAAATTTTTTGCGCAACGATAAAGATATTTATTTGAATATTCGAGAAAAGATTATAACTTTGCGGGGATAAAACAATTAACAAAAAATACAGGAAAATAAGAAAAGTAATGACGATTTCGCAAATCATAGAAACGCTGGAAGATTATGCTCCGCCGGCTTTGCAGGAAAGCTTTGATAATTCGGGATTGCAGATCGGCGATATTTCACAAAAAGTGAAAGGAATTTTACTTTGTCTCGACGTTACCGAAGAAGTATTGGACGAGGCAATGGAGTTGGACTGTAATCTGATCATTTCTCATCATCCGCTGTTGTTCAAGCCGATAAAGAAATTGAGCGGAAAAACCTATATCGAACGCTGTGTTATAAAAGCCTGCAAAAATGATTTGGTTATTTATGCGGCGCACACGAATATGGATAATGCTTATGGCGGCGTTAATTATTATCTGGCGGAAAAGCTGGGTTTGCAGAACCTGCGGATACTCAGTCCGAAAAATGACGGTTTACTGAAATTAGTCACTTTTGTTCCCGAAGCGCACGGCGAAACGGTGCGGAACGCTTTGTTTAACGCAGGCGCCGGTTGTATCGGTAATTATGATTCGTGCAGTTTCAATGTTTCGGGCGCAGGAACATTTCGTGCGGGAGAACAAGCGCATCCGTTTGTTGGCGACTTGAACGAATTGCATACCGAACCTGAAATCCGTGTCGAAACCATTCTTCCGGTTCATAAAAAATCGGCGGCGCTTCGAGCCTTGTTGGCTGTTCATCCTTACGAAGAACCGGCTTATGATTTCTATTCGCTGGCAAATGAATGGAATCGCGCCGGCTCCGGCATTGTAGGCGAATTGCCTTACACGGAAGGAGAAGAAGCGTTTTTGCAACGACTGAAAACTATTTTCAAGTTGCAAAGTCTGAAACATTCGCCTTTGACCGGAAAAGAAATCCGCGAAGTTGCCTTGTGCGGAGGCAGCGGAGCATTTTTAATTCCGGATGCAATTGCATGCGGCGCTGATATTTTCATTACGGGAGAAGCGCGGTATAATGATTTTTTCGATGTTGAGAACCGGATTTTGCTGGCGGTTATCGGGCATTACGAATCGGAAATCATTACAAAGGAATTGTTTTATGATGTAATTACAAAAAAAATGATTAACTTTGCGGTTCATTTTTCAAAAACAAACACAAATCCGGTAAATTACCTGTAATTCAAAAAATTATGAATAAAAAGACAAAAGAAGTCGAAACGATAGAAAAACCGACTAAAGGGCAAGTTAAACATACAAAATCCGGTGCAAACGATGCGAATGCCAAATTCGTGAAACCGGCTGTTTCGTCTGTGGGTAAACAGCAAGATACTCCTTCTGCACATAAAAAAGAAAAAGTGAATGCTGAAGATTTGCCGGTGGAACAGAAACTGGCGAATTTATACAAACTTCAAACGACCTTGTCTGAAATAGATAAAATCAAAACGCTTCGAGGCGAACTTCCGTTAGAAGTACAGGATTTGGAAGATGAAGTTGCCGGCTTGCAAACGCGTATTCAAAATTTTTCGTTAGATATTAAAGAAATTGATACCGCGGTTGGACAACAGCGGATAAAAATTACCGATTCAAATACATTAGTCAATAAGTATAAAACGCAATTGGAAAATGTCAGGAACAACCGTGAGTTTGACAGTCTTTCTAAAGAAATTGAATTTCAAGGGCTTGAAATTGAGTTGGCTGAAAAGCGCATTCGAGAATTTACGGCAGAATCCAAGATGATTAGCGAGGAAATAGCCAAAAGCAAAAAAGCGCTGGAAGAACGGCAAGTTGATTTGAAGTCGAAAAAGGAAGAATTAAACGGCATTATTTCCGAAACAAAGATTCAGGAAGAACAGTTGCGGGAAAAAGCCAAACAGTTGGAAACAACGATTGAAGCTCGTTTGCTGGCTGCTTTCAAACGTATTCGTAAAAGCGCCCGAAACGGATTAGCCGTCGTCTATATTCAACGTGACGCTTGTGGCGGTTGCTTCAATAAAATACCTCCTCAGAGGCAATTAGACATTAAATTGCGTAAAAAGACGATTGTTTGCGAACATTGCGGACGCATCATGATCGATCCGCAGTTGGCCGGAGTAGAATAAATGCATCCTCTACACTCTTTTCGATATTGTCCCGTATGCGGGTCGGAGCATTTCGTTGAAAATAATTTCAAATCTAAGAAATGCGAACGTTGCGGTTTTGTTTATTATTTCAACCCTTCGGCAGCCACAGCCATTTTTATTACAAATAGAGTAGGGGAGTTGCTGGTTGCCCGCAGAGCAAAAGAACCGGCAAAAAATACATTCGATTTACCCGGAGGATTTGTTGATTTGTATGAAACGGCTGAAGAAGCTATTGTCCGTGAAGTGGAAGAAGAAACCGGCTTGCGGATTTCCTCGCCCGAATATCTCTTTTCTTTGCCGAACATCTATCGCTATTCCGGTTTTGACGTGCACACCATTGACTTGTTTTACTGCTATTCCGTTGATACTTTTTCCGGAATGCAGGCAGGCGATGATGCCGGATCGCTTTTCGTTTTGGAAAGAAGCCAAATTCAACCCGAAGCCTTTGGGCTAAATTCGATTCGGCGGGCGGTTAAAGTTTGGCTGGATACCGGCAGCTTCATTCCCAAGTAATAAATGTATCCTTTATGACTAAGAATGAAATACATAAAGTTTTACTGTTTGTAGCTATTGTTGTTGCAGGGGCGCTGTTGCTTTTGCTGGCGCCTGATTTTGATTGGAACGGATTGGACTTTAAGAAAGTAGATGTTCTTGCCGATATTCGTGTAAACAAAAATATGGCTGCTACCGATACGATAGTTGCTGAGATAAAACCTGAATATATCGATACCTGTAAAAGCGGCATGGTGTGTATCGACGATTATTCGGCGAACCATGATGCGCTCAACCGTTTTTATGAAGCGCTGTCGTCAAACCGTCAAGTACGCATTGCCTATTTCGGAGATTCATTTATTGAAGGCGATATACTGACGGGGTCGTTACGCAATTTGTTTCAGGAAAAACAGGGCGGCAATGGCGTCGGTTTTGTTCCAATCAATTGCCTCACAGCGGGATTCAGAACTACGGTTGTAACTTCGGCCAATGGTTGGGAGGAGCATTGTCTGACCGACAGTGTTTTTGACCGTAAGAAACAGGGGATTTCAGGCTATTATTTTATTCCTCAAACCAATGCAACAGCCTCATTTTCGTGCCGGACAGTTTCCGATAATGAGACGGATACCTGCTCTGAAGCATCGTTTTATTTTATCACCGATGGTAATTTGAAATTTACTACAACCGTCAACAAGCGAACACAAGAGCAGCACATCGCAACAGGAAGCTCTGATATTCAAGAAGTTTCCGTTCTCGATCGTATTGGTCATATCAGAATTACTGTTGATAATCCGGGAAAAAATACACGTTTTTTTGGAGTTACGCTGGATGATGAAAATACGGGAGTGATAGTTGATAATTATTCGCTTCGCGGCGTATCGGGCGAAACGTTAAGCTCCATTCCCGAAAAGACATTACAGGATTTGGATAAATTGCGAAGTTACGATTTGGTCGTTTTGCAATACGGGTTAAATGTAGCTACAAAAACGGGAAGTAAATACGATTATTATAAAAAATCGATGGTGGCAGTGATAAACTATCTTCGGAAGAACTTGCCTCACGCCGATTTTTTACTTGTAAGCGTTGGCGACCGTGCTGCAAAAATTGATGGCGAAATGCAAACGATGCCCGGCGTAAAAAATCTGTTAGTTATCCAGCAGGCAATTGCATCCGAATGTGGCGTCGCCTTTTGGAATTTGATGAATGTTATGGCGCTCGACGGCGGAATAGTTGAATACGTAAAGTCAAAACCGCCCAAAGCGAATTTAGATTACACACATATTAACGTACACGGCGGAGAGCTGGTGGCGAAACATTTGTTTGAAACCATTGAATATGAAAAAGAAAAGTACATTGAAAAGAAGAAATACAGCGAATCGAAATGATATGAGAATAAAAATAACATTCATTTTTTTACTGACTGTCTTTTTATGGACATGCCCGGAATTGTTACTGTCGCAGCAAAAGGATATGGGAAATGCAAGCGCTGTTATGCCTTCGTCATTTAAAGGCGTTAAGCCTAATGTAATTCAAGATACAACACATAATTTATCTTCGTTTTTTGATAAGCTTTCAATGCTTCAAAATCCGGTTGATACGGAAAAGACAGTTGTTCGCATTGTGCATATAGGCGATTCGCATGTTCGCAGCCACGAGTTTACCCCTGCCCTTAATTTACGGCTGATCGAGGTATTTGGTAATGCAGCAACCGGCACTAATGAAGGCTACAGATCCGAAGGGATTTTGGAAGAGAGTGGTTCGTCCGGAGTTATTTGCCATTGCATTGGAATTAATGGCGCTACCAGTCAAAATTTTCTGGATGATAAATATATGGCTCAAATTCAACAGCTTCATCCCGATTTAATCATTATTTCACTTGGAACGAATGAAAGTTTTAGCCTGTATGATTCGGCAGCTCACTACGATATGATGGACAGTCTTTTTTCTATGATAAAAAACGATTGTCCGGAGGCTTCCATTTTATATACTACCCCTCCCGGAGCATTCAAACCGATATACCGTCGTTATCGCAAGCACAAACGCATTTATCGTCGGGTAGTCAGGGTAGAGGAAAACAGGAATATAGAAAAAGCGGCGGCGACAATTGTGCAGTTTGCTGCGAATCATCATGTTGCTTCTTGGGATTTGTTTAATATTGCGGGAGGCGAAAAGTACGCCTGTAAAAACTGGCTTTCGGGCAAATATTTTCAACGCGATAGAATACATTTTGTTAGCGCCGGTTACGCGCTTCAAGGTAATTTGTTGTATGAAGCGATAATGAATGGGTATGACAAAAAAATGAATTAACCACATTGGAATAAATGTGGATTTAGAAAAAATATTGTATCTTCGCAACATAAAACATAAACATTAAATTTTATGATAATCACAATAAAGAAAGATACTGACAATAAAGAGATTGACAAAAAACTGTCTGGCTTGAAGCCTCGAAAACAATTCCGGTCAAAACTATTTTTGGGTAAAATCAAGTGGGGTGAAGATGCCCTGAAATACCAAAAAAGAATAAGAGATGAATGGGATTAGAATTTTATGTGACACAAATCCGTTAATATATTTACTTGATGGGAATGGATATATTGCGAAACTTCTTGACGGTAAGCAGATTTATTTGTCTGTGATTACAGAATTAGAATTATTTGGGAGGCCAAATCTTTCTGTTCAAGACAATAAGATTATAGAGGTTCTGCTTGATGAATGTTTTATTGTTGATATTAATCAAGAAATCAAACGCATATACAGAGAAGTTAAACAGAAATATATTATTAAACTGCCGGATGCTATTATAGCGGCAACAGCAATATATCTGGATATGCCTTTTTTGACATTTGATAAAGGGTTTAAAAATATACCAAACCTAAAATTGGTAATGTGTGATTGGTAAATAATGAATAACATTCTGAATTATTTTGATCTGGATTTCGAAAAACTTAAATCCTTGTTTTTATACAATCCAAGCGAGCCGATGCTTTTCAACAGCGGGCTTTTCCTGTTTGTGTTTTTTGCTTTCCTCATTGTTTACACTGCATTGAAAAACCGCTTTACCCCGCGTCTCATTTTTGTTATCCTGTTCTCCTATTTCTTTTATTACAAAAGCAGCGGAATGTATTTTCTGCTACTTGCAATCGTCACCTTGTGCGACTTTTTCCTTGCAAAGCAGATAGCCCGTGCAAAAACAGAATTTTTGCGCAAAACATTGCTTACGATAAGCATAACTATTGGTCTCGGAATACTTGGTTATTTCAAATATTTCAATTTTTTCGGCGCTACCGTTTCGTCAATTATCGGCGGTAATTTTCAGCCGGAAGATATTTTCCTTCCGGTGGGAATTTCATTTTTTACTTTTCAATCATTGAGTTATAGCATAGATGTCTATCGCCGTAACATAAAGCCGTTAGACACTATTCTCGATTATGCCTTTTTTGTTTCTTTTTTCCCGCAATTAGTTGCAGGACCTATTGTCCGCGCCCGCGATTTTATTCCGCAAATTCGCCAACCGATGAAAGTCACCAACGAAATGATAAGCGCAGGCATTTTCCTGATTATTTGCGGATTATTTAAAAAAGCTATTATTTCCGATTATATAGGCGTCAATTTTGTGGACAGAATTTTTGATAACCCTTCGCTTTATTCGGGCATCGAAAATCTCTTAGGCATATACGGTTACGGGCTTCAAATCTATTGCGATTTTTCGGGATACAGCGATATGGCGATTGGAATAGCGTTGCTGCTTGGATTCAGGTATCTTGCCAATTTCGATTCTCCCTACAAATCGGTGAATATTACTGAATTTTGGCGGCGTTGGCACATTTCGCTGTCGTCGTGGTTGCGCGATTATCTGTATATTTCGCTTGGCGGAAACCGTAAAGGTAAAGTTCGCACCTACATTAATCTAATCATAACCATGCTGTTGGGTGGATTATGGCATGGTGCAAACTGGAATTTTATTATTTGGGGCGGACTGCACGGGGTAGGGCTTGCCGTGCATAAATTTTTCATGTCTGTTACTCACCGGAAGAAAAATGAAGTGTCGAATCCCCGCACTTTCCAACATTGGGTCAGTGTGTTTTTCACTTTTCATTTTGTTATGTTTGCCTGGATATTTTTCCGCAATCCGTCGCTGGTAAATTGCAAAGTTATTCTGACGCAAATTTTCAGCGACATGCAATTTCATATCGTGTGGCAAGTATTGATGGGTTACAAGCTGGTATTCCTGTTGATTTTCACCGGATACCTGCTGCACTTTCTGCCTTTGCGATTTGAAAATTACTGCAAGGAAAAATTCTTGAACGTACCTTTATTATTGAAAGCTGTCGCTATGATTGTGTTGATATATTTCATCGTTCAAATTAAATCGAGCGATGTGCAGCCGTTTATTTATTTTCAGTTTTAGCTATGTTCGATTGAGTTAACTTGCTATTCCACCGAAAGAACCAATCCTTTAATATATTCCCCTTCAGGATGATAAATATTGATTGGATGATCGGGTTGCTGCGTGAGTTGATGCAGGATTTTCACATTCCTCTTCGACTGGGCGGCAGCGCTGAAGACCGTCAGACGAAAATCTTCTTTACTGACTACTTGCGAACAGGAAAACGTGAAGATAATTCCTTGCGGTTGTATTTTTTCAAACGCCAGTGCATTCAGCTTTTTATATCCCTGCAAGGCATTCCGCAGCACTTTCCGGTGTTTGGCAAAAGCAGGCGGATCCAAAATCATCAAATCGTATGGCTGGCCGGTTTTCTCCAGATAGAGGAATGCGTCTTCCGCAAAAGCCTGATGACGGTTATCGACTGGAAAATTCAACTCCATATTTGTTCTTAATAAGTCAATGGCTTTCGACGAACTGTCAACCGAATGAACCAGCTCCGCTTTTCCCCGCATTGCATAAGCCGAAAATCCGCCGGTATAACTGAATAAATTCAAAACTTTGCGGTTTTCCGCATATTTTTCCAATAAATCTCGATTGTTTCGCTGGTCAACAAAAAATCCGGTTTTCTGACCTTTCACCCAATCGACCTTGAATTTCAAACCGTTTTCCACCACATAATCCGGAATATCCGTTCCTCCGTAAAGGTACCCGTCTTCGGCATCCAACTCCGCTTTATAAGGAAGCGTTCCTTCCGATTTGTAATAAACGTTTTTGATGAAATTGCCCGCTGGCAATTCTTTCAAAGCGGCGGCTAATTCATGGCGGGCGATGTGCATTCCGGGCGAATGAGCCTGCATAACTGCCGTATTACCATATATATCCACAATCAAACCTGACAGATTATCGCCTTCGCCATGAACCAAACGAAAGACATTCGTATCGGGATTATTGATTAATCCCAATTGCCGGCGCAGCTGGAAGGCGTTTTCCAACCGTTTTTTCCAAAATTCTTCACCAATATTTTCCTGTTGAAAAGTCAATATGCGAACGGCAATCGAACCGATTTGGCAATGTCCGGCAGCTAAAAAATTGTTGTTGGAATCGTAAACATCAACGATTTCACCTTCTTCAAGCGGACTGTCAGTATGATGAATAGCGCCGGAAAATATCCAGGGATGAAACCGTTTCAGGGATTCTTCTTTCTTGGGACTTAGATAGACTCGTTTACAGGACATAATTTTTTGTAAATTTTTAAGCAAGCCCAAGCGTCTAAGGCTGCATATTTTTTTTGTGCACTCGTTAATTCTTCCGCTTCCCAATTACTTAATTGCTGACTTTTAGATATTCTCTTTTGAAACAGAATGGCATAAATTTTCTGCAAACTGAGATCGGCAATATCGTATTCCGAAACCATTTTTTGCAAATCGACAAAACCTTCCGGCGTGAATTTCATTCGCCGGCTCATCGTTGTGAAATCATCTTTCAGGGAAAGTCCGATTTTACGGATAGTTGCATCGGACAGTAATCTAATGAGAGAAAGAGAAATACCGATTCGATTTAACCGGAACAAATAACAATGGTCGTCGGTTGCCAATTGAATCAAAGCAACATTATTCAGATTGCCTTTTTGAAACGAGGGGCGAGTTTCGGTGTCGAAGCCCAAATAGCTGAATCCCGACAAGTAGATAACTGCTTTATCGGCTTTATTCGGGGTGTCGATTACAGAAATACGACCGGTAAATTCTTCCGTTTTAAATGCTGCTACTTCTTCTTTTGTTATACTTCTCACGCTTCGGGTTCGTCGTTATATTTTAAATAATGTAATGCACGCAAGGCGTTTAATAGTCGCTGTCCCCAATATTTTTCAAAATTCTGGATACAGAGCGCCAGTGAATCATTCATCGTTTCTTTTTGTCCATTCTTAAAAACGGCGATAAAGTTACCTAAATCCTGGTAAATATCGGCTAAATCTTCGGAAATTTTTACGGCAACCGGCGAATCGCTCAACCGGATATCGGGATGAAACGTTTCCAAGTAAAGGTTATCATTTCCCAATAACTGGCTAATGGATTCTTCTACACGGTTATACATTTCTTCGCTTACCTTGGTTTCCAAATCCGAATCGTAATTTTCTTCGACCGGAGGAATAATTGATACTTTCAAATATAACAAAGGCAAGACTTTGACCATGTTATTAATAAAGAACTCCCGTCCGGTTTGCGTATGTTTTTCGGCCAGGACGCAAAATTCGAGGGCGGTTCTGACAAAATCTTCTGTTTGTTTGGATAATATGACTTCACTCATAATATTTTATAGTTTTTGTTTAATGTTGCGAAGATACTAGTAGCCAGGCAGCTGTCAGCCGATAGAAAAGGCTGCCTCTAAATAAGACAGCCTCATTATTTTTAATTTTGACTTCTCCGGTTATTTTTTATCCGGTATTCTCATTTTATAAAACGACCGCCAGATAAAAATCAACGCTATAAGAAAGAATGGTATCGCAATATAGGTTGAATAATCATGAGTCGATAATTTCATTTCAATGCAGATTTCCGTCGCCAGCAATCCGAATAAAGTAGAGAATTTGATGATCGGGTTCAGAGATACCGATGAAGTATCTTTGAATGGATCGCCCACCGTATCGCCAATAACCGCAGCTTCATGCAGGGGCGAATTTTTTTCGTTCAAATCCACTTCAACAACTTTTTTTGCATTATCCCAGCTTCCGCCGGCATTTGCCATATAAATAGCCTGGAACAATCCGAATATGGCGATAGAAACCAAGTAGGCGACAAAAAAGTTAGGATCCATAAATGCAAATGCCAATGTAATGGAAATCAATGCAATAAATATATTCCACATTCCTTTTTGAGCATATTGGGTACATATTTTTACAACCACATTTGAATCCTCCGCATTAGCTTCCGTTTTATCCAGATTGAATGTTCGCTTAATAAATTCGACAGCTCGGTAAGCGCCTGTGGTAACAGCCTGTATGGATGCTCCGCTAAACCAGAATACAACAGCTCCACCGCAAATCAAACCCAGAATAACTTGCGGGTCGGTCAATTGCAGATGCAATAACCCTACCTTTTCCAATAAAAGGATAATGGAAAAAATCATGGTGGTGGCTCCAACAACTGCCGTACCGATCAATACCGGTTTGGCCGTAGCTTTAAATGTGTTTCCGGCAGAATCGTTTGCTTCCAGAAAATGCTTACCACGTTCAAAATCAGGCTTAAATCCAAATTCTTTTTCAATGGATTTTTCCACATCGGGAATCTGTTCGATTTGTGAAAGTTCGAATACCGACTGTGCATTATCGGTTACCGGCCCATAGCTATCGACTGCAATGGTTACCGGACCCATACACAGGAATCCGAAAGCAACAAGTCCAAATGCAAAAACAGTTGAATGAGCGCCGAGAATACTGGACAATCCCTCTCCCATTTGTGTTGTAAAATAAGCGATGGTCATCAATCCGACAATCAATAATCCTGTCCAGAAAGCGCCGAAATTACCGGCAACGATACCCGATAAAATATTCAACGATGGTCCTCCTTCACGCGAAGCGGTCACTATTTCGTTGACGTGTCTGGATTTGGAACTTGTAAACAGTTTGGTAAATTCAGGAATAAACAATGCAGCCAACGTTCCGCAACCGATAATGATCGACAGTTTCCACCAAATAGTAGGATCGTCAAGGTCGTGTAATAATAAATGACTCATAAAGAAGCTTGCGGAAATACACAATATGGCTGCTGTCCATATTAATCGCATCAAAGGAGCTTCAAAATCGAAATCTTTTTTCTTTCCATAAAGAGCTTTTGAAATGGCTTGATTGATGAAAAATGAACAGCCTGAGAGAAAGTCCATTAAAAAGCGCATACCGAAAATCCATACGATTAACTTTGCCTGAATGCTCGGATCCGGAACAGCTAATGTAATAAATGTGATTAATGCCACACCGGTTACGCCATACGTTTCAAAGCCGTCGGCGGTAGGGCCTACACTGTCTCCCGCATTATCGCCCGTACAGTCTGCAATAACGCCCGGGTTGCGGGGATCGTCTTCTTTTACCTTGAAAATCACTTTCATCAAATCGGAACCAATGTCGGCGATTTTTGTAAAAATTCCTCCGGCAATACGCAAGGCGCTTGCTCCCATAGATTCTCCGATAGCAAAACCAAGGAAGCAAATTCCAACGATTGAACGATCTACAAATAGCAAAATGATTACCATCATCACCAATTCTAATGAAATGAGGAACAGTCCCACGCTCATCCCTGCCCGCATTGGAATGTTGACTACGTCTAACGGTTTTCCTCTCAGCGATGCAAAAGCAGTGCGGGCATTCGCGTAGGTATTCACCCTGATTCCATACCACGCAACGGCGTATGAACCGCCCATTCCTATTATTGCAAACAACAGGACTAAGAGAACTGTTTCTACGGATTTTCCAAGAAGTCCAAAGAAATAAACGCAAAAAATAACGGTAACTATACCGAACAGCATAAGCAGAAAACGCCCTTGCTGAAACAAGTAAGTACGGCAAGTTCCGTAAATGATTTGTCCTACTCTTGCCATTGAACTGTGAACAGGCAGTTTTTTGACTTGAGAAAACAAAAACAAACTGAACCCAAGGGTTCCCGCGATAATAATTGCTCCATAAAAAAGGAAATACCAGGATGAAACCTCGCCTCCGAATATATGGAATGTTCCATCGTGCAGATCGGGAATTGCCAAATCCGCTTCACTTGCTTGCATATTAAAACATGTTAATAACAAGCCTCCAATCATTAACAAATATTTAGATATTTTCATTATAAAACTGTGAATTAAAATAAGCTGCAAAGGTATTACATTTTTTCTTTTGATTATCTTATTTGAATCATTTTTTTAGTTATTTTTTTACATTCAATTCATAATGTTACATATTTCTTGCAATTACAATAATTTTCCGGTTAAGAGCAAAGCGGCAACCGAGAAATATATTATTAACCCCGTGACATCCACCAAAGTAGCTACAAATGGCGCTGAAGCCGTTGCAGGGTCTAATCCTATTCGTTTTAAAATAAACGGAATCATCGAGCCGGTAAGCGTTCCCCATAAAACAATGAAAATCAATGCTAAAGCAACACTGAAACCCACCCACATCCAATGTTCGCCGTAATTATACAAGCCGGTATGTTGCCAGATGAAAATACGGAAAAATCCAATTAAAGCAAGAGATGAACCTAATAACAATCCCGAAAGGATTTCTTTCCGCATAACGTACCACCAGTTTTTCAAATGCAGTTCTTTTAATGCTAAAGACCTGATAATGAGACTTGCTGCCTGTGATCCGGAATTTCCTCCGCTGGAGATAACCAATGGAACAAACAGGGCAAGTACGACCGCTCGCTCTATTTCTTTTTCAAAAAAACCCATCGCAGAAGCGGTTAGCATTTCGCCGAAGAAAAGTATGGTCAACCACCCTGCGCGTTTTTTTACCAATTCGAGCAAAGGCGTTTTTGTATAGGAAAGATCCAATCCTTCCGTACCGCCGAATTTCTGGAAGTCTTCGGTACTCTCTTCTTCTGCGACATCCAATACGTCGTCCACCGTGACTATGCCCAACAACGTTCGGTCGGTATCAACCACCGGCAATGCTACCCTGTCCTGATCCTGAAAAACTTTTACCGCTACTTCCTGGTCGTCGTAAGCGTTTAAAGCTACAAACTTGTTATCGGTTATATCTGAAATTATTTGTTCCGGAGAAGCAAGAATAATTTCTTTAATCCGTATGTCGTCAACTAATCGCCATTGATTATCAACTACATAAATAACATTTAAAGTTTCAGAATCACGCCCGAATTTCCGAATATGGTCTAAAGCTTCCTGAACAGTGAAGTAAGGCTTAATTGCGACATATTCAGGCGTCATCATACGACCAATACTTTCTTCGGGATAGCCCAGCAAGCGGGTAGCAATTTCGCGCTCTTCCGTTGCCAGGAGCTGAACCAACTGTTGAACTACTTTTCCCGGCAATTCTTCAAAAAATGCCGTACGATCGTCCGGATCCAAATCGTTCAATAAACTGGTAATGATGCCGGTATGGGAAGCCAAGCCGGTAATAATATCTTCCTGTTCGTCGTGCGATAGAATTTGAAAAGTGTCTTTTGCTAATTGCCTCGGTAAAAGCCTGAATAGTACTAACTGTTCTGTTTCTGACAAATCCTCCCAAATTTCAGCCACTTCAAGCGGCTCGAGGAGATGCAATTCCTGTTTTAAGGTTTTCCAGTCCTTTTTTTCTAAAAGTTCCCGGAAATGAATTTTAACTTCATCCATTTTGAAATTCTCCTTACAAATTTTACTCCGTAAGGATAAAAACATACCTTACAGAGTGATTAATACTCTCTGTTTCCTACAACTATGACTCGGTATGTCATCCATAAATGATTGAATTTTCAATGTGCCCAGGACGGGATTTGAACCCACACACCGTAACCGGCACCACCCCCTCAAAGTGGCGTGTCTACCAATTTCACCACCTGGGCTAATGATAAAAAACGGTGCAAATATAAAATTTTTTACGCGAATATTCAAAAAAATCAAATGAAAATGATGATTTTCAATAAAGATATTTTAATTTTGCAGAAAATATTCATTTAAAAAGGAATTATGAGCGTTTTTTATTTGGACGAACACAGGGTTTGCAGTAATTATATTTCCGATTATAATATTGGATTTAAAAATTGTCAGATCAAACAAGGCGAATCTATTACTCCGGCAAACAAAGAACTTCATTGTTTGTTTTTCCTTACCAACGGGCGGGCCGATCTGCTGTATGAAGCGCAAACCTATCATTTGCGGAAAGATACGGTCTGGTTTATTCCCATGTCGGCTGATTATAAAATTTCTGCAAGCACCGACGCTACGCTCATTATGAATTATTTTAACAAGCCTATCGACTTTTGTGAAAAATCAGCACTGGAAAGTTTATCTATCTTTCAGGAACAAAAAGCGCATACTTCCATGCTGAGAATCAATAAACCTTTGAAGAAATTTTTATCTACCTTGATTTTCTATATGAATGAAGGCATTTTCTGTAAACATTTTCATGAAATAAAACAAAAAGAGCTGCTTTTTATTTTACGGTATTTTTATACCAAAAGGGAAGTCGCCAGCTTGTTTGCCCCAATAATCAGTAAAAACCTCGATTTTAAGAATGTAGTTTTATCCAATTACTTGAACGCAAGCTCTGTAAAAGAATTAGCGCAAATCTGTAACTATTCGCTATCTTCTTTTAACCGGATTTTCAAGAAAAATTTTGAAGAAAATCCATACATCTGGCTGCAAAATCAAAAAATAAAATATATTGCAGGGAGGCTTTCCGATAAAAGCATTCCGTTAGGTCAAATTATTGATGAATTTCGGTTTTCATCGCCAAGCCATTTTACTATTTTTTGTAAAAAGCATTTAAATTTAACGCCAAGTCAATTTCGAAAACAGCAGGTAAAATAAATATATAATATTTTGGATATTTTATATAACAGTATAATAACTAAAAAAGCCTAATTTTACAGCGAATTTCATTTTTTATTAATTTTTTATGGAAAAGATAAAAAATTGTTCTGATTTTTTTGCCATGTATATTGATGGATTTAAGAATCTCACATGGGGGAAAACACTCTGGATCATTATTTTAATAAAACTTTTTATTATGTTTGCAATCCTTAAGGTATTTTTCTTTCCTAACATTCTTAGCAGCCGTTTTCAGACCGATAAGGAAAGGAGCGAATATGTGTCGAAAGAGTTAACAAAAAATCATTTTTATTAATAACGAAAAAAAAGCCATTCAAATGAATCAAATTGATGTCTCGTTGATTGATTGGTCGAGGGCGCAGTTCGCCCTGACTGCTATGTATCACTGGTTGTTTGTCCCGCTGACATTAGGGTTGGGACTTGTCATTTGTATCCTGGAATCGATTTATGTCAGGACAGGGGAAGAAAAATGGAAAAATGCAACCAAGTTTTGGATGAAGCTCTTCGGCGTTAATTTCGCCGTGGGCGTTGCAACCGGTATTATTCTCGAATTTGAGTTCGGGACTAACTGGTCGAATTACAGTTGGTTTGTGGGCGATATTTTTGGCGCTCCACTTGCCATTGAAGGTGTTGTCGCTTTCTTCCTGGAAGCTACATTTATTGGGGTAATGTTTTTCGGATGGAACAAGGTAAGTAAACGATTCCACCTGACTTCTACCTGGTTAGCCGTAGGAGGAGCTACGCTGTCTGCTTTGTGGATTTTGGTTGCAAACGGCTGGATGCAAAGTCCGGGCGGGATGACCTTTAATCCGGATACGGTTCGCGCCGAAATGAACAACTTTGGGGCAGTCGTTCTTTCCCCGATAGCTATCAACAAATTTTTCCATACGGTATTTTCGTCATGGATAGTGGGTTCGGTCTTCGTAATCGGTATCAGTTCATGGTTTTTGCTGAAGAAAAGCAACAAAGAATTTGCGCTCGATAGCATCCGTGTAGCTACGTTTGTCGGTATTGCCGCCATTCTCCTTACCTGGATAACCGCTCACGGATCGGCACAACAGGTTGCTTACAAACAACCGATGAAATTAGCTGCGATGGAAGGACTTTACGACGGCGGTAACGGCGTTGGAATGGTTGCAGCCGGAATATTGACCCCGGGTAAACAATACGACGATTCGAAAGATCCGTTCGTATTTAACATTACGATTCCTAAAATGCTTTCATTCCTGGTTGACTATAACCCGAACAGTTTCGTTCCCGGCGTTAATGACATAATCAAAGGAGGTTACGATACTCCTGACGGGAAAGCTATTTCGATGGATGAAAAAATTCAACGGGGAAAAATGGCTATTGCCGCTTTAGCCCAATATTCGGATGCTAAAAAGGCGCAAAATACGGAAGCGATGCAAGAAGCAAAGCAACAATTAGATGCTAACTTTCCTTATTTTGGATATGGATATTTCTCTTCGCCGGCAGATGCCATTCCCAATATTCCGTTAACTTTCTATTCTTTCAGGGTAATGATAATACTGGCGGGATTTTTCCTTTTGCTTTTCTTTGTCGTATGGTATTATAGCGCGAAAAAGAAATTCGCAGAAACAAAGTGGTTGCAATGGGTTTGTTTAATTTCAATTCCTTTTGCTTATATCTGTTCGCAGGCAGGTTGGCTGGTAGCTGAAATAGGACGGCAACCGTGGGCTATCCAGGATGTCCTTCCGGTATCGGCAGCCGTTTCTAAAAATTATACGGCTTCGGTTCAACTTACATTTTTTATTTTCCTTATCCTGTTTACCGTGATGCTTACAGCCGGAATCAAAATTGCGCTGAAGCAAATTAAAGCTGGACCGGAAATTACCGATTAATTATTTTAATTTAAAAACATATTATGGACTACTCATTTTATCAACATTACTGGTGGTTCCTGGTTTCTTTACTGGGAGCGCTGTTGGTTTTCCTGCTTTTTGTGCAGGGAGGTCAATCACAAATATATCAATTGGGAAAAAAAGAAAGCGAACTGAATTTACTGTTTGTTTCCATGGGGAAAAAATGGTCGTTGACATTTACTACGCTGGTAACATTCGGCGGGGCATTTTTTGCTTCTTTCCCGCTTTTTTATTCCACAAGTTTCGGCGGCGCTTATTGGGTTTGGATGCTGATTCTTTTCAGTTTTATCATCCAGGCTGTCGGGTATGAATTTATGAATAAAAAAGGCAACTTATTGGGAAACAAGACCTATAAAGTATTTCTTTTCCTCAATGGAGCATTAGCGCCGATTTTGTTGGGCGCTGCGGTTTCTACGCTGTTTTTCGGCGCTGAATTTGCTGTGGATAAACAAAATTTACTGGGAAGCGGTGTGGTAATTTCTACATGGCAAACGTCCTGGCATGGATTGGAAGCAGTTTGGGGCGGCACAACAAGTTTCCATCTGTGGAACGTATGCCTTGGATTAGCAGTCTTTTTCCTGTCGCGTTGCCTGGGCAATTTGTATTTTATCAATAACATCGAAGAAGAGGAAATTCGCAAAAACTCGCGTAAACATTTGTTATACAATGTTGTGGGATTTTTAGTGTTCTTCCTTCCTTATTTGATTAAACTTGTCCTGAAAGACGGCTTTACCGGTACCGGTGATACGGCTATGGGATCTATTTCGGTGGAACCCTACAAATATCTCCACACTTTGCTGGCTTATTGGTGGATACTTGCTCTTCTTCTGGTTGGGGTCGTTTTAGTACTTTACGGATTTGTCCGTACGATTCTGCAAGCCAGGTTTATTTATGGAATCTGGTATGCGGGAATAGGAACCGTATTGGTTGTATTGTCGCTGTTGTTGATAGCTGGATTTGGGAATACGGCTTATTATCCTTCACTGGCTGATATGCAAAGCTCGTTGACGATAGCTAACAGCAGTTCCAGTCCGTTTACATTGAAAACCATGTCGATTGTTTCGATAGCAATACCTTTTGTACTGGCATATATCTGGTATGTCTGGTATTCGATGGATAAGAAAGAAGCGGCAAAATAGATAAAACACTCAGCATATTGTGTAAAAAGAGATGTGGGCGCGTTCTGCATCTCTTTTTTGTTAAACCAATACTCGGTGAAAAATTTTATGTAACTTTGCACCTTCATTTATCGTATTGATTATGGTTCACAAATTTGATTTCCTCATTATCGGTTCAGGGATTGCAGGCATGAGTTATGCCTTAAAAGTTGCCGGCAAAGGCAAAGTAGCGCTTCTTTGCAAAACTACACTGGAAGAGGCGAATACGTTTTACGCACAAGGTGGAATTGCTTCTGTAACCCTCCCATGGGATGATTTTGAAAAACATGTTCAGGACACGTTAGTCGCAGGAGACGGTATCTGCGACAAACGTGTAGTAGAAAAAGTGGTTCGTGAAGCTCCTCAACAAATTAAGGAATTGATTCGCTGGGGTGTCGATTTTGACAAGGATCAAGCCGGCGGATTCGATTTACACAAAGAAGGCGGTCATTCCGAATTTCGCATCCTTCATCACAAGGATAATACGGGACAAGAGATACAGGAGAGTTTAATTAATGCCGTCAAACGCCATCCGGAAATTCAAGTGTTTGACCATCATTTTGCTATTGAAATATTGACGCAACATCATTTGGGCGAAAAAGTGACGAAAGACACGCCCAATATCGAATGTTACGGCGCTTATGCTTTGGACGAAGCAACAAACGAAATTCATACTTTCCTTTCAAAAGTGACAATGATTTGTACCGGCGGAATCGGGAATGTCTATCAAACGACGACCAATCCGATAGTTGCTACCGGCGATGGAATTGCCATGGTTTACCGCGCCAAGGGATTAGTCAAGGACATGGAGTTCGTACAGTTTCATCCGACTGCTTTGTATAATCCGATGGAACGTCCTTCGTTTCTGATTACCGAAGCGTTGCGCGGATACGGAGCCGTATTGCGTAACCACGAGGGAAGGGAATTTATGCAAAAATACGATGAACGGGGTTCATTAGCGCCGCGTGATATTGTCGCCCGCGCCATCGACAGCGAAATGAAAAACAGCGGAAGCGATTTCGTTTACCTGGATGCTACCCGTCGGGATGCGGAAGAAACGAAAAGAGAATATCCCACCATTTACGAAAAATGCCTGAGTGAAGGAATTGATATTACGAAAGATTATATTCCGGTAGCGCCGGCTGCGCACTATCTCTGCGGCGGGATTGTGGTGGATTTGGATGCCCGCACGACCATCAACCGGTTGTATGCCGCCGGCGAATGTTCGCGTACCGGACTGCACGGGGCAAACCGCCTCGCCTCCAATTCGTTGCTGGAAGCAATCGTTTATGCCGACGCGGCTGCCAAACATTCAATCGCCAATTTAAACCATTATCCATATCAGGAAGGCATCCCGCTTTGGAACGATAAAGGCACTTCACTGACCGAAGAAATGGTGCTGATCACTCAAAGCGCCAAGGAAGTCGGTTCGATCATGAGTAACTACGTAGGCATTGTCCGTTCCAATCTGCGTCTGGAACGAGCTTTTACGCGATTGGAAATAATATACAGGGAAACGGAAAATCTGTTCATCCGCTCCACTGTTTCCCGCGACATCTGCGAATTGCGGAACATCGTTAATGTTGGTTATCTGGTCATTAAGCAGGCGATGGAAAGGAAGGAAAGTCGCGGTTTGCATTATACGATCGATTATCCGAAGAGGAACTTGGCGTTTAGCTCGTGAGAGTTGATATAAGGCTATCATAATAAAAAACCTTTCCTATTATTTGGATTATCGGGAAAAAAGCATTACTTTTGCAGTCCTAAAACGATGGCGAGATAGCTCAGCTGGTTAGAGCGCATGATTCATAATCATGAGGTCGGGGGATCATACCCCCCTCTCGCTACCACTTAAAAATAAAG
>Ga0123357_10002070_pt1 | contig 22018 bp, 23 predicted proteins | sample TergutEmb28metaG_FD_89873 | JGI IMG/M metagenome (GOLD analysis project Ga0123357, IMG submission 89873) | Embiratermes neotenicus P4 segment gut microbial communities from Petit-Saut dam, French Guiana - Emb289 P4 | ecosystem: Host-associated > Arthropoda: Insects > Digestive system > Gut ... | reverse complement strand
GTCGGCATTTTCAACACCTTGTATTTCAAACTTTTTCCCTTTTTGCGCAACTCCTAAAACAATCCAACCGCCTGAACAATTAGCAAATGCGCTTACCGTTTCCCAAATATTTTTGGGAAGTCCGCCAGACGCTTCTTTTACTTCAAAGTCGTCCCACTCAATGTCGATTAAACGCTTTAGCAATTCTTCTTTTGTCATTTTCAACTTTCGTCTGACGGTTTTTCAGCAGTTTATTTTCTTACTCCGCAAAAATCGAGTTCGATTTTAGAATCACCGTAAATCATGAGTTATTTTGAATAAATTTCCAATAGCCACCAAAATCAGCGCCTTCTCTACAAATGATAGCTGATTTTTTTAGTGTTTCAATATGTTTTTGTACAGCAGAAACATTAATGTTCAGTTTATTGGATATTTCTTTTCTGGAAACTTTCGGATTTTCAATCATTATATCAATTATCTTTTTTTGCATCTCTGATAGAATCTGACCACCTGTCTGACCACCTGTCTGACCACCTATTGCATCATCCAAACCATTATCTTCGCTATCTTCTACCACATTTCTCCCAAAAATAACCTTGAAATTTTCTTTTTGTTCAAAATCAGGCGCTTTTAATCCCTGTTCCAAACAAGTAGAAATTATCATTTCCGTACCGGTACCCATTTGCTCAATAGCGCCATAAAGATACATCGGGCGAGCCAACAACGGATTTGTCGGTAAAGACGAGTGATTAGTCTTTAACATTTCCACAGTTAAACCGTAAGGCAATTGTCCAGGATTCCAAATTTCAAGCCGATCATTAAACAGCATTATCTGCACACTCGCGTTGCTTGTATAATCACGATGGCAAACGGCATTTACTATGGCTTCTGTAACGGCAGCCAAAGGTAATTCGTATGTAACATCCGCAAGGACGCTTTTGTTTTGATATAATCATACAACAAGGCTCTTTCTTTAGCAAATTCGCTCTGTACACTACGTGGTGGCAGCTTGCCGCAGTCGGGGGGATATCGGTAAGGCTCGGACGGGAGCCAAAAGATGCTGTTCCGCACTGTTGCTGGGACGAGTTGCGCCCCTGCTTGTGGCAAACTGCTCGTTAGCGGCTGTTAGATTCTTTTCAATGGGAAACTGTCCAACTCAGTTGCCAATTGATACAATTCGTAAAAATCATATCTCTTTTTCCCCGCTTTTAATGTCCAATATCTACCGTGAGCAAGCCAATGTCTATATTTAAATGCTCCCTTCAAATTTGAAATTGTCGCTGCCTTGATTCCAGTAATTTTTTTCCACTCGTCAAATATGCCTTCTTCAAGTGGTATCCAATATTGATTTTGTGCAAATAGTGAACGAAACTGTCTTGATATGTCTGCCTTGTCTTTCTCTTCGCATCTAATTGCATAATCAAGTCTAAAAATTGCTTCAATAGAAGCTAATATATTTAAACAAGCGTCTTTTTCAATTTCTGAAATATGATACTCTAATTCTTCTTGTAATTCTGTTGGTGTCAAACCAACGAAAATACTGCTATATTCAGGATTGAGAGTGCTGAAAAATATTTTCAATGATTTTTCACGATATGTAAACATTTCTGCAATATCGTCCTTGTCTAAATGTTGGTTTGATTTAGATAATCTGTCAGCCATTACAAACTTGCATTAAACATTGTAGAAATGAGTCTTGATTTAATTCGCTGTATTTTATTCTTGGCGGGTTGGTTGTGATTTTCCATGTCCAATCAATCTTCGGTTTAATTGCTTTTTTACGTTTTTCTTCGTCTTTTCTTTTTTCCTCCTCAGATAGAAAAACTTTTATCTCTATTTTTGGTCCAGTCGCTTGTTTGTCTGCAAGAATAAATCTAATTGTTCCTGCGTCTCCAGTCATATCTACCCTTCCTTTTGTTCCAATTAGAATAGTCCCAATAGGAATAAGTTTCGCAGTTTTTTTTCCTATCTTAATTTTCATCTGTTGAACAGTATATGAACCCAACGCTTCTTCGTAAATGTCAATCTTTGAATATTCAACGGATAGTTGGTTGTTTTCAACATATTCTTTTAACCAATTTTGAATGTCTTTGTATAGGTTGTACAATTTGTCTAACCACCATTTTTTTTCGGCTTCCCAGTCTATTGCTGGTTTCTTTTTTTCTTCCTCTTTCTTTAGAAAGTCGTCAAATTCTTTTTTGCTCATTGTTTCTATATTTTTATGTTGATGAACTGTCTTCTTAATAGCCGCTAACTTATGAAAATACGAATTCTATCCATGCACCGTATCTACCTGTCCATCAATAGCCAAAAGCACTATCCTCTCACACGCCTTCCCATCCCCATACGGATTATGCGACAGCGCCATCTCATTATACGTCTGACGGTCTTTCAGCAATAAATTCACATTTTCAATAATTGTCTCTGCATGCGTACCAACTAATTTCACCGTTCCTGCTTCCACATGCGCCACTTTGATTTGTTGGTAAAAAGCAGCTATAGCCGTCGCCATAGAAGTGGTTGTATCGCCGTGAACAAAAACAATTTCGGGTTGAAATTTCTTTAATACATCCCGCATGCCCAACAGCACTTTCGAAGTAATGTCGTACAGATCCTGATTGGGCGCCATAATATTCAAATCGTAATCGGGATGAATATCGAATACTTCCAGCACCTGGTCAAGCATCTGCCGGTGTTGCCCCGTTACGCAAACTTTCGTATCGAATTTCTCAGGATATTTTTGAAATTCCTTTACCAGGGGCGCCATCTTAATGGCTTCAGGGCGTGTACCGAAAACAAGTAGGATTCTATTCATTATTTTTGAATTATTTTCCAATAACCTCTTGTTTTACCTTTCCGCTCAATAATTTTTTTCTTTTTCAAGTTGTCTAAATGTTTCTGTATGGCAGATTCATTTGCTTGGACAATTCACTACGATTAATGTAAGGATTGTTCTCAATTTTAATATCACGGTTTTTATCTATCCAAATAAATCAGAGTGAGTCCCACTTTCCAACAACATTAAAAACATAGTATCATCGTGTTGTTTCCATATCAGTAACCAATCAGGTTGTATGTGGCACTCCATCACACCTCGATTTGGAAAAGGATGTGGTTTGTATTTAGCAGGCAAAGCGCCGGTTTCTGCCAGAAGTTTTATGACATTCTCAAGCTGTTGTAAATCTAAATTCCTTTTATAACAAAGTTTTACGTCTTTTTTAAATTGAGTGGTATATTCAATATCAAATATCGAATTTTCAAAAGAGGATAACGAATTAAAAAACTCAGTAACACTTTTTCTCACACTTTTATTTTCTTTATCATACATTTTGAATTTTTTTTATTACAAAGACGATAGACCCGACCTTCTTCAATATCTTTCAAAGACTGTTCGAGGCGTGTCATTGCCGGTTTTTGTTTTTTAAAAACACCTAAAGACACAAGGTAATCCAATGTTTTTTTTGCAATTGGATTTGAATCTTCGTAATAAAATGTTACCGTTGCCATACTCTATTTATACTGATAATATTATTTTGCAAAGTTAGCATTAAATTTTTGGATTGCACACAACCGCATAAAAATATGAGACAATATTCCCTGCGGTTTCCCTCTGTTGGAAGCAGGTAACGCTTGAAATCTACTGTTGTCGTACGTAGCAGTTGCTCGAAATTCTGATATAACAATTTCATTCTCAGTAATTATTCGACAAATGTATAAATTGTTTCCCAATCATAGCGCTTTTTTTTTGATTTTTTTCCCTGTAAGAGGGATTATGAGTTGCAAATCATCTGCCAGTATCCTCCCTTATCAGGTCCTACTCGTTCTATCAAACCTTTTGTCTTGAGCTTGGATATATTTTCTTTTATTTTGCTTAATGATATTCCGACCAAGTTAGCTAATTCCTCCCTTGTTACAAAAGGATTTGTTGCTACAATATCCAAAATTTTTTGTTGATTAGCGGTAATTTTTTCAGGCCCCTTTTCGGGCCCCTTTTCAGGCCCCTTTTCAGGCCCCTTTTCAGGCCCCTTTTCAGGCCCCTTTTCAGTAAGAATTGTACTTGTTTTTTGCTCTGTATAAGCTACAGTAACCATAAATCCGCCACTGATTTCTTTGAAATCCATTTTCATTGTCGGATATGAAAATATAGCATCTCTGATTCGCGTAAATCCGCTGCCGTATTTTTCTATATCTCCAGTCAAATAAAAGGCTTCTGCTATCAATTTATTTCTTGCATAAGCAGGATAAGAATCTGTTTTTAACTCATCTATAGTTAACTCATCATGTAATTTTCCAGGATTAAAAAAAGAAATAGAATTGTCAAAAATTTTTATTTGGATATCGGCCGAACTCAAATAATCGCGATGAATGACAGCATTCAACACTAATTCCCGTAAAGCGTCTAATGGATATTCCGGTACGGAAAATTCAACCACTTCATTACCTTTGTATTCAACTACTTCTGCATTAGGAATTATTGCCGGCTGCGTTTTTGTTTTGATTTCATTTAACCATTGTTGAAGACTTTCTGCTCCAATACTAAAACCTTTAACAGGGACTCCATCATTACGAACGCCGACCAGAACTTTTCCTCCGTTAGTGTTTACAAAAGCCGTCAATGTTTCAATAACTTCGTCGTTGAAACCGGATTTAAATTCGATATGTTGCGTTTCAGTAGGCATGGTTATGACTTAATTACTGAATATATCCGTCGCAATCCTGATTAATTCTTCCTTCACCTCTTCATCTGCCGGCGGATTGGGAATGATGTATTCTACTTCTTCGCTATAATTGACGTCGTTAAAATAGGTCAATTGGGCTCTGAACAGTTTTTCCGAAAATAATTCGCCAAAAATTTCATTGGCCCTTTCTGAGATTTCTTTTATTGAAAACTGGTTGGTTAAAAGAAAATATAGATCTACATAGTCTTTCCATTTTGCACGGCGCCCTAAAGCATACGATTTCATAGCAGCCAAGTCTAACAAAGACGGAAGTTTTATGATGTTTTCAAACATTGTTTTTGTTTGTATATCAAATGGATACTGAAAAAATGTTACTTTGACATTGTGTATATCTAAATTCATCTGTTCCGTTACCCGCCGTGTTATCTTGTATGGAAATCGGAATTTATTTAGTTTTTCCAAATTCCGTGTATGATTGATAGACGAATATTTGAATAAATCGAAATCGATCGAGCAGCGATGTCCCAGATATAAAGCAATAGCTGTTCCTCCAACTAAATAATATTCTCTTTTAAAAGAACTTATCAGTGGCAACAAGTCAATTTGATTTGGGTTCAGTATTTCTTTGTGCATATCTTAAAAAAACAAGGTCAAAAAAATGGTATATTTCAACGTAATAATTACCTTTCATACGTCCCTTTGCTGAATAAAAAATATCGGAAACAGAATTTATTCCCATAATTTTTATCAATTCTTTTACATCGTCTATCGTTCCGTAATTTAAAATATTTTCTACAAGCAAATCATTGCCAACATTTAATTTTTTACTCTCCGGCGTGTACCAAAAAAGATTTTTATGCTTGCTAATATATTGTTTCAGCTCTTCGCTCATAATTATTTAACGCAATATTTCACTCCACCGTCTTTCAACAAACAAGAAAAATCAATATTTTCAAACTCTTTGTGCGTTACGGCTAATACTACTGCCTCAAACTTGCCATCAGGCAGTTTGGTCAACACTTCCAAACCGTATTCGTGCTTCACTTCTTCGGGGTTTGCCCATGGGTCATAAATCGTAACATTCGTTTCGTAGTCTTTCAATGAACGGATTACATCGACTACCTTGCTGTTGCGGATGTCCGGACAATTTTCCTTGAATGTGATTCCCAAAACAAGAATATTGGAATTTTTCACGCAAAACTCCTTTTTAATCATTTGTTTAACCACTTGCGAAGCGACATATTCGCCCATGCTGTCGTTCATGCGGCGTCCGGCAAGGATGATTTCGGGATGATAGCCGTATTCCTGAGCTTTTTGCGCCAGATAGTACGGATCGACGCCAATACAGTGTCCGCCGACCAAACCGGGTTTGAACTGTAGAAAGTTCCATTTCGTTCCGGATGCTTCCAATACGGCATTCGTATCAATTCCCATCCTGTCGAAAATCTTCCGTAACTCGTTGACAAATGCAATATTGATGTCGCGCTGCGAATTTTCAATCACTTTGGCAGCTTCGGCAACCCGTATGGTTGGAGCCAAATGGGTTCCTGCCATTATAACCGACGAGTAAAGGTCGTTTACTTTTCTCCCAGTCTCAGTTGTTGAACCGGAGGTCACTTTCTTTATTTTTTCAACCGTATGCTCCTTATCGCCGGGGTTAATCCGTTCGGGCGAATAACCTGCGAAGAAATCGACATTAAATTTCAAACCCGATGTTCTTTCTACCACAGGAATACAGTCTTCTTCCGTAGCGCCGGGATAAACCGTTGATTCATAAATCACAATATCGCCTTTTTTGATCACTTTCCCTACCGTTTCGCTCGCTTTGTACAAAGGCGTCAAGTCGGGGCGGTTGTTTTTGTCCACCGGAGTCGGGACGGTAACGATATAATAGTTGCAATCGCGGATGTCGTCCAAGTCGCAGGAACAGTACAACCCTGCGCTATTGTCGGGACTGTTTTTTAATACCGCCCGCAGCAATTCTTCTTCCACCTCCAGCGTATGGTCGATACCCGTCTTCAATTCTTCCACCCGTTTCCGGTTAATATCAAAGCCTGTTACCGGATATTTCACGGCAAACAAACGGGCTAAAGGAAGCCCCACATAACCTAATCCAATAATTGCTATTTTCATAATTGACAGTTGATAATTGACAGTTGACAGTTATAATTGACAATTGTCAATTGTCAATTTTTAATTGTTTATAGTACCAATCAATCGCTTCGCTTAATCCTTCCTTCAAGCTGTATTGCGGATTATAATTCAACAAACGCTTCGCTTTTTCGATACTTGCCAGCGAATGGGGAATGTCGCCTGCGCGGTTAGGCCCATGCAGAATTTCGACAGTCGCTATTTCCGGATCGTATTTGCTCAAACATTCTTTCAGGTAAGCGGTCAACTGGTTAAGTGTAGTCCGTTCGCCGAAAGCTGTATTATAGACCGTATTTATTGCATCCGGATGTTGCGCATCCATTGCCAGCCTGTTCATTTGAATCACATTTTTTATATAGGTAAAATCGCGGGAGTATTCCCCATCGCCGTTAATAACCGGCGATTCATGCCGAAGAAGTTGCTTGATAAACAAGGGAATAACTGCTGCGTACGCTCCGTTCGGGTCTTGCCGTCTGCCAAACACATTAAAATAGCGCAAGCCAATACATTCTATTCCATAAGTCCTGGAAAAAACTTCGGCATACAATTCATTGACATATTTGGTTACAGCATAAGGCGAAAGCGGTTTGCCGATTAATTCTTCCACTTTCGGCAAAGATTCCGAATCTCCATAAGTCGATGAGCTGGCGGCATAAATCAATCGTTTGACTTTCGCATCACGCGCTGCAATCAACACATTTAGAAATCCAGAAATATTCACTTCGTTGGTTGTTGCCGGATCTTTGATCGAACGGGGAACGGAACCTAATGCCGCTTCGTGCAGCACATATTCCACGCCTTCCATAGCTTGGCGGCAGTCGTGAAGATTGCGTATATCGCCGACTATCAGACGAAAATTTTTATAATCGAACAAATGCCGGATATTTTCAAATTTGCCTGTAGAGAAATTATCCAGACAAACTACTTCATCAAATGCCTCCAAAAGCTCTTCGCATAAATTCGACCCAATGAATCCAGCGCCTCCGGTCACTAATATTTTTCTCACTTCTTACATTATTGGGGAAAAACAAACAATGCATAGCCTCATGACCATTCATAAGTCATGCGCAAAAAAACACCCAACTGATTTTCTTAAACAGAAAAACTTTAGCTGAGTGTTGGCTTGTAATTATGCATCTTAATTACTAATAATTTCGGAGACAAAAGTATAATTTTTTTTTTACTTTGCCAAATAAAAATTTCAAATAGATATTTATATAATCATCATTCTTGAAACAGCTCCCAAATAGCCGCCGTGATGTCGTTTAGCATAATCGGCAACCGTAAAACCGATGCGCTTCATGGTTTCCACAACCAGCAAATCGCCTATTACGGTCATGATGGTAGTCGAGGTGGTCGGAGTCAGCCCTAATGCGCAAACTTCCGGAGGATTTCCGGTCAGTAAGCAAATATCGGCGTTTTTAGCAAGTTCGCTATCTCCATTGCTTGTAATGACGATAAATTGAATATTGGGAATCAATTGACGGGCTAACCCCACTAATTCAATAATTTCCCGTGTTTTTCCCGAATTGGAAATCAACAGCATTAAATCGTTTTCGCACAGAATGCCCAAATCTCCATGCTGTGCATCGCTCGGATGCAGAAAACAAGCAGGCGTCCCCGTCGAGCTAAACGTAGTGGCAATATTGGAAGCGACCTGTCCGGCTTTTCCCATTCCACTGCAAACTAATTTTCCCTTTTTTTGGTGCACTTGCGAAAAAATCAAATCAATCGCCCGTTCGTAAGCATCCGAAAGCGGGATTTGTCGAATCGCCTCTATCTCTTTTTCGATAATTTCTTTCAAAGCAGTAATCATTGTACCTGTTTATTATGATACAAAGATATTTATTTCTAATTTTGTACGCTAAAAAACGCCGCAAATTATGCAATATTCATCATTTGTCTTAGCCAATGGACTTCGAATTATCCATTTGCCTTCCAATTCTCCGGTTTCTTATTGTGGATTTGCCGTTCATGCCGGAACGCGAGACGAGCAACCGGGTCAGTACGGTTTGGCGCATTTCGTTGAACACACCTTATTCAAAGGAACTGAAAAACGGAAAGTTCATCACATCCTGAACCGGATGGAAGCCGTTGGAGGCGAATTAAACGCCTATACAACCAAAGAAGAAACATTTTTATATACGATTTGTTTACAGGAAGATACCGAACGTGCGATTGAACTGCTTTCCGACTTGATTTATCATTCCAAATTTCCCGAAGCCGAAATTGAAAAAGAGCGGGAGGTGGTGATTGATGAGATTCATTCGTATGAAGATTCGCCTTCCGAACTTATTTTTGATGAATTTGAAAACATGATTTTTGCCGGAAACGGCTTGGGACATGCCATATTGGGAGAGGTAGAAAGCCTTCAGGGCTTTACTTCCGACACCTGCCGGAATTTTGTGAAAAACTTCTACTATCCGGAAAATATGGTTTTCTTTTCCTGTGGAAAAACGCCGGTTTCAAAAATCCGCCGGTACGCTGAAAAATATTTACCGGTTAATTTTCAGAATACTCCGAGCCGAATGTTTCATTGTTGTCCTGGATTATCGCCTGCCGAAACAATAGTACAAAATAAAAACTTGCATCAGACGCATGTCGTAACAGGTGGAAAAGCTTATGGCATTTCGGAAGACAAAAGAATGGGGCTGTTGCTGTTATCTAATATTTTGGGAGGTCCCGGAATGAATAGCCGGCTTAATGTGAATTTACGCGAGAAATACGGTTTGGTTTATGCTGTGGAGGCGGATGTCGTTTCATACGCCGATACGGGAATATTTACTGTTTATTTTGGATGCGACCCTGAATCGAAGGATCAATGTTTACATTTAATACGGAAAGAATTGAAACGTTTGCGGGACAACCAATTGTCAGGCTCGCAACTTGCGGCAGCCGTTAAACAGTGGAAAGGACAATTGGGAATTTCAAACGAGAACAAAGAGAGCCTTGCGTTGCGATTGGGAAAGAATTTCCTGCATTTTAACCGCTACGATTCGCTGGCGCAAACCTACCAAAAAATTGAGGAGCTCACGGCGGAGGGTTTGTTGGATATTGCTAATGAAATTTATGCGGAAGACAGGCTGTTTTCTTTGATTTATCAATAGGAAGAACAAAAGCACAGTTTAAAAAGTAAATGTTTTTATATTTTGTTTTTTACAAGAAAAGAAGTATTTTTGTGATGTAATTTGATATAAGAATAAAAAACAGTGATGACTAAACAGCAATATATTGATTATTGGATAGATACAGCTGAGAATGATTGGGTAACAGTTGATGCTTTGTTTGCTGCGAAGCGTTATTCCCATTGTTTATTTTGGGCACACTTGGTTTTGGAAAAACTGGCAAAAGCGTATTGGGTAAAAAATCACGAAGATGATATTCCTCCGAAAGTTCATAATATAGTGTGGCTCTTGGAAGATTCGGGAGTGGAAATATCGACTGAAGATATGATGTTTTTAGAAGTGTTCAATCGGTTTCAGTTATCCACTCGCTATCCTGATTATTTGCGCAAGATTGACAAAATTTGCACAGAAGAATTAACAGTAAATCAATTGAATAAAGTAAAGGATATAAAGCAATGCTTACTCAAAAAGCTGCAATAGACACAGTACGGAACTACGCTCTCGAAATTCGCAATTCGGGCGTAAATCTCAAAAAGGTAATACTTTACGGCTCGTTTGCAAAAGGGACACAACACGAGTGGTCGGACATTGATGTGGCATTGGTAGCTGATGAATTTGAAGGCTTGCCAACCGACCATAACTATTTTTCGCGCATAGGAATAAAAAAACCATACATCAGAATTGAGTCGAACACATACCCAACCGATTATTTTCAGGAAAGCGATCCTTTCATCGAAGAAATAAAAAATACAGGAATAGAAATAATTTAAATTCTTTGTTAAATGTATTCTTAATGAGTTCTCCCTTCTACCTCGTCCTCCTAACCGTCTTCGTCGGCGCCGTTGAAGTTTTTGCCGCTTTCACCGCTTTCGGTTTTTCTTCTTTCGGAGCGCTTTCTTTCTGAGTGGTAGCGGTGGCAGTTCCACCACGAGTAGCCGTTTTTTTCACACTTTTATTGGTAGCGGCAACTTGAGTCGTATCTTGATGTACCCAGAGTTGTTGTCTAAATGTTTTCAACTGATTTTCAATGCTATCCTGCGCCTGTTTCAATCTTGCAGGGTCGTCGCCCACTTGTTGCGCCAGACTTTGGTCTTTCATATTAACCGTTTTAATGATGTCGCCTTTGTACATACCCTTGGTGAAAAAATCGTCGATGGAATAAGTCAGCACATTGTTGTAATTCGACGTCATAATCATGGTTCGCGAAAGATAGGGACGCAGGTTTTCGTAAGGAATCCAGCATAAAGGATTGAGCGTTACATCTCCGCTTCCTCCCATATCATAATCTTTCCTTACCAGTAAGGGGCAAATGGCAGTCACCTGTGTTTTGTATGTGCCGGTAGCAGCATCCAAATATGTTGCTTCCTTAATTTGATACATTAGCGCTTCGTTGCTGGGAATATCAGCGTCGTCCACAATATAGCGGGGATCGCTGTCGGTTCCTTCCTTTTTATAAAGTATTTGATACTTTTTCAGAACAGCATCTTCAAAGTTTAATTTTTCTTTATCGGTAAATATTTCCGGTCCATTCGTAGGATAATTATATGCGACAATTTTATTGTCAGCCAATAATTTAAATATGGTAGTAAATAAATTCATCCGGTCGCCGACAGGTGTTACAGGATAATACAGAGCGGCATTATCGTCTTTATCCAAATCAATGGTACGGTACATTTCACGCAACCAAACGACATGTTCGGGCGCTTTTGATGTCACTTCATTTTTTATTTTCGCCCTTTCGGTTAAATTTGTGGTACTGTTATTTGCAGCAGCCTCTTCCGTAGCGCGTTGACGCGGAGGAACCCTGCGAACCGTATTTTGAGAAAATCCCATTGAAGCGCAAATTAAAAGCGCTAAAATCAGACCGGTGATATATAATCGTTTCATTATAAATTATGAATTATGAATTATAAATAATAAATAGCACATCGTAAAAATGGTAAATTAATTAATAATAATTTCCAAAGGGAATTTCAACGTTCTATCAATGCCGTCGGGTCCCCGTGCAACCATTCCGCGTATATATACGGTTTTTCCACGCCCCAAGCCGCGTATCAACGTTTTCTGACGATCGGAGAACTGCGCCCCATTAGACACTTCACGCATACTCATTCCCATATCATTGGTCGTGAGGACTTCAAATCGTAATACGGTAAAGGGCATTTTCAGGATTCCGTCGTCAATTGCCGCTTCTGCAACATTTACATTCATTAAGGCTGCTTTCGACAAAGCGCCTCCATCGAATGGAAGAGCTTGTCCTTCAATGGTCAGATAGGGTTTGGGATCGGGCAATGGTCTCACCCTGAAATTATTTTTCGACATTTCCTGCATTCGACCATCAGCCATTTTGGCAGTTACCGTAATAACAGCTTCCTTAACCGTAGCGCCGCCTAACGGTTTGGCTACCCAAACGCCATTTCCTTTTTCAGTCAGCGTTCCGTTAGTCATTGTTGCCTTTACAAACTGACTGGCTATACCCGGAACAGCAATATTAACTACATTATCTACTCCGGAATAAAGAACGTTCATCCATTCCGGAGCGACAGTCGCGCTTGGCGCCTGTACGACATACGGGCATGAAAAATCATAACTCGGAGCGTTGCCGTTTGCTTGCGGCATTACAATATGTCCGGTCAAAATAAACGATCCCACCGAATTGGCGCCAACGGAGTAATAACCATCAGCTGCGTCCGGCAAGGGATTTGGATCATTGCCGATATAGATGAGCGGACGTTTTGTAGAATCCTGAGCCGCAAGGATAATCTTAGCTTGAAACTGACCGCCTTTCATTACGGTTTGCGATACAGGAATAGCCAACGCCGAAACTTTATTTACGCGATAATCGCTTATATCCACATTATTCAACAAATCGCTCAATACAGCTCCCTGAGCGTAACGAATATCGTTTTGCAGCTTAGTCAACAAGGTAACGGAAGCCGCCACAGGCATTTGCCAAAACATAGATTCTTCCCATGTCTGCTTGTTTTCTTTTGCCTTTGCAGAAGGTTCCGTACTCAAATTACTTTCAATGATATTTTTAATGGAGGGGTTTGTTACCATCGTAGCGATGTATCCCCGATACGAATCAATAGCGGATTTCAATCGCGCCCCGTCGTTTTTGCCATGTTCAAACATAATTTCGTAGGATGCATTCAGGTCGTCGGGGTGTTTCAGTTTTTCCGGATTACCGTTTTTACCATCCGACTTGATAACGATACGATTTTTAAGATCCTGTGCATAATTGAATAAAGAGTCGCTTCTCGCTTTCACCTCGCTGCCTTTTTCATACCATTTTCCCGCTTTCTCTTTATTTGCATCATAAGCGTTTTTTAAATCGGTAAAAATCCGCTCATTGCGTTGTGATGAAGATTTCACGGAACGCTGTAAACTTTCTTCTACTAATGAAAATCCGTCTAACACTTCCGTAGAAACGTTGAGCGCAAGCATCCCGATGAAAACCAGATACATCAGGTTTATCATCTTCTGTCTCGGTGAATTAGGACTGTTTACTGCCATAACTTATTTTTTTGGTGCACCTTTTTTTTACGGGTTGGGATAATGAGAGCCGAAACCCGGATTTCCCCCTGCTCCATACATATTCATTGTCATTGCATTTAGCAAGCGATTGTAAACGCCGTTCAAGGCATGCAACTGCTGTGCCATTTTTTCGGTTTCGCTTCTGAATACCGAACTGTCAACAATAGAGCCTTCATATAAATCTTTGATTCGCATCAGACCGGAATTGATTCGTTCAATTGCATCGATTTGCGAACTGATGCTTTTCAGCTGGATTTCATAGATTGTATTTAGTCCTTGAATATTCCGGTTCAGCGCTTCCATTTGATGCACATATCCGCGCGACGACTGGTTGATGCCGTCGGAATTGTCGGTGATGCTCCTGTATGAGTTAAGCAGGACATCGGATACGCTGGTAAGACTGTTAGTTACAGTACTGAACTTTTGCATGTTACCTGACATTTCCGTTAATTGATCCAAGTATTGTTGGGTGGCATTCGTCATCTCAGCCATTTTGGAAAGTTGATCGGCAGCGGCAGCCATTTTTTTAATACTTGCCGTCAACGCATTGCTGTCTTCTTCCGAAATTTCGACTGCGTTTGGGATTCCAAACGATTGATGCACTTGCCCCGGCGTCATTGCTCCTACCGCTTCAACAGCGCTTCCCTGTACTTGAGAACCACCACCAAAGCCGCCGCCGAAACCGCCGCCGCCAATAATAATCGGACCGTTGCCGCCTGCTCCGCCGCCTCTACTTGCCGCAGCCGCCGCAACGCCTGTCGGCACGGCGTTTCCATTGCCTTTTCCACCGCCGATTACAACCGAACCGCTTCCGCCGCCGCCATTACCGAATGCAGGACGGTCGTCTTCCTCGTTCGTATCCAATACCGGAAATACCATATTCCACTCCCAATCACGTATCGGCTTGTCAAATGCAGAAATGGTAAATACGATGGCTTCTACTATAAAACCTACGTATAACAGTGTGTTTCCAAAACCGTTAGGCCAGTGCATTAATTTTGCCAAAACGCCGATAACAATAACAGCTGCTCCCAAACTGTAAAATATTTGGAAAAAACGTTTCCCTTTATCCCCCGATAAAAACTTCTCTACTATATTATTATATCTACTCTTAAAGCCCATACTTATTAAAATTACGAATTAAAAACTATCACTAATCGCTAACCATTAATCACTGATTTATTTTGCTTTTACACTTTTAACTTTAGAAACTCCTACTTGCGTACGAACACAGCGAAAGCCGATATAGGAACGCTGCTCGTTCTGATATTCAAATGTACGCACATCGGAACGGATAAGATAAGCCGGATCTTTCCACGAACCGCCGCGAACCACTTTTTTCTTCATGGCGTACGGATCTTCTTTGGCTGCATTATAACGATATTCCGGATTAATATCGTTCATGATTTCCGGACCGGATTCCATGAAAGAGGTGGAAGTCCATTCCGCCACGTTTCCGGCCATATCATACAAACCAAATTCATTGGGAGAATAAGTTCCAACCTTTGAGGTAATGAGATTACCGTCTTTTGTATAGTTACCGTCTCCCGGTTTGAAGTTAGCTAAAAAACAATCCTTCTTTTCACTGGTGACTCCCTTGGCGCTCCATGGATAAACATTTTCCGATTTTCCGGCTCGCGCGGCATATTCCCACTCTGCTTCCGTCGGCAGCCGGTAGGGTTCGATTGTGTTTTTGAAATTCGCATCCATCGAACGTTTCAAATATTCTGTTCTCCAGTGACAAAAAGCATTTGCCTGTTCCCACGAAACGCCTACCACAGGGTAGTCGTTATAACCCGGATGATTAAAATACAAACGCATGTAGGGTTCATTGTAAGAATTGTTAAAATCGTTTATCCAACAGGTTTCATCGGGATAGATATTAATAATATAGGTATTCAAAAAATCCCAAATAGAGCTTAACGGCCGTGTAATTGTTTCGGAAATAATTTTTCCGTCATCATTAATATAAGCTGTATCTTTTGAAATCATTATTACCTCGTTCGGGTCAACAACAATATCCGTATTCTTCACTCTTTCAGCCGGATCCAATCGATTCCTTCTCAAGGCGTAGCCGGTTGCATCAAAAATAGAATACCGGTAAATCATTTGTTTGGGATCCAGTTTGACTTCTCCCGTAATCGGATTTGTCCAGTTTACGCTCTGAATAGCTTTCAATTCATCTTCATTGGCGCGGCGCTCGGTAGGAATAGGTCTGCGCCAGTCTAAAATCGGGGGATCAATGGGATCGCCATTTTTATCTTCTGTTATTTTATACAAATCATTTCCTCCGTAGGTAGGATCGTAAAGCCGGTCACGAATAATCGAATCTCTTACCCAATAAACAAATTGGCGGTATTGAGCATTGGTTATTTCGGTTTCATCCATCCAAAAAGCATCAATGGATACGCCTTTAGGGGTTTGATAGGTTCCCCACAGCGAATCTTTTTCAGCAGGTCCTATTTCGAATGATCCACGTTTAATTAATACCATACCGAGTGGATTTGGCTCACTCCAGCTGGGAGCGCTTACTCCTGTCAGCTCTCCTCCGTCGCCTGAAAAAGATCTTCCACAGGAAACAAAGAGAATAGCTGTCAGAGCTATGATAATCAAGTTTTTCATCATTTCTATAATAATCGAACGCTTTTATGTTTATTTTTAACTCCTTTATTAAAATTCATTTCCATCGAATAACGGATAAATAGTTCGTGGCTCCCTGTCGATGCCTTGATTATCTGTGAAATCGGATATTCGTAGGTATAACCGGCTTCAATCATTTTGAACTTTCCGCCAAGCATTACCATGACCGCATCCCCTTTTCGCCATGACAATCCTCCCCAAAACTGTTTGTTATAAACCATCCGCAAACTAACATCCACCTGCGTATTCAACAACATCGCTTTCAGCGTATTGGCTTGAACTCTTTCCAGTAAAGAATCATCATTCAGATACAAAGAACTCATTTCCATAGTTTTTACCAACACTGTGGGTCGTAATTCTAATAACGGATTGCTTAATTGGATATTGTATCCGGCAGTAAAATAATATGTCCGGGGGATTTCAGATTTATAATTATCGTTTAAAAGCAGCGTTGGCGCCAACAGGTGAGTGACCGATAAGCCGGCAAACCATTTTTCTTTTGAAAAAAAAACGCCCAAAGCGCCATCAATAGAATGTCCGGAAACTAAGGTTGTGGGAATTGCCTCGTCGGTTTGCTGGTGATAATCGTCTTGAGGAATAACCACTTTTGTTCCATCAAACGATTGACTGATATAACCTCCCTGTATGCCGACGCTGAAAGTTCCTTTAAACATTTTTTTCTTCCATGCGTATTGCCCTGAGTATTCGGTCACGCTGAATAAACCGCTCCGGTCGTTGTACATGGATGCGCCAAAACCTTGAACTTTTCCTAAAAGCGGATAGGGCATTTGCGCAGCCAATACTGTTGTTCGCGGCGCATTAGGAATACCCAGCCATTGTATCCGGCTCAAAAGCGTAGCTTCCAAATTACCCGTTTGCCCTGCATACGCCGGATTGAAATAACTGATTGCCGCCCAGTAATTACTTAGCTGCGTATCGAATTGGGCTTTCAACGGAAGAATGCCGGCTAAAACGATTATTGGTAATAAGAGAAGCGCTTTTTTCATTCCCTATTATAACGTAAAGAATAATATATAATTGTATTGGGAAAAGTTTACATTGTAATAACCAATTATCAACTTAAAAAATTGCAGGAAAAATCCTCATATTATGTAACTTTTAACATTACATTACCATGTTGTAGAACTTCTCTGCATTATTTTCAATTTATTTTTACATAAATTTCAAACAAAAGCCTTTTAATGTCATACATCTGTTTTTAAAAAGCCGACAATCCCAATAAAAGAAATAATATTCTTAGAAAAAGTCATTTAAAAGCATTTATTTTGACCGCTGTTTAACTAAAGTCAATTATTAAACGCTATCTTTAGAATATCAGATGTAGAAACAATTATTAATAACACAAAATATAAAATGATTTTTTATGAGAAAAAATGTTTTGACCTTTTCTATGGTGCTTATGGCATTTATGACTACTTTTACTTACGGTCAAGTAGGTATAGGAACAATGAACCCTGATAAATCGGCTGCGTTAGATGTCGTATCAGATCCGGCAACTCCTCTTGGAGCGTTAATTCCCCGCATGAGTGAAAAAGACAGGGACAGGATTGCAGATCCTGCCAATGGCTTATTGATTTTTAATACCGACGAAGGATGTATTAATTCTTATGATAAAGAAAACGATCAATGGAACAGTCTTTGTGGTGGAGTAGCCAAATCGGTATTCACTGTTAATTGTGTGAATACCAATTATTATGGCGTTTATATGGAAGGATCGCCTTTGAACAGCTCCAATTATTTGACTGTAACTGTGCGTGTTGTGAAACCAGGGGCATACACTATGACGGCTACTACCGAGAATGGTTACGGTTTTAGCGCTGCGGGAACTTTCATGAACGAAGGTACTCAATTAGTAACCTTAACCGGACAGGGAACTCCTGCTGCAGAAAGTTCGGGCGATGAGGTTACTTTTTTGTCTAACGGGGTAGTTTTCGATTGCAAAGCCTTCGAGCTTGTAGAAATTCCGGTCGGTCCGGCAAATCCTACCTATGCTATGGATTGTGGTACGGTAACGGTAAATGGAACCTATATTTCCGGAACCAGCCTCCGTCCGACCAATACCATAACCATGGATGTGGATGTTACCGCTTTGGGTAATGGTCAATGGAGCGCAGAAACAAATACGGTGGATGGAATTTTCTTCAGCGGCGGCGGTGTGTTTACATCAACCGGCCTGCAGACAATTACATTGCTCGGTCACGGAACGCCCACTTCGGCAAGAGCAAAGACGATGACGATTACATTGAACAGCGCAAGTATTGCAAAAACCTGTACTGCCACCGTAAACTTGGTTTTCAATTCTAAAAATATAGTGACAATAGGCAATGGAAACCTTGGTAGTGGATTTTCCAATTTAACATACGGATACAGTATGAATGCATCAGCATCGTATGCGGTTGCTATGCGCGCTTCCAATTTCGGAACCCCAACCAGCGCCGTCCCAATGACTGCTCCGCTTGTTATCAAAGGATTAACTAATACCGGCAGTCTTATAGACTTACCGGTCAATCTTGGTTCTCTTCCAAGCAGTGCACAGCTTAGCGCCATTTTATCATCAACAACGCCGCCGGATATCCTCTTTATCGGATGGGGTATGACCTACGATGCGACAAGCATTAATGCTATCAAAAACTATCTGAATAGCGGAGGTGTGGTAATTATTATGAATAAATATCCCAGCGCCGCAACCGGAAGCGCGCAACAACTGAATGATGAAGGCATGCTCTTTTCTTCGATTTTTGGAACGACTGTGACATCTTCCATGTTGAAATATGTAAATGGCACTATTCCGGGAGTAGGGACAGCTTATGGATGGACAATACCTTTGTCTGATATACCGGGCGATCCTGTTCTGAATGGTCCTTTCAATAACGAATCAACTTTATCGCAATGGGGAGCCGATTATTACCCGCCGGTTTGTATGAATGGTATTCCGGAAAGCCAGATAATCGTATATAGCTATGCCAATGTAAACGGCGGAAGCGGACAAACCGGAGTAAGTATGTTCAGACACAAATCGCTTAACCTTTTCTGGGTTGGCGATGGCGGATTCCTTTCTAATTCCGGAGCTGCCAACTCATGGGAAGCAGGTATGACAGCCAATGCGGCTCGCCCGTTTAACGTTCAATCTACCTCAATAGCAGTACCCGTTCCAAGAATTGGTTGGGGTGGAGGAGTACAATATGGCGGGAATAATCAAACGATTTATAATTCCCAACTATTCGCCAATGTGTTGGCATGGGCTATCCAACAGGCTGAAAATAATGGAATAAATGTTGGTAAGAGCAATTAGAGAATTGCCGGTAGATAAAAACAAAAAAACGGCGTATGTTTTATAACATACAACAGTAGTTGAAATATTCCCCAATTTTTCGTAAATTGCGCCGTTTTTTTTAAATCAATTTTATTGTTCCATTTTTAAATTCATTTATCCTAATGAAAGTATATCAAACCAATGAAATTCGGAACATTGCAATCATCGGCGGTTCCGGCTCGGGGAAAACCACTCTCGCAGAAGCTTTGCTTTTCGAGGGTGGTGTTATAAAACGTAGAGGCTCTGTGGACAGCGGTAACACTGTTTCGGATTATTTTACCGTAGAAAAAGAATACGGATATTCGGTCTTTTCAACCATTTTCAGCGTAGAATGGATGAACAAGAAGTTGAATTTCATCGACAGCCCCGGATCAGACGATTTTTCCGGCGGATCGGTTTCCGCCATGAATGTTACCGACACAGCGTTGATGGTTCTCAATGCTCAATATGGCGTAGAAGTAGGTACCATCAACTCATTCCGGTATGCCGAAGATTTGCACAAACCGGTTATATTCCTTATCAACCAGTTAGATAAAGAATACGCCGACTTTGATAAAACTTTGCTTCAACTCAAAGAAACGTATGGAAACAAGGTAATTCCGATCCAATATCCCATACATACAGGGCAGCATTTTCACCAAATGATTGATGTGTTGAAAATGAAACTGTATCAATGGAAACAGGAAGGCGGAACGCCTGAAATCCTCGATATTCCGGCGGAAGAACAAAACAAAGCGGAAGAATTGCACAACGCGCTTGTTGAAGCGGCTGCCGAAAACGATGAAGCGTTGATGGAAAAATTCTTCGACCAGGGAAGTCTGACCGAAGACGAAATGCGGGAAGGCATTCGCAAAGGATTGTTAACGCGCGGAATGTTTCCGGTGGTTTGCGCCTCGTCGGGCAAAGACATGGGCGTTCGCCGGCTGATGGAGTTTTTAGGCAATAATGCTCCGGCCGTTTCGGAAACCCCTCTCTTCAAAAATACAGAAGGCAAAGAAATTCAACCCGATCCGGCAGCTCCCGTCAGCCTTTTCGTTTTCAAAACCACTGTTGAGCCGCATATCGGACGAGTATCCTATTTCAGAGTCATGTCCGGAACGGTAAAAATCGGCGATGATTTACTGAACGAAGACCGCGGCTCGAAGGAACGTATTTCGCAACTGTTTGTCGTTGCCGGACAAAACCGCACGGAAGTCACCGAACTGCAAGCTGGGGATATTGGAGCAACCGTTAAACTGAAAGACGTCAACACCGGTCATACGTTGAACGGTAAAGGCATCGACAATAAATTTGATTTTATTAAATACCCCAACTCCAAATACCGGCGCGCCATTAAAGCCGTTAACGAAGCGGATTCCGAAAAAATGATGGAAATCATTAACCGGATGCGCTCCGAAGACCCTACATGGATCATTGAACAGTCGAAAGAACTGAAGCAGATAATCGTTTCAGGGCAAGGCGAATTTCACCTGAAAACGCTGAAATGGCGAATCGAAAATACGGATAAGCTGGCGGTTGAGTTTTTTGAACCGAAAATACCTTATCGCGAAACAATTACCAAGTCGGCACGCGCCGATTACCGGCACAAAAAACAGTCGGGAGGCGCCGGACAGTTTGGCGAAGTGCATCTGATTATCGAACCTTATCAGGAAGGAGTGCCAACGCAGGAAATTTACCGGTTCGGCGGACAGGAATTTAAGATTCAAGCCCGTGATGTGCAGGAAATTGCATTGGAGTGGGGCGGCAAACTGGTATTTGTCAACTCCATTGTCGGCGGTTCGATCGATGCCCGCTTTTTACCGGCTATATTAAAAGGAGTGATGGGACGAATGGAGCAGGGACCTTTGACGGGGTCGTATGCCCGAGACGTTCGCGTCATTGTTTACGACGGTAAAATGCACCCTGTGGATTCCAATGAAATTTCATTCATGCTTGCCGGACGAAATGCTTTCTCCGAAGCGTTCAGAAATGCAGGGCCGAAAATTCTGGAACCGATCTACGATGTGGAAGTTTCCCTTCCTTCGGAATACATGGGCGACGTGATGGGTGATTTACAGGGCCGCCGAGCCATGATTATGGGTATGCACTCCGAAAGGGGATATGAAAAACTGATGGCGAAAGTGCCGCTGAAAGAAATGAGTAACTATTCGACTTCGTTGAGTTCAATCACCGGCGGTCGCGCTTCTTTCACCATGAAATTTGCTTCCTACGAATTGGTTCCGACCGACGTTCAGGACAAATTGCTGAAAGAATACGAAGCGCAGCAGGAAGCGGAATAGCGGATAAGAAGAAAAGAGAAGAGGCTGTCTCAAAAATACTTTTGAGACAGCCTCTTTTATATTATTTACTGACCGGCATTTTTCGTCAACCCCTCAATCTGCTGATACAAATTCCTGAGCATCTCAATCTGATGCACATCGGCAGTTTTTGTGATCAGCATCGAATTTCTGATCTTCGAATCGATCCAGCGGTTCTGAACATCGCTCATCACCTGATTGTTCCTTATCGCCATCGGATTTTCGGGATAAATCCAGAATTGCAACAGCGTTTCATCGCCATACTCAAAAGAAACC
>Ga0123357_10002069_pt1 | contig 22024 bp, 12 predicted proteins | sample TergutEmb28metaG_FD_89873 | JGI IMG/M metagenome (GOLD analysis project Ga0123357, IMG submission 89873) | Embiratermes neotenicus P4 segment gut microbial communities from Petit-Saut dam, French Guiana - Emb289 P4 | ecosystem: Host-associated > Arthropoda: Insects > Digestive system > Gut ... | reverse complement strand
TGTTCTAAATGTAATTTGTTCCTTTTTGGGTAATTCCCCGGCGTCTGAGTTCTAATTGCCGACGTTTCGGAACTCACTATCGGTTCCATCTTCATAAGCAGGTCAATGAAGTATGACTTGTCAATGAAGTGCTTCATTGACCTACCTATGAAGATGGAACCGATAGTGAGTTCCGAAACGTTGGCAATTAGAACTGAGACGCCGGGGAATTACCCAAAAAGGAACAAATTACAGAATGTACAAGTTTACAAGTATAATACATACAAAATTTGGATCCGTGTTCAGTTTTGAAATGCAAATGTTTAAAAAGGTGTAGCGAATGTGGGAATTAAATTATATAACAGATTATATATTCACATTAAAAACAGAAAAGAACCAGTTGTTTTAAGAGGGAGTTGAGATTCTTTTTTGTTACATCATAGATTTTACTCAGTAGAGTAATATATGTCTTGTAAATTTTGTTGTTATTAGTCTGGGAGAGGGTGGAAGTTGATTTGACATGCATTATTATATAGACTTATTTTAACTGTATTTATTTAAGTTTACATGGTTTTGTTTAATTATGGAGTTGTGATTACCAGCTGTGGAGAATTGAAAATGACATATTCCCAGTTGTTTGACTGAAATTGATAAATAATGATTAAACATAAAGGCTTATAAGTTTCCTGGATTACTACACATCTCTGTCAGCATTATTGCATGTGAAGATGAGTAAGTAAATAATCTGGAGTTTAATTTATTGCTTAGTTGCATACAGAATTGCATATATACAAGATTTCCCTTTTTAACAGCGCCATATGTGAAAGTATACCTAGTGAGTGGGAAGAAGTGCATAGCAAAAGCAAAGACTCCAACAGCAAGAAGAACACTGGATCCATTGTACCAACAACCATTAGCTTTCAGAGAACCATTTCAAGGCTGCATATTACAGGTAATGGTTGTGGGGAGTACTCTTCCAAGTGATTTTCTAATGCTAGCTGTACATTATCCTTCAGTGATTCTGAGAGCAAATCTATGTGTTTTTGGTGTGGTTCTGGTACCTCACAGAAGTACAAGTGTAGTATATCCTGCCTGTAGGATTTCTGCTTAACTGCATGTTTATGCTGTCAAATGTGTCATATTGACATATTTGTAAAAGAACAGGGGAGTTCTATGGTTTTTCTGTTGCTTGTGCTGGCTTAATGATGACTTAGAAAGAGTAAACAAAATGTGAGTATAAAAGGGGGTCAGATTTTCATAGATTTGATGATCATGCAGTACAACCCTCTCCCTCTTGTTTTGTTCTGTTTTGTGTTGTTTTTGGGCAGGCAGTGATCTGATGTTGGTTTGACATGAGTAGAGGAGTGGTTAGATTCCTAATTTTAAGGCTTAGAACTTACACTATATTGAACTTATTGCATTTGTTGTATGTTGAATGAAATAGTAGAAAATATTTAATGTATGCCTTTGTGCAAAATAAAAACATCAGTTACAATAACCAGTGTGAGGAAAATTTAAAAGCGTTTACTGTTGATCATATGTGTTGTCATTGTCATTTTCATTGTCATCATCATTGCCACCATCACGCTTGACCATGTTCTTGTGTCTCTGAGGCTGAATATATACGGTCATAAATAGTTAACTGCTAAAAGTCTTCAGATGTGTGAGTTGTGAAATAGAAGTGGTTATGGGGTGATATTTCTTACACATGTTCAAATGCTTGTTTCTCTGTCCATAGGTGACAGTTTGGGGTGATTATGGTCGCATCGAAGGCAAGAAAGTCTTCATGGGTGTTGCTCAGATTATGTTGGATGACCTGAACCTTTCCAACATTGTGATTGGCTGGTACAAGTTGTTCGGAACAACCTCATTGGTTAGTGGGCCTCCCTCGCTCGGCCTGTCTCGACGCAGCTCTCTGGCTAGCCTAGATTCCCTCACCAGTCACTAGCCTAGATCACCATTACTACTGTACTGATACTTCTGTTTCAACTGCAGTAACCCAAACCGCCTTCCTTCAATACCAACACCACCATCACCATCTACATACCCACATTCACTAGCAAATTGCCTGACTGAGAACTTATCGTCCATCGCCTGCTCTTGCTGAAGCCATCATTTGCTAATCAGTAGGTATTCTAACCATAAACAACCTCAGTCAGTCGATGATCCTCCTGCCTTATATGTTGTGAGGGACCTCTTCCAGTAAATTCAATTTTAACAGAGGAAGCAGGTAATTACACATCCAAAAATGATCCATATGATATTCTTGTAGCGCATTCCGTTTGTGTCAGTAAGTCTGCATTTCTTCTAGTATATAGAATTTGAATGCAGTATTGGTCAGACAGCTCTGTACAGGGAAGGGAGGATGGAGATTTTGACATAACAAAACTTCTGTGTTAATTAGGGACTGCACACCTGGAAAAGTGAAAAATCTGGAATGAAAAGCCAAAAAAGTGTTTAAAGAACTTACGCTTCAATTTTCTATCACTGAGATAATATCCTGTAATACACAGGATTATTTTACCATTGCTTGTTGTTATGTTTATTGTTTGTAACTATGAGACCACCAAGTCAACAGCAAATAAGTATTTATTGTTATTATTATTATTATTATTGTTATTATTATTATTATTATTTAGTACAATGACCAACCAATGCACAATTAATTGACAAATTATTATACTGCGTCTTACAGGTTTTGACACAATTGTGTCATCCTCGGGGAGCTCTTAGTTACTACCTTGCTAAGTCACACAAGTATGTCATTGCAGTTGTTGGTAATATAATTTAAAATTTCACGTATGTTTTATGCTGTTGAAATCTCACTGTTTAAAATCTTTAAGATATTAAATTGTCCTATATATAATAAAATTATTTTGTTGTTATAATTTACATGAAGTCCTGTGTGGTGGCTGTATATACAATCTGTAATAAATACGGACTTTATTAATGGATGTATAAATGTTATATCACATATCGGTCAAGCATAGTTGTTTATTTAATGATGGACTGAACTGTATGTTGATACTGTCATCTTACTGTCCTAGTATGTACTGAGTCTGGGTGTGTGTCGAGCTGTGTGACGTTTTTGGTTATGTTGGCTAGAATGTATAGTGGGTTGGGTTCATTAGTCTTCTGCTCATTGATCAATAAGTTCTGTTGTTGTAGTACTTGCATATCTGTGATATAACACTTACACATCCATTAATAAAGTCCGTATTTATTACAGATTGTATATAGAGCCACCGCACAGGACTTCCTGTGAAATATAACAACAAAATCATTTTATTATAAATAGGACAATTTTAATGTTGGAAAGATTTTTAACACTGAGATTTCAACAGCATAAAACATATGTGAAATTTTAAATTATATTACCAACAAATGCATTGACATACTTGTGTAACTTAGCACAGTACTAACTACAAGCTCCCTGAGGATGACACAACAGTGTCGATACATGTAGGAGCAGTATAATAATTTGTCAATTAATTGCGCATTGGTTGGTCATCATACAAAATAATAAAAGATGTACAGTACAGGTGTTAAAATAAAAAAAATAGCAAATAGGTAATTATAATCCATTTATTTGCCTTGGTATTGCTCACAGTATGAATAATTCCAATACATTGCAAAGTTTACTATGATTAATTAACACTATAGAACAAACACCTCCTTGAGAAGCTAGTGGTTCCTCAGCTACTCATTGTTTTTTCTGCAACCATGTGTACAAGATTTCACCACTAGACCTCATCATAAGCCAACTGAGTCCAGTCTACAAAACCCTGTCCATATGTTCCAGTTTATTACTAACCTCCCATTTATGCTTAGGTCTCCAAACTGACCTCCTTCCTTTAGTTTAAACTTTTCTGAGCATTTTTCTTCTGTCCCATTTGTGATATGTACCCTCACCTCTCATCACACTTGTACTTATTACCCTAATGATATTTTCTAAAGAGTACAAATTATGAAGTTTGAGTGTCTTATGATCAAATTTGTTGTTAACTGGAAATAACATAGCAGTTATTATCATCATGCAGACAAATTCATAACAGGCATATTACATAACAGCTCTATGTAACAAAATTAAAGGGATCAGCATTTCTTTACTGTATTGTGTGTGGGTTTCTTATAGAGTGACTTTTAGAAAATAATATATACTGTTTTCCGCTATATCTAAATATTAATTGTTACTGTGTAGACATACTTCACATATGGTGTTATGACCATAGATGTGCACAGAGTTTTATGTTGTCTACTGACCTGTGTTACATATTACATGAACTGATAAGTTACCATTTTTTCAAATGTATTTCTGTGACTACCATTTGCTTATTCAGTTGAAATTGTGTTTTATGCATTGCTTATAATAACAGATGTGGAATTGGTGGTTAGCCTTTGTCTAGAAATTGTGAAGGAGAAAAGTCACAGAGAGGTCCCTGAGAGCTGTAACTATCTGTCATTGTGTCTTTGTGGTATTTGGTATTATTACATAATATAGGCACATCATTTTTTCAGGTGGTTCAGTGTCAGTATGCTTAGTTATGTCAGTATACAAGATTAAGTCAGAAAGTTAAGTAATGTATATTCTATGTTTAGGATGTTTAGGATGTTTAGGATGTATTTGAGTTGTTCTCAGCTCCCATACACTTGACGACTTCCTTCCCTTTGAGTAGGGTCTTATAATCCCCCCGCCCTCCAGTTTCTTATTCCACCTCTTTTTAGGTGTTAAAAGTTTTATTCCTGTGTAAGATTTGAAATTTGTAAAGCGGTTTTGTTGAGGATTCACACATGTCCTCAGGATTATTCCTGTTCTGAACATCACCTTTCCCCTGTACACCATTTCCTATATAAACCATATCATTCACTGTCATCACTTCTACCCAGAAGATGGAAGTGTGTGACCCTCTGAAACATCTGCAGACTTTTCCACCAGAACTCAGAAGCCCAGATAAAAATGAAAAATTCATGTGGATTACCACTCAAATTTTAAATCTTACATTTTACAATTTAGACTGTTGTGTACATGTAACAAAGTAAATGTAAAAGGTAAAGTTCACTCTAGAACAGGCCACAAAGGCCCAGAGGGGGAGTAGCCTCAGCGCCAGATGGGGGTGGGTGGTCAACGCCACGCCTCAGCTGCTTTACTCCTGGGAAAGACCCTGTACCCATTGTATAGGAGGCTGAGTAGGCCTCAGAGCCTGTCTGGACAGGTGTGGAAAATCTCACCCCCATTGGGATTCGATCCCTGGACCGTCCAGCCTGTAGCGAGTCGCTATACTGACTACGCTATCCTGGCTCCGGTGTACATGTAATACCATCTTTATATTTATTTTTAGCATTAATAGAAACATGCTTAAAAATGGAAGCATTTGTGTTCTTTTGATGTTTATTGCCACACTAAATTTGCCATACCATGTAAAGTAACAAAATTATATGACTTTATGATTTCTATATGAAGGGCATGTAATAATTGCTGGGAATATTATACAAAAAATCAAGGCATGACTGATATTGCCTTCATGATACTAGCCTGACCCAGTTTTGTTCAATAGAATGCCTATTTATTGAAACAATTTTAATGAAGGATTAACTGGTCCAAGATTTATGTTTAAGTATTTATATTATTTCATGCATAAAGTCACTAACGTTTAAATTTTTAACTTTCGTTAACATATTGAGACTGAAATTCTACCATGTTTGGTTTTCATAATTATAAAAAGAACTAATTTACTTTCAGTAATTCATGTATTTATTATTTTATATACAGTTTTTCGGGCTTGAAGGTTTTATTTTTAAATTGAAATTAATTACACACATGCACACACCCAAAAGGCATGTGGGGCTAAATGCAAGTAAATGGTGTGCAGTCCAATTAAATTATATGTGTCATGGTTAGAAGTGTGAAAGCTGTGGATCTTTGGGTGTGTAATAAAAATCGTTCTACAATACACTTTTATTATTTACAGCCTTATAAAACATCCTTCCAGAACATTTTAACAGGGAAGGTTAATATTTTTTATAGCACCTCAAAACTGTAAATCAAAATTGCCTCCTACTGCAAGATGTTTCATTTTGCTTTTTTATTGTAGCTGTAGCACTGTATTGCATCCTTTTTGTAAACTGAAGTAGATAGCCTACATATTAATGAGTCTTGCAAACTGCATGTTGTATATAGTTACACTTCACTTTATACTATATTCACACAATCCTTATCACATTTCAGCATATTGCAACTCATACACTATTCCTCTTGCCATCCTAAGTTATGGTGAGAAAATATCCAAAACTCATTGTGATGTGCCAAAGAAGAATAAACTCTTTTGAAACTATTATTGCTGATTATGTTGGGGTAGTTATATTAATTACACTATTTACTGTATCAAGTGTTATTATGTTCAAGATATTTTTTGTGATAATATGCAGTTGCTTTCATATATTTACAAATTTATTTCTTAAGTGGTAAGTCTTATACTTTCCTTCAGATTTGTATAGGAGGGTGAAGATAGCTACTCTCTCTGAAATGTGACAAATTAAAAACTAACATGTACTACATGAATTAACTAACCTTTGAATACTGTTAGATTATCATGTGAGGAATACAAATGCATAGTGCTCCATTATCAACTGTCCTCCATCTTGGATTTACATTATGTATTCTCCTGAATACATGATGTTTAGGTACCTTCAGTATTTGTTATAACCTGAGAGTAAGAAACTTTGTTCCACATTAATGTGAAGTAATGGATAGAACTGCATATAGACACACACACACACACATATTTGAAGAAAGCTGATCTTCAAATTTTACTGGACACAAGGTAAAGGAAACTGAACTAGTGGCATGCACTTCTGTGTGTATCTGTCCTAATTTAATAGAAAGTGTCTTTTTTTGGGGGGGGGGTGTTCTCATAGTGGTGATTCAGAGGATTCATGTCTTCTGGGATACAATGTTGCATTGCTGGTGGAGTGGTTCCCAACAATTTGAAGGACCATAATACCTTCATCTTCAAGGATCAATGATTTAGAATATTTTAGTTGTTGATTAGTACTGTACATGCAGGGTGCACCACTAGGTTCAGATGCTTTTGAACACATTGCTCTAAGATGAATTAAGTTTATTGTCCATTTTTATTTGTTAAAAACAGTCTTAACCCTTCATTACAATTGTGTATAACAGTACTAATGTGCACACCAATTTAATGAAATAAATATAACCAACCAGGTACATTTTATTCATATGCTTAAAGTGTTTATTTACAATCTAACACATTGCAGCCCATTAGCCATCAGCAGGGGTAACACTAACATTAAGACAACTATGAAAGCAGGCAGATCGTAACATGTATATACTTAGGATTACATTGTTACAACTTACAAATTTTGTTAACCCTAACTGCTGCATTAGTCTTGAGTACACTCCAAGGTGCATTCTCATAAGTGTGGACCAGTTCTGCTTGTTAATCAGTGACAGTTTTGTGATACATCATTACTATGTACACAAATTTTATAAAGTAATACAACTGACCAGGTACATTTTATACAAATATGTAGGTCATACATTTATTTAATGGTACTGAAAATCTTTTCTTGACATTGATGTTATCCCTGGTGTTGGCTAATGAGCGAAAACATGTGGAATGTAATAAACAATGTGTGTGTGTGTGTGTATGTAAACTGTACCTGGTTATTTATATTATTTCACACTTCATTACACTTTAAATGTTGTTTTAACCTTTCCTTGAAGTTCTGCATCATTTGTAATAAGTCACTAATTAATTCTCTTTACATCTAAAACGATTCAATTGTTTTATCCTACAGTTATTTGTGAATTATTTACAAACACATTGGACTTAAATAACCCTAAAGAAAATAGTTTGGGGACCATTAATTTTAATGTTTGTGCTGGCCAAGCAGTGCTTCCACCACCTGCAGTGAAGTGTCCTTGTAGAATGTTGTCTTGCTATGCATAATTGCACCATCCTGTTTGAATTAGGCATTGCTTATCACTTATCCAATGTTTTCACAGCACATTACTGACGAAACTTTCCAACTTAACCACATATCAGTTAGAATATTCTGTAATAGTCAGCCACTTCTGTTATTACTCCAGACACATATACTGCACACCAAATGGTTACTTGTATGCTGTACAGATGCTGTTCATTAGGTTGTATAGGACACACTTCAGCCTTGTATTGGAAATTGTGTTTGTTACCATATTTGTTGAAGTGAATATAGGCCCGATCAAACATTATCACCAAGCTTAACACATTTTCATCAGTATCCAAAATTTCCAAAGTCTTATACTGAAATTTAGATTATCATTTTATCCTGATCGTTTATGTGTTGATGTATGCTTCATATTCTGTGAAAGAAAGAAAAAGGTTAGTTAAATCTGACATATTCCTTATTTAGATAATATGTTGAAACCTCTTAAAACATTAGCGAATATTAATTAGTTTTACAAGCCTATAAACATTTTTAAGAAGGAAGAGAGGGCAGGAGTTATCTCACCATTCTTGCTGTGTTAAGAAGTATAAAATAATATGTACATAACAGTATGTATTTTTGTTTTTGTACACCATTACTGACAGTTGCTTGTCTTATTGCATGTACTCTGGTCGGTCTGTCCCATTGATGTTACCAGTGAGAGCGTGAGTATGGGGAGTGTGAAGCCAACAACAATAGCAGCAATGATGACAACAACAATAAAGTTATCACCTTTTTCTGAGGTTGTTTCCTCAAGCAAGCATGTCTACTGTAAGCCTGGATGTTGGTCTCTGGTTCTCCCCTTAGTAACATGAGAAAGTAGCTCTTGTCTCCATTGTTACAAATATTGTCATGCATATGGAGTTGAAAAAGAGAGCTGCCAATGGTAATGGTGAACAGTGATATTGGATTGCTACAATATTGGTCAGTTCTCTTAGAAACCTTCACTTCTGCAGTGACATGTGTGTAGAAGAAAACAACATGGAGCTAAAAAGTGCTATGAAATAGATGAGAGAAATAAACCCCTTCTTGTTTATAAACAATATTTTGTGTGGTTGTACTTCGTGAAGCGCATAGACTTTGTATATATTATATAGAGAAAAATCTTACATTTAAAAATAAACAACCAAATAAAACATCTGTTTAAAATTCACGCCTTCCACAAGTTTCTGTGAATATATATCATATAAACATTCAGTAACGATTGAAAAAGAAGTAAAAACTCTTTGATTATAAAAATAAAAGTTAAAAATACCAGTTATATCAATCAAACAGCTGTGAGCATGAAAGAGAATGAGAGAAAGTTTGAGTGCCTGACAAATGTATATTAGATACAGGATGTTTGGATATGCCTGTCAGGTTTGCAATTGCAAAATTACAAGAAAAACTAATATCTTTGAACACTCCATTTTTTCCTTGACATTCTTACATACACCTTATAAGACAGTGGATCCCTATGTGGTGCAGGGCATTTGAGATTATTAAGTTCAGAGACCGTATGATATAGATGCCCTGTGCATGTGACAAATTATTTATTTGGAAGTTAGAAATATATGTTTAAAAATTTTCAACCTTAATTGGAATCTGAACAGATGATTTTTAATGATCATAAATGTTTGAGAAAGGAGGTTAAATTTTATTGTAAAGTCACATAACTGAAAACCATACACCATGGATTGTTCAAGAAATGGCTAATCCATTTGGTAGTTTTTCCTGTAATTCACAAATGAATTCTGGATGAAAAATTTGCAGAACATTTTGTATTGCTGTTTTCTTTATGTAAGATAAAAATTCAACAAGATGTGAAAGGACCTTAAGTAGCCATCATTTTATGGACTGAATGGTTAAATTATAAGTTTATGGTATTTATTATTATTTAATTTCTCAATAACAGAAAACTTCTCATTTTTGACTGGCAATCGTAGAAATAAATGACAAAATGGAAGTTTGAGTGCTTATAAGACTATCATAACTGGCTAATTGATAGGAATCCCCTGCTGCCTACCCCGACATACACCACCCTAAAATATACTCTGTAGCAGTTAGGACTACTACAGGAATTTTTTAATATGCATAAATAAATCATTGAACCCCCACCAAAGCCCTCAGGATAAAGTGGAACTGTAGGACAAGGAAAAAATAGTATTACTGATGGTTACTCATTATATTTTTATGTTTTTGATTGTATGGAATTGATTTCAAGGTAAAATTTGATGTAACCGTGTAATCATATCTTGATCTGAACTTGTAGATATCCATTTCTACGTGGGTATGTTTTCATACTCATGGCATTAAAGACTGGAATTTGTTGCTTAGAATTTGCTCTGAATTAACACATGAAATTATAATTTAATGAATATAGTTTTATTTTTGGTTCTGGCATTGGCAATAATCTGGCCATATTGATAAATGTAAATGATGTATGTATGTTAAGATACTAAACACTCCAATTGCATTCAGTTCAAAGCTGTTACTAACGCCATTATATTAATAACACATTTTAAAATTGTTTATTATGCATCTTATTTTCTTGTCAGAGAGAAATCAGTGGAAGCATTGAAAATAAAAAAAAAATAGGATACCTACAAGTTTTCCTCCCGTGAGTTGAGGCTTTCTTTGTCTTACACTGAAGTGGAAAAATTAATCAATTTCAACACTTTAAACAAAATGAAACTGAACCTATGAACAAATTAAAAGTTGAAGAAAGAGAAAGAGAGAGAGAGCGAAACTTCTAACCCAAGACTTCTACCCTCATATCTACTGCCTTTCTTGGTATTGTCAGCTTTAAAGTAACTGTAGTTAGGGAAAAGAAAAAAGAAAAAGAAAAAAAAGAAAGAAAGAAAAAGGAAAAAAGAAGGGAAAAAAAGAAAAAGAAAAATTGGTGCTTCAGTCTTGTATTGTAGTCTCAAAACCCATTTAGATACTAAAGCCCAAAACTTGCAATTTCAAGTTCAGTGAATGAAGTCATTCAGGGTAGATGCGTCTGATGTTGCATATTCCATAGGCGTCATGTGTTACTAGTTTGCACAACTGTCTGCAAGCAAAGAACTTCTGCTTCTTGTTGGAAGCATATAAATACTACTTTGTAGATTATCATATTCCTTTCATGTTTGTTAACTTTATATATATTTTAATCAGTGTTGTTAAGTATCTAATTAGGAAACATTATGTAGCTTTTCCATACTATAAAAATTTCAGAGTAGAATGTATATATAATAGTAATTGTTCAAACCCAGCCACACTGATGTGAAAGGTACGTGGTTCACAAGGGACCATTGAATGCTTATTGTTTAACCAATTTTCACATTGTTTGGAAACTTGAAACATTATGTCAACTTGAAAATGTCTGTTTTGCATAAAAACCTGTAAGTCACTTTCATGCTTTATACTAAACCTGAAAGACACTACTCTGTGAATTATGTATCATGGATATATTTTCACTGGAATACATATCTGCATGTACATTTAGGTTGATATATTTTTGTAGCATGATTGTGTGCATTGTCAGAGTGATGTGCTGCAGATACCTTCAAAAGTATGAGTGGTCTGTAGTCTAGAATCACTCAAGCTGAATTTTGTCCTTGAATGATAATGTCAGTGATGTCCAAAGCACACTGTAGGTACAGGTTCAGGTAGTTAAGTATCACTCACACTCATGAAGGTCAGTACACGTTTGTGATGGTCAGGCAAAGTGAGTGGAATACATATTGTGGTTGTGTTTGGATATGCATATTAATTATAAGAATGAGACAGTTGTGCCAACTCTATGCATTGACAGTGTGTACTGCAGTATGGGACACAATGCAACTGGAGACTCATAGCTTCATATAACACACTCAAAAACTTGCTCGCACACATGTAAAAAAGGAAACTAAATGCCTATAGCTTACTACACCTTGCTTGTTCTTGGTGACTCTGACAATAACGTGAAAGATGAATGAATATTATGAAAAAGAAAAAAATAATAAAAAATCTGTCACATTTGTGCTGTGATCATCATGGACATATTATTTCCTTCACCCTAAAAATTCAGTAAGGGGTGGGAAATGTTTGTGTTCCTTTTTTTTAGGACTCTTCAGCCACAACAGTTGAAGGGACAGGACCATATCACACTTTAAAAATAATGTAATGATGTAGAGTGTTTAATTTTTTCTCAGTATCATGGGACATGACAGGGATGAAGAGTTGACCCAATTTCCCCCAGTCCCCTCCCCCCTCCAATAACCTCTGGTAGACTCACCCATGCAAGGGTTGAGGAGGAGGCAGGGTATAATGTTTTCATCATATGGCCAATGTTGCTTGGATCATTCAATATTTGATATTGTGATGTTTTATGCCATTCTTCCACATGATAGAGCAAATACCAGACAAGTATTACAGCCATATTATGATGATAACATGCTCTCTTCGGCAGAAATGTATACAGTATAATAATTGCCCTGTTCATTCACAAATTTATCTCTCAAACTGTACATACAAATAAAAAAAAATAACAATCCAAGTTGAATCTGAATTTACATTATATTAATTCTCTTCCCCATATTATGGTATGTTATGCTTTCCTTTTATTATTCTTAGAGGCCTTTTACGTGTGTTCAGTTCTTTTGTTTCACAAAAACTCAACTGTCCATATATAAAGCACCTATTTTAAGTTGGGATTGGAAGCAGTAGCACATTTTAGTTACAGTGCTTGACACAAATAAAGGCAGCAGAAATTGTGCCTCATCTTCTTGACTGTTTTAATCACTGCTGCATTTGGTTAAGAGAATTCCTTGTAGATTACACCTCAAATCTCACTGTGCCTGATGTTTTTTTGTGGTTGTCCCATTTTCCAAATTGTAGCTCAGACAAACCTCTGAAAGAGGCCTTCACATTTTTTTCCACACTTCTAGATAATTCAAGTAACAATATCCACATTTCGCTAAGCTTTGTATGGAACTAGCAGTAGGGGGGCAGTTGTTCAGTTTGTTTCTGTAATTACTGACCATGTCAAATAATATAGCTGTTAAAAAAATAAATTAACATTTTTAGGAATAAATTCTTCAGGGTGTCATATTTGTTAACTTCATCTGCTTAATAGATAGCAAGCTTTCTGAGTTGTGACACCATGTAGCCTCATATGGGGATATGACCATTTTGGACGAACTTGCTGCTTCTGTCTTCAGGGTTGAAGTAAGTAGGGTGAGGCTGCAGTCAGGTTATATAGGCAGGTTACACGGAAGATAGCCAGTCAGATCCATGGTAAAGAAAAAGGAGACAGCATGGGCTGTGCTGTTAGGAATGTGACAAGCAAGGACAGAAAATGACCCTTTTAAAGACTGCAATATTTATTTCAGGATGGACATGGACAGTGAGAAACAGCCCTTTTCAGAGCCACAAGAGCTGGAAATGGAACAAGAATGGTACTTTTTAGGGGCCTCTTCACATCTTCTCAGGAGGTATTAAAATGAGAGACACAGAACCCCAAGAAATGGGGATTGAGGAAGATGAAGCCATGTTTAAGTGGCACACTGGTACAGGATTGTCACCACAAAAGAAAGTGACTAACTTGTCTATGGAGAGTAATTTTGCTTATGGGCTGGTCCCTGTGCTTAAATGTCTTAAGATATAGATGACCCAGGTCATTGCTGTGTTTTGCCATGACTAACTTCTCTAGTTGCTATAGCTGTACATGATGGTGGTGTTCATTAACCCAGGTTTCAATGAAAGGATCAGTGTCCAGCGTACTTCTTTCCACACTTGCATGGGTTGCTATTAGCACCTACTGTTTTCATGATCATGTTGTCCTTCATGCGAAAAATTAAACCGAGAGACTTTCCTTAGTAGGATGCATATTCCCACAATGTTGTATCTCAATAGCACCATGCTGCTGCAGTTAAAAAGTGTTTTGGATGAATGTTGAGAAGGCCACTATAATGGGGGGGCGTCCTGTTATGTGATTAGTTGGTGCAGTAGCTGTATTGGAAGTTTCTGTACAGTATGTCTAGTTCAATATGGAAACTTTCCTTGTTGTAGATAGTTTCGATTTAATGTGCCAGGTCAGACAACACAGTGCTTATATAATGTGAATGCATCCTCAACAAACTCATTTAAACCCTGAAAATAAAGGCAGCTTGTTTTTCCAAAGCACTGATGTCCATGTACAAGATGCCATGGTGGCAGAAACCAGAAAATCACACTCTGTACAATCAACCTGTGAAAACATGTAACTGTATAATTATTTAGTTTTCGAAGCCAAATACTTTGTATTGGATGTTTATTCATTCAGTATATATGTGGCAAAAGATTAAAGGTCCAGGATTGATGCTTTAAGAATAGATACACAATAAATAAGAAGAACATTGTTTTACTGTCCTTCAGTGCAGCCTGTCTTAACTGCAACACACCTTTTACTTTGTTCTAAAAGTAGTATGAAACAGTCACTGAATGCATCCAAAGGAACTGAATTTAATTGCCCAGTATGTTATTCTTGGGGCCTTGAATATCCTGAAGCCTTCATCTTCTGAATGTGGTTTTCAAAGTGGGTAGAGCAAAAAGTTACCTGGCACAGTGTCGGGTGAATGCGGCATGTACCTAATCTCTACCACACTTCAATCTTCCCAGAAGCTCTTCACTGGCATGTCAGAATGACCTTACTTGTGAGGCTATCTGGAACAAACTTCAGGTAAATCTTCCTCTTTCTCAAATCTTCATGAAGAATCTGACGAATCACTCCCAGTTAGTGTGTGGTCTATTCTCCATCAGTCTTAGGATCATATGAGTCTCTGTACACCAGTTTATAAGCATTAGTACATGTTTCCAAATTTCCAGTATTTAACATCTGCCCACACCTTGGACCATTTTCAACGTCCTTATGCTCCCATCTGAATCTTTTGAATCATGCATGTATATGTGTATGAGATAAAGCTTCATTCTACAAACTGTTTCAGGTACTTTGTGTATTTCTGTAGTTGTTTGGCTTAGTTGCAGACAGATATTTGCATTCTCTTTGGTGACAACGAGTACAACGAAACTTACGTGTGTGGCTGCTATGGATGAATTGAATAAGATAGAACTTTATCACTAATTCCTAGCAGTCATACATACATACATTCCATGGATCAATGTTTTACAAAGATAGTAGGATGTAGAGCATGTCATAAATACACAAATATACACAATTTTTATAGCATAGAATACTATAGATATTTATATAAAAATTTCATCTACAGAGAAAAAGGAGTGTATTTCAGCATTTTCTTAAGGCTGCTTTAAATTATTATGCCAGCATAAAATGTACATGTTGAAAACAATACAGGTTAGCATTTGGTCTAGCTGAAAGCAACTACACTTGGCCTGTGCATTGAACCGGACTTGTACTACACCACCCTTCCTAACATAACAATACCGGATACATACTGCATAACTCTTTCAGTAAATATGTAGAGTGATGAAAATAAATCCCCATTTCCTTAACAATAAATTTGACAGTACACATTTATCCAAGGAAATATATGGACTTTGAAACAGCTTAATTAAATGCAAAATAATTAAAGAACAATAAAGAGAAGACAAAATTATATATAACAAGGACCTGTACTAATCTTTTAATCATTCATACTGCATAACTCAAGTAAACATTACATAATGTATATCCACTGCCTGACCTTCATCATCAACACAGGGTGCTTAATTATTCCCTAATAATCCAAAATAACTGATGAATTCAACAGCATATATTGACTTTTACTTATTTTATCTATTTTTACCTACTTTAAAGTATTATTGTATATCAATTATTAGTCTATTTTAGAATAAAAACTAGTTTTGTGACAACATATTCACTGTTTGTAATAGGTCACACTTACTTTATATGGATTTTTAGACTACTTGATGATGGCCCTACAGTTTGGCCAAAACATGTAGTAGTGTAGTAAATATACAAACATATAACACTTAAAGGTTGTGTTATTCGGTCCTCGTACTTGATAACTGATTTAATGAACAAAATGGGATTATGATTCCTAAATTGAAAATTCATTGTTTTACCATTTATACTTCTGAAATCTTTTTCTGTAAGATAGGCTGTGGTTTCTTGCCCATGTGTCTGACTCCTGTCCCCTTTACCCTACACACATCAAGTCTTGTATGAATAGTTGGCTTCACATGAAAATTTGTATGAATATCATTACATTTTAGATCACCTCACCTTCAAGTCCTTTACACCCCTTGCACTCATGTAACATTGCAACCATGCGTGTATGAAGTTGGAGTGACAACAGTATCAGTTAATTTAGAGTATTCAAATTAAATGTCATGAAAAGAAGTTTTACAAGATGCCCACATTATAAATATATAAGCTGTAGCAGTAAGTGTATAATTTAATGGGGAATATTGAAATTTTTTCAAGGTGATCTCTGAAAGCTTATGATTATATTTCTCAGAGTGTAAATAACAAAAAATCAGCAAATGATGGTATTATACACACTTATTGCCTAGGTTAGGGTTTGTGCCTCGGTTGATCAGTGAGTCCTCTTTGGGATAAGGTGTGCATTCATTGAATTTGAAACAGTTTCTGTTGGTTGCAGCCGAACTGACTTTTATTATTGGCATTTTTTGCTACTGGGCTCCAGCTAACTGCTTTATGAATAGGTGGTGTTTCCGTGAATTACTTCAAATCTTTGCCTATTGGATCTGACTAGTAGCACACTTCAGGAACCGACTGTTTGTCTGTTTGTTAATCATGAACCAACTTATTAGAGTCTCATGAGAATAACTCACTGTGATATATTCACCTGAATACAATGGATTCCAATCGGGTGCTTCATACTGCTGGACCGTCCCACCATTGTCAAAGAATTCACTTTGATGAGAGCTTCAAACTCTCATCCATTTGTATAGAAGCTTTGTGGCATCTTGGGTTCAAGACTTATTGGTGTCAGGCAATTGCCCATCCACCCTCTAGTAAATTACAAGTATTTCAACTTTTCATTATTAATTTTAGGAATTAGTCAAGCTTTTCTGTTAGTTACTGTGTCAGTTGCACACAGACGAGGTTCAAACCTTAAAGTTTTCTGGAGCAGTGAGCCTCCGTTCTGCTGTAATATTTTCTTGAATGAAACCATCTGTACATTTTATGACAGCAAGGACTAATGAACCACCACAGCTAACTTGTTCAGTGTTGTACAAAATAGATATTAAACATACATATGAATTGTGCATGAAGAATATTTTGTTTCACGAAAACCAGCACCGGAAAGAGTGTGAAATGGAAATTTAGATTAGCATAAACTATAATGCAGAAATAGCTCCATGTGTTCAGTTCTTAAATTATAACCTTTTTTAGCACTTAATCAACACTCATAGTTGTGCCATGAACTTCATATATAAGGTTTTGTAGCTACTTTACAAAAACATTCCCTTGAAATTGAAGAACAATGTATTACTCCAGCTATTTACACCTATTTTTATCTCAGTAATTAACCAACTTGATGCACAAAATTTTGTTTTACAATAAGTTTATTTCATGCCTCTACATGTTTCAAGCACCATGTGCTCATCATCAGGAGGTCAAAATTGTATTATACAGCCTCGGGTATCATCACACCTATAGGTGGCTGTCCCGTGCACGTGTGCACGGCCACCTATAGGTGTGATAATACCAGAAGCTGTATAATACAATTTTGGCCTCCTGATGATGAGCACATAGTGCTCGAAACATGTAGAGGCATGAAATAAACTTATTTTAAAACAAAATTTTGTGCATCAAGTTGGTTAATTACTAAGAGAAATATACTGAGATGTACGGTCAGCAAAACATCAAAATTTACACCTACTGTTGAATGCCGTTATGTGACAATGTTAAATATTTATTACACGGTCATATCTCTGTGTACAAATGACCTGCATTCCAAAACTCTGTACTTCAGATATACGTGACTCGGTTAATTTTCCCCATAACGTGTGGGAGGAGTTTTGATCTTTTTTTATGATCACAATCAATTTTAATCTGCAATTTAGTTTTAAAACTGCCTACAGTTACACATTCCACACATGATATACTCGTACAGTTAACATGTGTATTGTCTTTGGGGTGGAATGAACTGAAGAGAATAAAATAAAAGACATATCACAGTACTGTGTCTCTAACACCAACTTATAGAACAACAATTTTCTGGAATAGAAATGTTCCATAGTTACATAAAATAAATTTGTAAGAAGCTTTATTCATAGAATTGTATTTGTAGGTAAAAATACATTGTTTTTGTAAGTTAATATGTGTGGGCTTCATTTCGTTCTCATGCTAAGAAAAGATAATATTTTTAATGACTCTGTGTTCATATGTACGAGTTGTTGATTACTTAGTTTTTGTAAGCAGAGATATGAGCATACAAACTCAGACATAACAAATCAAATTGACACAAACCTTCTCAATGGAAGGTAATTTTATCTCTATATACAACACTGCAACCACATCCATCAGTCCGCTTACAGTGGTTAACCTGTTCAAGTTATGATCAAGTAATTCACACATTCTTTACTGGTACTGTAGTGCAGAGCTGGCTAGTCCTATCGACCTCTGAGCCATATTGTCAAACCAACCACATTGGTAAAACAGTGATGCTTGAAGACATGTATTTCAGAGGTACCTGGTTTGAATCTTGGCTGGTTTACATGTTGTTATAACTTACATGTTCATTGCCTTCCTCTGCCCCTCCGTATGTGTACCAGGATAATATCAGGAAACAGACCACAACCACCTGTATTCAAATTCTCAACTACTTCCCACTACATTTTGTGCTATGTAACCTCTCCATATGAAGGAATATTTTCAAATAGCTTTGGAATCAACTAGTTACATTCATAAGTGCAGAGAAGTTAGGAAGCCAAATGATAGCCACTACACAAATAAAGTGATGAACAAATGTGTAAGAAAGGTAAAGTTCTCAGGGTTTAATTGCAGTTTCCAAGCAAATTAAGTTTTCTTTTTCAGTTATAAATTTTAAATCATTTTTGTGGCCCAAGGAATCATAATCCATCCACACATGGGAAGACTTCTGAAACTACGCATCACTGCTGAACAGAAATTTTATATTAACCCTTTAAATGTCGAGTTAAATCCCATCTGCCACTTGCTGGCATTATTAGGAGCTCACCATACTCTCCACATTAGCACGTTAGCAGAATAAGGGTTAATAAACCTCAGTTTATGAATCTTAGTAACATCTTGTGTATCAGGACCTATATAGGAGCTTGTTTCTCTTAGGCATTTTCATACTAGTCTTACACAGATTGTAAATCTGAATGTATGTATGTATGTATGTGTGACTAGAAATTTTTAGTATATCATGATGGGTGTATGTGTATATAGTAGTTGGAATAATTTTATGTTGTTTTATTTGATGATGTTAAATACTGTGCATAAGCAATCCTTTCTCCATACAATTTCCAGTTCTGGTTTGGAGTTTTGTCAGTACCATCAGCTGCCAAATAGATCAGGTTTTGCATAACGACAAACATCTGGGAAACACTGGTGTATAATACGCCATACATCATGTGATTTTTTCACGTGGCTCTGTCAAATATTGGAAATTTTTACTCTTAGCTCTTGAAACAATAATGTTAACAGTCCTACAAAAAAATTACAAGACTTTCTTATAACACCAATACAAAATCCTTATATTATTTATGAACTTCACAATCTCTGTCCTGTTATTAGAACTGTTACAGTCAAGGAGATTTGTTAAAATCTTTAAGCTGTATACACTATGTAGTCTGAGCTGTATGATAATTGGCTAGGGATTACATGGGTGTCACTACATAAGACACTTAAAAGAAAAAATTCATTGAAAATAAAATGGACATTTAATGGGGTTTTAAATATTCTAATTTTTTAAAGAAGGGGATTTGTGGAACAATAAAGTTTGGGAATCCTTGGTCTAACTAATATATTTCCTCACATTTCAGTTATCAGAGCATGCATGAATAACCACACCATTGCACTAATTTCTCATGCAAGTAAGATACTACCAAGAATTATTAAAAAATGACTTGAGTCATACATAGAATGTGAAATGCCAATGGAGCAAGTAGGATTCAGGAAAGGGTGTGGGACAAGCAACTGAACCACTAATGTAAGATGGATTATGGAGAGGGCAACAGAGCATCAAAAAAATATGTAGCCATGTTTCATAGATTAATAAAGACTTTTGTTAGTGAAGAGCATTTAAAGATGTGGAAGAGCATGAGCAGTATGGCAATACCTGAACATTCAGTAGTGCCAATGAGAGACCTATGTATGGAGCAAGTAGCCAAAGGGCAGGTTGAACAAGACAAACAAAATGGTTCCCAATCTAAAAAGAAGTAAGGCAACATTGTATCTTATTTTGTGGCCAGTTTCATCTATACAGCAGACACATTATAAGAACAACACAGTTGGAAGATAAGGAAGCAAATTTCAGAATAGTGGGACAAACCCAACCTGTTATGCAGATGGTATCACTCTTCTAGCAGAAAACAAGGACGATAGCTGAACTGATACATAGGGTGAAAAACGTAAGTGTAAGGGCAGGTCTCAAATTGGACCTGAAGTGTTGTGGGTGAGGTTAAAAAACTGCTTTGTAATGTAATTTTTGTGAAGAGCAGTGTAGACAAGTAACGAAGCACAGCAGCGTCTAGTCTACACTGCGCAGTAAATACACATGCAGAAGGTGCAAATACGGCATGCATCTAGGGTGCAGTGTTTTTCAGTCCTATTACTACCTCCAACACACTCTCACACAATGGATATTGCACAAGTCACTTCATTGCTCCCCAGAGGTATTTCCAATCTCGCGGCACAGTACTTCAAATCGAACGTGTTCAATGGGTTTTGTAAGCAAGTCTGCCCGTTGTTTACTTTTGTCAAAATGTTCTATCCCTATCTCATCATTAAGGGATCTCTCCCTCACAGAGAAGTGTCGCACCTCAATGTGTTTCGACTTTTGTGATATTCCGGGTTCTTGGTTAGTTTGATGGCACTGGTGTTGTTGATGTATAGTACTGGTGTTTTTCTGGCAAAACAAGACAACAGTTCTGATAACAAGTGCTTCAACCAGACTAATTCTTTAGCCTCTTCACTTGCTGCAATGATCTCGGCTTCAGTCGTCGAGAGGGCTGTCTTTTTTTGCAGTTGACTTGTCCAAGACATTGCACCGTCAGCAAATATAGCTGTAACGCATGTGGTGGAACGTATAGTTACATTATCTCCTGCAAAGTCAGCATCACTAAACATTTTCAGTTCGCCAGACCCTCTAGTATACCTGAGGCCATAGTTGCTGGTTGATCGCAAGCAGCGAATAAATGCATTTAACATTGTTCCAGTCCTTTCAGCTAGTCTGTCCATGACCCTTGCAGCTTTATTTACGGTGAATGCTATGTCAGGGCGTGTTGCTGCTGCAAGATACATAAGGCTGCCCACTGCCTCACGATATGGAACCTTGCCGCTGACATCTTTGTGGTTATCCCTTTCTTTGTGAGTGGCAGGTGTCGACACACCTTTTTGCTTCAGCCATGTTGAACTTTTGCAGTATCTTGTTTGTATATGCCTCTTGGCTAACAAAAATTGGCCCATCACCTTGACACTTAATCTGCATTCCGAGGAAGTTCTCAAGCGAGACAATTGTAATTTTGAATTCCTCTTGCAGTAGCCCTAAAAACACTTCAACTTCTTCATCCTTGATGTGTGGTTGACCATGCATCGTAGTTCAATGTGGAATAAGAAACCAACTAGATGTCACTTAGTATTATATTTATTTCCCTTTTATAAGTTGTTCAACATGTTTCGGGCCACCTTGTGCCCATCTTCAGGAGCTGACGACTTAGTGGTATTTTTTCACGTGTGGTGTAGTGATGTAACAATCTCCATATATGTCTAGTATTTGCGGGTCGATATGTTCGTCTGTTTTCACGTTTTGTTAGGTGGGTTGTGTGGTGTGGTGGGTTATTGTGGTTGGTGGTTTCAGCTGTAGTGTATAGGTGTGATCTAATGTGTAGGTTGATTAAGTTACATACCCGTGGCTGTGTAGGCAGTCAG
>Ga0123357_10002068_pt1 | contig 22030 bp, 11 predicted proteins | sample TergutEmb28metaG_FD_89873 | JGI IMG/M metagenome (GOLD analysis project Ga0123357, IMG submission 89873) | Embiratermes neotenicus P4 segment gut microbial communities from Petit-Saut dam, French Guiana - Emb289 P4 | ecosystem: Host-associated > Arthropoda: Insects > Digestive system > Gut ... | reverse complement strand
CACACTTCACTCAGTTCGTTTCGTTCAGATGTGTTGGGAATGTGACACATGTAGAAAAATAATCACAAGGCAGAATTAAAAGAGCGTCTTGGATGGACAGTGTTAAAATGCAGGGACAAGACGAAACTTAATGTTGTCTGGGGAGACGATCACAGGTCAAGTGGATGGGTTGTGCTGTACCTTTCTTTCATAAGCCGTGTGGTTACATAATGTAATTGAATGAAACTATTTTTACACTTAATCCACTATTAATAATGGTATAGGCTGTTTTTTATTCATAGTTCTTCTTGAAGAGCTACTGCATGCCGGTCTTTTCGGTGGTGTATATCTGTTTTTGGAGCGGGTATGGGATCTAGGACACCCGGACATCAGATAGACTAGCTGTTGACCTGCAGTACTGTGCATCCTAGCCGTTTTCTTCTTTCTCTTCGTAGACCGAGTGAGTTCCCGGTATATTAATATGATATCTACGCTAGTGCTTCTTCCCTGCACAGACGGTTCTTCCCTCAGCAAGTCTTTTTACGCGCTATCGCAAAATTGCGAATAGCGACTCTTAGCTTCGTCATGTCTGTCTGTCGGGCCGTACTTCTCTTGCTCATTATGGAATGACTCGGCTCCCATTGGATGGATTTTCATGGAAATTTGGTATGTGGATATTTTTCGAAAATCTATCGAGAAAATTCAAATTTCTTTAAAATCCGACAAGAATAACGGGTACTCTACGTGAATACCAATGTACATTTTATCATATCTTGCTGACTTCTTTTTAGAATGAAAAATGTTTCAGAAAAAAAGTAGAAGAGAAAATCGAAACCCACACTTTATGTTCAATAACGGTCTTTCGAAAATCGGGCCGTTTCCGAGATAACGTGGAAAAATATTGTACGGCCGGGCAGGCCGCAGATGACAATGTGGCGTATGCGCATTGCGTGCTCGATACCTAGGGCTACAAATACACACTCACAATCTGTAACACTTATTGCTTTTTCGCTGCAACAATGGTTGCACGAACGTACCTCAGCGTTACGTCATACGTACATTGCCCTATTGTTTGGCTTATTGTTGTGTTAGACCTTCATTAAGCTAAGCTGAGAAAATTTAGTTTCGATCCATATTTCGTTCAATAAGGTTCATGACGGATGACGTTTAAGTGTTAATAAGACGTCTATATTTAGGCTTTCCCTTTCAAAATGTTGCCCTGTTCAGATACGTAGGAACAAGTTTAGGGAAGTATGAACCGTACCTGTATTCTTGTTGCAATTGTTAGCAGGTAAAAAATAATATTTCCCAAAAGATTGTTCTTTTCTCCTTTTGCCTCTTACTCAAGATTTTTGGAAGATAAGTAGCTTGTATTGAAATAATATTTTGTGGAACTACAATAGCATATCGGCCTCGTATTATCTACTGGTACACATACAATATGTGTTATAGCAATAATTCACGGAGAGATTAAAGAGGAAGGACAGGTTTCCTAAGAAGTGTTTCTCACACACACACACACACACACACACACACACACACACACCTGATACAATACTGTGAAGCTCTTGCATATTGTTAAAAGTGGCACATGGAAGTACTGCGAAATTTTCATTAGCGGATATTTTGAATTGAAATATATGACTAATTTGCGTAATTATTAATAATTTATAATTCCCGATAACCTGTGCAGCTCGAAGAATTTAAGTAAAAACGTAAGTTATTCCGGAACATTTTGTTCTAGCAGTCGCGTATATTTTTTTTATAATCTGAACTATAGGGGGTTACAAACCATACTTTTACGAAACACGTGACAGATCGTTGACTTCGTATAACCTTCGATTATTTCTTCTAATTCAAAGATAGTAAGAAATTTGCTATGTAAGCCCAATTGCCTTACAAAGACAAAGGAATGAGCATCAAATTGTGTGGAAATGGGACGACTCATATTTATACTACTTAAACTAGTATGGTGCTGTGGAAGAAAGTTGGAAGCGATATGTTTTTTAAATCAATAGTCATTGTGATTCGGAAGACGTAAATGCATAGACCAGTTTGTTCTGTTTCCTATATCTGATTTATTTAAAGGAATATAAATCTCCCAGTAAATTTCGATGGCAACATATAACGCTTTCTATGGTATGCCATGTGGTTTGTTATATAGTTAACAATATTTCGTGTAAACTTGACTCGTCTGTTCTAAAGACGGAGGCAGCGGATTTCTCGAATCCCAAAGCTAATTGGATGGGTCACATCTTGCGTTGGAACTGCCTTCTAAAACACGTTGTTGAAGGAAAACTGCAGGGAAGGATAGGAATGACGGGAAGATGACGAAGGAGACGTAACCAACTACTGAATGACCTTAAGGAAAAGAGAGGATCCTGGAAATCGAATGAGGAAGCTCTCGATCGCGCTGTATGGCGATAATATGGAGATAATATGGACATACACGACAGACTACAGAATGAAGGAATTATGTTAATGCGGAAAGACTCTATTGCACTGAATTGTACTCAGTAAACATATGTGGGTTTTATACCATTAAAATACAGTTTGTGTTTGACGGATCCAATAGTTGGTCTTATTGTTTGCAACACAACTGAATGGATCATATTACGATTAAACACATGTCATAAAATGCATAACATTCCTCCAAACTTTATTTATTTATACACCAAACTTCACGGCGTCTCAAGCCATAAAAAAGTAATGTTTTTAGCCATCGCCATGAACATCTCAGGCATCAAACGAAACGAAAGGGAGCATGTTTCTGAGATATTTTCCTGAGCTACACGGAGAGTGCTAGGAGGCCTGTCTGTCTCAGAGGTTGCAGTTTTTTGTGGCAGTAAGTCAGTCACCCATCCTTTACGTCATGTGCCCTGAGGCCTCTCTGCCCCATAAAGTTGTCATTCAAGCTTGTAGTACATTGCTACCGCGTAAGGAATTCTTTGAATGGAGAAGACCATAAAACCGCCAGCTTATGAGTATACCTGCTTTACGAAATGCAAAAGATGTGTATTAGCTGTACCCCTCCCACCGTCCTTCTTAGTTCGTACAATATTTTTGTTATACGCAGGAGCATTGTGGATGATTCGTGTTCTTGTTTTAATTAGCTCTGCTCCAGGCTAAGTCGGCAGTGGAACATGGCTCTTGAGAAAGATACGAAGGCTTGTCGAGGCAGCCCTGTCTCCTGTAATTAACCTTTTCCTTGACGAGCTGTACTGCTAATGAGAGAGGTAGGTAGGGTGCTGACGCTGTGGAGGGCTTTAGGACTGACAATGATGGGCAGTCGAATTTCATAATGAGTGGCGAAGTGCAGTTTGCTCTTTTGTCACGAGATGGTGCGTGCTGTGCGCTTAAACTGCTCTGACGTTTACGGCAACAGGGTTTGTACTGACAATACATCGGAAATGATAATTACTGAGAATTTTTGGGAAGTCTCCTTCTGAGGATTCGTGTTAAGTCCGAGTTTCTACACTGAGTTGTCCAGATCTTTGATTGTGGATGAGAGACTTGAACTCTGAACGTAAGGGAAGGGTATATCCTTTTGAGATCAGGATGTCGAGTTCTGAGAGTAAGCAATTAGCAAGAGACAAGCAAAAATTGTCTATCGAGGTGTTTGTTAATTTGCATTCTTCAACAGATATTGTTAGGGTAATTTAATGCAAGAGAATTAAATGGACAAATTACTAGCATGCATCATAACTTTTGATGGTAAACCTGAACGATAAAGCCTACTTGGGAGAGTTAGGCGTGCATGACACGATGGTATTAAAATATGGGCTTAATGACTGAGATGTGGTTCACTGCAACGGCAGGCTTTTGTGAAGAGGATAATGAACCTTAAACTTCTATCACAGCAGCGCATTTCTAGGCTACCTGTGCAGCTGTTATGTTGAAGGAATAGTACACCGCGATGTTGAGCTGGTTATCGCGTGTAGACAGAAGTCTTGTGACTTCGATTCCTCGTCCAAGGATTTGAACCAATAAGTTGATTATCAATTCTGAAAGGGAGTAGACCACCGAACTCACTCCGTACTAAATGAAGCATAAAAATCAGACTTATTTTGGGTTGTGTATTGGTGTTGTTATATCATTTACACAACCCTTCATTTTAAGATCGGAGACCAAAGAATTTAAATTAACATATTACACCACCTTTGCTTGCGTAATAAACATTTTACTGGTGAACCTTGCCTCTTTCACGAGGTTTCTAGATCACACACAACGACGCACCACAGTCGGTAGGACTCCTCCGGACGAGTGATAAGCTCGTCGCAGAGACCTCTACCTGACAACACATAACAGAAAATCATCCATGTTCCCAGTGGGTTTCGAACCCACAATCTCAGCAGGCGAGCGGCCGCAGACTTACGCCTAAGATCATGCGGCCACTGGGACAGGCCATATTTGACTGTATGGCTGTAAAAATGTGAATGATGTTGATTATGATAATGATGATGATGATAATAATAATAATAATAGAACAGGGTAATTGAGTGAGGACGTTGAATTGATTTATAAAATAGACTATAGATTACTTTTAAGTGTGTTATTTCACGACGCTATTAGAAGTTAAAGTTACGTAGCGTCGGTGGTAGATGAATGAATGTGAAGCATGGCAGTATGATACTGACAGGAGAAAACCGAAGTAATCGGAGTAAAAAACTTGACGAAATGACACTTTTCCAAACACAGATTGCAGATGGGTTGACCTGGAGATGAACTCATGAATGCGCAATGACAGCCCGATGACAATGTCTAAACGAACAACATTTATTAAGATCGCAAAGGGAATAGTTGGATCATGTATACCTATACTCGGACAGGTCAAACTAAGCAAACGTTTTGTCACCATGGTCGATGATGGTCATGGTATTGTACATTTTCTAACAACAGACGCAAGAACAGTCAACATAAACACAACTTTATTTTATAGATAGCTACACGTATTGGCTAATGACGGTAGCCGCCATTAGGATGGCCAGAAAAAATATAAAAATTAACGAAGTGGGGCAACTTCGTCCCGTTGTGCTGGTCAGTCACTTGCTAGTACAGTCCATACCAACACAACACATAAACTCTATACGCTCTTCTTTTATTTCCCAATACATGTTTCGACCATGCGTATTGACCATCATCAGGTGGAAGAGAGGAACGGCATGAAAAAGTGCTATAGGAGGGGCCTCCCCTTGTACAGTCGATCTACAGTAGTGTAGTAGAAAATAAAAGAATATACTATTCATGTGTTGTGTTTGAGTGGGTTGTATTTGCTAATAAAAAGGAAATATTAGCAACTGCCTTGGTGGTTAGAGATCTCGAACCTTACAACCTTAGTGTTCATTAATGTACATAACGTGTAAAATACGCAGCTTCAGGAATAGATGATTTACGAAGTTTGTAAACATTGTATAATTGCGTAATTTATGAAATTTAATTAATTGTAGATGTTTGTTGAATGTATAATAGTCACAATAATTAAAGGTAGTATTTCAAATGATTAAAATTGGGGTAGGATAGGCAAGTTTTGTAGACAGGGCTGGGATATGTTGATTTCGTTTATATGTTTCGGTGGTAGTACGCTGGAACGTAGCTAATTGTGCTCGAAAAGTATATCACTCGATATGTTGTTGCTTGTTATGTATATAAAACGTGTAGTTAAACATTGTGCAGCTTTATGTATGTCTTAAAATGATTTCTTCTTACTGTTCTTGTCTTGAGCGAGTTTCTGTATACGCGTTATAGATTTACATGGTTCATTTCACGCGAGTTCTTCTCGATGATTTTAAACGCGTCTCGTTCTTATTAAGTGTGAGAGCCTGTATTGTTTTCTGTGCTTGAGGATTTTAATGCTAAGAATAATGTGCGGAAGTAAGAGGTAAAATGCTGTGGCTTTTATACAGTCTGCTAGTATACGTAACACAAGGTGTTAAGTAGTAACAGACTGCAGTAAGAACATAAGAATAAGTTCTAATAAAGGAGGGTAGCTAGAGAACTTAAACCGTGCAAGATGAAGGACGTGAATAGATTATATGGCCTTCATTGCATATTAGATTTTGAGCTTTTAACGTAAACCCGACAACTTTTTGGTGTGCGTTGCGGTGCTCCTGAGGATGGCGTAATAGAAACACGCTGACGAGGTTAATGTATTTTAATTTTGTCTGATGGGAAATGTAATTTAAATATTTTAAACTTAATTATTGGAATTCTTATGCTATATTTTAGACGTATAGGAGATCCAAAACACAGATTCACTTATGATTGATGGATGAATAATAACTAATATCACGAGAGAACCGGGTAATTACTGGTCGCCAAAGGGTAGCCTTATCTTGTGTCTGTGAGTTATTGCGTGCATCGTGGCGAGGAAACCTCTTGAAGAACAGCTGTTTATAAGACCAAAAAGGAAAGGAGAGAATAACATTCAGATTGCTAATAACATTAATTGTGACAGAGTTCGCTGGATGTAATTGGCTCAGCATCATTTCCAATGGCGAGTTCTCTTATTTGCGTGGATTAACCGTCGTATTCCTTACCAGCGAAATGTTGTAGTTACAGTATCAATATAGCCCTACACACTGGCTATAACGAACGAAGAAATGAATTAGTGATAAAAATGGTAGTGAACTATAAAAAAACAAAGAAATAATCCAGAGAAGGGACTGTAGCTGGGGTTTTGAATTTGTTTGCCAAAGGAAGAATAAATGAATTAGTGATATAAGCTGTAGCGAACTATAGAGAAATAGCACAGAATACAGAGAAAAGGCTATAGCGGTGTTTTAAATATTTATGCCAAAGGAAGACGAAGAGAACTAAATGCGTGTACACGTATATCTGAGAAGCTGGAAGCACTGAACATCTGCAGGCACTAGCAGGTTTCCAGCCTTACACCAGATATGCTACTAAGAAACTGACCACATTCACCACAATACAGACAGTGTATCTTGATACGTTTGAAAGCGTATGGTTGGACTAAAAACGAAATACATGTGTTGTGTTTTGGTATTGATTTTGTTAGATTTATTGCTAGACAAATAGGACATTCGAGAAGGTCTGTGTGAAGTGGTCTTCGTGAGTTCAATGCTGGTTACCGAAGGGTGTGATAGTGTTGTGCTAGGGTCGCAGAGTCGTAAAATAATATCCTGTTGACCGTTATGAATCTGACTTATCAAGTGACTGGGTCAGAGGTTCTGTAAGTTTTCTTTGTCTTCTGTGCGTTCCCTATTCAATTCCCAGTTTTACTGTGAACATTGTCTTTTAACAGGTGGTAGTACGTACGTGGTCGAGGAATTACCGGGTTTTGTGGTTATCGGAACATTCATCACTGAGTTTACATAATTCCGACATTGTGTCCTATCCCGAGCCAGTTAAATCCTCAGTTGAACCCAGTGTACCCCTGACATCCTATATCCCTAACATACACTGTAATATTACCCTCTCTTCTACATGCAAGTCTCTCAAGTGTACTCTCTTTAACAAGTGTTCCCGGCAAATACATTGTAGCCCTTAAACGGAGGAAATGTTCGAATGTGTGCTATATAATTCACTCATCGCGTTTTTCAGTCACAGTGACATTTGGTGAAAAAGGCCATTTATGAATCCCTGCTTTGTCATTTCCGTCAGTTCATAGTTTGTCACTACCGTCTGTAAGGCCCAGCTATAATCTTCAGCAATTTATTCTTAAATATCCTCATCCCTTTCAGCGAGAGACTGAGTTTAATTTGTGTATGAAATACGAAATGAAACTGCAGTTGTGTAGGCCCGTTGTAGTTTTAAAGTGTATGTTTTATCTATTAAAGGACGCTCTTTGCCGCATGCACCTAAGTTTACTTTTATGTGTAACATCCATAATTGATGAAAAGTTGTATCTTAAATCAGTTACGCTGGTTCGTTATAAGCCCGTCTATAAACTGTCTTAAGCATATTTAGCCTTTTTAAGAAAATCGGATTTTGCTACGACAGGAACTTTAGCGAAGCGTATCTTAATGTTTAATTTATGGAAGAGACGAAAAACGCAGAATAAAATATGTGCGTACTCAGATTTGTAAATTACGTTCATATTTATATGGAAGTAGGGGCCCTTCTATTACAAAAAAAAAGTTAATTTTGTTATTAATTCTTGTAGGAAAATAACATTTTTTATATTACTTTTTGAAATAAACTTTTTTGGAAGTCCTTACTTTATTTCGAACGTTAGAAGCGGACAGACGCCCGTATACAATATGCTTGGCTTGTTTTCCCGCATGAAGTAAGGAATGTAAAATGGAAACAGAAATGCATGTAGTCTGTGAAGAACAAAAAACTTTATTTCCATTCCTGGACTATCATAAGACAGAAATAATGCTACACATTAGGATTACATACAGCCACCTTTTTCTCTACTTATTGCCAGACAAGGGCTCGAGTGGGGCCGGCCCAGCTGGCCGCCAAGCAACGATGCTCGAAGGCCCCGAGCAAGCAGCACCTGCAGCCTCTTGTCAGCTCGTCTTGTCTCTCAGCCCAGCTTTTGTATCGGTTCCATTATAAACAAATTCATTAGTTAATGCCTTCTGTACAACGAAGTGGTGGGTGGTTCAACTGTGGTCTAGTAAAATCTCATATCTGGTAATCTCTTCCGTGGGATGTAGAAAGACGCACGCACACACACACACACACACACACACACACACATGCTGAAGGATATATAGAGTCTAAATGTGTGTGTGTGTGTGTGTGTGTGTGTGTGTGAACGTCTAATTCTTACCTTTACTGTGAAGGAAGAACTCACCTCAAAATAATTTTCAGTTTATGCTAATAGTACATTGGACACTGGTCATTGTCTAGTTTGTGTTTGATATGATGTACTGTACGTAACATTTCGTTAAGTTGTCTCTATTTCCAGCTTAAGGTGACTGGCCTACTGATAAATTTTAATTATTAGTGATGACATTAAATATACAGCCTGGGATGTTCTGAACGTAAGACTGTATGCGTATTTACACGTATCAGTTTACACATTGCAATTCCAATGCGCTTCCTTTCGTTAGAGTAACATACAAGGTTTAGGCCCATCCATAAATAACAGCTCGACAGAGTGCCTTGTTTATTATTAACAGGTTTTAAGTTCATATATATTTAATTTAAGTCACGAAATTTGATGTGTTATGTGATTGTTTTTATCTCCTTACTACGTAACTCAAAAGACGGATCTTACTGATGGCTACGTATTTTATTACAAACAAATTTTATCCTTTTTGTGCTGAATTACAGGCCTATACGATATATTTAGGAATCCGTATAATGCTTAGAAGCTTGCTTCTTATTTCGAATAAGAAATTAATGGTAGAGTTATCCCTATGCACGGCATGAAGCCACGTGGGGGAGTAGGTGTACAGTTTCACTCATTTTTAAACTCGGGGCTTGGTGGGTTAGTGGTCAGCCTTAAGCCCCAGCTGCTTTACCCTCGCGGAAAGAGCTTGCGGTACCCATTTCAAAGGAGGCTGAGTGAACCACGGAGCTATTCTGGACGTTCTGAAGAAGGCATAAATCTTTTGTCCCTGCCGTGAATCAAACCGCAGTTTATCGACTACATATCGACTACACTATCTCGGTTCCTAGAATAAAAAGCAGGCGTACATTATAGCATTTTCACAGCGCATAAAATTTCTTTCGTGCTGCACCAGCATTCGCAAAACCCTCTTTAACACTTCTAAGACAATCTCATGTATGTACGTAAATGATAAGTGCGAAGATTTGTGGCAATGTGTCTTACCGAGATGACATATGGATCAGACTATTCTTCGAAATGTTGTGTATTTCACAGCAGAAACTAAGCCATAAGGAAAATCAAAGGGACGTGTCGTCTTACGTGAATCACACTTAAAATTGGTTTCCCGTCCCTTAGAAAACACAGCGTTCCTCTATGACAAATATATATTTTGACGTTAACGAAAACAGTGACTAATTATTTTGAGATCTTAATGTAACAGATAAATTCGTTCTGTGGACTAAGTACTAAGTTGCTGAACACTCAAATTGATATAGAATTGGAATTAGGTAATTTGTATGAATGTTTCTGAAAAATAATGATGCGGACACAAATACCGTTCCCATTTCTCTAGCGTGTACAGGAAGAAGCTAACGAAAAGATCAACATTAATAATGTAAAAATATCTCTTCATGGAAGTCCAAAATTCGGAAAAGCAAATTTTAAAACCATCTTCTCTGGCATGAAATTTTTCCAGAAGTGGATGTCTTCCGAAGAACAGGCTTAACTTTCTTGTGGCCTCAGATTACGGACATTTTAGGCCTACACTATTCCTAATTGCCAACCGGTAAACCGTTCTTCTTAGGCCCTGCCCTGTTAAACTAAACTATGCAACTTATTTCCCATTTCGAAAGATTACCAAACCAGCGCCTTTCCTCCATGTTCGGTGGTAGCAGTGGAAACCTTCCTGATTTTGCCCACTGTTTCATGCTTCGCCGAACTTGGGCACAATACGTTGAAATTTGCACTGGCCAAAATGTGACAACCCATTAATTTTCTCCCAATAGCCGCCAGAGCTTTAATCAGTCAGTCTTTGTCCCAAGACTTTCTTCAAGGCATCTTCACAGACCTTTGGAAATTAAGGCAGATACCTTCCAACGACGGTTCCAAGCATCGTTCCGGGAACGATATTTGGGCTATCCCGAAGGATAAATGCAGCGTCTGTTGACACGAAACATGCTGTGCTCATAACGGTCTGAAAACACAAAATATTTCCTCTCACATACGTGAGATCGTGCTGTATTGATTATTAAAAAACGTGCAGTGGGTTTAAGTATGTTTAGTGTCAATATTATTAGAGAACTCGCCTTTTGATATTCTTGTGCCTGTAGAACAAAGCCATTCTCACAGAATATCAACAAAAAACTTTCGCTATGATTTACCTCTTTCGAGAAAACCTCTGGTAGGATGTGTGTTGGTGATTTGAGGCACGGGAGACCATATTTAGGCCTTTGTATTAGACATTCTCATATGCCATTATTTCTCTATAATGTAATTATTTTCTCTGCAAATAGCATTATTTTCTCAGGCTTGTTCCGTGCACAGCAGAAGTTGCTGTGAAGCCCTGTTGCTTGCTGGCAGAAGCCACTTTGCTGTGCTCGTTTTGTGATCGATTATCACCACCGTTAAACACTATTATCACGAATTAGTTGAACTTCACTTACCAGTCTTGATCTTCTGCATTATTCCATTAGCTTGAGGTGAAAGGCACTTTTCCCTTTTTCACTTTTTACGGTACTGAGATTATTATCTTTATGATAAAGCATTACTGAAGCTTCATTAGTTTTTGCGAGCATTAAGTCATTTGCTATGTGCCCTGGCACTTAAAACAATCCCCTTTTTGTTTTCTAAAAATACCATTGTTTTATATTTAATAGTAATATAACTTTATGCAAAACTACTTATGATTTATGTAAACTGCTTTTTGTATCATGCACTATGTCGACTTAATGAAATAATTAATGAGCTAGGATAGTTTGTTTTTGAACATGACCACATCTTCAGTTACGCTCTTTATTTCCTGCTACGTCAACAGCATGCCTGGCATATTCATCAGACCTTGCAATTACAAATAGGCCTATATCCGTTAGGTGCAAAATGAATTTCTGCTACAATCCCAAGAATAAGAAAGATGTACTACAGGAAGATGCACGTGATATCTCACTACCCTAATCTCAGTATACATCTGCCAACTTTTAAAAACAACTCCTTGTTACGGGAATTTACTAAGAAGCCAGTACACCTGAGTGCATGACAGAAACAATAAAATTACTAAATACATATGTGGAAAACACGGGAAAATGTGGAAGCGATTATTATTGGGCCAATTGATAACAATTTCCAGTACATCTGGATGACATTCTTTAAAATAATGGCACATTTTAGTATCAGTATACTGTAGAACTCATTTATTACCGAAGTTTATGTCACATATTCCTGTTTCTTTGTGCACGTAAAGAAAAACTATGGATGTTGTTAGTAAATGTAGTTTTGTTGTCAAATCTTGAAGTGGAAGACAAAGGTAGGTGTTGGTATGGACGAAATTATGACGCAAAGAGTATGAGAGTAATAATAAATAGTAGCAGAGTAAACTATAAAACACGCGGCCTTGGTTGTGAGTTTTCGCCTGTTGAAAATATGGTGTATTCCAATGGCCGGCTTTTGTGGATCATTAAGTTTAGTAATTTTGAAATACTTGGCTTCAATTAGTACAGGCTGTTGTATTTTGATTGGATAAAATCGCGCCTACATAACTACTTGACTAAACCACATAAACTAAGTATAGATAATGGTATTTGTTCCAAATAGTAGAAACTTTCATTTTAGGCGCATTCACAAAACTGCAAAAAGCGACTATTATCTTCGTCACGTTTGTTTTTCTGTCCTCGGGGGACAACACAGCTCCAGCTGGACGGATTTTCGTGAAATATGAGGATTTATGGAAAATCTGTTGAGAAAATTCAGATCAAAGTCTGACAGAAATAATTGGTACTTTAAATGAAGACCAAGGTAGATGTATGATAAATATGATAATATTTCGCTGAATTTTTGGGACGAGAAATGTTTCAGACAAAGGTTTTAGATAATATTAAAACAGATATTTTATATTCAGTAACTTATGAGTGCGGTAATGAACCTTCGGGTTCCATAAAATGCGGGGAATTTCTTGACTAGCTGCGAACCAGTTAGCTTCTCAAGAAGGACTCTGCGCCATGGAGTAAGTAACTTTTTTTTAAAATTCATGCCATTTATGAGATAATGAGGAAAAATACTGCCGAGCCATACAGGCTCATATATACTCATAATGTTTACTACTTACTGCTTTTCCAGTGCAACAATGGTTTACGCGAACGCGCCTGAATGATACCCTGTAAGTGCAGTGCTTGTCTTCTTTTAATTTACGTAAAAACTGTACTAGGTAGATGTCAATGCAGGGCGTCGCTGTTTTACACTTCTTTGTGGTAGAAATTAATGTCATATACATAGGCAGAGAGTGGAATTTCAATTGTCGAGCGTGTGGAGCAACCTGTCACTAAGTAATTGTATAGTAGGGTTACATTCTTTGTTCCTCTCTCCTCCAATACGGTGAACCCAAATGAAGGAAAATAAAACGTATCAAGTATGTCACGAACAGAAGTGTCACCGTTGTGCTGCGGATAGGAATGATATAGACAAGCTTAGAGCATCGGCAGTCAATTTACATTCTGTTTTGGAGAGGCTAACGACTAGTAAGGTTACGGTCTTTGGCGGCAGGCAACGTCATCTGACGCCTTTCAGCTTGATTTGCTGTATGGTAAATTTGAAACGTGTTCTGTCTGAAAACACACATAAACACATGAACATATCCGATCTTTTGAAGGGCTTAGGTTCTGTTACAGGTCGCATTTCAAAGGTATCTTCTGTTACAAAGAAACTTGCATCTATCAACAACGTAATATAATCTTACAGCATTTGCTTGCTTACGGGAACACGTGTTGGAAATTTGGCCTACACCGGCTGTTGTGGTTTGGGTTCTTTGTGGATCTTGTCAGTCTTTCAAGGTACGTGTAGCGTACTACAGTCGTTTCTTATCGCGTCTCTTACCTTGAAAGCAACACTCAATATTATTGACCTTCCACCTGTTGCGATTGGCAGGTTATTCATCCAGCTATAGCAGTCAATCGTATTGATAGCCTTTATCATTGTGACATAGAAGTAGTGAAAGCAGCTAAACAGAATTAGTGCGTTGACTGGATTAAGCTGGCAGAGTTTGGAGCTTAATGGCGGGCTGTTGTAAACACGATAGCAAACAAGTTTCATAAGACGGAAAATTATCTGGCCAGATGAGTGACCGTCAGCTGCTTGTGGGTACCTTTCTGGTAATAGATCAAAATAAAAAGTTATCTCAATTAGTAATGCTTCTGACTTGCCTGGAGTCGTGGCCGGTTTCTCAGTCATTCCATCAAAATGACCGAGTGACAGGCCTACACATACATAGGCCATGCTCTATACATATCACACCCTTTCCAATTCACTATATATTTATCATTTTACTGTCCGACGCAATAGACCTATAGTCTGAGGCATTGATAACAGCATTAAACAAACCGGAAGAAAGCACTGGATGAGTTTTAGCCACGGAGACTCGTCTTTCTTCATATATGGAGACGAAATAAGAAGCCATTTATACTTTCTGTTACTTGATTTTTTCTTCTCCACCCCGTCCCTCGTCTTTACCTTCTTTTTTTATTCCTAGTTTCATTCTGGGATATCTGCGTTTATATCTTCCTTTCCTTATCCTCCTTATTCTTTTATTCATAATCATTTCTTCGGCGTTAGGAGCCTCACAGTATCATGCATTATGTCTGAAAGGGCAATGAGGCAGCAGGCCTAATTTTCAGACTTAGTGCCTTGAAATGAAGGCGACAGTTGCTTCTGGGAGTGACCAAATTGTTAGTTACATCACTGTATATTAGTTAATGAAAAGGTACGGTTGTGTCGCTGATATTAACCCCTCACCTAAAGTCAAAAGAACCTTGTTTATATACTACATGAAGGGAATTTTGTGTCTGTTTTCACTCACATTACAATGTAATAGCTTTGTTGCCTTCTGTGAGACCTTCATTACCGCGAAAAGTAATTTGTCTTTGATGGTTCTTGTGTTCCAAGGCGTCTGGATATCTTCCTTTCAACGTTCCTCTGAAATTTACTTCAGGAAGTTGAAAAAGTGTTCGTGAGACGAGCGAGTTATGATACAAAAGAGTAATTAAAACGTAAAAGCAAATTGCGCAGGTAAATCTTTTCATATTTTTCGAGAACAGAGATTCAAGTGTTGAGGAAAGTATATGGGAGACCTTATAGTTGGTTAGTCATTCAAGACATTCTCTGCCCTGTATGACACCGAAAAGCTCATTGCCCTGTCCACAAGGGTCAATCAATTCACTTAACAACATTTTTTTTTTTTTAAAGTTAAAATAAACGAAAATCCTATATCAGAATTTTAACTGTGCACTTAGAGCTACGAATGAAATGCCGCACATTTCTATTATTTTATAATGCTTAGCAAAGCCTGCCATATTTCAAGCTTTTGTATTGGCCAGGGTTTGTTTACTTGTTTGTAGTTCGTTTAACGACGCTGTCAGTAACTCAGGCTATTTACCTATGTTAATCAGAGAACTAACTCACTTGAAAGCATCCATTAAATATTTCCTAGCCTGTCGTTAACAAGAAGTTTATCAGGCACGAAAATGTGTTAGAGGTACTTCTGAATTATTTAACATTTAATTTGCTAAACATCTGAACATAATTAAAAATTAGTACAGGAATGTGCTTTATCCATTGCTTATTATATGGGGCGTTATGGCGTGTCAGTGTAATTTTTTACACTGGCTTGTGCATGCTAATGAACAACATCCCAGAAACTCTATAAGCCCAGAGCACTACTACCGATTAATAGTCGGACTATGAATAGTGCTGTTCGGGTCATTATTTGTGCGATTTTTTTATCATAACTTAAGTTAGAGAGCGGCAGTAACGTCTGAAAGACTCTTGTAAAGCGGCTGTGTGATGACATGACGGAGCGCATGATGGTAGGTGGTTGTAGCCTGTAGATTTCTTTGATATTCCGCGCGGCGCTATTGCATGGACAGACACACCCCCCTTGTTGTTGTTGTGTCAGATTTTGCGTTAGTAATTGCAATAATGACGTATCACATTCAGCACAACTTATTATGTAAAGCGGTTTCTACATGTTTTGGCTCATTAAATTGATCACCAGGCCAGCACACTAATTACGAGTATTAAACCAACAGATATGTCATTAGATAAGCCCAAAACTTGAATTTCTACTTGCTTGCACTTTCAGCTCCTTAAACATGGAACAAAAGTGTAGTAAAAACATGGAATCCCAAGGCCCATTAATTGTTGTTTAGAGTAATAAACGGTAGTTACTGTGAGAATTATAAGAAAGGCATAAATGCCCTGTGTGCAAAAACGCATTTTCTTATGTCACAGATGACGGTACCATTGCTCAACGTTGGGCTTTAAATGGTTTAATTAAGGTTTATTTATGGCCTTGTTTCTTGTGTGTGTCTGTTAATATTCTAATCCGAATTATTTTAGTTACTTTTTTGTATATTTGGGTTTAGTCATTTAATGTTGTGGTCCATATTTACTTGTTTTGGTATTTTAGTGTATGTTTACTTAATTACACACTGGAGATGACGGTGGGTCTGAAGTTTGACCTCGTTATGAAATTTCTGCCAATACCGAATCCTGTCTCTTAGTGTAAATGGAAGCAGGTACGTGTAAAAGCGCCAGTAAATGTTTTCGACTTGACTTTTGCACTTACACAGGATGTCTTGGAATTAGACTCCGCAAGTTAACAGAACAAAACAGTATAATAATAAAATAAATGTAAACTAAATTCACCCTATAACAGACCACAAAGACCCAGAGGGGGAGTGAAGGTGTAGCTCTACACTTCCTTTAACCTCGGCGTGAGATGGGGTCGATGGTTAGTGCCACGTCCCAGCCGCTTTACCCCCGGGAATGAACCGGTACCTATTGTATAGGAGACTACGTGGACCTCAAGGTGAGTCTGAACAGGTGCTGAAAATCTCGCCTCCACCGGGATTCGATCCCCGAACTGTCCAGCCCGTAGCTAGTTGCTATACCAACTACGCTATCCCGGCCTCTGAGTAATAAAATAACGAGTAATTTCACAGGGTTATTGTGAACTGTAACGAATGAATATTTAAGCAGCACTTTTCCGAATAAATGTATATAAAAATTTGCACTTATTTTTTTTTTTTGTTGCAGGTTTACCCTGCCTTTCACAAAACGGTGAGTACTTGTATTTTTTATTTATTTTACTTGTATTTATACTTTGTTTCTGCTGTTGAATGAAATATTGTTGAATGGTTTCGTATGTAGTCCTTTTTAATTAGCGTCGCATGTATACTCGTACTTCGCCGTATTTGGCACACTTGTATAGTACGAGTGAAATTGCCAGCCCCTCCCTATCGGGCTGACGTGAACTTCAGTGGAATATTAGTGAATACGTTGTATGAAGATACGAATCCTTCGAGGAATCGGTATGTAATTATTACTAGTTCAATCGTTGGTGAACCTCCTCTGAGCTACGTATCGTTTTAAAGTATGCATATTGTTTTGGTTAACTTAACCTCAAAATTCTCCATCCAGCATATAAATTGTTTCCTTACTACAAAGAATTTGTGTAATATCTAAAATTGTTTCACATAAATGTCCTGCTTCAGAGCGCGTATTACGACCTGCAGTTTGTGTTGTATCGCCTAATATCAGAGACGTGAATATTAATTGTTCATTCGACTTTGATTTCATCATAATATTAGATGAATTGTGCATTTATTGAAGACCGATACATAAGGAAATAATTAAAGTAGGTTTATAATGTACTGAAAACCTCTTATCTGTTAATACGCTTTCCAGTTCGTACATTAAAATATCCTTATAACAGTTGCTTTAAACTTGTATTACCTTATGTGTTTCCAAAATGTTGTGACAGTGGTTGTTTTGCTACGTTAGTACTTGTATGGTTAGAGATTATTCTGTTTCGGTGACAGGGTGGTTAGTACACGGGATTGGTATTCGTGAGTCATACATCTGTTCGCAACCATCACCACTCATCTTAAAATAAATGGAGGTTCAGTGGCTAACGGCCTATTGAAAACGGGAGTAGAACCGAGCGTCGAAGTGTCATGTGTAAGGTCAACCTCAGACAATGGACAATGCCTAGCGTAATAATAGTGGCATATGGCTTAATAGTAGTTTCTTGTAACAGTGAAGTAGGACGGAGCGTAACATGACGTGTAATACAGCGGTGCACATCTCGAACATAATAGCAAGGGGAAGGTGCCCGTGAGAATAACGTGACATTCAGTTACACAAAAACAAGGATACATTGGATTCAACTGCAGTGGAGTTCGTAACATAAGTGCCTGCGGTAAACTGTGGGTATTTCATGTGTAAAATAGTACTTTGGTAAGGCGCACAATAACTAAAGGCAGTAACATTCTCAGTCACAGAATGGCGTACTGAAACTAACTCTTCAGTTTTTGTTTTGTTATATACAGATCTACATAAATATCCGAATCTCAATGTGGGCAAACATTTTTGTTCCAAAATAATGTCAGGTGGAACCTGTTACTGGTACCATGCATACAACCGCGCTGAAATATTGTCATCTGTACGTGACGTATAAACATCCGTAACACTTAACCGTCATATTGTTTTTGATTGAGTCAACGTGAAACGTAATGAAGAAATAAAATAGGCCTTTGAATGAAGTAAAAGTCTTTGAAAGTGTAATGCAATGTATAAGAAAATTCACCCGCAGATTTTTGTTTTTGCCTATTGAACCAAAACCTCATTCACATGTATGAAAATAATTCGGGTGCAGCATAACGACTTGGGGGCAAAAGGAAGAACAAGGGAATGTATAGTACGTGGAAGGCATGAAGGGAAACCGCTTTTTGTCAAGCTTACAGCGGCTAACTAGCTAAAATCGCATTGAAGCTAATTACAAATAACAAGTACTGTGTAAATAAGGTTAATGGTTATTACCGTCTGATTAGGACTTAACGGTGGTGGCAAGTAATTTGTGCTTGAAGAGGGAAATTTATAGCAGTAAAACAAATATTCTCCAACAAAATGCCGTTTAGTTCAGTGCATAAAAACAAAACATATATATGTCAGATACCATTTATTCGAACAGTTATTCACTAAATATTATTCCGCTTCAGTTTCACCGATTGAGCTCGCTGAAATGTTCAGATTCAGAATTAATTCTGAAACGACGGATCTTTCTTGCTAATAATGGGACGGGGGGTTGGCTCAACACAAGGACTGCACTCAACACTAAACTGAACCTGTGAAAATTCCGTCAGGTAGACGGTCTTCAGGCCGAGATTGTAGTCAGTAACCCGCTGAATTCTAATGACTTCGTTACGAATGTCGGGCCTGGCTTGCCTTTTACCAAAGCAGTGTCACATTTAACAAGGCGAAAACGAAGCCGTGACGTATTAAATGATTTTTAAAAGAGGCAACAACACACGAATAATTTGAAATAACGTAGTGACACAGCAAGTGATTTGGAAACGAAGCAAAATTAAAATGTGTTGGAATCCAAGTGTTGGCACATGAAATGTTGTGAAAACAAAGTTTTGACACTTTAAATAATTTGGAACAAGGTAATGTCGCATGAAATTGTTAGAAAACAAAGTAACAGTAAGTTAAATAATTTGAAAACAAAATAATGACAAATAAAATGACTGCCTAGCAAGCTTATATTTTGATAATGCTAGTCTAATGGAAAATAACTTGTAGAATTCGTGTTATTAGCTGCTTGTTTGTTTATTCAAGAATTAATTAATATCTTTTTAGGCTATTTAATGGTTCTGTTTCACGTACATAGGTTTTGTAGAGTTCAAGAGGACTGAAGTGTGATCACGAGTAAAGAGTAAATAAGAATCAGTTGAAAGAGGGCTGTTGTGTCTTGTCTGAAGGCATATTTCCAACATTATCTTCGAAGGACAAGGAAATATCTAAGAGCCGCAGACGTAAGAGCAGAGGTTCGATCGGAGTACTGAATGCAGCGTTACCGCTGCATCCGGCTGTTCAGAACCAAACACAAAATATGTGGTGAAGTCTGATTCTTGACTTTGGTTTTGACCTTGGTTTGCTAGCCAGACCTGACTCTTTGATACTGTGTTGTAAAAGTTTTCAGTGTAGGCTATTTTTAAAGGTATACTTGTTGCAAGGAACGTACCATACTAATGTGTGAGTATGTCTGGTTGCCCAGTGCCATCTGTCCTGTAACACAGGTCCGGACAAAGAGAATTTATTATTATTTCCTGTCTAGACCTCTTTCAAAACAGATGTGTTTCAGATTTGAATTTTCCTAATCACTCAGTTTTAAAACATGTTTGTAAGATCTACAACTGCATGTATTTTCCCATCGATCTATATGTATCCTATATGCGAGTATGTATATATGCTTGTATGTAAAGGCCAAGTTGTTCTCGTGCGTAAACACCATGTCAAAACTTGTGGGTAGTGGAGGAAAAGCTCCAAGCTTTGTTCATCGCGCCACTTAATGCAGGCGAGTCGCTGTATGGTTAGTGCTACGACTGTGGAAATAGCAACCGGTTCCCATTAGAGACGAGCTGAGTGGGTTCTGAACCGATCATACCGCGGTGGCATCTTACATACATATAAATATTTCTCTTCTCATAAGCATTTATACCGGTTCTGTGGCCCACCCAGCCTCCTTTTCAATGGGTTGCGGGTTTCGTTTCTGGGGGAAAAGCGGTCGGAGCATGAAGCCGACCACTCATCTCCGCATAGTATCGGGGTTAAGAATGAATGGAGCTAAATTTTACTCCTGCTGTATGTCTTCAGCGCTTGGGTAGGGAAAACTTTACCTTTTTTACGTGTACGTAAACAAATAGCCTACTTCACAGCCCGGACGCTGGCTACCCTGATGACCACTTTATCTACACCCTATGGAATTCGACGTTTACCTTCGTCTGTATATTCGACAGCACCCACAAACAGACTAATATACAGACTGACGGACATTAGGAAGAGAAGTTTTGGCACTCTTCGTTTAATTATTTTGTGTCATGCATATTTTTTCTCCAAGGTCTGTGTCAAGAAGATCGTCATATTCCAGTTTATTTACATGGGAGCGCGTGCTTTTCAGATGCTATGCATTTTTCCGAAATTTATTTTTGTTTAAGAAATTCATGCATGTTATTTTATATATACTTAAGTGACCTTATCATTTTCCATGCTGTACACGAAATATGTCGATTTGAGACCAATATTTCTTCTCCTGGACAACTTTGTTGTGTGGAATAATAAATTACACCTATTCCCCTCTTTCTTCGCATTTCCAGCTAACCGCTTATGACTTAAAATTGGAATAGGATTACATCCTAATCTGCCGTAGTGGAATACAAACAAAAGGTGCTATTTGCTTTGCGCAGTGGCGATGTACGTACCGTTGATGTTACGCTGCTTCCTTGTGGAACACGTGTTGGGGAGCTGCCACGCACACAAACACTGGCTGATCATCCAGACCTCTTCAAGATCAGACCAGACTCAGCCCACAGTCTCTGGGCTGTCCGGAATGTTAATGGGGGATCAGACTGGTTTTGCAGGGGTGTAGCTCTCAGGGGTGTCATGATCTTACTGGCAACAGGTTGCACTAGTCACGACGGATGAATTCAAGTGCAGAAAGAAGCAATGAAAAGCTTCAAAATATTGCACATTTTTTTCCCCATTCCAAATTTAAAAACCTGAAGATTAAAGCATTCATAAATATAATTATACCCGTCCTATATGGGCGTGAAACTTGATGCGTTTGAGAGAATATTGAAAGTGTGGAAGAGAACGCGCAGCTGTCATCTTGATATTGATGATGACGTGGTACTAAAAATTTGTAGGGCAATGTGGTCTGTGGTAGTACCAGTACCCTACCCGTTCATTTCGGTCACCACGAAAAGGGTGTACCGTTATTGCGACTCCGAAGAAAGGGTGATCTCGCTAATACTTCAGCAGTCGAGTTCGAGTGCTGCTGTAAGTGATAAATTGAAATTTTATTACAACAAAGGCAAAGTAGCAATGTAATAGACGAAACGTAGGTTTGTGTACGTTCGAATTTTAAATAGTGGTATGATTTGTAATAACGAACTGAGAAATACACGAAGCTATGGCCATGGCCTATTGTGAGTTACTATCCCAACATTTGTATGAAGTGAATAAATTCACGAATTAACCCTTTAAACGCCGAATTAAATACAATCTGCCATTTGCTGGCATTATTAGGAGCTCACCATATTCTCCACGTTGGTAGGAAGAGGGTTAATATCCATCAAGATGTCAGCTGTCCGAATCGGCATCGAAACTCGATGTCTTCATATAAGCCACACAGTAGTAGCGGAATATATAGAATGCGCATTAGGATAAGACGAACGTACAGAATTTTTGTAGAAAATTTGT
>Ga0123357_10002067_pt1 | contig 22031 bp, 11 predicted proteins | sample TergutEmb28metaG_FD_89873 | JGI IMG/M metagenome (GOLD analysis project Ga0123357, IMG submission 89873) | Embiratermes neotenicus P4 segment gut microbial communities from Petit-Saut dam, French Guiana - Emb289 P4 | ecosystem: Host-associated > Arthropoda: Insects > Digestive system > Gut ... | reverse complement strand
CCACCTTTATCATCAATGCTATAGGTCGACCCGCTCGGCAGACTGTTAAACACATTGAGCAAGCTGCTGCCCAGCATGATTGTTCCGTTGGAGGGAGCACTTCCGACGGTGCCGGTGGTTGGATTGAAGACGTTGGCGAGGTTGTTATAGGAGAACAGTACGTAGTCTCCTCCCGAGGCGAAGGTAGCGGTGCCACCCACCATATTGAGGGTCACGGTGCCGCCGAAGTTCAGCGAGTCCGCCGAAGTCGTGCTGCTGGTCCCTGGCGTGTTAAAGATGTAACTGAGAGTCGCACCGTCAGACAGAGTCAACCCGCCAGCACCAGTGAAGCTCAGCGTGCCGGCGCCGGGAGCGAGGGTGCCGTTGACGACGATTGCTGCGGTTGCATGTCCTGTGACGGTTCCGAGTCCGCCGATGGTCTGGCCTTGGGGAACCGTAAACACGACATTGCTTGCGACGGTACGTCCGGAGACATCGAGGAACGCCCCAGCATCAACGGTGATTTTTGGCGAAGTGGCGATCGCGCCGCTGCCGGTGAGTGCCAGCGTACCGGCCGAAATGGTGGTCACGCCGGTGTAGTCGCTGGTGCTGCCGGTAAGCGTCAGCACACCTGCGCCGGTCTTGGTCAGCGAACCGCCGCCGCTGATCGTGCCACCGTAGGTCATGTTCGCCGCGTTTACCACATCGAGTGTACCGCCACTGGCACCAAGGGTCATGCCACGGTTGTTACTGAGTGCAAACGTCGCACTGGCCGACAGCGTACCGCCGTTGAGAACCACATTGTTCGCGGTGACCGCAGTTGGCGTCGTGCCCAAATTCCGGTCAGCCCCGATCGAGATCGTACCGCCATTGATGGTCGTCGTGCCGGTGTAGGTGCTGCTGGCAGAGCTCAGGACCAACGTGCCGGTCCCTGTCTTGACGATCGAGCCAGTGGCACCCGCGGCATCGGCGACGACACCGGTGACGGCGAGGGTACCCTCTGTGACGTTCACAGTGGATGCACCCCCAAGCGTGAGTGCGTTGATGGAATCTGTGTACCCGCTGGTCCCATCGAGCTTCAATGTCGCCGCATTGAGAGTGACATTGACATTGTGTGCATTAGTAAGATTTGTGGTGTCACCAGCGCGATCAATGCCAACTGTGGTGCCCGGAGCGGCGACAATGCCGCCGGCGCCAAGGGCTGCGGCGCCGTAGAGAACGATCGAACCTTCGTTGAGATAGGCGATTGCGGTCCCGTTGTTGGTGCTGGGGCTTCCGGTAAGGCGGAGCGTACCGGGCCCAGTCTTGGTGTAGCCATTGGTCGTTGTGACGGTCGCGGTGGAGAGGGTGCTGCCAGCATCGACCTGGATGGTAACCTGGGAGTAGTCGGCAGCATAATTAGTATTCGAGAGGGGACCGTTCAACGACTGTGGGACGACTACCACGCCTTGATCGCCCGCCAGATGCAATGTAGCACCTTGATAGATGGAGATTCTGTTGCTGTCAGCGCCCAGATCGGTGCCGCTGTAGAAGGTCACGGTGCCTTCGAGAATTTTGAAAATACTCGTGTTATTGGAGGCGTTGGCGGTGAAGGTGTTAGTCCCGCCGGTGAGACTGCTGTTGAGCGTGAGGTTGCCGGGGCCGGACTTGTTAAAGACGCCACCGCCGCCGATGATCTCGCTGCTGATGGTCAGATCCTGTGCGGTGTAAATAAAGACTTCGTTCGCGATGCTGAGGGTGTCGATCCCGATGGTGTTGGGAACCGAGCCGGTGCTCAGGATGACGGTGGCGTTACCGTTTAAACTGGCGTTGGGTGTGATCCTCATGGTCCCCGCCCCTGTAAGAGTGGCGGGGGTGCTTCCGCTGCTGCTGAGTGTCAGGGAGTTGGGGGTTAATCCCACAAGCTCCCCCGCTCCGGTGATCAGCGCGTTCTGACCATTAACGGTCGTGTTGGCGGCGGAGTATTCGTTATTCGCCAGTGCTCGGATGCCATAGTTGGCGGCATCGTAGGTCGCGAGGCTCAAGACGCCTGTGGCTGTATCAGCAACAAAGATATAGGGGATAACCGAGGCGTTGGGTTGCCCGAGATTAGCGGGGGTGATGGTGACGGGGAGGGTTCCACTGAACTGGAAACGTGCTTCGTCTGTGCCAACGCCGGTGCCGATGTTGGGGCCACTAAGCAGAAGGGTTCCGCCCGCGCCGGCGCTGCCGGTATTTCTCGTTAAGTTCACGAATTGCATCGTGGAAACATGTCCGGCGCCTGGATTGACGGTAATGGAATTAGCACCACTGTTACCGTAACCTGTGCCGATATCGAGGCTGCCGAAGAAGTCGGTGGTGTCGGCGCTATCGTTTCCATTCAGTGTGACCGCACCGCTGCGGGTAAGGTAGAGACCGGCTGTGCGGGTGGTGCCGGCGGTCGTGGTGCTGTTGATCACCAGGGAGCCCGATGCGCCGACGTAAAAATTGCTGGATGCGGCCGAGCCGCCGTTGTCGAGTACCAAGGTCCCCGGATTCGTAAGAACCGCTCCGCTGGCAGCCAATGCAACGCTCGTGTTGCCAGTGTAAGTATTATTAGCCCCACTGAGAACCCAGGTGCCGGTGCCCGACTTGGTAACGCTCGTCGCACCGTCTGGAGAATCCACAATGGCGCCGGCAATTTCGCCGATGCCGGAAGTGGAACCCCGAAGCGTCAGAGCCTTGGCGGCTCCCGCGGCGGTGAAATCGCCGGTAAACTTCAGCAACCCGGTACCGGACTGATCGATCACGACGCTGCCGCCGGTCAGATTGATGACGCGATCGGTGGTGCTGCCGGTACCGGTATAGATGAAAGTGCCGGCGTTGGCACTGCCCAGATCAATGGTGCCGTCGGCGATGGTGGTGGGGCAGCCGAGGCTGCTGGGGGTCGAACTGCCAACATTACCGAGAGTGTTCACCGTGAGTGTGCCGCCACCTTGAAGGATGGTCTTGCCGTTATAGGTGTTGGCGCCAGTGAGGATGAGGTTGCTGTTGGTGGCGCCGAGATAGGTGAGGGAGACGACGGAATTGGAGTCGGTGTTGGCGATGACGCCTTCGATCGTGATCGTTTTATTGGCGCCGGTGAGGGAGAGGGTGCCGTTGCCGGTGGCATCGCTATCGGTGCCAAGGAAAAAGAGATGACTTGCCGGAATGACAAGGGCACTGGCGTTGCTGCCGCCAAAGATCAGGGAACTTCCAGTGTTGATGGTAATGGAATTGTTGGGATCGCCCAGAAAATTGGGAGCTGTGGCGTTCGTCTGGGCGGAGAGCGATGCGCCGCCAGTGATGAGAATTCCGCCGGAGAAGGCATTGGCGGAGTTGCCGAGTGTGACGTTTCCGGGACCTGTGACGAGCAGCCCGCTGGTGATGGTGCTCGCGAGGATGCCGTTCATGGAGGAAGTAATACCAGAACCCATGGTGATGGTGAAAGGAGTGCTGCTGCCCAGGTTCGTCAGGATGGCACTGCTGTTGGAGCTGCCAATGGTGTAGTTGTTGGCCAAAAATTGGATGCCGCCGCAGGTGATGGGGACACCGTTGATTTGAACTGTAACAGCATTGGCTTGGGCCTTGTCGAATATAACGGTGGTATCAGCCGCATTATATGACCAATTAGCACCAGTATCGCCTGAGCTGGTGGCCCAGTTGGCGGTGCCAGTCCAACTGGCAGCGGCCCCCACCCAATAGAAGGTGTCCGCCGACGCCGCCCGCAACGACATCGCCGCGGCGATGGCCATCGCGCTAAGTACGCCATACTTCTTGAACAACCGATTGCCGATGTTTTTGTGACTGGCCATTTTCACGATCTCCTCTAAAGACTCTCACTCGCAGACTCAGCTCCCCAACCGGGAAGCAAAAACGCAAAAGGGACGACAACAACCCAAAACCGCGCTCTTGGACGCGACTTTGGACTTTGCTCTCGTTCCCTCTTTTTTTACCTTCAGCGTCCGAACTCACCCTTAAAGGGGCGGCCGGACGCTCCTTTTAAACAAAAACACGGGCAAAAATCGCCCGTGTTTCGCACATATGCAAATTCAAACAACGGTTAAAAATGTTAAGATGGGGGGGGGGGGCAAGTTGGGCGATTTGGCCAGAGAGACTTGTCAAGGCCTCTCGCGATTGATCGCGGCGAGAGAGGGAAGCTGAGAAAATGTTCCAACTCCGCTTCATTGCTAAGCTTGCGTCATCCTTGTCAGACAATACCCTAGTGTAACCCGCCGCGAGGCGGAACGCTGTATGTTAGATGTACCACAAGTTTTGAAAAAAGCAAGTTTTTTTATTGCAGGAGATCGTTCCATGTGGCGGGATCGATGTGGGCGTGGTAGCGGCCGTTGTGGCGGGTGAGGTGGATCGGGAGGTTGTAGGCGGTGGAGAGCATGGCGCTGGTGAGGGCGGATTCGGGGGGACCGGCGGAGACGATCTGGCCGTGCGAGGAAAGCAGGAGAATGTTTTGCGTGTCGGGGAGAAGTTCTTCGAGGTGATGAGTGACCGTGATGATCGTGGGGGGATGAGGCTGTTTGTGCAGGCGGGCGAGGGTGGCGAGGATGGTTTCGCGGGCGGGGAGGTCGAGAGCGGCGGTCGGCTCGTCGAGGAGGAGGATTTTGGGTTTGCGGACGAGGGCGCGGGCGAGGAGGGCGCGGAGACGTTCGCCGGTGGAGAGGGTGTGATAGAGTTGGTCGGCGTGCGTGGAAAGGCCGACCTGGTCGATGAGATGGCGTGCGTGGTCGCGTTGGTGGCGGGTGGGGGTGATGTAGCCGAGGGTGAGGGCGGAGAAATAGCCGGAGGTGGCGACGTCGTGGGCGGTCATGTCTTCGTCGAAGGGGTAGATGGCGGTGGATTCGACGATGCCGATTTGGGCGCGCAGTGGGGCGACGGGGACTTCGCCGAGGGTTTGGCCGAGGAGTTGGATGGAGCCTTGTTGAGGCCAGAGGTAGGCGGAGGCGAGTCGCAGGAGCGTGGACTTGCCCGAGCCGTTGGGGCCCAGGACCGCGGCGATCTGGCGTGGAGCGACTTGCCAGGAAATGCCGCTGAGGATGGGACGTGAGTCGCGGGAGAAATGGATGTCGTGAAACGCAAGAACGGAAGTGGTCATGGTCAGGCGAAGATTTCCGAAATGGGTAATGAAAATCCGGGAATAACGTCTTCTCCGGAAAGGATGTCGGCGGCGCGCAGGGCGGTGATGGAATTATCGCCGCGGAAAATCGTGATGGATTTCCGACGCGGATTGATCCCCCAGACAATACGAGTACCGGCTTCGAGGAATTCTTCGACTTTGTCTTCGACTTCCTCATAAACGTCGTGCGGGGAGATGATTTCGACGGCGAGGTCGGGTGGGCCGGGGAAATACTTTTGAGTGGCTTTGCCGTTGGGGAGTCGGTCCACTTTGACGAAACCGATATCGGGAGCACGGACGGTATCGGGGGCTTTGTGGAGGATGTAACCGCCGTCGGCGCCGGTGATTTTGCCGAGCTTGTTGGATTTGACAAAAGCGTTGAGCATGGTTGCCAAGTCTAGGCCAATTATCGAATGTTCCTGTCCGGATGGTGGCATTGGTCGCAGTTCTCCCAAAACGAGTTCATAGCCCTCGCCGTGGCCGGGCATGTTCCAAAGATCGGTTGCGGTAAGCAGGCTCGTGCTGGTTGTCATCATTCACCTCAGTGAGATTATAGCAATTTCATTTTAATGGCCGAAGGGGGTTTCGAGACGGTGAACGAGTTTGGCGGCGCGGAGTGTGTTTTTGAGGAGCATGGCGACGGTCATGGGTCCGACGCCGCCGGGGACGGGTGTGATGTGGCTGGCGAGTTTGGAGACGTTTTCGAAATCGACGTCGCCGACGGTTTTGTCCCCCCCCCCTCCCCCTGTGATGGGGGCTTTGACGCGATTGATGCCGACGTCGATGACGACGGCGCCGGGCTTGACGTGGTCGGCGAGGAGGAGGTTGGGTTTGCCGACGGCGACGATGACGATGTCGGCATTGCGGCAGGCGACGGGGGTATCTTTCGTGTAGATATGGCAGAGTGTAACAGTGGCGTTGCGTTCGGTGAGCAGGAGCGAAAGCGGTCGGCCGACGATGCGGGAGGCGCCGACGATGGTGACGTTGGCGCCCTGCAGCGGGATGCCGGTGGAGTCGATGAGTTCGACGCAGGCCAGGGCGGTGCAGGGGGCGATGATGGTGTGGCCGTAGACGACGTGGCCGAGATTGGCGGGATTGACGCCTTCGACGTCCTTGAGAATGTCGATTTTGTATTGAGCGGTTTGCAGGTCGAGACCATTGGGCAACGGTGAGTGCAGGAAAATGCCGGTGACTTGCGTGTTGTAGTTGAGAAGCTTGATCGTGTTGTGGAGGTCGATCTCGCTGGCGGTGGAGGGAAGCTGATGGAGTTCGAAATCGATGCCGACCTGGGCGGCGGATTTTTTTTGATTTTCGGCGTAGACCAGTGCGGCGGGGTTGGCGCCCACGAGAATGGCGGCGAGGCGGACGGGTTTGCCAGCGGCCTTAAGCTGCGCGACTTCGGCGGCGATGGTTTCGCGGAGCTTCGCTGCGAGAGATTTACCGTCGATGAGCTTGGCGGACACGTTTTCACCACAGAAACACGGAGAACGAAAAAGAGTTTACCGGATTCTTTGCAGGAAGGCGCAGTATCGTATGCACGATTTACCGCTTGCCAGAATCACGCCCGAAGGACGCCAACATCACGCCTGAAAGGCGTACGAAGCGAGCTTACGCTCGCAGCTCTGATTGGTTGACGCCCTTCGGGCGTGATTTCGTGGTTTCACTGGATTCTGACTTTGCAGATTTTTAGTTTGCCGACCTGGAGGATTTCGTTGCCCGTGACGGCCACCTGCAATTTGAAGTCGGAGATTTTGGTGCCGGCGAAGGTGACGGCGCCGCCTTGGATGAGGCGCTTGGCTTCGCTGGTGGAGGAGGCGAAGCCGACTTCTTTGATCAGGGCCATAATGCCGATTTTGCCGTTGGTCAGGGCGGCGGCGGGGATGGTTTTCACTTCGGTGTCGGCGAGGACCTGGTGCTCGGTGAAACGTTTGCGGAAATCTTCGGCGGCTTTTTCGGCGGCGGCGGCGGAGTGGTATTGCTCGACGATCGCCCGGCCGAGAGTCTCCTTCGCCTGACGTGGATGCGTGGTCTGCGGATTCACCAGCGAACGAATGCGATCGTCCGGCAGCGGCGTGAGCAGGCGGAACCAATTATCCATCAGGTTATCGGGGATGCTCATGGCTTTGCCGAACTGTTCGCCGGGAGGGTCGGAGACGCCGATGTAGTTGCCCAGGGATTTGGACATTTTTTGTGTGCCGTCGGTGCCGACGAGGATCGGCATAATCATGACGATCTGCGGCGGCTGGCCTTCGGATTCCTGAAGATCGCGGCCGACGAGATTATTAAACGTCTGATCGGTGCCGCCGAGCTCGACGTCGCTCTGGGTCATCACCGAGTCCCAGCCCTGCATGAGTGGATACATGAACTCATGGATGTAGATTGCCTCGCCGGCTTTATAGCGGTCCTGAAAAGTGTCGCGCTCGAGCATGCGTGCCACGGTCATCTTCTGGCAGAGCTTGAGCGAATCGACGAAGGACATTTTGTGGAGCCACTCCGAATTGCGGCGGATTTCGAGTTTTCCCGGAGAGAGGTCGAGGATTTTGCCGGCCTGTGCGAAGTAGGTTTTGGCGTTGAGATCGACTTCTTCGCGGGTGAGGACGGGCCGTGTTTTCTTTTTGCCGGTGGGGTCGCCGATCATGGCGGTGGCGTCGCCGATGATGAGCACGGCTTTATGGCCGAGGTCCTGGAACTGGCGCATTTTTTGGAGCACGACGGAATGGCCGAGGTGCAGGTCGGGGGCGGTGGGATCCATGCCCAGTTTGATCCGCAACTGCCGGCCGGTCCTGGCGGCCTGCTCGAGGCGATTCTTGAGCTCTTCCGCGGTGTAGACATGGTCGGTCCCGCGGAGAAGCAGCGTCATTTGCTGGTCAATCGTCAAGGGCGAAGTCGGCATGGCGGAACAGTCCTGCAAGCGGAAAAGCGAAAACGATTATTGTAAGGAGGCTCGCCGCGGGGTCAAACTGGGCGTCCGGATCTGACGTAAAATTCGTGGAGGGAGGGGGCAAGGTTTGCGAGCCTCGCTATCGCATGAAAAGGCTCCCTCCACGAATTTTACGAACTTTACGAATTGCACGAATTTTACGCGTGAGATGGTCGCCTAAAATGTCACGCACTCCAATCGTGAAGGTTATTTGAGAGTTGCGGGTTGTGAAGTGGTCGTGGCGGGTGGAGAGTCCGGATAGGGGCCGACGAGGATGGCGATGTTGTCGGCGTTGGGGATTTTTTTTGCTCGGAGCAGGTATGGCCGGCGTTGTCGATCATGTTGGGGCCGACGGAGTAGAGGAGGTAGCCGGCAGGGGTTTTGAGGTAGTGGAGGGGGGCGTTGGCGAAGCGGTCTTCGGGGATGCTCGAGAGATAGGGGGAGTCGGAACCGAGAAGAGTGATGATCACGACGAGCGAGGCGGCGGCGGCGGAGAGGGTGGCGAAGAGGAGGCGGTCATCGCGGGGGGAATTCAGAGCCGCGACCGTAAGGGAGCGACTGTGCGGGAACTCGGTGCCTGTCGCTCCCTTACGGTCGCGGCTCTGATAGTCATGTCTATTTTTGTCTGTGATTAATCTCAAAAAAAAGCCCAAGGACTGCAGTCCCTGGGCTTGAGGTGGGTTTTGTTCAGCGTTTTTGGGGGCGGTTAGGTTTCGTCGGCGGTTTCGGTGGTGGTGGCGGGTTCTGGGTCGCTGGTGCCGTCGGTTGCGACGGGGGCCAGGACGGCGGGGAGCGGGACGGATTCGGGGGTTGGGGCGGGCATCTCGGCTTCGGGTTCGGCGACGGGTTCGCCGTAGTGGCCGATGGTCATGTCGAGGTAGGGTTTGAAGGCTGTGCCGGCGGGGATAAGGTGGCCGAGGATGACGTTTTCCTTGAGGCCGACGAGGGTGTCTTCCTTGCCGGCGATCGAGGCTTCGGTGAGGACTTTTGTGGTTTCCTGGAAGGAGGCGGCGGAGACGAAGGATTCGGATTGCAGGGAGGCTTTGGTGATGCCGAGCAGCAGGGTTTTGGCGGTGGCCATGCGAGGACGTTTGCCTTTGGCGATGGTGCCTTTCTTTTCTTCGACTTTGGCGTTGACTTCTTTGAGTTCTTCGCGTGAGAGGACCTGACCGACGGAGAGGCCGGAGTCGCCGGGTTCGTCGATTTTGATCATTTTGGCGAGTTGCTCGTTGCCGTGGCGGAAGCGGAACTTGTCGACGACTTCGCCGGGGAGGAACTTGGTGTCGCCGGGGTTCTCGACTTTTACCTTGCGAAGCATCTGCGAGATGATCGTCTCGATGTGCTTGTCGGAGATCTTCTGGTTCTGGGTGCGGTAGACGTTTTGGACTTCGGCGAGGAGGTAGGTTTGGAGAGCGTCTTCGCCTTTGATGCGGAGGATGTCGTGGGGAACGAGGGGACCTTCGATCAGCGGGTCGCCGGCTTCGATGGTGTCGCCTGCGTGTACGCGGGGCTGGCTGGACTGCGGGACGTGGTGTTCCTTTTCGATGCCGCCTTCGCCTTTGATGATGATGGTCTGTTTTCCGCGGCGTTTGTCGCCCTGGATTTCGACGGAACCGGAGATTTCGGCCATGATGGCGGGGTCTTTTGGTTTGCGTGCTTCGAAGATTTCGGTGACGCGAGGCAGACCGGAGGTGATGTCGGCGGTGCCTTTGGATTCCTTGGGCTGGCGAGCGAGCATCTGTCCGGGGACGACGGAGTCGCCGTTGTTGACTTCGATGCGGGCTTTTGCGGGGAGGAAGTGGAAGTCGAGGATTTTGCCGTCGGCGGGGTCGGTGATTTTGATTTGCGGGTGGCGTTCGCCTTTGTGCTCGACGACAACGAAGCGTCGCTGTCCGCCTTTGCCTTCGGATTCGGCACGGACGGTTTCGCCTTCCTCGATGTCCTGGAACTCGATGCGGCCGGACTTTTCGGCGAGGATCGGGACGCGGTGCGGGTCCCAGGTGGCTAGCTGCTGGTTGGCCTTGACGGCGTCGCCTTCCTTTAAGGGAAGGTGTGCGCCGTAGGGGACCTGCTGGCGTTCGAGTTCGCGGCCTTTGGCGTCGAGGATGGCGATGTTGCCGTTGCGTTTGAGGACGACGACGTGCTTGTTGCCTTCGGAGTCGGTAACTTCGACGGGGTTGAGGTCGCGGAATGCGACGATGCCAGCGGTGCCGGCGCGGACGTCGGATTTGAGGAGTTCGCGAGTGGCGGAGCCGCCGGTGTGGAAGGTACGCATGGTGAGCTGCGTGCCGGGTTCGCCGATGGACTGGGCGGCGATGATTCCGACGGCGAGTCCTTCTTCGACGAGTTTGCCGGTGGAGAGATCGACGCCGTAGCAGGTGGCGCAGATGCCGTTGGGGGATTCGCAGGTCAGCGGTGAACGGACACGAACGGTTTCAATGTGCAGCAGTTCGATTTTGTCGGCGATCGACTCGGTGATGATCTGGCCTTCTTCGACGATGACCTCGTCGGTGATCGGATTGATGATCGTGTCGGAGGAGCAGCGACCGATGATGGCTTCGCGGAGGGGGACGTCGATGGTCTCGCCTTTGTAGATGGCGGTTTTGCGGATGCCGTTCTGGGTGCCGCAGTCGTTTTTGGAGATGATGACGTTTTGAGCGACGTCTGCGAGTTTGCGGGTGAGGTAGCCGGAGTCGGCGGTTTTCAGGGCGGTGTCAGCGAGTCCTTTGCGTGCGCCGTGCGTGGAGGTGAAATACTCGAGCACGGAGAGACCTTCGCGGAAGTTGGTTTTGATGGGTGTTTCCATGATTTCGCCGGAGGGGCGAGACATGAGGCCGCGCATGCCGGAGAGCTGACGGAAGTTGTCGACGCTGCCGCGGGCTTTGGAGTCGGCCATGAGGGAGACGGGGTTGAGGTAGGCGAAGCCTTTCGGGTCGTTGGGCGTCAGCGGGGCGCCGCCGGCGTCACGCGTGTCGTATTTCAATTCGTCGAGCATCTGCTTGGTGACTTCTTCGCGGCAGTGAGCCCAGATGTCGAGCAGTGCGTTGTAGCGTTCGCGTTCGGTGATAGCACCGATGGACATATTTCGCTCGACGCGGTCGGCTTTTTTCTGGCTGGCGTCGATGATTTCCTGTTTGCGGGCCGGGATGCGGAGGTCGGTGATGGCGAAGGAGAGGCCGGCGAGGGTTGAGTTTTTGAAGCCGAGTTCCTTCATGTTGTCGAGGAGGTCGATGGTGGCGGGACGACCGAGGAATTTGTAGCAGTCGGCGATGACGCGGCTGCCGCCACGGGCGGAGAGTCCGCAGTTGTAGTAGGGCATGCCTTCGGGGAGGATGTCGTTGAAGATCAGGCGGCCGATGGTGGTGGTGACCAGGCGGTTGGCGGGGACGGTGGCTTCGGCCTTGGAGTCGTTGTCGACGACGTATTTGCGGTCGATGCGGACTTTGATGAGGGTGTGCATGCCGATTTGTTTGCGTTGGTAGGCGAGGAGAGCTTCGCCGATGTCACGGAAGCCGAGTTCTTTGCCTGGTTCTCGCCAGCCGGGTTCGCCTTTGTGAGCGACGGTGAGGTAGTAGATGCCCAGGACGATGTCCTGGGAGGGGCCGATGATGGGGCTGCCGGAGGCGGGGGAGAAGATGTTGTGCGTGGAAAGCATTAAGATATGAGCTTCGGCTTGCGCTTCGACGGAGAGCGGGAGGTGGACGGCCATCTGGTCGCCGTCGAAGTCGGCGTTGAAGCCTTTGCAGACGAGGGGGTGGATTTTGATGGCGTTGCCTTCGATGAGGACGGGCTCGAAGGCCTGGATGCCCATGCGGTGAAGTGTGGGGGCGCGGTTGAGGAGGACGGGATGGCCTTTGATGACTTCTTCGAGGATGTCCCAGATTTCCTTGTCTCGGCGTTCGATCATTTTTTTAGCGGATTTGATGGTGTCGGCTAAACCGTGCTCTTTGAGCTTGCGGATAATGAAGGGTTGATAGAGTTCGAGGGCGATTTTTTTGGGGAGACCGCACTGGTGGATTTTGAGTTCGGGACCGACGACGATGACGGAACGAGCGGAGTAATCGACGCGTTTACCGAGCAGATTTTCGCGGAAACGGCCTTGCTTGCCTTTGATCATGTCGGTCAGAGATTTCAGCGGGCGGTTGGAGGAGCCGAGGACGGGGCGGCGACAACGGCCGTTGTCGAACAATGCATCGACGGCCTGCTGCAACATTCGCTTTTCGTTGCGAATGATAACTTCGGGGGCGTTCAAATCGACCAATTTTTTCAGGCGGTTGTTGCGGTTGATGATGCGGCGGTAGAGGTCGTTTAAGTCGGAAGTTGCGAAATTTCCGGACTCCAGCAGTACCAGCGGACGCAGGTCGGGCGGAATCACGGGAATCACGTCATATATCATCCACTCGGACTTATTCTCTGAATTGCGGATCGACTCAATAATCTTCAATCGTTTCGTGAGGTCTTTAATCTTTTGTTTGGAGTTGGTTTTGGTGATGCCGTCGCGGATGTTGTTGGATTCCTGGGCGAGGTCCATGGCGGTCAGAAGGGTACGTATGGCTTCGGCGCCCATGTCGGCTTTGAAGCTTTCGCCGAACTTTTCGCGGGCTTCGCGGTACTCTTCTTCGGTGAGGAGTTGTTTCTTTTTCAGCGTCGAGGTGCCGGGATCGACGACCATGTAGTCCTGGTAGTAGACGACTTTTTCGAGGTCGCTGGTTTTCATGTCGAGGAGGTTGCCCAGGCGGCTGGGCATGGCTTTGAAGAACCAGATGTGGACGATGGGGGCGGCGAGGTTGATGTGGCCCATGCGTTTTCGTCGGACGCGGGAGTGGGTGACTTTGACGCCGCAGCGGTCGCAGATGATACCTTTGTACTTGGTGCCTTTGTATTTTCCGCAGGCGCATTCCCAGTCGCGTTCGGGGCCGAAGATGCGTTCGCAGAAGAGGCCGTCGCGTTCGGGGCGGTAGGTGCGGTAGTTGATGGTTTCGGGTTTTTTCACTTCGCCGAAGGACCACGAACGGATGTCGTTCGGGGAGGCGAGGGTGATTTTAACCGAGCCGTAGTCATTGACACGATCGTAGATAGATTCAGCCATGAGCGGTTGCTCCTAAAGTTTTCGATGCTGCTCAACAGCGATCAGCAGTGGTTACCTCAACTATGCCGATTTTCTCCTGGGATGCGTTCCACCGGCTTTTCCCTTCAACACGGAACGAAGCGCGGCATTCACCGACTTGTCGTCCGGAAAAGCTTTACGCACATCGGGGGCTAATTTCGCCCACGCCAGGCGTTGCCGAAGGTAAGTTCGAAACGCCTTAAGGCCACGAAGTGATGGTCTCCAATGGCTGGTATCGTCGGGCACATCGTAGGCCATCTCTTCCGGAGAGAATTTCACGTGTTCAATGGAGGTCTTCAAAGTAAGCCGCTTGCTCCGGACCTGTGACTTTTCTTGCGCTGATAATTTTGATCGTTTCATGTCTTTCGGTAAAAATTACCGTCAGTAAGCGATTGCGCTGCGAGTACCCTATCACGCGATAGCGTTCCTCGTCCGCGGAATGAAACAGGTCCGGCGCGATGTCGGCCTGTGGATCGTTAAAAACTGTCGTTGCCTCTTCAAATGTCACCCGATGCTTTCGTCGGTTCAAGTCATCTTTGGCCGGATCCCATTGGAACTCCTGGTGCATGCTGCCCTTACACCACTTTCTTTTTTTCGAGGGTGATGTTGAGGCCTAGGCCGCGGATTTCGTTGCAGAGGACGTCGAAGGAGACGGGGGTGCCGGCTTCGAGGGTGTTGGCGCCTTTGACCATGGATTCGTAGATTTTTGTGCGGCCTTCGACATCGTCGGATTTCACGGTGAGGAGTTCCTGGAGGACGTAAGAGGCGCCGTAGGCTTCGAGTCCCCAGACTTCCATTTCGCCGAAGCGTTGTCCGCCGGTGCGGGCTTTGCCGCCTAAGGGCTGCTGGGTGATCAGGGAGTATGGGCCTGTGGAGCGGGCGTGGATCTTGTCGTCGACGAGGTGGTGGAGTTTGAGCATGTAGATGTAGCCGACGGTGGTTTTTTGTTCGAAGGGTTCGCCGGTGCGGCCGTCGAAGAGCTGCATTTTGAAGCTTGGTGGCATTTCCACGAACATTTCGTCGGGCGGGGGAACCTGGTTCTTTTCCAGCAATTCTTTTTTGCGGGCACGGACGTGTTTGTTGGCTTCTTCCACGGCTTCGGAGATTTGATGTTCCTCGGCGCCGTCGAAGACGGGGGTGACGGCCTGGAAGCCGAGGATCGCGGCGGCCCAGCCGAGGTGCGTTTCGAGGATCTGGCCGACGTTCATACGCGAGGGGACGCCGAGGGGATTGAGGAGGATGTCGACCGGTGTGCCGTCCTCGAGGAAGGGCATGTCTTCTTCGGGGACGATACGGGCGATGACGCCTTTGTTTCCGTGACGGCCAGCCATTTTGTCGCCGACGGAGAGTGCGCGTTTTGTGGCGAGGTAGATTTTGACCATTTCGAGGACGCCGGAGGGGAGTTCGTCGCCGCGTTTCATGTGCTCGAGTCGGCGTTCTTTTTCTTCGAAGATGGCTTTGATGCGGGCGTCGTAACGGCGCCAAGTGCTTTCGGCTTGTTTGCGGGATTCTTCGGAGCCTTTGACCCAGGTCATCTGGAAGTTTTGGACCTGTTCGAGGATGACTTCGTCGAGGTCGGATTTGCCGACTTTTTGGCGTGTGCTGGGGTCGACCATTGTCTGGCCGGTGACTTCGTTGATTTCCTCGGCCATCTGGCGGAAAAGGATGACGGCGCGGTGGTTCATCTCTTCGCCGTAACGTTTCATGTCCTTTTGCAGTTGTTTTTTCTGTTCGTCGGACATGTGCATGCGTCGGCTGAAACGCTGGGCGCCGATGACGACACCTTCAGTGCCGGCGGGGACTTCGAGCGAGTCGTTTTTGACGTCTTCGCCGGCTCGGCCGAAGATTGCGTGGAGGAGTTTTTCTTCGGGGGAGAGTTCGGTTTTGCTCTTGGGGGCGACTTTTCCGACGAGGATGTCGCCGGGGCCGACACGTGTGCCGATGCGGACGATGCCGACGTCGTCGAGGTTTTTGAGGGCTTTTTCGGAGACGTTTGGAATGTCGCGGGTGAATTCTTCGCGGCCGAGCTTCGTCTCGCGGATTTCGATGTCGAACTCTTCGATGTGAATGGAGGTGAAAGTGTCTTTTTTGACGAGCTTTTCGCTGATGACGATGGCGTCTTCGAAGTTGTAGCCGTCGTAGGTCATGAAGGCGACGAGTACGTTGCGTCCGAGAGCGAGTTCGCCGTTTTCGCAGGCGGGGCCGTCGGCCATGATCTGGCCACGCTTGACGCGCTGGCCCAGGGCTACGAGGGGTTTTTGGGTCAGGCAGGTTTTGTCGTTCAGGCCTGCGTTTTTACGGAGCAGGTACTCGTCGGAGTTGTCGACGACGATTCGCTTGGAATCGACGTATGTGACGGTGCCGGAGCGTTCGGCTTTGACGACCATGCCGGAGTTGGTGGGGACGTGTTTTTCCATGCCTGTGGCGACGATGGGAGCTTCGCTGACCAGGAGCGGGACGGCCTGGCGTTGCATGTTGGAGCCCATCAAGGCGCGGTTGGCGTCGTCGTGTTCGAGGAAGGGAATCAGGGCTGCGGAGACGGCGACGGTTTGTTTGGGGGAGATGTCGACGTACTGGACGTCGGCGCCTTTGATCTGGTTGAGTTCGCCATTGACGCGGGCGAGGACCATGTCCTGCTTGACTTTGCTGTTTTCGGGATTGACGACTTCGGGGGGGGCAACGATGGACTTCATTTCTTCGTCGGCACGGAGGTATTTGACGCTGCTGTCGACTTTTCCGTCGCCGACGACGCGGTAGGGAGTGATGAGGAAGCCGTAATCGTCGATGCCGGCGTAAATGGAGAGGGAGGCGATGAGGCCGATGTTGGTGCCTTCGGGTGTTTCGATGGGGCAGATGCGGCCGTAGTGGGAGATGTGTACGTCGCGGACCTCGAAGCCAGCGCGTTTGCGGTTGAGGCCGCCGGGGCCGAGGGCGGAGAGACGGCGTTCGTGGGTCAACTGGCTGAGGGGATTGGTCTGATCGACGACTTGCGAGAGCTCGCTACGGCCGAAGAAAAATTCGATGGAACTGGAGATCGACTTGCTATTGACCAGCTCGACGATCTTGGTCAACTCGGTCGGGTCCTTGAGGCTCATCCGTTCCTGTACGGTGCGGCGCAACTTCAGGAAGCCCTTGCGAAGCTCTTCGGAGGCTAATTCGTCGATGGTGCGGAGACGGCGATTGCCCAGGTGGTCGATGTCGTCGACGTAGCCTTTGCCCATACGCAGGTCCATGATGTACTTCAGGGAGCCGAGGATGTCTTCGGCGCGGAGGGTCATGACGTCTTCAGCGACGTTTTGTTCAAATTTTCGGTTGATGCGGAAGCGGCCGACTTTGCCGAGGCGATAGCGATTGGCGTCGAAGAACTTTTCGGCGAAGAGGGTTTTGGCTTTTTCCTCGTGCGGGGGATTGCCGGGACGGAGGCGGCCATAGATTTTCAGGAGCGCTTCCTTATAGGAGGTGGTGCCGTCTTCTTGGATGGTGTTGAGGATGATGGGGTCTGAGACGCGTTCGATGACTTCGACTTTTTTGATGGGAGAGCTTTGGATTTTAGCGACGCTGTCGCCGATTTGGGCGCCGGATTTGACGATTTCTTCGCCGGTGTCGGTGTCGACGATGGCTCCGACGGCGTAGAAATCGGGTTTGAGCTGTCCAACGGGGATTGTTTTGGTTTCGTAAAAGGCGCGGAGGAGAGCTTCGTTGGTGGAGAATTTTTCGTCCATGGCGCGGAGGAAGGTGGTAGCGGGGATTTTGGCGGACTGGTCGATGCGGACGGCCATGACGTCTTTCTTGGTGACGTTCATTTCGATCCACGAGCCGCGTTCGGGGATGACGCGGCAAGCGTGGAGCGGTCGGTCGCCTTCCTGGGATTCGATGACGAAATCGACGCCTGGTGAACGGTGGAGCTGAGAGACGATGACGCGTTCGGCGCCGTTGATGATGAACTCGCCGCCGCCGGTCATGATGGGGATTTCGCCGAGGTAGATGGCTTCTTCGAGCATTTCCTCGCGTCCTTTTCGGCGGAGCCGGACGCGAACGCGGAAGGGCATACCGTAGGTCAGGCGTAAGGCCCGGCATTCGTCCTGGGTGTAGCGAGGTTTGCCCAGGTCGTAGGAGATGTACTCGAGCTTCATGTTCCCGTCGTAGGATTCGATGGGGAAGACTTCGCGGAGGAGTGCTTCGAGGCCTTCGCTCTTGCGTTTGTCGGGAGGCCCTTCGACCTGGAGGAAGCGTTTGTAGGCTGCCACCTGGACGTCGATGAGGTTGGGAATGGGAAGCGCGTCGCCACGCTTGGAATAATCACGCACCTGCGTTACACGCATTGTAATACCTCTTGCCTGTGGAATGGGAGTTACGCCACCGCCGGGCCTGCGTTGTTAAAGGGTTCTATTCGTGGTTTTAATTTTATTAATTTTACCAAACGTACCGATACAAACTGGGGGGGCAAAAATGCTTGGGCAAAACATTTCATAGCCCAGTAATATACTGGGGTGGGGGTTGCAAAGCAAGTGCCGGGAGAGAGGAAATAAAAAAAAGGCGTGCCCGTTTTTCTGGGCAAGCCTTCTTAAATCGTAAAATTCGTACAATTCGTAAAGTTCGTAAAATTCGTGGTAAGGTCCTTATCGTACGATGACAGGGGTTGCGAAGTATGCCATACTCCTCCACGAATTTTACGACTTTCACGAATTTTACGGATGGAAATTGAATGAAAGCAAACGGCTGTTGGGGCGTTAGTCTCTACTCAGCTCAAGGAACGGGGTTCGCAGGGATTCCGTTTGACGACAAGAGGTTGACGGTGCCATGAAGTATGTGATCGCGGTGATCCTGGTGGTGGTTGTGGGGGGCGGAGCGGCTGGGTGGTGGTGGCATGCCAAACAGGTGAAGGCGGCGGAAGAAGCGAAGGCGGCGGTGGCGAATCAGACGGCGAAAGTGGTTCGGCGGAATTGGCGGTTGTCGGTTTTCGCGAATGGCACGGTGGCCAGTAACGGCGATGTGGATATGAAAGCCCAGGTTGGGGGGACGATCACGCTTTTGCCTTATTCGGATGTGGCCTGCGAAGTGGCGCCCGGGGCTTTGATTTTGCAGATCGATCGGGCGGACCAGCAACGGCTTTATGATTCCAAGATTGCGATCGTGGCTGCGGATGTGGCTCGCATCGAATCGGCGAAGCTGACGCGTGATATTGCGAAGATGAATCTTGAGACCACGCGTATCCGGGCGAACGCTGCGCTTGACTCGGCGAAAGCCAAGGCTCAGGACAGCAAGTCCAAGGCCGCGAGGACGGAGGGGCTGTATCAGCGGAAGTTGGCGAGTAAGGAAGACTTTGAGACGGCCCAGACGACGGCGGCATTGGCGGAGGCGGATGTTAAGACGGCCCAGGCGGCGGTCGCGGAACTGGATCAGCAAGAGAAACAAATCGGCGTGAATGAGCTGGACATCGTCCAGTTGGAACAGCAACTCAAGCAGGATCAGGCGAATGCGGCCCTGGCGAAACAGAATGTCGAGTACTGCACGGTCTACGCGCCTTGGGGGAACACTCCGCCAGACCCGGCTTTTGAATTTTTGCTGAGCTGGGTGCGATCGCATGTCAACACTTCTCAAAGCAACGATCCCCAAGCTCCTACCCCCTGGGTGGAGAAAATGGTCAGTTCATTATTACCCCAGGAAAGCACTCTCAACGATCCGCCCCGCTGGTGGGTTTCCGGTTTCGGCACGGCGCTTCGGCCTGGTTCGCTGATTCAGTCCGGTACCACCGGCAATACCGGCGGGACACTTATCCTGACCCTTTCGGATATCAGCCATCTTTTCGTGGAGGCGACGGTTGATGAGGCGGATTATGCACTTGTTGCGCTGGGTCAAGATGTGAATATTACGGCGGATGCGTGCAGGGGGGTGCAGTTCAAAGGGAAGGTCGTTCGACTCGCTGGGTCGGGTACGCTCATCAGCAATGTCGTGAAGGGAAACGTTCGGATCGAAGTCACCAGCGATAATAAGTATCAGCTCAATTTGCTGCACATGACGACGAATGTGGAGATTATTGAGGCGGAGAAGAAGGACGCGTTGACCATACCGGTGCTGGCGGTGAGTTTACAGCACATAGATATGGATGCTGAAGAAACGACGGCGACGACGGAAACTGCGGCGACGGAAACGGCGAGCACGGAAGCGGCGACCAGCGAGGGGACTGCGGCGAGTAAGCCGGGGGCGACGACGCAGAAAAAGGCGCGGGCGAAAAGTGCTGATAAGCTGCGTCTCGGGGAAGGTCCGTTCCCGGCGCAAGTGCAGGTGGTCAAGCCGGACGGTACCACGGAAATCCGTAATATTCAGGTGGGGCGAAATGATGGGCAGGATTATCTGGTGATTTCCGGCTTGGAGGAAGGCGAGACGGTGATGATCAACAATCTCGGCCGCACGAAGTGGAAGAGTTCGACGACACGGCGTCCGCAATCGCCTGTGGGGCGTTGAGGTGAGGGTGCGATGCTGCAGAACAGTTCACTGCTTTGGGCGACCGACCTCGTTAAGACTTACGTGATGGGCGAGAATGTGGTGCGAGCGCTCGACGGGGTGAGTCTGTCGATTGAGGAGGGGGAGATGGTGGCGATTCGTGGGCCGTCGGGCTCGGGGAAGAGCACGTTGATGAATGTGCTGGGGTGTCTGGATCGGCCAACGACGGGGCAGTATGTGCTGGCGGGGGAGGATGTGGGGCGAATGAATGATAATCAGCAGGCGTATGTACGGAATCGGCGGATCGGGTTTGTGTTTCAGACGTTTAATTTGTTGCCGCGGATGAATGCGGTGGAGAACGTGGAGTTGCCGCTGTTGTATGCGGGGCAGCGAAATGCGAAGAGGCATGCGATGGAGGCGCTGGTGCAGGTGGGTCTGGGGGATCGGTCGGATCATTTGCCGAATCAGCTTTCGGGCGGGCAGAAGCAGCGTGTGGCGATAGCGCGGGCGATTGTGACGGATCCGGCGATCGTGCTGGCGGATGAGCCGACCGGGGCGTTGGATACACGCACCGGGAACGATATTTTGAGTTTGTTCAAGAGTCTGAACAAGCAGGGGCGGACGATTATTATTGTGACGCATGATTTGAAGGTGGCGGAGCATTGTCAGCGTGAGATCTATATTCGCGATGGCAAGATAGCGCTCAGCGACGATCACGTCGCGGTACCACGACTACCGCCGCCACTACCAAATCGTCAGGTCACGAAGACTCACGAATAAGAATAAAAGCTACAAGGAGTAAAAGAATAAAAGCGAATAAGTTTGTGTGGGGAGTGTGGAGACGGGTGCATCCGGAATTAAAGGCAATTCTGGATGCACCAAGCATTCTCCCCCACCTGCCACCCCGCAAAGCGGGGTCGCTACGGACGTTTGGAATATTCGTCATTTGAACATTCGGATTTGATTCGTCATTCGTCATTCGAATTTCGTCATTCAACGATGTGAGCGAATCCCGGCTAAAGCCGGGGCTATATGGGAAAAAGGTATGCTGTTTTGGATTACGATAAAGAGCGCGATGAAGAGCTTGTGGGCGAACAAGCTGCGGTCGCTGCTGGCGATGCTGGGGATCATTATCGGGGTGGGAGCGGTGATTGCGATGCTGGCGTTGGGGGCGGGGACACAGGCGAAGGTAATCGCGGATTTGGATGCGATGGGGACGAATCTGCTGATGGTGCGTCCGGCGCAACGATCGAGCCAGGGGGTAATGCAGGGGACGCAGCAGAACCTAGTGGTGGAGGATGCGCTGGCGCTGGTGGAGTTGCCGTGGGTGGATATGGTGACGCCGGTGGTGGGCGGGAACGTTCAGGCGAAATATATGAATCACAACACGTATACGAATTTGCAGGGGACGTCGTCGCTGTATTTTACGATTCGGAACTTTCCGATTGAGAAGGGGCGGGGGTTTACGGAGGAAGAAGAGGAGCGGTGGTCGCGAGTGGCGGTGCTGGGGCCGACGACGGCGACGGATTTATTCGGGCCGAATAATCCGCTGGGGGAAACGATAAAAATCAACGGATTTAACTATAAAATTATCGGCATTATGAAAGCCAAGGGGGATCAGGGATGGTATAACCCGGACGATCAGATCATCATTCCGTACACGACGGCGATGAAGCGATTGTTTGGGCTGACAAATCTGCGTGAGATTGATATTGTGGCGAACGAAGGGGTGGATTTGTCGGCGATGTCGGGGCAGCCGCAGGGATCGATGGGGAACCAGGCGGGGGCGAGCGGGTATTACCACGATGTTCCGCCGGGGGAGGATACGGTGGCGGGGTTGATGCGGAAACGGCACAGGCAGCAGGCGAGCGATCCGGATGATGTGCGTGTGATGAACCAGGCGGACCTTTTGGCGAGGCGGAGTCAGTGGGTGACAAATTTTCGGATTCTGCTGGGGTCGATCGCGGCGATTTCGCTGCTGGTGGGCGGGATTGGTATCATGAATATCATGCTGGTGACGGTGACGGAACGGACGCGGGAGATCGGGACGCGCAAGGCGATCGGAGCGAAAGGGCGGGATATTTTGTTGCAATTTTTGGTGGAGGCGTTGGTGATGTCGGGGCTGGGGGGGGCGTTGGGGGTGTTGTTTGGGGTGGTGATGGCGTTGGGAATACCGTGGGTGCCGTGGTTTTCGGATTTTGCGCCGCCGCTGCTTCAGGCGTGGGTGATGGTGATGGCGGTGAGCGTGGCGTGCGGGGTGGGGATATTCTTTGGGCTGTATCCGGCGTATCGGGCGAGCAGGCTGGATCCGATTGAGGCGCTGAGATACGAATAGTGAATTGTGAATAGTGAATGGTGAATGATGCGGACTGTTCGGTTGGGACTGATGGTGGCGGTGATGGGGGTGATGGGGGGATGTTCGGCGTTGGAGATGGGGGGGGAGCCGTCGAGTG